>Ga0213881_10001088_pt1 | contig 13821 bp, 16 predicted proteins | sample BarmaccoBMER_R08_FD_160104 | JGI IMG/M metagenome (GOLD analysis project Ga0213881, IMG submission 160104) | Barbacenia macrantha exposed rock microbial communities from rupestrian grasslands, the National Park of Serra do Cipo, Brazil - ER_R08 ... | reverse complement strand
CGTCCGCCCCATACAGCGAACCACGATCCGTCCCACAAACCCAGTCGAAGATCAAAGGTGACCAGTGACAATGGCTGAAGAAGGCGCAACCGCCAACGCCCCTCGCGAGAACCGCAAAGCGATCCCCGTTAGCTGTGCGCTGCACCGGGGTCCGAGAGGCTTCGCCAACCTGGTGGTGGAAAGAAAACGCAACGGCGAAATCATCCTCGACCCCCACGTCACCGGCTCCTGCGTCATCATCTTCGACCAGGACGCCGCCACAGCACTATTCAACGTCCTGCGCACATGGCTCCACCAATGAACAACAACCCAACCACAGATAAGCCGGTCGGGAGATGCGTCAGGGTGGTATCTAACCCCGCCCGAAGCGGCGAAGAAAAGACCAGGAGCAGCCAGTGTAGCGAGTGCGGCGGCGACTTCGTGGAGGTCTGCGTGTATGTAGCTGTGATTTGACATCACGCGGTTGCTTTGTCTTTTTCCAGGGAGCATTTAGGCGAGCAAGAACAGCGCCTAGGGCGTCTAGCGTGTAGTCGCTATAGTGTCGTTTTCCTGACACCATGAACTATACATCCGTGTATTAATTTGTCAATCCGAGTTGAGGAGCTTCTTGGCGGTCGCTACGGGCCTTTGTAGCGCGCCCACCTTGACGCCGAGCTGATCGGCTACGTACTGCTGGCCGTAGGTCCTGGTGGCTTCATAGATGGCGATGGCACGCAATTGAGGTAGGAGGCGCTGGGCAAGGTCGAACGCCTCCTGAGCCATCGCCGCGCGTTTTAGTGGGGGCTGGTCATCGAGGTCGCGCAGCAGTCCGCGCAAGTGAGATAGCCCGTCCATGTCGTCTCCATATATGATGTGGGTCGGCCCCAGTGTGCGTTTCCCTGACAGGTTCGCTCCCCACCGGGGCCGACCTCTTAGTTCCCCATAGCTGGCGCGTTCCGTGCGATCATTTGAGCGGCAACGTGGTAGTACTCCTCGATGTCTGCGATAACCATCGCCAAGGCTTCGGGGTTACTCTCGTTGGGGCCACTGAAGCGAAGTGGGATGAGGAGCATGTCGCAGTAGCTGCTGTCGATCTCGCGGAGTTGCTTCCAATACGTCTCTGGCGCAAAGTTCGCCTCGGCGGTCCGGTTGTTATGGAGGATTGCTACCGCCGCCTTGAGTTGGTTGACGATGCCGTTGGTGTCGATCATTTCGCGCTCTTTTCTGTGTTTCCCTGACACCATGAACTATACAGGGGTATATGGTTCGGAGTCAAGCGACAACGGACGGCATATCGAATTCGGCCCGCTTCATATCGTCTAGGTCCCACAGTACTTCAGACCGCCAACGTGGCGGAGCAACCCGACACCGCGATACAGCATGTTCGACCGTTTTCCGAGGGACCCTCCCCGCGTGGCCGCCCACGCCGCGCTAGCGGCACGACCACAACCTCCTGATCGTTTGTCGTCAGGATCGACCGCCATCAGGCAGCGTGCCGGTACGGTTCGCGGTCGCGTTCCCCTTGGGCACAACCGACTCTTGACAGGCACGACGCCTATCCAGGTGATCATGCCTTGCTGCGATGCTCACGGCGTACGCCGTGTTGCCGGGAGTAGTCGTGTGATGCTGCGTGTGCTGAAGCCAGAGGTGTGGGCTAGCTGCTCGGCGGTGGTACCAGACTTGTAAAGATCGATCATGGCTTGCAGTTGGTCAGCGGAGAAGCGACCACGCATGCTCTGGGGGCGAGTACCGACCGGACGGATCATGACTTCGGGCCCCTCAACCAGGAGGGTCTGGTTCTTATGCTGACACGTTAGCTCCACCACTACCTGTGACCTGTGGTTTTGTCGTGGTAACTGTGTCGGTGTGCGAACCGCAGATCATGATAAGGGTACGCGCGTACTCTCGCCGGTCACTCGACAGGAGCCGCGCACCTTTCTAGCTAGACCGGCGGTGGATTCAAGCAGTTGAACGTAAGAGATTCAAGAGTTGCCTTGCTTTTTCGACCAGCTCGTCAAACGTGACGATGGAAATATCACGCTGGTTACCACGGAAGAATTCAAAACTCCGTCTCATATCATTGTTGATAAGTTTTTTAGAAGTGCCAATGATGAGCAAAAGTCGAGGGCTGAATATGCGAAACTGTGGGGGATCGTCGCCAACTAGTGACCTGTAGTTTTGCTCCAGCGTGTAGCGATATTGACGTAGTTGTTGGGTGCCTCCTGTAAGCGCGGGGGAAGCGTTCAGTACGTGGTTCCTCGTCGTTTGGTCGCCCGTGACAAGGTGAGTAGTGGGGTTCTTTATTTCTATCACCATGCAGTTGTCGGACAGAGCATTACGGTAAAGGAAGTCCGCGACGCTGCCGCCACGATTGTCTACGCCTTTGCCGCCAACATAAGGTTGGTCCTGAATCACCACTACTGGTTCAGCATAAATTTGACCTATCGCCCAACTTTCTTGTTTGAGGAATTTTTGCCAATCGTACTCGCTGGGTGATTCAAGCAAGGATTCAGTTTTCGTTATGAATGACTGGAGGCGGGCTATGCCGAGTGTGTTATCCAGCTTCAATAACGTTTCTGTGCGACTCCCGAAATACTCGGTAATAAGCGAGGGGTCCTGAGAGTTGATCCACTCAATCACCGCGAGCACGCTAGGCGCATTCGGCGTGGATTGCAACGCGTCGAGCACCTTGTGAGCCGATGACTGGATGTCAACCAGGATGCAGCGCTTATCGCCACTCTCGATTCCAATTTCTTCGTAGTTCCGATATAGCGCACCAAGGTATTTATATAAATCCAAGAGTTCACTTGACTTCAACTCCAAACGTACGCCCTCGCCAGCGCGAAGTGAGGAGAGGTTGATGGCGGGGCAGTCCTCCCAAGGTTTGTTTTGTTGTTTCCTCTGATAGACGAAAGTCCCGCGTACCGACGCCGCTTGATTTTCATCATTATCAACAAGTACGGGAATAAAAAGTAGGCGTGTTCGTTCTCCGCGCCGCAAGAGAATTGGCGTAACGTCTGCCGTATTAGCAGATGTTGATTGAATCCTGATTATTTGAGGATTACTCATTGATCCACCACATGTGCAGCCTTGTTTTCCACATGCGCCCTCTTCATCGCCTGCATCTCTCCGTCACCTACATATCGAGCAAAAGGGGTTGGCGCTATAACTCTCTATATGTGTAAAAGATCGATCGGCATCTGTGCTGCGCGACATTCATCGCGTACACCGTACTGCTGCTAATCCTTGTCACCATCCGCGCACTGTACCCGCCGCGCACTGTACCCGCCGCGCACGCCTCCCCGACAGGCACGAAGGACCGTTCCCAATCTTGTAGACAGTCGATCACGGTCCGCACCGGAGTTGGCGCCCGTTGATCGCTCCTGGTGCTGTCGGGAGTGCAGTGATCACAGCCCGCGATCTTCGAAGAGCAGCGCCCGACGTGTGGAGGTGGCGCGCCGCAGACGATGCAGACCGTCTAGCTGATCACGCGTTGGTGCGGTGCTCGCGGTGTATACTGTGGTGTTGTAGTAGTCGTTTGATGGTGCGTTTGCTGAAGCCGGAGGTGTGGGCTAGCTGCTGGGCGGTGGCACCGGACTGGTACAGGTCGATCATGGATTGCAGCTGGTCAGCAGAGAGGCGACCACACATACTCCACGGGCGAGTACCGACCGGACGGACCTTGATCTCAGGCCCTTCAACCAGAAGGGGCCGGTTCTTTATGTTGACACGTTAGGTCCACCATGGTATTTGACCTGCCGTTTTGTTGTAGCGGTGTGTGTCATTGCGCGAACCGTGGGTGGCAACCGAGTGTGACGATCGGCGATGAGCATCCCGTCCGGGCGGGCTTGGGCCGGGGCCGTCGGCTGGTTCGGTGCGCGACCGCCAGCTGGCCCCTCGGGTGTCTTGGCTACCGTTAAGCGGTGTCTACGTCTTCGGACCGGTCAGAGGAATGGTCGATCCTGCGCACTGTGTACTCCGACCTCCACTGCGAGCGCGCTATCCACTCGGACCTGCCTGACTTCCTGCTGAGGGACGGGCCGACCCGGCAGCAGTGGGGCGTCGAGGTCACAGAGATGTTCCGGTCTGAATCCGAGGCGCGAGCGATCCACCATCCTGACTACTTGACGAGGCTGTTCAAGGGTGAGCGGCACATGCACCGCGACGACAAGATCACCCTTTCAGTAGAGACAGTCGTTGTCCATCATGAGGACGGCGCTCAACACTCGATGCAAAGCGTCGTGGCGCCGGGCGAGCCGATCCGGGTTCGATACGAACGGCTGGCAGATGTCATCCGTACCAAAGCCACGAGGCCGTATCAATCTGACCTTCGGCATGTAAGTCTGATCATTCGGGACCGATACGATCTCATGGGCGACAAACGAGAGCGATACTGCGTGTCAACTTTGATGGAGTGCGGCGTCCGCGAGGAGCTTCTGGCAAGCCCTTTCCACGAGGTCTACTGGATCACCGTAATCGAGGAAACCCGCGAGCAGGTGTATCGACCGCTACGCCTGCTGATGATGCTTGAGCAGTTTTGGTTGTTCGGCCACGGACTCGACACATGGCACCCGAACCACGACGACATAACGCCACTGGATACTGTGCTGCTGTTTGTCGACTACTGCACCCGATCAGGCATCGAGGTCCGGCTGTGGTTTATGCACGACAAACTCTGGGTGCTGCACAAGGGCGTCGCAATCAGTCTAGACGAGAAGGGCATTAGGATATTGCACAACCATGACTACGCCGTGCCGAGCGATCAGATTCGCCAACGCTCAGAGGACGATCTGCTCTTGACCGACGAGCAGTTCGCAGCTGCCAGTGCCTACTCCAACAGCAATGACTTCTCGACTGAGTACTACGACAGGGCCGCAACATCGGCCAACCTCCGCTACCCAACGATGACAGCGGTTCGCTTGAAACTGTCGAAGGACAATTGGGATGACTCGGCGACCTAACTATCATGCTTATGTAAGGTTTTTAGACACGCCTGCGAAGCCGGGCGGCGATCAACAGGTACACGACGCCGACATATATATAAACCGGAACTGTCCTGGAGAGAATATGGAGTTTGCCAGTGCCACTGCCGGCGGCGTGGTGATGCGGCAGTATTTTTCCAGCCATCTATTGGCTGGAGCTGGAAAATTGGCGGAATTAGCTAAGCAAATCGAGAGTCGGCACAGCGGTGAGCCCAAGTTTGACCTTGAGCACCGCGGTTACGTGCTATCGTCGATTGTTTCGTCCGCCGGTTTCCTGGAGTCGATGATTAACGAATTGTTCCAGGACGCGCATGATGGACACGCACCAGAGGGTGGGGCGGTCACCTCCTTGAGCACCTGCACTATTCGTTCGATGAGTGAGTATTGGCAATCGACAGAGAAAGGTAAGGGTAAGAAAGCGGCAACGCTAGAGAAATATCAGGCGCTACTCTGTAGTGCGGGCAAGCCGATATTGGACAGAGGTGAACGGCTTTACCAAGATGCCGCTCTGGTCGTGCGGCTCCGCAACATCATACTGCACTTCCATCCAGAGGATCTTCCGGCTAGTAACCCGCAAACCAGGGAAAGGGCGCTGCGAACCATTGAGGCGGAATTGGGCGCGAGGAAATTTAATGATAATCGTCTCATGATGGGGTCGGGGAACACGTGGTGGCCAGACAAATGCCTCGGGTTTGGGTGTGCCCAATGGGCTCTACGGGCCGTAACTAATTTGACAGACCACATAGTAGATGCAGTACAGGTACGCCCGAACTACGTGGTTCATCGGGCAACAGGTTGGCTTGGCAACGTGCCGGGTGCAAGCGATAATGGTCTTTAAGTAGCCAGGATCGGGGTGCTAGCCACGATGAGCGGAGACGCGGATCTTTGCGAGTGAGATGGTTGTCGTGATTATGAGGCTTATTCGCTCGGCGGGTGAGCCAGCGCATCGTCCCGCCCACGAGATGTGATTATTCGCTTCATAATCCTGAAGAGCACAAGTCGCGCCCAGCAGACGGGTCTGAAAGTACTGCGGGTGCCTGAGAACTACCGCAAAACTGGTACAGCCCTTGACGACGTGCGAACACAGGACCGCTCAGTCAGTGAAGATTGACTACTCGCGCAGAGGATCTTCACCCCTGTGTTTGGTCATGACCGTATGGCAGCTGCTTGTTTGCGTATGCCGTGGTCACGTAACAGCCGCTTCACACTGGACACGCTGATATCAAACTGCTCGGCAACCTGCGAGCTGGTCACCCCTGAGATGTACAGATCGACCATCGTTTGAAGCTCCTTCAGCGCCGAACCGTTCACGCACACTCCACTGCCGAACACCAACCGGACGGGTCTTGATCTCAGGCCCTTCAACCAGTAGGGGCCGGTTCTTATGCTGACGCGTTAGGTCCACCCAAGGGGACTCGAACCTGTGACCGGCAACCGTGCAAGATAATTTTGTTTAGAAGTCGCAACTTCCGGCGGGATAATGCGTGAGACTGGCTTGGAAATGACCGTCCAGTCAACGCTGGCCACGTGGTTGGCAACGCCCCTGTGTGACCACAGCATGGGTTACACGTGAGTTGGACGGTCAGCACGGCGTACGCCGTGCTGGTGCAGCAGCCGCTTGACACTGCGCTCACTAACCTCGAACTTCTCGGCAACCTGCCTAGCGGTGGTACCTGCCCGGTACAGGTCGATCATTGTCTGGAGCTCGTCGGGAGAGAAGCGATCACGAAGCGAGCGCGCGGGGCGGGCGACCGTGTTCTGACGGAGCAGCCGCTTGACGCTGCTCTCGCTGACACCAAATCTCTCAGCTACCTGTTGAACTGTCGCGCCGGACCCGTACAACTCGATCATGGCGTGGACATCTCCCGGAGAGAAACGATCACGCAGACGCCGCGACCGAATCACGTACTCCGCAGCCACCGTGGCACCTGTGGCACCGTCCTGACCGCCATCCGACAAGATCACGGCGACCTGGCGGAGCCGTTCCAGCAGGTCAGCGCGGTTCGAATAACGTCCCGCCACCCCGACCAAGATTACGACAGAGGGCTGATCAACAATACTGTCGCTGTCGGGCGTAGTGTGCCGGTGGGGGCATACGGCGTGCTGTGGCTGTGCTTCTTGACGGGTCTGCGCCTGCTGGATGAGGATGGTCGGGTCGCAACTTTTCGCAACTGGTGGGACGAGGGGTGGGGTATGCGTTTAACGTTCGTGGGTAAAGATCCGGACTCGAACCCGACGGGTTCACCGGCGGTGTATCGGACGGATCGGCGGTCGTGGGTGGTGCAGGGTTGGCTGGTCACGGATGCTGAGGCGCTGGTTCAGATGGATATGCCTGCTGGGGAGGGGTGTGTGGAGATCCCTGACAGTATCATTCAATTTTTCAGGCAGGCAGAGTGTGGCGTCGATCACGGATGAACAATTCGACCAATTATTGTCTGGGTTCCAGCGGGAGTCACTGCATTTAGAGACCCGCGACGCGTACGGGACGGCGGTAGAGCTGCCGTACATGGCCAAATGGGCGGCAGGAGAGCCTGATGACTTGGAATGGTTGCAGGGCTGGTGCGCTACACTGCGTAAGCATGTGAAGGCGGGTAAATCGGTGCAGCGGGCGCGGGTTGTCTCTGAACCGCTTAGTGATTATCAGCGCTGGTCCTACAGCGTTGCCCACCCGATGGTGCAGGCTGGTGAGGACATTCGGTGGGTTCCCCGCCGCTTGGTGTCCTCGATTGCGTTTCCCGGCAATGACTTCTACCTCTTCGACAACCGCCTGATCGTGTTCCTCCTCTATGAGGGAAGCGGTTTAGCCGCCGATAGGGTCACCTCAACTGATCCTGCCGATATTCGACTGTGCCGGTCAGCCTTCGATGCCGTATGGACGCTATCAATACCCCACCGTGACTACCAACCCCTCTAACTCTAGCGCGGCTAAGCAGACACAAGAAGCGTTAGGTGCCCGGCTGCGTGAGCTGCGTAAAGACGCCGGCCTCACCGCAAGGGCGCTGGCTGCGGCAACAGGCCAGCACTTCACTCGTGTCAGCAAGATCGAGCACGGTACCCAACCACCCACCGATAACGACATACGTGCCTGGTGTGCCGCTTGCCAGGCCGAGGACCACATACCTGATTTGATCGCTACCTTGCGTACTGTCGAGTCGGCGTATCTGGAATTTCGGCGGCAAAGCCGCGCAGGCATGAAACGAGTCGTGGGTGCCCATACTCTGGCGTTGTATGAACGCACCAAAGTATTCCGCATCTATGAACACAACGTCATACCCGGCCTGTTTCAGACAGCCGAATACTGCCGAGCCATGCTGTCGTTCTGGATCAAATTCCTGAACACCCCCAACGATCTAGAGGACGCAGTTGCCTGCCGCATGGAACGCCAGCGTGTCCTCTACCGCGGCGGCAAACGCTTCGTGGCCCTCCTGGAAGAACAAGCGCTACGCACCTGGTTCGGCACAGCAGAAACACAAGCCGGACAGTTAGATCGCCTCCTGGCCCTCATATCACTACCCAACATATCCCTAGGCATCATTCCCATGATGGCCCCACGAGCTGCGGTCGCCTCCACCGGCTTCTGGATCTTTGACGACACCCTCGTCGCCTTGGAGACACCCACAGCCAGCATTGAGGTCACCAGACCCCAAGAAATACAGCTCTACGCTCGCATGTTTGAGGCGTTGAAAGCCCCAGCCGTATACGGACCAGACGCCAGACGCCTCATCACCCACACCCTCCACCAGCTGAACTGAGTAGCCAGATCAACACCCCAGTTGGTTGGCAAGTCCCGCATGCGCGGACTGGCAACCCCGCGACAACACCATCGCAACCTTTCGCAACATCCTTCCGACGCAGCACAGCGCAGCCCTAGCGTCTCTACCCATGCACCTGGCGTCGAAGCTGCCCATGCCCCCTACCCCGCCCCTCGCACATGGGCAGACGCACCCCTCTCGGTAGATGATCACGTGAGATGTATACGTGAGGCTATTGCCCCTCGACACCAGGTGCCACAAAAAAGGGGGTAAGCACAGAAACAACCACACAATGATCAACAAAGCCAACCACAGCACGACGATTATAGGCCCAGCACGTGTCACATTGTGGCTATGAGATGCGACGATCACCTAAGACGATCAACGATGACAATTACTCCTGTTCCACGTCCCGAATCACATCCGTTTGCCTGGTTCCCCCTCAACCACCAACGCCACGCCATCGACCAACGCGACCGCAACGTGCCGCAAGGCACACTCATGCACTGCCTTTGCGGCGACAGCTATCCACGCGGTCCCGCCGGTGACATCGAATGGACATACTGGCCTACCTGCCAAGACTGCTGGAACGAAACCTGCATCATCGTCGGACTACGCCCACGTCCATGATCCATTCAAGACGGCAGGCAGCCTCCTGGCCAGCTCGAACAGGATCAGCTCCACCGATCGTGCGATCAGCGCAGCCCGCTTCCAGTACCTCGAAACGGCGCGCTTAGAGTCGTCGGCTGCATACGAGTGTTACTGTTGCCCCGCCCAAGCGTCCCCTAGTGATGTCGGAGAACCCCCTGTGATCATCCATGTTCAACCGATGGCATCCCTCAACCACACGCTTTCGGAGTAAAGAGTCGTGACGCAGACCTTGCCACCGAATTTACATCAGATCCTCACGACCTTGCCCAAGGCAGAACTACATGTCCACTTAGAAGGATCTGTTCGTCCAGCGACCTTTCTTACACTTGCACGACGACACAACCTCGACGTCGGCATCCTCGATGAAAAATCAGTCATCGAACTGTTTCAATTCAAGGGCTTTCGCCATTTTATGCAGCTTTATGGTGAGTGTACCTATGCGTTTGGTGCGCCGGAGGACTTTGAGCGAGTTACCGAAGAACTCGGCCTGGACGCCGCAGCACAAGGAATTCGATACCTTGAGGTCACCTTCACTCCCGGGACTCATTATCGGTTCAAGCAAATGCCTTTTGCTGAAGTTATGGACGCCGTAGCCAATGGTGCTGCAAGTGCACGGCGACAGGTGGGCGTAGAGATGCGTTTTATTCTCGATCACGTTCGGGGTTTTTCTCTCGATGACTGTTATCAGACCGCCGAGTGGTGCCTGGAAGGGCGCAATCAAGGAGTTGTCGCATTGGGGCTTGCAGGCTTGGAGCCTGGAAATCCAGCGTCCTTATATGCCGAGGCCATCAAGTGGGTTCAAGAGCAAGGCGTGGCCTTTGTGCCTCATGCTGGCGAGGCAGCCGGACCAGAAAGTATATGGGACGCTTTGCAATTCCAACCACCCAGAATCGGCCATGGATTTCGCGCCATCGAAGATCCAACCCTAGTTCAGCACTTACACGAACATAGGACTGTCCTTGAAATTTGCCCGACAAGTAACGTTTGCACAGGCACCGTACCCGATCTGAACTCCCACCCGCTGCGCCAACTCTGGGACGCCGGATTGCGGATAACCCTAAACTCCGACGACCCCCCTATGTTCAATACATCACTATTGAACGAGTACTATCTTGCCGCCACGCGATTTGGCTTCACCGTGGAGGAGTTAGCCCAAATCAGCCTAACAGCAGTAGAGGGATCTTTACTCAGCGAACCCATCCGGACCAAACTACGCACCGAATTTCTTTCCAAATTTTCCCAAATGGACGTACATGTCTAAGTTTCTCCTATGCCCGATAGCGCAAGATCGACAGCTTCTTCACGGGACATCGTTTGGCCTATCGACAGTTCTTTCTCAAAGGCCGGACCGAGGGATGAATCTACGTGCGAGCGGTATTTCTCATAGTCCGCCTTGTTAGCTGGGCCTAAAACAGTACCAGTTTCGGAAAGTAGATGCTCACTAGCACCCATCATCCGTGCCGCTCGCGTCCATTCCTTTCTGATTGCTGCCAACCCAGCAAAACCAGCAAGAGAAGTCGCAATAGCCACGTTATTGTCTAATTGAATAGCCAACAACAACGCCTGGCGATAGTAGTCAGACGATAGCTCCATATTTTGCCGCGCACGCATAAGCTCGCCGAGGTTGTTGAATGAATTTGCAATGCCCCACCGGTCGTCCATTTTAAACCGAATAGCTAGGCCGTCTAAGTAGTATCGTTCAGCGAGATCAAAATTGCTAGTACACCGAACGACTTCAGCCAGGTTGCTCAACGTTACTGCGATGCCCCATTCGTCCTCTCGTTTTCGCCAAAGCGCGAGCGCCCGTTGATAGAACGAGGCACCTTCCGAGTAATTTCCCTGATAGCTATTGACCAACCCAAGAAGATTTAGAACAGTCGCCACTCCGGACTCATTCTCAAGAGCTTCCCAGGCGCTTAGGCTTTCGTGAAGAAATTGTAGTGCCTCGTTGTAGTGTCCTTGACACCAGGCGATTGATCCCAGTCGATCAAGTGATTCCGCCACACTAAGCGCATCACCGATTCCTCGATTAACAGTTAACCAGTCTTCCGCGAACTTCCTTGCGCTCGAAAACTGCCCTAGGTCCGAGGTCATGTAACACGCCGTCCGCAACAGTTTAGATTGAATTTTTCGCGAAAGCGATTCAGAGTGAGCTAGCATCTCGTCTAAGTAGCTTCTGACCTGTTTGTCGAAGCCACGAGTGTTCCAATACCAGAGTAGTGCACAAAGTAGGCGAGCAGCGGATTCTGTTCGATAATTGGCTATCGCCCAATCAAGCGCAGCACGGATGTTACTTATTTCAATATCTAGACGCGCAAGCCATTCAGTTTGACGAGGACCCCTCATGGCAGACTCGGCCTCGTCGGCAAGCGATACATAGTAAAATAACATTCGTTCGTTAGCCGTGTCGTTAAGCATCTGCGCTTGCGCATACTGCCGAAGTAATGAATGCAACTGCCAACGACCAGTTGTGCTTGGCTGAACCAGCGACAGCCCAGTGAGATCTTCCAAATAACGCTCAGCTGTAGACGTATCCAACTCCGATATGTAAGCAGCCGTGTTTGAGTCAAAATCCACTCCGCCAAAAGAACCAAGTGACGCAAAGAAAATCTGTTGAGTAGTTGGCAGATCGCGGTAGCTGAGCGCGAAGCTCGCCCGCACATCGGTTTCCTTGGTTGGCTCCGTTCCGTAATATAGTTCTTCCAATGCTCTCTGTTCGCGCAGGCGTGCGGCAAAAGTCACCAAGGATGTACTTGACCGTTTTACCCGTTCAGCGATTATCCTGATAGCCAATGGTAAGTAACCTGCCAACTCGCAAATTTCACCTGCGGCAGTCTTCTCAAGTTTTAGCCTCCCCGAACCTATAATAGATTCAAGTAGATCCAGAGCTTCAGCGGGAGCCAACGACTCGATATCAATTACTAGTGCGTCGCGTAATGCAGGGAGATCTCTGTTCCGCGTTGTCACAATAACTTTACATGAGCTTATTGCACGGATGAGAGGGTCAAGTTGGCCACTTGATTGAGCATTATCGAGAACAACAAGCACATGCCGAGCTGACACGACCGACTGAATGAAGGCTATTTTCTTTTCGATGTCACTTAATTGCAATACTTCAACCCCACGACCAAAAGCTTGCGCGAAGGCATAGAGGATATCCGCCGTCGAAGATTTATCGAGCTGCGCCCATAGGACACCATCAGTGAAAGTTGGGCGTGAAAGGTGACAGAACCGGGCAGCCAACGCCGTCTTTCCTACACCACCCATTCCAAACAAAGCATAAAGTACAGCCGGTATGCCCAAGCTTACCGCGTTACCCAGCGTTTCCAATTCGCTCCGACGACCAACAAAATAACAAATATCGGGTGGCGCTGTGAACGGTACTGAAGGTTTTGATACTTCCAGTATTGGAAGTCGGAGACCTGACTTATCAAGATGCTCCCGCACATGCCCTATAAGAACTTGCGTATCAGAGAGGTCTTTCCCTAGCCGGGAATCGCCATCTCTTCGCCCCGAACTGGAAATCGTCAATAGCTGACGAATTGATTCTTCCAGGCTGCGAAATGCTAGCCGATCACGGTAAACTCGGGCGCTTTCACTAAGGTATGTCTCCTTCAGCTCGACATTAGCATGCTCTCGAAGTTTCGTTGCAGACTCATACCCGCTCAAATGGAGCCCAAAAAGGAGAATTATGCGCTTCTTGTGACGCTCATCGCTAATGAGTCTTACCGCATCCCTGACAAGGAGAGCGATGCGTTCGCCACGCTTAAGATTAGGCCTATTGACAGTATAGCTATTTGCCGCATCCGTAAGTTCTTCAATGCCGTCGAGTGGCTTACAGCTACCACGATAAGTGTCAATATCACGTAGGCCGCGACCTCGGACCCCCACCAGCTCGCTGTTGATCATGCTGAAGCCTTTGCGCGTGCGGGGCCTCGGACGCTGTGCCACCCGTCAAGCTTGCCAGCTAACCACGGATCAGAACACCCAGAGCACGAATACGCACACGGATCGTCAGACGCACTGCACACGGATCGCGGCGAAACTTGATCATGTCTGCCCTGCGACACCCGAGGGAGCACGCCATGGTCGTCGTTAGATCAACTAGCAGCTGGATGAGGCCCACACAGGCGGTGTCCGGCTCGGCAGGCTGGGCCTTGCAACCGTCGTCCGACTCGCGGCTCCGAGTAACCCAGACATCTTCATTTCTTCGTCAAGATTCGTTCTGCTATCGAATCGGAAGGTTGTTGTGATGCATCGTCTGTCATCTTCAGTCAGCGCCGTACTTATTGTGGCTGGAACATTGGTGTTGATTGCTATTACGGTGATAGTTAGTACCAGTAATTAAATAACTTACTCAATCGAGTGAATTTGTGGCCGTGTCGCGCGTTGTTCCACTTGATGCGATGAGTCCGTGAAAAAATCGACACTGTGACCACCGATGGCGACGAGAAGTT
>Ga0213881_10001087_pt1 | contig 13838 bp, 7 predicted proteins | sample BarmaccoBMER_R08_FD_160104 | JGI IMG/M metagenome (GOLD analysis project Ga0213881, IMG submission 160104) | Barbacenia macrantha exposed rock microbial communities from rupestrian grasslands, the National Park of Serra do Cipo, Brazil - ER_R08 ... | reverse complement strand
TATTTGCAACTGGAGTTAAATCGTCGATGCTCGATAATTCATTGGAGCTATGACTTGCTTCCAGAGACGCTTGTCTGATTCATTGTAAAGTTTTGTGTCTGAATTCAACACTTCTGCTCAATAACATGATTGAGCAAGACCACAGATTTATTAAACGATTAGTTAATCCTTGCTTGAGTTTTCAATTCTTCTACACGGCAAGAAGGACAATTATGATTTATGAAGCTATGAATCAAATTAGAAAAGGACAAATTCTAGGAATAGCAAAAGGAGACATTTTAGCTCAAGTAGAATTCGTGTCTCAATTTTTTGAAGTCTCTGCATAATTCCAATCACTTCACTGGAGGAGCCCATTCTGTAAAACTTTGTGCAACACAACCGTTCATTGTAACTACTAAGTAATTTCAAGATAAAAAGTTTGAAGAAGTTGAGGAGAGATAAAATGAGCCAATTCCGTCGGACGTTCCTATCTACTAGTTTATCTGGAGTTGCGACAGCAACATTGATTGCAACCACTCAGCATACTGCAAAATCTGACCCACCCAACTTAGAAAAACTATCTACAGAAATCACAAATGCATTCGCTCAGTTGCCAGGGCAAAAGGGACTGAAACTGCTAATTCCTGCCCTAAGAAAGCAGCCTGACTGGTCTTTCAGTATTAATCCTGATACGGTGCTGGTGTGTGCCAGTGCATTTAAGGTGTTCGTGTTAGCAGAAGCACTGCGCCAGGTCGAAGCTTCACTGAATCCCGAGGAGCAAAAGCCGTTGGTCGATCAGCTCGAAGAAAAGCTGGCTCTGCTGGAGTTGGTGCTGGATGAATCGGTTTACACGATCGGTTCCGATGTATTCAATCCGCCAGATTTATCGGGTAAGGTGCTGCTAAAAACAGTACTACAAGCCATGATGTTATCCAGCGATAATACCGCAACCGATATGGCGCTTAAGTTTGTCAATCCCGATCGCGTCCGCCAATTTCTGCATCAGATTGGGTTGCAAAACACCCGCATCCCTGACAGTACTCGGCAATTCGGGGCTTATGTTCTCGGCTATCCTCAGTGGCAAACGATTACCTGGGCACAACTGCTAGAACTGTTACAGAACAACCCTTACGAACCCAGACCTCCACTCAACAACGACATCACCTTTGCCAGTACGGCATCAGATTTTGTATCGTTCTACTCTCGCACCTTACAGGGTCAGTTCTTCAACTATGCCGAGACCCTAGATCGGTTCAAAGCCATTTTGTCTATTTCTGATTCGTTTCCGTTGAAGGATTCGTGGCGATCGCAACCATTGGGGATGAATGTTTTCATGAAGCATGGTTGGGGTCAAGGGATCTTGTGCCGAGCTGGTGGGCTATGGTTACCCGCGGCTAAACGCTGGCTGTATTTTTCCATGACCCTTAACTGGGATTCGCCAGAACCGCTCGAACAGGTACAACCTCGATTCCTGAATACCGCGAATCAAGTTTTTGTCTGGATTAGAGATGTGTTAGATTGCCAATAGGAGAGCGATTTTTTTCGGGATCGAAACAGTGACCCACCGAGCCTCAAAACGTTAGAAGGAATCGAGCAAACCGTGCGCCAACAGATGCTCGATCACGTCAGTCCCAACCTGGGCCTTTTTTTATCAACCGGGAAGCCCCTGTCCAGCATTGTCAAGTACAGGCGGAGGATTGCCATTAGTAGACTTCAAAATCTCCGCTTGAGCCTCTGCCAAAATTTCCTGATTATTGACATTTTCCCACTTCACTAATTTCTCAATCAGCTCTAGGAGTCGCCTTCTCTCCTGCTCCTGTGATTCCTCAGTAGGAAACTTGTCTGGATGAGAAGATGGGCCATCTACCAGTGAAGCAAATAGTACGGTAGTTCCATCCCAGGTGAGAAGCTAGAGACTGGGCAAAAGTCGATTTACCCACATGAGATGCTCCGCCATGGAATTGATTGCAAGTAGGCGATATTGTTAAAACTAGTATCCTAACGCGCATTCAGAATTTGGATAAGTTGAGCTAGCTGAGTCATGACTCTAGAAGCAACCCCCAATAATACTCCTGCAACAGAAGCCTATCTTTTTCCAACTTCCTTTGCTCAACAACGCCTATGGTTTTTCGAGCGGCTGTTACCAAACAGCACCGTCTACAACGTGCCTGTCGCAATTCGGCTCATTGGTTTGCTAAATATTGCGGCTTTAGAGCAGGCTTTGAATGAGATTGTGCGTCGGCATGAAACGCTGCGATCGACCTTCAGTGAAATTGATGGACAAGTCGTTCAGGTAGTTGCCACCCAATGGCGTCTTGCTTTGCCTATAGTGAACATGCCACAGTCCCTAGAAACACAGCAAATCATTTCATCTGAATCACAGCAACCTTTTGATCTGGCTCAAGGCCCTCTACTAAGAGCAAAATTACTGCAATTCAATACCACAGACCATATCTTATTACTCACCCTACACCACATTATTTCAGATGGCTGGTCAATGGGGGTAATGATGCAAGAACTTAGCACACTCTATGCTGCATTTGCAGATGCAAAACCATCTCCACTACCAGAGTTGCCAATTCAGTATGCCGATTTTGCTCAATGGCAGCAGCAATGGCTTCAGGGTGAGGTGCTTGTATCCCAGCTAGACTATTGGCGACAGCAGTTAGCAGATTTGCCAGCGCTAGACTTGCCTACCAATCGACCCCGTCCGGCAATTCAAAGCTATCGGGGGGCAACCCAATATTTGGAGATTTCTGCAAGTTTGACTCAGGCATTAGAAAATTTGAGTCAGCAAACTGAGGTGACACTATTTGTGACATTGCTCACGGCGTTCCAAATCTTACTATTTCGCTATACCGGGCAACCCGATTTAGCTGTTGGAACACCAATCGCCAATCGTAATCGCCGTGAAACCGAAGGACTGATTGGGTTCTTTGTCAATTTATTGGTGATTAGAACAGATTTATCGGGTTATCTGACGGTGCGATCACTTCTTAAACGAGTACGTTCGGTAGCGCTTGATGCTTACAGCCATCAAGATTTACCCTTTGAGCGTCTGGTTGAAGAGCTGCAACCAGTGCGCAGTCTAAGTTATACGCCGTTAATTCAGGTCATGTTTGCACTCTCTACGACTCCGACACCGCGGCTAGAACTAGTCGGGCTGACTTGGGAGTTTGTCGAGGTTGAAAGTCACGTTGCCAAATTTGATTTAACTTTATCTATTGAGAACACCACACAAGGACTGAAGGGTGCATTAGAATACAGCACAGATTTATTTGATGCGGAGACAATCAAGCGTCTGCTGCAACATTTTCAGATTTTGCTAGCTGAAATGGTGGCGAATCCCGATCAGTTAATTACAGAACTGACTCTGTTTTCAGCTACAGAACGGCAGCAATTACTAGTTGACTGGAATCAGACGCAAGTTGATTTCTCACTAGATCAATGTATTCATCAGCTGTTCGAGACGCAGGCGGAAAAAACACCTGATGTAATCGCGCTTCAGTCTTCGACGCAGCAATTCACTTACCAGATGTTGAATCAGCTAGCAAACGAAAAAGCTCATCAATTACAGCAGCTAGGGGTGAAACCGGAAGTTGTGGTTGGACTGTATTGCGATCGCTCTCCTGAATTAGTGATGGGAATGTTAGCTATTCTCAAAGCTGGAGGTGCTTATGTAGTGTTTGATCCCCATACTCCAGTTGAGCGTTTGGGCTGGATGCTACAAGATGCTCAAGTGTCAATTGTGTTGACCCAACATCATCTCAGAAATTCATTACTGAACTTAGATGATCGGCTCACGCTTGTTGAGTTAGAACAATCCCAAGCTACCTCGTCTAGCTCAAACAATCCGATCAGTCAAGTTGCAACTCATCACCTTGCTTACATCATTTATACTTCTGGCTCAACAGGACAGCCGAAAGGTGTTCAGATAGAGCATCGAGGAATATTAAATTTGATAAATTGGCACCAGCAAGCTTTTCAAATTCAAGAGAGTGATCGCGCTACTCAAATTGCTGCTCCTGCTTTTGATGCTTGTGGATGGGAAATTTTCCCTTACTTGACTGTGGGGGCTAGCATCCATTTTCCTGGTGAAATCACTCGACGATCGCCAGAGAAATTGCGGGATTGGTTAATATCTGAACGAATTACGTTAAGCTTTGTGCCAACCTCATTCGCCGAGCAACTCTGGCGATTAGATTGGTCAGGGAGTCAGTTAAGATTACTGTTAATTGGCGGTGATGCACTTCGTCAACTGCCGCCCCCTTCACTTCCGTTCACAGTAATCAACAACTATGGTCCAACTGAAAATACGGTTGTGACGACATCTGGAATTGTGACTGCCGACGAAGCTTCAACTATCGGACGTGCAATCGCCAACACACAACTTTATGTGCTAGATGTGAATCTACAGCCTGTGCCAATCGGGGTAAGTGGTGAGCTATATGTTGGCGGGACTGGGTTAGCACGCGGCTATCTAAATGGTTCTGCAGAGTCTTTTATTACAAATCCTTTTGATGAGGTCAACGCGGCTCGTCCCTCTGGGAGCCAGAGGTTCGAATTCGTTAACAATTCGGGTTCGCGCCTTTATCGAACTGGGGATTTAGTCCGTTATCGAGCCGATGGACGCCTAGAATTTTTAGGTCGTCGCGATCAGCAAGTGAAGATTCGCGGCTTTCGGATTGAGCCAGGAGAAATTGAGCGTACCCTTACTCAACATGTAGCGGTTCGAGAAGCGATTGTGCTTGTGAAAGAGATCTCACCAAACGATCGACGATTAGTTGCTTATGTAGTTTTAGATTCACTGGAAGTGCAATCTGTAACACTGCAACAATTTCTTAAAGCCAAGTTGCCTGAGTATATGATTCCTGGAGCGTTTGTGAAACTGGATACCTTACCACTCACGCTCAACGGCAAAATTGATCGTCAAGCTTTAGCTAATTTAGCAGTGCCTTTTGAGTCAGAAATCTCAGCAACAATGGTTGCTCCTCAAACGGAGATCGAATTTGCTTTGGTAGAGCTATGGACAGAGGTATTAGGGCGACGAGTAAGCCTCTACGACAATTTTTTTCTCTCAGGCGGACACTCCTTATTAGCAACACAGTTAACCTCTCGGATTCGGGATGCGTTACAGATAGAGGTTCCGTTACAAACGCTGTTTGAGTCACCAACTGTTGCTGAAATTGCCAACTATATCGCTTTTTTACAGCAGGCTAAAACAACATTGCAAATGCCTGAAACCAAGTTGACTGCAACAGCTAGAGGTTCATCCCTACCGCTTTCTTTCGCTCAACAACGACTCTGGTTTTTAGAGCAGCTTGTTCCCGGAAATCCTTTTTACAATGTTTCGACGGCAATGCGGTTGACGGGAACGCTCAAGGCAACGCCTGTGGCAGCTCCGGCGACTCAACGTTCCGCTGGAGCTACCTCCAGCGGCGCGCCCTTTGCAGCTCAAGAGCGCAAGCTCAATATTGCAGCACTAGAGCAAAGTTTTAACGAAATTCTTCGTCGCCATGACACACTCCGCACGAGTTTCTGGATGCAAGCAGGAAGTCCGATACAAGTGATTGCGCCTGAGATTCTGCTATCACTGCCCGTTGTTGATCTCCAATCGCTCGATGTAGAAGCACAATCTTCTCAGGTACAAACACTTGCGGTGGCAGAGGCTCAAAAGCCTTTTAATTTGGCACATCCCCCCCTGTTGCGAGTGCAGTTACTGCAACTTAATGCAGCAGAATTTGTGTTGCTATTAACGCTACATCATATCATTTCAGATGGATGGTCGATTGGAGTTTTAATGCGTGAATTGGGGACGCTATATCGCGCATTTGCCAGTGGGCAACCTTCACCATTAGCAGAATTACCGCTGCAATACGCCGATTTTGCTCAGTGGCAGCGAAACTGGCTGCAAGGAGACATGTTAAAAGCTCAATTAAAATATTGGCAACAGCAACTTGCAGATTTGCCAACACTAGAGTTACCTATAGATCGACCAAGACCTGCAATTCAAAGTTACCGTGGTGCAAGGCGAGCGCTTAAACTCGCTTCTGATCTTACACTTGCACTCAAAACTTTGAGCCAGCAAGCAGGTGTCACACTGTTTATTACATTGCTGGCTGCATTTCAAACGTTGCTTTACCGCTATACTGGACAAACGGATATTGCGATAGGTTCTCCAATCGCCAATCGCAACAAGAGCGAAATTGAAGGGCTGATTGGCTTCTTTGTCAATAGCTTGGTGATGCGAATAGATCTAGCAGGAAACCCGACATTCACAGAATTATTGGTGCGATCGCGGCAAGTTGCGTTTGATGCCTATGCTCATCAGGATCTACCATTTGAACGTTTAGTCGAAGAACTTCAACCAGAGCGCGATTTGAGCCGTAACCCATTATTTCAAGTTGTACTGGCACTGCAAAATGCGTCCAAAGAAGTTCTAGATTTACCTGGAATAGCGTTAAGCCCCATCGAATTTGATCCAGGAACAACAAGATTTGATTTAGAATTTCACCTCAGCGAATCTACAAGTCCGAGAAATTTAAGCAGCGAAGCAACAGAATTAACTGTGTTAGCTGTTTACAACACCGACTTATTCAATGCAGCCACGATTGTACAAATGCTTGAGAGTTTTCAGACTTTACTCACAAGTATTGTTACTAATCCAGAACAAACGATTTCAGAATTACCTATTCTTACGGCTAATGAAAGGCAAAGATTGACAGAATGGAATCGCCCTCAAATTTCCTATAGAAAAGACCAATGCGTTCATCAGCTATTTGAGTTGCAAGCAGAACGCACACCAAATGCGCTCGCAGTTACTGGGACTACACACCTGACTTATCGCGAGCTAAACGAGCGCAGTAATCAACTTGCCCATTATCTACAATCGCACAACGTTACCGCAGAAACTCCCGTTGGTATTTGCGTCGAGCGTTCGCCAGAGTTCGTCATCGGATTGCTTGGCATTCTGAAAGCTGGAGGCGCGTATGTACCTCTCGATCCCGCTTACCCTTCAGAGCGTTTGACTTTTATGCTGAATGATGCTCAGGTTGCAATTCTGCTAACTCAACGGCATTTAACTCAGCAACCATCTAATATTTGCAAACATATTATTTGTCTCGATCAGTGGCATACCTTCACGTCCTACAGCCAGGAAAATCTCAGAGCTTGCACTGCGACAGATAATCTAGCTTACATCCTCTACACCTCTGGCTCAACGGGTCAGCCCAAAGGTGTTTTAGTCGAACATCGTAGCTTGTTAAATCTGATCTTCTGGCATCAGAAAACATTTGAGGTTTCCGCGCGCGATCACGCAACTCAAGTAGCTGGAATTGCGTTTGATGCTTGTGGATGGGAACTGTTTCCCTACCTCACCATCGGAGCCAGCATTCATATACCCGATGAGATCACTCGACTGTCGCCTACACATTTGCAATCTTGGCTCAGGGAACAACAAATCACAATTAGCTTTTTACCCACACCACTTGCGGAACAACTATTTACTCTAGATTGGTCAGACAATGTTGCCCTACGGCTACTCTTAATTGGCGGCGATCGACTGCGCCAAGCTCCACCTCCGCTACCATTCGCCGTTGTGAATAATTATGGGTTAACTGAAACAACTGTCGTAGCAACATCAGGGCAAATCACAGAAGTATTACCGACCATTGGCACTGCGATCACCAATACCCAACTCTATATCCTTGATGCCAATCTTCAACTAGTACCAATCGGAGCAAAAGGAGAACTCTATATTGGTGGAGATGGCTTAGCACGCGGCTATCTCAACCGTCCAGAGCTCACAGCTGAGCGATTTATTACCAATCCTTTTCGTTCTGACTCATCACGGCTCTACAAAACTGGCGATCGGGTACGCTATCGAGCCAACGGAGTGTTAGAGTTTGTTGGTCGTTGTGATGAACAAGTGAAGATTCGCGGTTATCGCATTGAACTTGGCGAAATTGAAGCAGCATTAGGTCAACATCCTGTCGTACAGGCTGCGATCGTAGTCGCTGATGAAAATGAAGGCGACAGTCGTTTAATTGCTTATGTGACACAACGCCCTGAGACGATCGCGTCAGCTAGTCAAGCAATAGAACTACAAGATGAGCAAGTGTTGCAGTGGCAAATGCTCTACGAAGAAACCTATGGTCAACCCACTCCTTTTGATCCCACCTTCAACATCATTGGATGGAACAGCAGTTACACTGGAAAACCACTTCCGGCAGAGCAGATTCAGGAATGGGTTGATTGTCGAGTGAATTACATTTTGTCACTACAGCCTCAGCGAGTGCTGGAAATTGGCTGTGGAACAGGGTTAATGTTATTTCGGATAGCACCCCACTGCACCCAATATTGGGGAACTGATTTCTCTGCAGTTGGGCTTGGCTCAATTCAGCAGCAGTTAGCTCAACAGCCTTTGCCGCAAGTCAAACTCTTGCAGAGAATGGCAACTGATTTTACCGGGATAGAATCACAAACGTTTGATGCTGTAATTCTCAATTCGGTGGTGCAATACTTTCCGAGCATTGATTACTTGATACAAGTGATTGAAGGTGCTATTGCATCGCTCGCTCCCGGTGGCTTTATTTTCTTAGGCGACATTCGGAGCTTGCCACTACTGCAAGCCTTTCACACTTTGGTACAGCTTCATCAAGCTGAGCCGTCTCTTTCTCGCTCGCAACTCCGGCAACGAGTTCAGGCTCAAATTCTGCAAGAATCAGAACTTGTCATCGATCCCGCATTTTTTCAGGCACTCCTGCGTCACTTTGCTGAAATTAGTCATGTGCAGATTGAACTTACTCAGGGACATCATCACAATGAAATGACCCAATTTCGCTACAACGTAACACTGCACATTAGAGATCAGGGTACAACTCCAATCGATTCTCCCACTTGGCTTGATTGGTCAACGTTGTCAAACGAGCAGTTGAATCTATCGAGCGTGCAACAGCTCTTAAACGAGCAGCCTCATCTTCTCAAAATCACCCAAATTCCCAATGCGCGAATCTCTGCTGCGATGCAAGCAGTGCAATGGCTAGAAAATGGAGAAGCCCCGGAAACGGTTGAAGAATTTCGCGCACAAACTTTAGCATTGGGTGTAGATCCTGAAGCATTGCGATCACTAATCAAAGAACTACCTTACACAATTCATTTAAGTTGGTCAGCTTCAAGTGCAGGGTATTACGATGCCTTATTCATTCACAATCTTCACAAGCAACAGCCCACATTTCCCATCTGCGTTCATCTGCGTTCATCTGCGTTTGCAAATCTCACCTGTGCTGACTCATTTACCCAAAGCACTTCCCTTTCACCAACAAGGCATTCAAAAACTTCACCCTGGCAACGCTATGCCAACAATCCTCTACAGGCTAAGTTAGCAGCTCATCTAGTGCCTCAACTGCGATCACACTTAAACCATAAACTCCCTGAGCATATGCTTCCTGCTGCATTCGTTGTCCTGGAGTCATTTCCACTAACGCCAAATGGAAAAATCAACCGTCGCGCTTTGCCAAAGCCCGATCACACTCGCTCGACTAAAGCGGCTACACTCCCACGCTCACAAGTCGAGCAAACACTAACTGAAATTTGGTGTGATGTGCTGAGTTTAAAGCAGATCAGCATCGATGATAACTTTTTTGAGCTAGGGGGTCACTCGCTCTTAGCAACTCGGCTTGTCTCTCGTATCCGGGACACCTTTGAGATTGAGTTACCCCTCCGTAGTTTGTTTGAAACTCCCACAATTGACAAACTGGCAACCGAGATTGAACGGTTGCAAAACAGTAGCGTTCAATCCAAGCTACCAGCAATTCTGCCACTCTCGCGTGAAGCTTACCGCATCAAACTGAGTTATTCACTCTATGAAGCTCCAAAGGATTGCGCCGATAGCAACCTTGAATTGAACCATCCTCACAAGAAGCCAGAACAAGCAAATGATTTCACGCTCACAACCTCTGAAATTCATAGCTTGGTACCGCTTCAGCCTATAGGTTCAAAACCTCCTTTCTTTTGTGTACACCCAATCTTTGGCACAGTTTTCCCATACTATTCTTTAGCACGTCAGTTTGACGACCGACCCTTTTATGGGTTGCAACCGATCGCTCTTGATGGTGAGCATCCGCCTCATACAACAATTGAAGCCATGGCTACCTACTACATTGAAGCAATTCTCCAAGTACAACCTCAAGGTCCTTACTATGTTGGCGGTTGGTCTTTTGGTGGAGTAGTTGCGTTTGAAATTGCACAACAGCTTCAGCAAGCAGGACACAAAGTTGCATTCCTAGCAATCCTTGATACAGCAATTCCAGGTTATCGACTCTCCTACTTTGAAAGTTTGCAAGCGCTAATCTCCATGACGCGATCGCTGTTTCCTTTTTTTATTGATTATTTAAGTTTGATTCAGTCTTCACTTCAAGTTAGGGATCAGCCATCATCATCTAATTTCTTGAAGTTTATTAGGCGACCAAAAGGCGATTTTCCTCAAATTGTACGCTCGCAACTGTTAAATGAGCTATCCTTACAGCCCATACTTCAAACTTATCGTGCTAATATTCAGGCATTCTTAAACTATACTCCTAAACCTTACCCGAATCCAATTAATCTTTTTAGATCTAGCAGAAGCTTGAATAAAATGACCCATGATTCAACACTAGGTTGGGAAAAATTAACGAAAGAAGTTTGTCTTTGTGTGACTCCTGGAAATCATCTTACAATGCTAAGGGACCCTAATGTCCAACACTTAGGTGAGGAGCTAAAGCGCTGTCTGAAGCAAGTAAGTGACTAGTTTGACTGTCTTTAACAGTAGCTGGCAGTTGCATTTGGAAATAAAAGGGAATTACTATGGAGTCGTTTTGCATTAATATAGTTTGGCTAATATCAGCCACAAAACGTCAATCATTCCAAAGAAGGAGAAACTATGACTCGCGCCATTATGGAAACTGAGAAAGGCACAATAAACCTGGAGCTATTTGACCAAGATGCACCTAACACTGTCAAAAACTTCGTAGACTTAGCTGAAAAAGGGTTTTACGACGGTCTCTCTTTCCACCGAGTTATCCCTAACTTTATGATTCAGGGCGGCTGTCCTCTAGGAACTGGAACGGGTGGTCCTGGTTACAAAATTAAATGTGAAATTAACTCCAATAAGCACTTGGCAGGTACCTTATCCATGGCACATGCTGGTCGCGATACGGGTGGAAGTCAATTTTTTATTTGTCACTCTCCTCAGCCTCATTTAGACGGAGTCCACACCACCTTCGGCAAAACTGAAGATATGAATGTCGTTAATGCCATCCGTAAGGGTGACAAAATCCTCTCCGTCAAGATTGAACGCTAAAGAAGGGGTCAGTGCAATTTTTAAATCTGCGCTTCAACTTGTATTCGCTCCAGAGCCTTGGTGAGAGCCTGTACCTCTGCGTCGTTAAGATGACGGGCAAAGTACGTGACGACTGCTTGCTCATAAACTGATTGCATCTTTTGTTGCATGACTTGACCTGCCTCTGTCAGGGCAGCGAAAGCACCACGGCGATCGCTCACGCAGGACTTGCGGCATACTAGACCTGCTACTTCCATTCGATCAACCAGACGCGTTAGATTGCTACGGTCAAGAAGCATAGTCGATGCAAGTTCGTGCATCCGCAGCTTGTGCTCTGGAGACTCAGAAAGCGCTGCCAGGACATCGTACCAGGCGAGTGGAGGTAGTCCAGCTTGAGCCAAATCCTGCTCAATTGCATTCACAAGGATGGAGTGGGTGGTCATGAATAGCCGCCAGAGCGCTTTATAAGATTTTTCGAGATTGAGAGCCATCTATTCAGTACTGGTTGTAGTTAGTCACAAAGCAAAGAATGACTCAGGAGGAGTTGGCTTTGCTGTAAGTAAAGTATCGAACCTTAGCTAAATTGACAAAGATCTGCCATAAGAAGTAGTTGCAGATTCAACTAATTATCGATATACTAATTTTAGTTGAATATACAACTAGTTTAGATTCAATTATTTCAAATACAACAAATTGCTCGAATTGAGAGATAGTGTCATGAAACGTCTAATTATTAGTGGCTTATCGGTTTTGCTGTTTGCTGGGGCAATGGCACCTGCAGTGAGTGCCAAAGATAAAGATACAGCACTCAACTCTGCAACTTCAAATAGCATCAATAAAAACCAGTTAACACCGTTTGAACTCGTCTCCTTGGCATATCAGGGAAACTTAAAGGATCAAGGTATTCCCAGTGCTGGTGGTCTCCTTGCGGCTTACCAAATTGGGCAAGTGAGTGCTGAAACTCTTGTGCAAAAGGCAGTGGCAGCAAATATGCTATCGCCAGCTGTGCTAAATGACCAAGGATATCTCAACGCTGTCAATAACCAACTCTCCAACCTGGAGATCTATCGCTAGAAGATTTGTTTAACAAAAATGTCGGGCTCTACCAGCACAGTACCGTCTACGTGGTCTGTATAAAACTATTGTCCTGCTGCTGGTTGTCACGACCGCCTGCTTTAGTCTCTACGGTGCACTATCCGGCATTTGGGGATAAAGGATGACTCCTTTTTTCCACTCGGCTCGCCAAATTTCGATTCCATCGCTAGCACCACTAATGATAACCTGACCATTTAAGCCGAAGGCAATATGAAGGTTGCTATACTTTGACCCTCGCAAAGCACCAAGAAGCTTTCCGGTTTCAACTCTCCAGAGTTCAACTATGCCACCACTGGCAACAGCAAGGGTTTGTCCATCTGAACTCAGCGCTAGGTCAGAGGAACCAGACTTCAAGGTATGGATCAGTTCTCCTGTACTGATCTGCCAAACTTTAATCTTGCTACTGCCACTGACAAGCATCTGACCGTCACGACTGAAAGCAAGATTAGTCACTTGACCTGAATTCAGAGTATGTAGCAGTCGCCTGGTTTTCCAGTCCCAAAGCTGAGTCGCACTGCCACCAGTAGCGATAACTTGCCCAGTAGGGCTGAAAGCCAGAGCCGTCAGTGAACCCAAACTAAGGGGGCGTAACTGTTGTCCCGTTTTCAAGTCCCAGAGTTTAACGCCACTGCTGCCAGGTTGACCATCAAGCCATAATTGATAGCGGCTACTACCAGCGAGGATTTGACCATCAGGGCTGAAAGCGAGATCAGTCATCCTTCCTGCTACAAAGGTGGAGAACAGTTTTCCCGTATCCAAATTCCAAAGTCGAATCGTTCGGTCAAAGCTGGCACTGGCAAGGGTTTTATTATCAGGGCTAAAGGTCATGGCACTAACCCAACCTGAATGCCCTGCAAGGAGAGCTAGCGGTTTACCTGTGCGCAGGTTCCAAAGCTGAATCTTTTTACCGTGGCTACTAGCAAGGATCTGACCATCAGGGCTCGTGACAATAGCTGTGGTTTCCTGCTGGGAGAGTGTCTCTGCTTGGGAAAAGCAGATTGTAGATGGAGTGGGGTAAAGACAAACACCGCGAACTCCTGTTAAGATGCCTTGCTCGAACAGCACAGCATAGATGCTCACTGATAAAGCAACAATTAAGGCGAGTCCTACGCCTGTAAGTATCCAAGATCTTTTCAGCAATTTAATGATATCCTCCCGGCACTCAAACCCCCTCAGTAGTTTCTACTAAGACAGTCATTAGCTCTCCAGTGAGCATCAGGCACTGAATACAAGGCAAGTAGAAAGCTTAAGCATACATGGTCACAATGTAAATCAAAAAATCTCATCACCTAGACCGCTCATTAAACTAGAAAGGTAGGAGTAGGGGCAAGGGTTAGGGAAAACCAAGACTGTTTACAAGGAAAGAGGAAGTAGGGGTAATGGAAGAGCATCAAGATCCGAATCGGATTCAAGTTGAGCTTGCGGTAGAGCACAGCCGGAGAAGGCT
>Ga0213881_10001085_pt1 | contig 13846 bp, 12 predicted proteins | sample BarmaccoBMER_R08_FD_160104 | JGI IMG/M metagenome (GOLD analysis project Ga0213881, IMG submission 160104) | Barbacenia macrantha exposed rock microbial communities from rupestrian grasslands, the National Park of Serra do Cipo, Brazil - ER_R08 ... | reverse complement strand
TGTAACCCGCATCGGTGGTACTCGCCCGCCGATGTGGAGAGGGTCGCCGACGCGATCACCGCGGACCTGAAGAAGATCGACCCAGCGGACACCGCGTACTTCGACGCCCAGCGCCAGAACTTCGAATCCGTCGGCCTAGCCCGTTACCACCAGCTCATCAATGACATCAAGACCCGCTACGGCGGTACCCCGGTAGGCGCGAGCGAGAGCATTTTCTCTCCGCTGGCCGAGGCGTTGGGGTTGAACCTGATCACCCCGGCGAGCTTCCTCAAAGCGATCAGCGAGGGCACCGATCCCTCCGCCGGGGACAAGTCGCTGATTGACTCGCAGATCTCGGGGCACCGGATGAAGGTATATGTGTATAACAGCCAGAACTCCACCCCAGATGTCGCGGCCCAGGTCGCCGAGGCCAAGCAAGCTGGAATCCCGGTCACCACAGTCACCGAGACGTTATCCCCGGCCACCGCGAGCTTCCAGGATTGGCAGGCCGCGCAGCTGCAAGACCTGCAGGCCGCGCTGGCACAGGCGGCAAAGCCGTGATGCCGGTGGCGGGTCACGTCGGGGTGATGAGCATCCAGGAGACGCGGCACCGCGATTGTCATTCGGAAGTCATACGGCTGGATGACGCGGCGGTCAGTCTGGGTGGGCGAACCGTGTGGTCGCACGTCGATCTGACGGTGCGGGCCGGCGAGTTCGTGGCCGTGCTCGGCCCGAACGGGGTCGGCAAGTCCAGCCTGCTCAAGGCGATCTTAGGGCTGATCCCGCTGACCGCCGGCCGCGCGCAGGTACTGGGTGCCAGCCCCGGAACGCACAACGCGCGCATCGGCTACTTACCGCAGCGCCGGGCGTTCGATCCCAGTGTTCGGGTTCGAGGGGTCGACATCGTGCGCCTTGGCCTGGATGGCACCCGCTGGGGTGTACCGCTGCCCGCGCCGCTGGGCGGAGCCCGAGCTAGGGCAGCTCGCGCCAGGGTCCAGGAGGTGATCGATCTGGTCGGTGCGCGGGACTACGCGCGCCGCCCGATCGGCCAGTGCTCGGGGGGCGAGCAACAGCGCCTGCTCATCGCCCAAGCCTTGGTTCGCCGCCCTGAGCTGCTGTTGCTTGACGAGCCGCTGGACAGCCTGGATGTCACCAGCCAGGCCGCGATCAGCACGCTGATCCGCACGGTGTGCCAGCGCGATCGGGTAGCGGTGCTGCTGGTAGCCCACGACGTCAACCCGATCCTGCCGGCGCTGGACAAGGTCATCTACCTCGCGCATAGTGGAGCGCTCACCGGCGCGCCCGAGCAGGTCATCACGGCCGAGATGCTCACCATGCTCTACGGCACACCCATCGACGTGCTGCGTGATCGGGCCGGACGGTTAGTGGTCGTCGGCCAACCCGACCTGCCGGCGGGCACGGTTCCCCCCCAGATCCCCGCATCCCGGTGAGCGGAGAAGATGAGTTGGAACCTGTTCGAGGACCTGCAGCAGATGCTGCGGTTCCACTTCATGCTCAACGCGCTGCGCGCGGGCATCATCGTCGCGGTCGTCGCCGGCGCGATCGGCTATGTCATGGTGCTGCGCCGAGAGAGCTTCGCGGGTCACACCCTCTCGGTGATCGGATTCCCGGGGGCGGCCGGCGCAACCTGGCTCGGGTTGGGCGCGATGTGGGGCTTCTTCGGATTCTGTATCGCCGGGGCACTAGTGATCGCCGGGTTGCCCGGCACGCGGCGAGCGGGCGGGTCAGGCGACGTGGGTGGGGCCGGTGAACAGCCCGCCGGAGTCGGCACGGTCCAAGCGTTCGCGCTGGCCTGCGGTTTCCTGTTCGTCAGCCGCTACCACGGGTTCCTGTCGGGGCTGAACGATCTGCTGTTCGGCACCATAACCGGCATCACTGACGCCCAGGTCCTGGTCCTGCTCGCCGCCGGCACGTTAACCCTGACCGCGTTACTGCTGCTGGGGCGTCCGCTGATGTTCGCCACGCTTGACCCCGAGATCGCCGCCGCGTCCGGGGTACCGGTTCGGTTGATCAACAGCGGTTACCTGGTGCTGCTCGGGATTGCCGCCGCGGGGACCAGCCAGGTGACCGGAAGCCTCTTGGTGTTCGCCCTGCTGGTCGCGCCGGCCGCGGCCGCGACCAGGTTTACCGCCCGACCGGCCGCCGGACTGAGCTTGTCTATCGGGATCGCGCTGCTGATCACGTTGGCGGGCGAGACAGCCGCGTTCTTCACCCCGTTCCCCATCGGGTTCTGGGTCACCACCTTTGGCTTTGCCGCGTTCCTGCTCGCGAGTGCCTATCGCGCGGCAACTGATCGGTTCGGTCAGCGCTGGCCCAGCGCACCGGCGCTCAGCCCCGCGGGCGGCCGCCGGTGATGGATCCGCTGTCGCACCCATACATGCAGCATGCCCTGCTGGCCGGGACGACGATCGCGCTGCTGGCCGGCCTGGTCGGCTACTTCATGGTGTTGCGCGGGCAAGTGTTCTCCGGGGACATGCTCTCCCATGTCGCGTATGCCGGCTCGCTCGCCGCGCTCGCCGCCGGGGTCGACCTGCGGCTGGGGCTGTTCGCCGCCACCATCACGTTCGCGGTCGGGATCGGGTTGCTAGGCGGCCGGGCCAGCGCCGACGATGTGCTCATCGGCAACGCCATGGCCTGGGTGCTCGGACTCGGCGTGTTCTTCATGACTCTGTACACCACCCACCGGGCCACAAGTAACTCCACCGCGAACGTCAACGTCCTGTTCGGTTCGATCTTCGGGATCAGCGCCGTCGACGCGTGGCTCGCCGCCGCGATCGCCGGCGTACTTATCGCGCTCTTGCTGGCGATTAGCCGGCCGCTGCTGTTCGCCAGCCTCGACCCGGCCGTGGCGGCGGCGGCCGGCGTTCCGGTACGCCTGCTCGGGCCGCTGTTCCTGGCCATTGTCGGCGCCACCGCGGGGGAAGCAAGCCAGGCGGTGGGCGCCCTGCTGCTCGTCGGGCTCATCGCCGCCCCAGCGGCGACGGCACAGTGCCTGGCCACCCAACCGTGGCCGGCCATGGCTTTGTCCGGCGCGCTCGCGGTCGCGGCGGTGTGGGTCGGGCTCGGTCTGGCCTACGCTATCCCCGCTTTCCCACCGAGCTTCACGATAATGGCGGCGCTGGCCGCCGAGTACGCCCTAGCCGCCGTGGCTCGCCGGCGCTCACCTCGGATGATGGTCAACAGACACGCAGCGCTGCCGTGAGGCTTGCGAAGATCAATAGCTCTCACCTGAACGTGGTCGGACAGGTCACCGTCACGTGGCCGCAGGGATGGCATACTCGCGTGATCATTGTCCAGCCACGACATGGAGCTCATACCATGACGATTCTCGCCAAGGCAGCCAGCGAAGGCGGGAGCGGACGGCTCCTGCTTGCCATCGCGGTCTTGGTTGGCGGCTTCTATTTTGTGTTATCGCTGTTCAGCCGCCACGGAGGCAGATGGCATTGCGAGGACGGACCAGACAACACCGGAGTATTGCTCTTGCTGGTCGCCATCCTCATCGGAATCCTGGCCACCCATGGACGCTGACCCGAAGGAACTCTCAGGAGAGGCCAAGCCCAAGGGAGTCAGCGGGAAAGTACTCAGGGTTGCGGTGGAGCACGCTCTGCGGGCTCAGCAGCCCGTCGTGGCGGCGTACATTGCTAAGATCCGCGCGAGCAAACCGAACGCCACCCCGGCCGAGGTCATCGCCACGCTCGACAAGCAGTACCTGATCGCTGTCGGGGGCACCGGCGCCGCCGCGGGAGGGGCCGCGGTCGTCCCGGGGATCGGCACTGTGACGTCTCTGGCCACCGGCGCGGCGGAAGCGATCGCCGCGCTTGATGCCTCCGTTCTCTACACGCTGGCCGTAGCGGAGGTGCACGGGCTATCGCTGAAAGACGTGGAGCGGCGCCGCGCGCTGGTGCTGGCGGTCATCCTCGGCGAGGCCGGCACCAAGCTCATGGAGAGGGTCACCGGCGGTAAAACGCACTGGGCCAAAGACCTCGCCGATGTCCTGCCGCTGCCCAAGCTCGGGCCAGTGAACAAGATCCTGGTGCGCTGGTTTGTCCGGCGCTACGCCACCCGGCAGGGCGTGCTGGTCTTCGGCAGAGCGCTGCCGCTCGGCGTCGGCATACTCGTCGGCGCGGCGGGCAACATGGCCATCGCCCGGGGGGTGATCCGCTCCACCGAGCGAGCGTTCGGTCCACCCCCACCACACTGGCCGGACCAGCCAACTCGGCTGATCTAGCACCCGAGGGGCCGCCGAGCGGTGAAGCGGCCTGGCCGTTGCGTCGAAAGACGCAGTTCAAACGCGTAGCGGGACGTGGGGGTGGCGCGTTAGCGCGTCAAGAGGGGCGGCGAGACGCTCGCCGCCGAGGTCCCTGTTCCGCTACCGGCGGCCTGCGGTGATCGCTAGGTCCGCCTGATACCAGCGGCATGCGCCGACACGCGAGCACCGTTTGCCTTCGAACCCGTCACCAATGGGGCGAACAACGCGGATTAGATTTCCCGGCCGCCCATCGGTGCGTTAGTTTTACCTCTGATGATCAAGAGCGGGGTTCGGCCAGCTGGAGTCGCCGGGCGCGTTGACGCCCACGGCGGTTGTCGCGTCGCGCTCGGCGCGCTGACGATCCCCGACGAGGTCGAGCGCCGACAGGCCTTACACGAAACACTCGTGAAACTCAGGGAGCCAGTTTGACGATCCGCAACCTGCCCGACTATGTCGAAGGTGGGGGCCGGCGCCAGGCCTTTTGCCCGCCGTACCGCGAAAATTACGCGATCACGCGATGAGCACGCCCGGCCTTAACGGCGAGCCGAGTGCTAGGCAAGACGCCCTCATTGATCGTGTCGCGGAACGCTTGTTCGCGCTGCCGGCGGTGGAAGCGGTGACCCTCGGCGGGTCCCGCGCTCAGGGCACTCACCGCCTGGACAGTGACTGGGATCTGGGGATCTACTACCGGGGTGCATTTGATCCGCGGTCGCTGCGCGATATCGGGTGGCCCGGCGAGGTCTCCGACATCGGGGCCTGGGGCGGTGGGGTATTCAACGGTGGTGCCCGGCTGCATATTGACGGCCGCCGGATCGACGTGCACTACCGCGACCTGGACGCTGTTGAGCACGAGCGCAGCGAAGCGGCGCACGGACGCTTCCGGATCGAGCCGCTGCTGTTTCACCTGGCCGGCATCCCCTCCTACCTCCTCATAGCCGAACTGGCGATCAGCACAGTGCTGCGCGGCACGTTGGACCAGCCGCGGGCCTATCCGGCGGCGCTGCGCGCCAGTGCGCCGAAGATTTGGTGGGAAAACGCGGAGCTGGTGTTCAGCTATGCCCGCGCTAACCATGCGCCCTACGGGCGGCTCACCCAGTGCGTCGGACTAGTCGCCCAGGCAGCCTCCCAAACCGCGCACGCTGTCCTGGCCGCTCGCGGCGAGTGGATCACTAACGACAAGACCCTGCTCACTCGCGCCGGCCTGGCCGAGATCGACCAGGTCACCGCCACCGCGCAACCGGAGCCGAACAACCTGAGACTCGTAGTGAGCCAAGCTCGCTGGCTGTGCAAAAAGACCCTGCTCGCCGCCACCGACAGCGGTGCCCCGGGGATCGCGGGTTCACAGAATCGAGCGTTTGGGTAGCGCCTGCACCACCGGTGATACCTCTGTGTCGTGGGACGCGGCGTTCGACACGCCCACCCTCGGCATGGGCAGTGGCGTGACAACAAAGGGGCGCATCATTTCGTTGTCCTCATGCTCGAGGATGTGGCAGTGATAGACGTACTCACCTGGGATATCGAAGCGAATAGCGATGGTCACGAGATTACCGGGGTTGACCCTGATAGTGTCTTTCCAACCGAAACGTTCCCGGGAATCAAAAGCGCGCCCAGGAGCTCCGGGCACGAGTGGACCACTCGTTTCGAGAGCCTCCGGGTTGAACACGCTTACATTGTAACTGGTGGCCGCGTCTTCGAGCGGCTGGAACACGGACTGATGAATGTGGATGGGATGAACGTCGACGGTGGTGTTCAAAAACCGCCACACCTCCCATCGCCCAACGGCGGGGAAGATTCCGATTTTTTGGTAAAAGCCCCCCATTTGATCGCCGGACATCACAGCAATCGGAGAGTACCGGAGCGGGCCAGCCTCGTCCGGTAGTCGCAACTCAATTTTCCCGCTTTCGTTGCGCTCAATCTCCACAAGCTGAAGATGTCCTGGGGGCTGCTCGACCAGCAGGACCGTTTGATGGCCACGGTCATCGGGCAGCTCAAGGACATCGGGTTGATCAGACGCCGGCGCGGGCGCAGGCGAGCCAGCGGTCTTACGCACAAGGCGGCGGAACCAGGGATTGAGGGTGGTCCGCTGAACCTTGGCCCACAGGTCGGGGTCCGGCGCGGCGGGAGAATGGCGCTCGACATCAAGGCGCATGACTTGTGGGTAAGGCAACCGCAGGTCTCGATGCGGCTTGCCGAGATCCGGCGGACGGGGACCGTCATCGAATGGTGCTTCCGCCGAGTTCACCAGGTAAAGGTGGGTACCGTCGAGCCCGGAAAGATCCAGCAAGAGGTCGATGCGTTCAGCTGAGGCCAACGTCACGCCCTGGCCCATGTCGAGCGGCTGAGCTTTCCACAGCAGACCAGCGTCAGTGCCGATAATCAGTGCCTTACCGACTTTCAACGGTTCACCGGTGGACTCAAGCAGGTGTAGCCGGTAGGTGCGGGCGTTGGAGGCGTTGAATATGCGTAACCGGACCACGCCGGCGCCGACCATCATGCGCGGCCAGAGCTTGCCGCCAACCAGCGTGAGCGGACCGAAGAACTCGGCGGTGTCCGGGGTGTTCTTGTGCAGAAACCGGACGCGGCCGTCCGGATCCTCGACGAGGTTGCGGTCGGCGAGCATCAGGATTGATTCCCCGGTCTGGGTACAGACCGGCAGCCCAAGCGCTTGTTCGAGCGGGTGGCGGATGATATAGGGGCCGGCGAGCCCGGCGTATATATGCGGCCCGGTCCCGCCCATAGCGTGATCGTGGTACCAGTTCATCGCGCCGACCTTGTTCAGCCCGAGGTCGGCGTTGTCGCTGGTGTTGTCATAACAACACAGCTGGCGCCCGTCGGCGCCCATCATGTTGTCCGGCCACCCATCAGAGTCCGCTCTCGTGTGCCCACCATGCAGGTGGGTCACCGCCCAACCCGCCGGCACCATCGACAGATCCCGAGGAGCGCCGGCCGACGCGCCGCTGGTGCCGAGCTCATTCTGGGGAGAATCTTGCGAATTCTCGACCGTGGTCATCCATGCCTGGAACGGCAGCGGCCCTGGCGGCCCAATGCGATTTCGCCAGGTAATTTCCACGCTGTCGCCCGCGGTGACCTCCAGCGCTGGACCGGGTACCGACGCTGCCTTCCCCTGAACGCCGTACCCCCACGCGGGCAGCGCCGGGAGGTTGGGGTGAATATCCGCCGAGGTACGGGAAAGCACGATCGTCTCCCGAGCCGGCAAAAGGTGAGCCGTCGGCGGCACGAGCTCCGAAAGAAACGGCGTCAGGGTCCGGTCGTCAAGAGTCGGCGCGTCAAACTCCAACTCCGTCGGCGTGGGCGCCGAGGAGCTCCCAGCGGCTACCGCGGCGCTCTTCTCGACCTGGTCCGGCGTGACAATTACCTCAGCCATGACATTGCCTTCCCTATAAGCAGCGGTTGCCTCGACCTTACTAGTCACCGCAACTTCAATATGACGGTCGGCCGCCGGTCCAGACCGGCTCAATCAACCGTCCGCTTGTCTTGCTCAGGCTCATCCGCTCCTTTAGCACTACACCGGCATCCTCGGCGCGGAAACCGCATAGATGTCCTGGCTGGTCCGCGCCGCCCGACTCAATAACCCTTGGCAGCCGCGGAGTGGCACGTAGGAAACCGTGGAGGTACTGAGGCCGGATGAACGCCGGGGAAGCGCTGCATAGTATACTGGCCGGGATGTCGTCGCCAACCTCTACGGCGGTGACATCGCCGCCGCGCTGCGTTCCGAGGTCCGGATCAATGCCACCACATTCCGGGTGATCGGAGTACTGAAGGCCGACGGCAACTTCGACGACATCGCGCTGATGCCACTGAGCACGGCGCGGAATTACTTGTTCGGCGGCGAGGATGAAATCACCTCCATGGCGGGAAGGCGAACTCGGTAGCCCAGGTAGCAGTCGCCACTGATCAGATCAACACGATCCTCTCTAGACGCCACCGGATTCAGAACACGACGAAGCGCGATTTCAGGGTGCGTTCGCTGCAAAAACAAGTCGAACGATTCACTCAGTTCGTGCGCTTCCTGACCATGTTCATCGTTCATCGTGGCGGTTGGGGCGGTCTCGCTAATCGTCGGGGGAATCGGAGTAGCTAACATCATGCTGGTCTTGGTGACCGAGCGAACCCGAGAGATCGGTATTCGCAGGGCCATCGGCGCGCCACGCAGCGCAATCATGAAACAGTTCCTGCTCGAGTCGACGTTGCTGGCCGGGGCCAGCGGTCTGCTCTGCGCGCTGCTGGGCGTAACACTGATCTTGACTGGGGCAAACGTGGCCCGCCAGCTCACCCCGCTATTCGGCTCCCCGACGCTGTCGCCGCTGGCGATTGCGGTAGCGATCGCGGTGAGCCTAGGCATCGGGCTATTGGCCGGCGGCTACCCGCGCTTCGCGCCGCCCGGCTGCAACCCTCAAAGCGCTGCGTTACGAGTAGCTGCCGCTGCGTTACGAGTAGCTGCCCTCGTCCTCGGCCAGATGGCTCAATCGCCCCTGGTCTCGGGAGCTCTGGCAACCTTGTCCAAGCCGGATTCGCTGAGTAGCATTAATCCTGTCCAGACTGGGCTCGGTCCCGGAAGGCGCGGGAGCACGTCATGATCGTGATAGACACCGTGCTGAGTCTGGCAGCCGTCGGGCTCGCCTGGTTCGGCATGGGCTTCCGGGTGGTGCGGCAGTACGAACGTGGTGTGGTCTTCCGGTTTGGCAAAGTCCTCGACGCGGCTCGCGAGCCTGGGTTGACGCGGATTCTGCCCGGGATTGACCGGATGCACAAGGTCAACATGCAGATCGTGACTATGCCCGTTCCCGCGCAGGATGGTATTACTCGGGACAATGTGACGGTTCGAGTCGACGCGGTGGTCTATTTCAAGGTGATTGACCCGGTCCGCGCAACCGTCGACGTGCAGGACTACGTAGCGGCCATCGGGCAGGTCGCGCAGACTTCGTTGCGCTCGATTATCGGAAAGAGCGACCTCGATGACCTACTGTCGAACCGCGAGCGGCTCAACGAAGGCCTCGAGCTCCTCATCGATAATCCGTCGCTTGGTTGGGGCGTGCACATCGATCGAGTGGAGATCAAAGACGTCGCCTTGCCGGAATCGATGAAGCGGTCCATGTCCAGGCAAGCCGAGGCGGAACGGGAACGGCGGGCGCGAGTGATCAGCGCTGATGGTGAATTACAAGCCTCAGAGAAACTCGCCGAAGCCGCCGCCACCATGTCACGCAGCCCAGCCGCTCTGCAGTTGCGGCTGTTGGAAACCGTCGTACAAGTCGCCGCCGAGAAGAACTCCACCGTTGTATTGCCATTTCCGGTGGAACTACTAAGATTCTTGGAGTCGGCGACCGGACGGCCACGCTCAACCGATGATTCGACCGAATTGGCCGGCGACAACGGTCACGTACCCGGCGGACACGAGATAAGTAACGCCGCCTTGACAGGACGCAACGCCGACCCAGAACGCGCCGCGGGCGGTTGATTGAACGGGCCGCTGGCCATGACGGACGGCGCGCCCGTGTCCATCGTCGATCAACCAGCCGTCAGGAGCTAACCAGATGATCCAGGACGAAGCCGTCGCCGAAGGTAACAGCGCTTCGTCTTCGGCAATGCCCGCGGTGGAACGCCGCTCATGGTGAAGGCACCGCCCAAGCGGCGGGTCGCGGGTAACCACGCAGACATCAGCCGGGCGCTCGTACTCGCCAGCAATCCTCACGTCACCTGATGACCCGGATCCGCGGTAACCAGGTCTGAGCCCACCGTGAGGATGGAGGCGGTGAAACCGTGTACGTAGTTGCGGCCGGCTACCGGTCCGATTTCACCGGCGGCGAAGAAACCGGCGACCGCGTCAAGGCCCAGAGTCTGCCGGACCGCAAGGACGTCGTGATCGGCGCTCGGGAACATCGCCCGACCGCGCCCGTTGCAGGAGAACAGCAGCGCCCCCTTGCCGACGCCGGTCTCGCCGAGCTTCGCCAGCAGCTCGCTGAGGTCTTCGTCGGCGGCGGCGGCATCGCGAACTTGAAACCGCACGGTGGTACCGACGTCCACGGCCTCACCGACGACGACAGCGCCGGTTCGTTCGTTGGCTCCCAGGACCCCACGGATGAGAAAGTCGCCCCGTTCGTGGGTCTCGGCGTACTCGTTCATCGCGATTCCGAGGTGCAGCCCACGCAGCGCCAAGTCCTGCTCCTCAGGAAGCAGGGCGGCGACGATCTGTTGAAGCTTGCGGTACGCGGACAACCCGGCCAGCTCGAACAGCACGTTGTCCTCGGCCTTGGTCACCGTCATCGGTGGCCCAATAGGTCGGCACCCTTGGCTCACCGCGATGTGGGCCGCGATCGGACCGCTCAGCATGACACCGACAGCGCCGTCGAGCACGGCGTCATCCAGAAAGAGCCTCGTCGAGCCCGGTCCGATCGGCCCGCTCGCGAGCCCTCCGACCAGCGGCAGCCCCGGCCGGGTGTCGTTGCAATGCGCCACGAAAGGGACGATCGGAAATCCGTATGGGTCGGCCAGCAGGACCCCGACCTCGTTCTGGGCGGTGCGCGGGGGCAGCCCGCTGACCAGCAGCGTGCCGCTGACTTGGCGCGCGCTGAGATGGATCGGACGCACTTCAACCCCGGGAAGCACCGCGGCCCACACCGCAACCGCGCTTACTTGCTCCACGCCGCGACCGGCCCCGATAACGCCGCCCGCGCTGCATCCGATCGTCGTACGAGCGTGCGCGATCTTCACCGCGGTTGAGCTGGCGCCCACGATCGTCTCTGGTCTGCCGCCGCAGACGAACACACATAACAGGTCGGGCCGCCGCCCGCCGAGGCGCCCCAGCGCCTGCCCTACCGCCGACTCGGCCGCCGCCACCAAATCTGTGCCAGTAGCCAGGCCGTCTCCGATCTCGGCCATCCTCGGGTCACCTCCCCGACCTCGGCGTACCGTCGTACTTCTACCCGCGCACCGCCACACCACACTGCCCACCAACGTGGACTGAGTTACAACCGCGAGGCTACTTACCTTTCGTCGACAGGGACAGTCCGCGCTGGCGGGAGTCCGGTACCGATCTCGAAAACTCCAGGCATCGACGAGCGACACGACGAGCGGTGGATGCCCCCGGCAGCGAGCCGGCAACCCAGCTCCAGCGCGGAGCGCTGCTGATATCCGACGGCATGGTGTACATCCCGTACGGCGGCAACTTCGGCGACTGCGGCCGGTACCTCGGCCGAGTAGTGGCGGCCCCAATCTCCGGAGGCGACCCGCTGATCGACTTTGCGGTACCGACCACCCGGGAAGGCGGCATCTGGTCCCCACCCGGCCCCTCGGCCCTCCCCAACGCTGACCTACTGGTGACGACAGGCAACGGTGAGGCCGTCGATGGCCCCTGGGACCACAGCGACTCGATCCTGCGGTTGTCCCCAATGCTGCGGCTACGCGACGGTTTCGCACCCACCCAGTGGGCGCGGGAGAACTCCAAGGACGCCGACCTGGGCTCCACCGGGCCGGTGTTACTGCCCGGCGGGCGTCAGGTGATAGCCGCTGGCAAGGGCGATGGGATCTACCTGGCCGACGTCGACGCCCTCGGTGGCGTTGGTGGTCAGCGGGCGCAGCTGTCAGGCTGCCAGTCGTATGGCGGAGGCGCCGCGACCCGGTTCGCCACTCCCGCCGCCTCCGGATCGTCGTTGTTCATCCCGACCCTCACCGGCATCACCGCGGTAGCCATCACCCCCGTAGTGAGCCGAGGAGCACTTCACACCCGCGCTCCCGCCCCCTGCGGCAACGTGTTATCGGCCACCGTTAATGCCGCCTCGGCATCTGGCTCGTGGGTGCTACGGGGTGGCGTCAGCAGCAGGGTTGATGCGGCCGCGGCGAGCCCGGCCGCGGCGGCGAGCAGCAGACTGCCGCGCAGGCCCGGCATGAACGTGCCCGGCTGCGCCAGCAACGCGCCGAAGACCGCGACCGCCAGTGCACCGCCGACCTGCCGGCTGGTGTTGAACACGCCGCTGACAGTGCCTGTTCGGTGTCCCGGGACGCTGTTGAGCAGGACGGCAGTCACCGGTGGCATCACCAGGGGGCCGGCGAGTCCGACGAGGACCATCAGTACGGCCAGCACCCATACAGGGGTGGAAGCCGGGACGACCGCCAGGATCACCAGACCGGCCGTCATCAGCGACAGCCCACCGCTGACCAGTACGGGTGCGCCCAGCCGCTCCGCGATGCGGGCGCTGAGCGGGGTCAGGACAGCACCGATCAGCATCATCGGCACGAACGCCAGGCCGGTGCCGAGCGGCGACACACCGCGCTGCTGCTGGAGATACAGGCTCATCACGAACGGCAGCCCGTAGTAGCCGACGATGAACGCGAAGCCGACAGCGTTAGCGACTGACACGTTGCGGCGCCGGAACAGGTCGAGGGGCACCATCGGGTGGGCGACGCGCGCCTCGGCCGCCAGGAACACCGCGAGCGCCACCACCGCGACCGCGAAAGCGCTCACCACTTGTGGCGCGGCGAAGCCATCGGCGCCGGCCTCAATCGCCCCGAAGGTGAGGCCACCCATCGCCAGCACGGCCGTGACCTGTCCGATCCAGTCAAACGGCACCCTCCGGCGGGGCGAGTGCTTGGTCCGAGCCAGCAGGAGCAGCGCCACAGCGCCGACCGGCAGGTTGATGAAGAAGATCAGCCGCCACGTGATCAGCGTCAGCAGACCGCCCAGCACCGGCCCGGAGGAGGAAGCTACCGCGCCGCCCATCGCCCAGGCCGCGACCGCGCGGGCCCGCCTGACCGGATCCGGGTATGCCTGCCCGATCAGCGACATCGAAGATGGCATCATCACAGCGGCTGCGGCGCCTTGGGCGAACCGGGCCACGATCAGCGCGGCCAGATTCGGCGCCAAACCGCAGGCGGCCGAGGCGACGACGAACACGACGACGCCAGCGGCGAACGCGCGGCGCGCGCCGACCCGGTCCGACAATGCTCCGGCGGACAACAGCAGCGCGGCGAACATCAGCGTATAGCCGTCCACCACCCACTGCAGTCCCGTGATGCCCCCGCCGAGATCGCGTCGGACCGACGGCAAGGCGACGTTGACGACCACCGCGTCCAGGGTGATCACGAAGAAGCCGAGCACGGCCGCGGCCAGCGTAAAACCGGCGCCGTGGCTGACGCGGGGTCGGTCCGCGACGATGTGTGTGGACACTGGTCTCTCCCGTGCGTGATGTTTCGTCCATGCCGGTCCGGCATGGGTGCCGCCTTAAGTCATGCGGCGACACGCCCACGGAACCACCTGTCCGCGGCGCGAAGGAGTCCGTGCTGATAGAGGTACTGGCAGTGCCTCCTTGCGCCAGGTCAGGGTCGGTAACCTCAAGAAGCGTGAGCAGCGGGGACGGTGTCCGCGGTGAGATCCGCCAGTTCCTCACGACCCGGCGAGCCCGGATCACGCCTGCGCGGGCCGGCCTGCCGAACTACGGCGGAAAGCGGCGAGTGCCAGGACTTCGTCGGGAGGAGGTGGCGCTGCTGGCCGGCATCTCGATCGAGTACTACACCCGGCTGGAACGCGGAGATACTCGCGGTGTCTCGCCGGACGTGTTGGACGGGATCGCCCGCGCGCTACGG
>Ga0213881_10001084_pt1 | contig 13848 bp, 10 predicted proteins | sample BarmaccoBMER_R08_FD_160104 | JGI IMG/M metagenome (GOLD analysis project Ga0213881, IMG submission 160104) | Barbacenia macrantha exposed rock microbial communities from rupestrian grasslands, the National Park of Serra do Cipo, Brazil - ER_R08 ... | reverse complement strand
TGGGTGGAGTGGGTGGGTGAGGGTGTGGGTTGACATCTGGAGATTAGAAGCGTGATGCTAATCTCGTGAATCTGACCCGGCTGATGGCGCTGGGCACGCTGGACCGGTACGGGCCGACGCATGGGCACCAGATACGGCGGCTGGCCGAGCTCACCAACGCCGGCGAGTGGAGCGGGGTGAGCGTCGGCGGGCTGTATCGCGAGCTACGGCTGATGGAGGGCGAAGGGCTGGTCGAGGCCATTCGCACCGAGCAGGTAGGGCGGCGCCCGGCGCGCACCGTGTACGCGATCACGCCGGACGGCACGACGGAACTGGCATCGCTGCGGGTCCATGCGATCCGCAGCATGGAGTGGGGGCCGGACGCCATGAGCGTGGCGCTGACCTTCGCGTTCGAGGGAGCGGATCGCGACGAGCTGCGGGACCTGCTGCGCGCCCGCCGCGATCGGTTCGCGATCAGCGCCAGGGAGCTGGAAGCGACCCGGCAGCGCGGGATCTCGGCGGGTTACCTGACGCCGGTCGAGGCGGAGGTCATGCGCCGCGGCGTGGTGCACGCCGAGGCGGAAGTGACGTGGCATGACGCCTTCGACGAGCTCCTGGCGGACCTGCCGCCGGGATGCGGACAGTCGCGGGCGGGCGGGGGATGGCCGGATGCCGCCGATGGGCGGCGGCCGCAGACTTGAGGAGACGGGCACGGAAGAGGCGGGATGGCGATCATCGAAGCGCGAGGGCTCGCGCGCACCTTTACGAGCCGGAAACGGACGGTCGAGGCGGTCCGCGGCGTGGACCTCACCGTCGCCGACGGCGAGATCGTCGGGTTCCTCGGGCCCAACGGCGCGGGTAAGACCACGACGCTGCGGATGCTCACGACGCTGCTGAGCCCCACGGCCGGCACGGCCACGGTGGCGGGAGCGGACCTGCTCCGAGACCCGGTCGGCGTCCGCAAGCGGATCGGCTACGTGCCGCAGGCCATCGGGATGACCATGGGCGGTACCGATCCGGCCTGCCTGGTCGGCGAGGAACTCACCGACCAGGCCGCGCTCTACCACATCGACAAGGCCGAAGGCACCAGGCGGGCCGCCACGCTGACCGCGCAGCTCGACCTGAGCGGGCTCGAGAAGCGGCTGGTGAAAACCCTTTCCGGCGGCCAGCGCCGACGGCTGGAGATAGCGCTCGGCCTGGTCCACAACCCGCGGCTGGTCTTCCTCGACGAGCCGACAACGGGCCTCGACCCGCAGAGCCGGAGCAACCTGTGGGAGCACATCGGGCGGCTACGTTCAGAGCTCGGCACCACGATCTTCCTCACCACGCACTACCTGGAGGAAGCGGACATCCTGTGTGACCGGGTATTCATCATCGACAACGGCGTCATCGTGGCCGAGGGCACTCCCGACGAGCTCAAGCGGCGCATCTCGGGCGACGTGGTGACCCTCCGGGTCAACTGCGCGCCGGAGGAGGCCACCGAACTGCTGGGCGGCCAGCCACTGGTCCGCGAGATCAGCACGACCGACGACGCGCTAAAGCTGACGGTGGAACACGGTGAGGAAGCGCTGCCGCTGCTCCTGCGGGTGCTCGACAACGCCGGGATCACGCTGCACTCCATCAACCTCGCCAGGCCGACGCTTGACGACGTCTTCCTGACCCTGACCGGGCGCTCGCTTCGCGACGATTCGCCACACGCGGCGGCCGAGCCAGCGTTGCAGACCGCGGGAAAGGAGTAGCACCCATGTCGTTTGTCAATGACACGCTCTTGATTTTCCGGCGGCAAGAGCGGCTCGCCCTGCGTAACCCGGCCTGGGTCATCATCGGGCTGACCCAGCCGATCCTGTACCTGATCCTGATGGGCCCGCTGCTCACCCACCTGCCCGCCGCGTCGCTGGGCACCGGCAACGGCAACGCCTATGACTTCTTCGTCCCCGGACTGCTCATCCAGCTCGGGCTGTTCGGGTCCACGTTCGTCGGCTTCACGATCATCGCCGACTGGCGGGCCGGGGTCATCGAGCGGTTCCGGGTCACGCCGGTGAGCAGGCTGGCCATCATGGCCGGGCGCGTACTACGGGACGGGGTCACGCTGGTCGTGCAGGCCGCGGTGCTGGTGCTCGTCGGCCTGGCCTTCGGGCTGCGGGCACCGGTGGGCGCGGTGCTGTTCGGCTTCGTGTTCATCGTGCTGGTAGCGATCGGGCTGGCCTCGGTGTCCTACGCCGCCGGCCTGCTGCTGAAGAGCGAGGACGCGTTCGCGCCGATGGTGAACACGATCGTGGTGCCGCTGCTGCTGCTGTCCGGGATCTTCCTGCCGATGACCCTCGGCCCCGGCTGGCTGCAAGGCGTCGCCCGGATCAGCCCGTTCCGCTACATCATCGACGCCATGCGCGAGGCCTACCTCGGTCATTACCTCAACACGATCGTGGTCGAGGGCATCGTGGTGGCCGTCGGCATGGCGATCGTCTGCCTGTGGCTGGGCTCCCGGGTGTTCCTGCGAGAAAACGCCTGACCTACCGCGCGGTGCCAGCCAACTGCGCGGCGCTGAATTAGCCTGGGCCTCCGGCCGCGGCGTCCGGGGCGTTCTCCGGGAAATGGCAGGCGACGTGGTGACCGGGCCGGAGTTCGGCCAGCGGCGGCTCCTTGGTGCTGCAGATCTCCTGCGCCTTCCAGCACCTGGTGTGGAACCGGCAGGCCGGCGGCGGGTTGAGCGGGCTCGGCACGTCACCGGTCAGCCTGATCCGCTCGCGGCGCTTACGCTGGCCGGACTCGGTGCGGGCGGGCTCCGGCACCGGGACAGCGGACAGCAGCGCGACCGTGTAGGGGTGCATGGGCGTGCTGTACAGCTCGTCCCGAGGCGCCCTTTCCACGACCTTGCCGAGGTACATCACCGCGACGTGGTCGCTGATGTGCCGGACCACGGACAGGTCGTGCGCGATCACCACGTAGGTCAGGCCCAGCTCCTCCTGGATGTCTTCGAGCAGGTTGACGACCTGGGCCTGGATCGACACGTCGAGGGCGGAGACCGGCTCGTCGGCCACAATCAGCTTGGGGCGTAGCGCCAGCGTGCGGGCGATCCCGATGCGCTGCCGCTGACCGCCGGAGAACTCGTGGGGGTAGCGGTTGTAGTGCTCCGGGTTCAGGCCCACCAACTCCAGGATCTCCTGCACCGCGCGCCTGGTCCCGCCCGGCGGCTTGATGTGCTGAAGCCGGAACGGCGCGCCGACGATGGCGCCCACCGTCTGCCGGGGATTCAGCGAGGAGTACGGATCCTGGAAGATCATCTGGATCTCCCGCCGCAGCGGGCGCATCTGGCCCTGCCTGAGGTGGGTGATGTCCACGCCGTCGAAGAAGATATTCCCGCCGGTCGGCCTGTCCAGCCTCGTGATCAGCCGCCCGGTGGTGGTCTTGCCGCAACCGGACTCGCCGACGAGCCCGAGCGTCTGGCCCTGCGCCACGGTCAGGTCGATCCCGTCCACTGCCTGCACGTGGCCGACGGTATGCCGGAACACGACGCCACGGGTCACCGGGAAATAGCGTTTCAGCCCGCGAATGGTGAGCAGCGCGCCATTGGCCCGCTGCTCGGCGGCGGTAGCGGGAGCGGCTGATACGGCGCTGTTCTGCTCGGTCATGAATCCGCTCCGCTTGGCGACACCGTTTCGCCGGCCCCGCCCACCGGGGAACCTTTCTCGTAATCGGGAGGACTTTCCTGGACGCCGGTACCGGGCTCGAATTTCGCCTCGGCCGGGATCTCGGCCTCCGCTGGCACGACGCCCGCGGACAGCTCCGCCCACAGCCGAGTGCGATCGTCGTCGGTCAGGTGGCAGGCCGCGTGGTGCCCGAAGTTCACCACCTCGCGCAGCAGCGGCACCTCGGTGTCGCAACGCCCGCCAGTCAGGCCAGTGTAGGCGCAGCGCGGATGGAACGGGCAGCCCGGCGGAACCCGGATCAGGCTGGGCGGCGTGCCGGGAATCGGGATCAGCCGCTCGGTGCGCTCCCGGTCCATCCGAGGCATCGAGCCCAGCAGCCCCCAGGTGTACGGATGGCCCGGGTCGCCGAAGATGTCCTCGGCGGCGCCGTACTCCGCCACCCGGCCCGCGTACATCACCAGGATGTCGTCCGACAGCTCGGCGACGACGCCGAGGTCGTGGGTGATGATGATCACCGCCGACCCGAACTCCTCCTGCAGGTCAGAGATCAGATCGAGGATCTGCGCCTGCACCGTCACGTCGAGGGCGGTGGTCGGCTCATCAGCGATGAGAAGTTCCGGGTCGCACGACAGCGACATCGCTATCATCGCGCGCTGTCGCATGCCGCCGGAGAACTGATGCGGGTAGTCATCGATCCGGACCGACGGCTGCGGAATCCCGACGCGGCCGAGCAGGTCGATGGCATGCTTGCGCGCCACCTGCTTGCTCACGTCATTGTGCAGCCGGTACGCCTCGATGATCTGATTGCCCACGGTGTAGTAGGGATGCAGCGAGGACAACGGGTCCTGGAAGATCATCGCCATCTTCCTGCCGCGCAGCTCACGCACCCGGGTGGGCGGCGCGCTGACCAGTTCCTCGCCATCCAGCCAGATCTCACCGGAGATGTACACGTTCTTCCCGGTATTCAGGCCCATGATGCCCAGGCTGGTGACCGACTTGCCCGATCCCGACTCACCGACGATACCCAGCGTCCGGCCGCGATCGAGCGTGAACGACACACCGTCGACCGACTTGACCAGCCCGTCATCGGTCTGGAAGTGGACTCGCAGGTCGCGGACCTCGAGCATGGCACTGGGCGATATCCGGCCCGCATCCTCGGCTTGCATCAGATCCGCACCCTTGGATCGATGACCGTGTACAGGATGTCCACGATCAAGTTCGCGATGACGATGAAGAACGCGGCGAGCATCACGACGCCCATGATCTCCGGCAGGTCATGGTTCTGGATGGCCAGGATGGTGAACTGGCCGAGGCCCGGCAGGGAGAAGACGCTCTCGGTGAGGATCGCACCGCCGAGCAGCAGGCCCAGGTCCATGCCGAAGATCGTGACGATCGGGGTCAGCGTGGCCCGCAGTCCATGTTTGAGGATTACCTTCCGTTCCGGCAAGCCCTTGGCGCGCGCTGTTCTTATGTAATCCTCGCCCATGGTCTCAAGCATGCCCGCTCGGGTGATCCGCGCATACAGCGCCGCGTAAAGGAACGCCAGCGTGATCCACGGCAGGATAAGGTTGCGCGCCCATTGCACCGGGTTGGTGGTGATGCCGACGTAATGCACGTTGGGGAACAGCGACCATCTGTAGCTGAACAGATACAGCGCGATCAGCCCGGTGAAGAACACCGGGAGCGACACGCCAGCCAGCGCCACGCCCATCGAGAGCCGGTCGAAGAAGGTCCCCTTGCGGAGCGCGGAAAGGACGCCGACCGCCACCCCGCCGATCAGCCACAGCACCGCGGCGCCGAGGGCCAGTGAGACGGTCACCGGGATGTCGCTGGTCATCTGCGGCCACACCGGCTGATCGTTGCGGAAGGAGAAGCCGAAGCACGGGAACGGGCAGTAGCTGACGTCGGTGCCGTTGTTGTAATGGACGCCGAGGACGATGCCCTTCACATAACGGCCGTACTGGAGCCAGATCGGAGCGTCGAGCCCCAGCTTGATCTCGACCGCATGGATCTCCGACGGGATCGGAGTGCGGCCCACATACTGCGCAGCGAGCTCATACGGGGTTTCCCCGCCCAGCCGCGGCACCAGGAAGAAGATCGCGAACGTGAGCATGCTGACCACCAGCAGCAGGAACACGGTCATGATCAGCCGCCGGATGATGAAGAAGATCATCGGATGCGGCGTCGCCGCCGGACGGGTACCCGCCCGGCGGCGACGCCTTCACCTGCTCTCTACGCTCGAGCCGTCAACGGTCAGGACTTCACGCCGAGGACCACGTAGTTGTACATGCCGTAATACGTCTGCACGTAGGCGTTGGTGAGGTTCGGCGGTCGGTACAGCAGAGCCTTCTGGTAGACCTCGGGCAGGATGCCCGCGTCGGTCATGATCTGGTGGTCGACCTGCGGCCAGATCGCGTTCCTGGCTCCACCGCTGAGGGTCGACGACTTGGTGAAGAGGTTGTTGATCACCGGGTCGTTGAGTTCCTCGATGTTGGCGTTCCCGCTGGAGGCGATGGCGTTGCCGTTGGAGAGCGCGTCCAGGAAGCCATAGCCACTGGGCCAGTCCGCGCCCCAGCCGCCAGCGGCCAGGCCGATGTCGTGCGAGTGCACGTAGGCGGGAGCGCCGGCGAAGTTGGTGTAGTACGAGCCGCCGGGGAAACCCTTAAGCGTCAGCTTGATGCCAACCGCGGCCAGCGATGCCTGCAGCGCGGTGGCCGCGGCGGTCTCCTGCGGGTTGTCGTTCCGGTAGGCCATGTTGGTGGTGAAGCCGTTGGGCTGGCCACACATCGACAGTTGCTGTTTGGCCGCGGTGAGGTCACCGGCTGGCTTGGTCAGCGCCTCGTACAGGTCGAACTTCTGGTAGCCGACGACGGTTGGCACGTTCACGGTGCTCGCTATCTCACCGCCGACCACCGGGCCACCCCAGGCGTTCTGCAGGGTCGTCTTGTTGGCCGCGTACTCGACGGCCTCACGGCAGTGCAGGTTGGTGAACGGCGCCACCTTGGTGTCGATGTAGACGAACCGGCCGAAACCGTTGAGCGGGTTGTCGGCGTTGGCCTTGTACGTCGGGTTGGACAGGATCTTCGCCTGAGCCGTCGGCCCGACGCCTACGCCGGCCGCGTCCACATCGATGTCGCCGGACAGCAACCGGTTGTCGATGTCAGCCTGGTTGACGTTCAGGTTGATGATGATCTTGCTGGCCAGCTGCTTCTTCTGCGGGTCGGTCGCCGGGTTCCACTCCGGGTTCGGCACCATCGTGAGCTGCTTGTTCAGCTGGTAACTCTGGAACTTGTACGGGCCGGTGGACAGCGGGTGCAGCTGATAGTTGCTGCCGGTGTCCGCGCTCGGCGGGACCGGAGCGGAATTCGGGAACGCGAGCACGTAGGGAAGGTCCGGGAACGGAGCCTGCAGATGGAAGACCAGCGTGGTCGCGTCAGGCACGTCGATCGCGGTGAGCCCCATCAGGTTCTTGGCCCGGTCCTTGTACGGCCCCGGATAGCTGGGGTCGGTGAGCAGCGCCTGATAGTAAGTCGGTCCGTTCGACATCACGGACCGGTCGTACTGCCGCTCGATCGCGTACTTCACATCAGAGGCCTGGACAACCGAGCCGTTCTCGTACTTGATGTTGGGCTTGATGTGGAACGTCCACGTCTTGCCGTCGCTGCTGGTCGTCCCCATGTCCGTCGCCAGGTCCGGAACCAGGTTGAGACCGCAATTTCCCGGGCACGACTGATAGGTGAACAGCGCCATGGAGTACAGCCGGGAGAAGTTCAGCACCCACGCGTAGTACGTATTGCCAGGGTCGAATGAGTCCGGGCTGGCGTGGCTGTCGAAGATCAGGGTTCCGCCCTTCTGGGTGGAGGGGTTGACCACCTGACTGACACCAGCGTTGTAGGACGCCGTGCTGCCGCCGGATCCGCCTGTACTGGCGGTGGTACTGCCGTTGCTGCTGCAAGCGGATATTACGAGCGCCGCGAGCGCGCCGACGGCAGTCGCCGCGAGTGTGCTGCGTCTCTTCATGCTGTGAAACGCCTCCTGTTATCTTCCATGCCGATGCCGCGCGCCACCGGGTTACCGGGTCTTCGGATCCAGCGCGTCGCGCAGCCCGTCGCCGAATAGGTTGAATGCCATTACCGTGATGAAGATCGTTATCCCGGGTACGAGCATGTACTCGGGATCGATATACCAGTACTGATTGGTTACCGCGCTGGAGAGCATCTGCCCCCAGGTGGGGGTCGGCACGTACAGGCCGACTCCCAGGTAGTCGAGCGCCGCCTCGAACAAGATATTGCTCGGTATCAGCAGCGTCGAGTAGACGAGGATCGGCGCCACGAGGTTCGGCAGCAACTCCCGGAACAAGATGTAGGGTCCGCGCGCGCCCAGGCTGCGGGCCGCGTCGACGAACTCGCGCTCGCGCAGGGAGAGCGTCTGGCCCCGGATGATACGGCCGATGTAGGGCCAGTTGAAGAACCCGATGACGAAGATGAGCACAGCGATCCGCAGCGTGTTCCCGGACAGTCCGAATGAGGAGTCCGGGATCACGCCGGCCAGCGCCAGCGCGAACACCAGCAGCGGGAAGGCCAGGAACACGTCCATCGCGCGGGCGATGATCGTATCCACCCAGCCGCCGAAGTAGCCGGCGACGACGCCGAAGAAGGTGCCGATGATGACAGAGAGCAGGGTGGCGAGAAACGCGATCAGCAGCGAGTACTGGGCACCCACCACGATCCTGGCCAGCAGGTCGCGGCCGGTCTGCGGCTCCACGCCGAACGGATGGGCCAGGCTGATCCCGCCGAACGTGCCGATGGGGCGCTGGAACGTCGGATCGATCAGGTTCTCGTGGAACGTGTCCGGGCTCTGCACGACGTGCGGCCCGACGATCGCGGCCAGGATCAGGAGCACGACGACGATGCCGCCGCCCATCGCCACCTTGTCGCGGCGCAGCCGCATCCAGGCGATCTGGCCAAGCGACCGGCCCTCGATGGCCTTGCCCTCGGGACCAGCTTCGACGTCCGGCGGGCCGCCAGGACCCGACGCCACATCGATATGCACAGCCATCGCAAGACCCAATCTCTGCCAGGGAGTCCGTTACTCTCCGTACAAGGCCAGGGTCCGTTTGGATACCCTCCGCAACCCCTTTTGGGCATCACATTTGGACGCCATGGCCTATATGTAGTGAGACTGCGCTATTGCTCGAGCCGGCACCAGACCTGAACGGCACTCGTAGCTCGATCGTGATTAAAGTCGAGCCAGTTTGTCACACAACGAGGCCGAGCCAAGCTTATGAGATCTCATGAGACTTCTGTGACTGGAGTGGCCGTTGGCGACTTACGGTACTGGATCGACGGAAGTGAGACCAAATTTCCGGTGAGCATCAGACATCAGAAGAGATTTGACTTAGCTGATGCCTCTCCGGCGCAGGATCTCCTCCACGTCGCGCATGTCGTCGTCCCCCAAGTCGTCGGCCGTGGGCTTCCGGCGAACCGGTAGCTTGGCCGGAGCCGGACGGGGGGTACTCGCCGGCTGGGTAGCACGACCCGGAAGAGCCGGCAGCGTGCCCGGCTGGGTCGCGCCAGGCTGGGTTCCGCCCGGCTGGGTCGCGCGGGGCTGGGTCGCGCGGCGGCCCGCCGCGGCGATCGCGTCACCGGCCACCCCGTCCGCGTCCGCGCCGCGCTTGACCCTCGTGCGCCGACGGCGCAGGCCGCCCGATACCAGGAACAGCACACCGGCCAGACCGGCCACCGCGATGCCCGACCAGACCCGGGTCGAGAGCACGAAACCGGTCGCGAAGTCGCCGATGGCGACGCCGATCTTCCAGAACATCTTGACCGCGCCGGTGAGGTAGGCGGCCAGCGGCAGCAGCGACCACGCCGCGCCGCGCAATCCTGACCTCAAGCCGCGCCGGCGCATGACCAGGTAGCTCAGCACGAGGCCGAGCCCGGTCAATCCCGCGCACAGCGGCAATCCGACGATCTGGTCATAGGTGGACATCGGCACCTCCCCGCGGTTCACTTCCAGTCTAGGTCGCTAATGGCGGGTTGTCGGTGGTGCTACCCCCCGGGCTCACACAGGGGTTATCCCGCTAGCGGTGCTATCCCGCCAGCGGTGCTATCCCGCCAGCGGTGACCCGCAGGTCCAGGAGCGAACTGACCACCGTCCGGCCGGGGGCGGGCGGAATGGGGAGCAGCGAGGGCACCACGATCACCTGGCAGCCGGCCGCCTCGGCGGACGCCACGCCGTTCGGTGAGTCCTCCAGGACCGTGCAGCGCGCGGGATCGACGCCGAGCAGCTTGGCGGCGAGCAGGTAGGGCTCCGGATCGGGCTTGGTGACGCTTACGTCGTTGGCGCAGACGGTAACGGCGAATCGCATGCCGGTGCTGGCCAGCACCGCGTCCATGAAGCCGCGCTCGGATGAGGTCACCAGCCCGTACGGCAGCCCGGCCGCCGCCACGGCGGCAAGCAGCTCGCGGGCGCCCGGCTGAAGCGGCACGCCTTCGCGACGGACCCGCTCCTCCATGCCGGACATCAGCCAGTCGGCGACCACCTCCGGTGGCTGCGGCCGGGTCGCCTTGCCCAGCAGGTGGCGTATCGTCCGCTCCAGGCTGCCGCCCAGCAGGGCCTGCTGGTCGGTCTCGCTCCAGCCTGCCCCCAGTCGCTCCATCACCTTGGTCTCGGCGGCCAGCCACAGCGGTTCGGAGTCAATCAGCAACCCGTCCATGTCGAACAGCACAGCAGCGTGCTTGGGGTCGATGACGCTCTCCTTCCGATTGCCTACTAGAGCCCCCTGGCAAGGCAGAGCCAACAGGATACTCGGTGCGGGGGAGAATCCCGGTCAGACGCTGAAGTACTTGGCCTGGGGATGATGGGCGACAAGGGCGTCGGTGGACTGCTCGGGGTGAAGCTGCAGCTCCTCGGACAGCTCCACACCGATCCGGGCCGGATTCAGCAGCCTGACGATCTTCGCGCGATCGGCCAGATCCGGGCACGCGGGATAGCCGATGGAGTACCGCGCACCCCGGTAGTCCACGCGGAAGAAGCCATCCATGTTCTCCGGGTCATCGCCGGCGAGGCCGAGTTCACGGCGCACGCGGGCGTGCCAGTACTCGGCGAGCGCCTCGGCAAGCTGAACGGACAGGCCGTGCAGCTCGAGGTACTCGCGATAGGCGTTCTTCGCGAACAGCTCCGCGGTAGCGGTACCGATGCGGGCACCCATCGTGACGAGCTGAAACGCTACGACGTCGGTCTCAGCTCCGCCTTCCCGGCTAGTTCCGCCTTCCCGGCCGGCCGCGCCGGCCGGCTCCCGGGGCCGGAAGAAGTCCGCCAGGCACAGCCGGCGGTCCCGGCGCTGACGCGGGAAGGTGAACCGCTCGAGCTCGGTAACTCCATCCTCCCCGAGCACGATCAGGTCATTGCCCTCGCTGACGCACCTGAAGTAGCCGTAGACCACCCCGGCCTCGAGCAGGCTCTCGGTCTGCACGCGCTCAAGCCACATCCGCAGCCGCGGACGGCCGTCGCTCTCGACCAGTTCCTCGTAGCTAACTCCGCCATGGCCACGCCCGGGCTTGAGGCCCCACTGCCCCAGGAACAGCGCCCGCTCATCGAGGAACCCGGCATAATCCGCGAGCGGGATGCCCTTGATGACCTCGGTGCCCAGGAACGGCGGCGTGGGGACCGCCACGTCACGGCTGACGTCGGATACCCAGACATCGGACACGCCGGGCGTGCCGGTTGCGGTAGCCCCGGCACCGGTAGCCGCGGCACCGGTAGCCGGCTTCGCCGGGACGCGGCGCTGGCGGAGTTCGGGGAGCTTGGCGCCGGGCACCCCGCGCTTGACCGCCATCGCGGCGTCCATCAGCCGCAGGCCCTCGAACGCGTCGCGAGCGTACCTGACCTCGCCATCGAACAGGGCGGCCAGATCCTGCTCCACGTAGGCGCGCGTCAGCGCGGCGCCGCCGAGCAGCACCGGCCACCGATCGGCCATGCCGCGGCTGTTCAGCTCGGCCAGGTTGTCCCGCATCACGACGGTAGATTTCACCAGCAGCCCGGACATCCCGATCACGTCGGCGTCATTTTCTTCAGCTGCGCTGATGATCGCCGAGATCGGCTGCTTGATGCCGATGTTGACGACCTCATAACCGTTGTTGGACAAGATGATGTCGACCAGGTTCTTGCCGATGTCGTGCACGTCGCCCTTGACGGTGGCCAGTACGACCGTGCCCTTGCCTCCCTCGCTGCTGTGCTCCATGTGCGGTTCGAGATAGGCCACCGACGCCTTCATTACCTCGGCGGAGGTCAGCACGAACGGGAGCTGCATCTGCCCGGAGCCGAACAGCTCGCCAACCGTCTTCATGCCGTCGAGCAGAACGTCGTTGACTATCTCCAGGGCGGGCCGCTGCTCCAAGGCGGTGTCCAGGTCGGCCTCCAGGCCGTTCCGCTCCCCGTCGATGATCCGGCGCTTGAGCCGCTCCCACAGCGGCAGCGCGGCCAGCTCAGCAGCCCGGCTCGCCTTCAGGTCCGCGGCGTCGACGCCCTCGAACAGCTCCAGCAACCGCGCCAGCGGGTCGTATCCGTCCCGGCGCCGGTCATAGACCAGGTCGAGCGCCACCTGCCGTTGCTCGTCCGGGATACGTGCGATGGGCATGATCCGCGCCGCATGCACGATCGCGGAGTCCAGCCCGGCCCGGACGCATTCGGCCAGGAAGACGGAGTTCAGCACGGCGCGCGCGGCCGGCTTGAGCCCGAACGACACGTTCGACACGCCCAGCGTCGTCTGCACCGTCGGGTGGCGGCGCTTCAGCTCGGCGATCGCGTCAATGGTCTCGATCGCGTCCCGGCGCGTCTCCTCCTGGCCGGTGGCGATCGGGAACGTCAGGCAGTCGACGATGATGTCTTCTTCCCGCATTCCCCAGTTTCCGGTCAGGTCCGCGATCAGCCGCTCCGCGACCTCCAGCTTCCATTCCGCGGTCCGCGCCTGCCCGCGCTCGTCGATGGTCAGGGCGATCACCGCGGCCCCGTGCTCGCGGACCAGCGGCATGACCTTGGCGATCCGGGAGTCCGGTCCGTCGCCGTCCTCGTAGTTCACCGAGTTGATCACGCAGCGGCCGCCGGTGAGTTCCAGGCCCGCCTCGATCACCGCACGCTCGGTGGAGTCGAGCACCAGCGGCAGGGTTGCCGCGGTGGCCAGCTTGCTCACCACCTCGCGCATGTCGCTGGCGCCGTCCCGGCCGACGTAGTCCACGCACACGTCGAGCATGTGCGCACCGTCCCTGGTCTGCGCCCGGGCGATCTCCACGCAGTCCTCGTACTTGCCGGCCACCATCGCCTCGCGGAACGCCTTCGACCCGTTGGCGTTGGTCCGCTCGCCGATCGACAAGAACGCGGTGTCCTGCCGGAACGGCACGTGCTGGTACAGCGACGAGGTCCCCGGCTCACGCCGTGGCCGCCGCTTCGCCACGGGCCGGTCCCGCATCCGGTCAACCAGCACGGCGACGTGCTCGGGCGTGGTGCCGCAACAGCCGCCGACCAGCGCCAGCCCGAACTCGCGGGTGAACCGGTCGTGGGCGTCGGCGAGCCCCTCCGGGGTCAGCGGGTAGTGCGCTCCGCTGGCGGTCAGTTCGGGCAGCCCGGCGTTCGGTTCACAAGACAGCGGGATCCTGGCATGCGCGGCCAGGTACCGCAGGTGCTCGCTCATCTCCCACGGACCTGTGGCGCAATTCAGGCCGATCAGATCGATGCCAAGCGGCTCCAAAGAGGTGAGCGCGGCACCGATCTCACTGCCCAGCAGCATCACGCCGGTAGTCTCGATGGTCACCTGGGCCACGATGACCACGTCTCTGGAAGCCGGGGTCCCGGCCAGTTGAGCCACCGCCCGTTTGGCGCCGATGATCGCCGCCTTGGCTTGCAGCAGGTCGTAACAAGTCTCGATGATCAGCGCGTCGGCGCCACCGCGCAGGAGTCCCTCCGCGCAGGCCTGATAGGCATCGCGCACCTCGCGGTAGCCGACGTGGCCGAGGGTGGGCAGCTTGGTGCCGGGCCCCATCGAGCCGAACACCCAGCGGGGGCGGTCCGGCGTGGCGAAGCGATCCGCGGCGGAGCGGGCCAGTCGCGCCGAGGCCAGGGCAAGCTCGCCGACCCGGTCGGCGATTCCGTACTCACCAAGAGCTGTCAGGTTCGCGTTGAACGAGTTCGTGGTGAGACACTCCGCGCCAGCTTCCAGGTACGC
>Ga0213881_10001083_pt1 | contig 13855 bp, 14 predicted proteins | sample BarmaccoBMER_R08_FD_160104 | JGI IMG/M metagenome (GOLD analysis project Ga0213881, IMG submission 160104) | Barbacenia macrantha exposed rock microbial communities from rupestrian grasslands, the National Park of Serra do Cipo, Brazil - ER_R08 ... | reverse complement strand
CTCGGCCATGACGGATGATTGCTGCTTGGGCTTTGTGGCCGGCGACCAGCAGGTGGCGTTGGCGCCTCACAGGCCATGCCGGCGCCAACCACGACAACCAGCATGACCTCACCACACCCGCCGCTCCGGGTCCGGCTGCTCTCCGTGCCCGGCTGCCCACTCATCGACCAAGTCCGCGCCGCGGTACAGCATTGCTTGCGCACTACCGGCATCCCCGCTGTCGTCGAGGACATCGAAGGCTGCTACCCCTCGCCAACCTTGCTGATTGACGGCGTGGACGTGGCTACCGGGCAGGCCCCCATCCCCCACGCTTGCTGCCGGCTCGATCTCCCCACCCACGCCCAGATCACGGCTGCCCTGCACAAAGGAGCGACGCCGTGAATACCAACAACACACACAGCGACCGCAGATCGGCCGTCACCACGGCGGACTGCTGCACCGGCCGAGCGCTGTATGGGTGGTCACCGCCCCGATTGCCAGCAGACACCACCGGCAAGCGATGGGTCGACCGCGTCCTGCCCTCCACCGGCGTCCCAGTGACGCTGTATTACACCGCGGTGATCGCCCTGCTCATAGTCGCCCCATACCTGTCCAAGCGGGCCGAATTGGCCGTAGAAGGACTGGCGGCGCTGGCCGCTGGGGCGTGGTGCAGCGCCAACTTCTGGCGCTGCACCACGCGCACTGTCTGGTCACCGGCACCGGATGGCTTGGACTGAGCATCTTCGCCTTCACAGAGGCCGGCGTCGGCCACAGTCTGATCGCCGGCTACGAGCAGCCGGTGTTCCTGGGCATCCTCCTCGTCGGCCGGCCTTCGAGGCCTACTGGTACCTCACCCGCGGCACCAACGCCCTTTGCATCCTCGATCAAGAACAGGGTGAGGCTAGGTGATCGATCCGCGCATAGCGGTGCGGCTAGCGTGGATGTTGCCCACTCCCGGCACGGTGCGTCGTAGCGCCGAGTGCTGCGGCCCTACGCCGCGGGGTGAAGTAGGACCTTGGGTCCAGCCGTCGACTCGCTTGTCGAACTGGTCGTAGGCCTGTGAAGCCTGCTGTAGCGGTAGCTCGTGCGAGACGATGATCGAGAGCGTCGGCCGGCCGCGGATGATCAAAACACGCAGCTGGCGGTTGTAGCGTTTCAGCGGGCACCGACCCCGGCCCATGCTGATGCCCTTGTCCGTACGGCCCTGACCATCGCTGTCAAACCGCGAGCATTCGAAGATCAGTGACGGTAATCAGTGCATCAACGCGGTGATCGTGCGCACCGAAAGCTGTGGACCAGGCGGTGTACCTGCACAGCCTGTTCCGGTGGCCAGCACAACCAACGCTGTGGTCTCGCCCGGCGGATACACGCGCAGGCCGCGCACCGGCGTCGGGCGGCACACGCCCGAATCGTAATTGGCCACGTTGACCAGTTGCAGCTGCGCCGACGCCATGCCACCGGGGGCGATCAGCACCACGTCACCCAGGTCGCCGACCCTCTGCGCAGCCGGTCCGACCTGGTCATCATCGCCGGAGCCAACGTAGGAAACCCCCGGGAAACCCTGCAACTGGCAACTGCGATGGCCGTTGTTGGTAAACACCAGCGCTCGGTACACCGAGCCCGCCGCACCCTCAGGCGACGTCAGAGAAACGGCAAGGTCGGCCGAGCGGCATTGCGGCATGGCTACCGCGGCCGCCACAGCCCCCGACGCCGGTGGCAAGCCCATCGGAGGTCCACCCGTCGGCAAGGCAGCTGCTGGGGTGGTTGCTTTACCGGCCGTCGTTGCGGGTGAACAGGCCGCCACTACCAGCGTGAGCATAATCACTGCGGCGCCCCGATGTCCTTGCCTCATGCTCTACCACCTCGTCCCGCACCCGCGACCATGAACGAGACTGCATGCGCAAGGGAAATAACCGAAATCAACAAGATGAGCAGGGGACTGCGGCAACGGGGGGGCAGCTGGGGTTGGCAACTCATCACCGAACGATGTGACCCGCGCGGAGGATAGATGCGTCTTGGCTTAGCGTTGCCTCAACTCGGTGCGCACAGCGGTGCGGACAAGATCGCCGCCTTTGCCCGCACCGGTGAACAGCTCGGTTATCGGTCGTTGTGGGTGGGCGATCGCGTTCTCGCTCCGGTAGCACCGAGCGATCTGTATCCGGGAGGGGGCAGCCCCGAGCGGCCGTATCCGCCCGAGTTCCGCTCGGTGCTCGACCCGGTAGTGGTGTTGGCTGCGGCAGCAACGTCTACTACGACGGTGCGACTGGCCAGTAGCACGCTCACCGCTCCCTGGCACAATGCGGTGCTACTTGCCCGCTCACTTACCTCGCTCGATCGGCTTTGTGGCGGCCGGTTGGACGTCGGCTTCGGCGTCGGCTGGTTGCGCGACGAGTACACCGCCACCGGGCCATCGTGGCAGCACCGCGGCAGTCTTCTGGACGAAATTCTCGATGTTTTGCACCAGATGTGGACCCACAACCCGGCCGAATATCACGGCAGGCACTTCCAAGTGCCGTGCGCACATGTTGATCTACGTCCAGTGCAGCCCGGTGGACCGCCAGTGCTGCTGGGTGGATGGAGTCCGGCGGCGATGACCCGCCTCGGTCGACGCGCCGCCGGCTGGCTGCCGGTTTACGGGATGGCCGCCGACGTCACGGCTGCGCTGTGGGAAACCGCTCGACGTGCTGCCGACCAGGCCGGCCGAGACCCGAACGTCTTGCGGCGCGAGCTGCGGATCAACCTCCATCCGGGCCAAGGCGCCCGCCACGCCGCCGATGCCGTGGCCCAGGCTCACGATGCCGGTGTCGATGGGGCCTTCCTGGACCTGCAATTCGCCACCTCGTCGGTCGAGGAGTCTTTGTCGATGGCCGCCGACGTGATCGCTCGGGTAGGTCCGCTCGACTGACCTAGCCTGCATCCCCGCCACGGGTGGTGACGCACCGGGTGGTGACCGCCAGACTGCGTGTCATGAGCGAGACGACAGCACAGGGCATGGCTGCAGAGGGTGAGGTTCCTACCGAGCTCAAACGAGTGATCGGCCCGAAGCTGCTGTTCTTTTTCGTGGTGGGCGACATTCTGGGCACCGGGATTTACGCGCTGATTGGCAGCGTTGCCGGAGAGATCGGGGGGGCCTTGTGGGTGCCGTTCGTCGGCGCCTTTCTGGTTGCCTTTCTGACCGCATTTAGCTATCTGGAGCTGGTCGGTAAGTACCCCAGGGCCGCTGGGGCTGCTCTGTACACCAACCGGGCTTTCGGGATCCCCTTCTTAACTTTCCTTGTCGCTTTTGCTGTGATGAGCTCGGGCATCACCAGCGCTTCCTCGGCAGCCGTGGCGTTTGCCAAAACCTACCTGCAGCAGTTCATCACGCTGCCCACCTCGGCAGTCGCGATCGCATTTATCCTGCTGCTTGCACTGATCAACTTTCGTGGTGTCGGTGAATCCGTCAAGGCCAACGTGGTACTCACCTGCATCGAATTGTCCGGCCTGCTGATCATCATCGCGATCGGCATCTACGCGATCGGCTCGGGCCAGGGCGAGCCAAGCAGGCTAACCCAAATCGACACCGCAGACTCTGGTGTCTTGCTGGCGATCACCTCGGCGACCGCACTCGCCTTTTTTGCGATGGTCGGATTCGAGGATTCAGTGAACATGGCCGAGGAATGCACTGAACCGACGAAGATCTTCCCCCGGGCAATGCTGCTTGGGATGGGCGCGGCAGGGCTGATCTACGTGCTGGTCGCGTTGACCTGCTCGCTGCTGGTACCCGCCGACCGGCTGGCTGCGGCGCAAAGTGACGCATTGTTCGAGGTCGTCAAGATTGGCGCACCCGGCTTCCCGCTACGCATCTTTGCCGTCATCGGCCTCTTCGCTGTGATCAACTCAGCGTTGATCAATATGTTGATGGCGAGCAGGCTCGGGTACGGCCTGGCCCGTGAACGGATCATCCCGTCGGTCCTGGGCTCGGTTCACCCGACTCGGCGTACCCCGTGGATATCAATCGTGTTCACCAGCGCGATCGCCGTGGTGCTGGTCACCTTCGTACCACTGGCCAGCCTGGCAGGTACCACATCACTGCTGTTGCTTGCCGTGTTCACCCTGGTCAACATCGCCTGCCTGGTGTTGCGCAGGCACACCGTCGAACACCAGCACTTCCGTGCGCCGACATGGAGCCCGTGGGTTGCCGCGCTGCTCTGCGCCTACTTAGCAACCCCGTTATCCGGTCGCGATCCCGACCACTACCTGCTCGCAGGGGTCTTGCTGGTAGTCGGAGTTCTGCTCTGGCTGGTTAACCGGCTGTTTTTGGGCAAGAGTGAATCCAATCCGGCGACACTGTCCGATTAATGGAACGCTTCTGTGCACTATGTGAACACGATTGCGCCTTCGACACTGCTTCCCACCAGGGTGCACACCGCAGCACATGCCCATCCGTGGCCCGGTTTCCTCCAGTGTCTCACAAAGTGAGACAACCGGTAGGCGCTGATGCGCGTAACCCGGATCGCTGCGGTAACACCGCGGCCCGGGTGGCGATGGGATCGGACGGGAGAACGTCGCGATCACGCTACTGGGGGGCGGTATGGGCAACAGGGGAAAAATCATAAGGGCAGTGCGCGGTGCCGCGACGGCAACGCTAGCCGCCGCAGCGATCACCGTACCAGCGGTTGCGGGCGGTGCGGGGACGGCCGAGGCATCGTCGGCAACAACCAGTAAGCCGCCCGCTGCACCACAGCCTCAAGTAGTTTCCGCCACGCCGTGCAAGGCCACTGCCAAGGCATGTGTGGTGCTCTCGCACCACACGGCGTGGCTGACCGATGGGAAGGGGCGGATCACCTACGGTCCGGTGACGGCCACCGGCGGAGACGCGGCATATCCCACCCCATCCGGCACCTTCCGGGTCTTGTCCAAAAAAGCTCAGTACCGTAGCACCGAGTTCCGTAATGCACCGATGCCCTATTCTGTATTTTTCTACCCGGGAGACGCCTTCCACGCCGACGATGTGCATAAATGGTCACACGGCTGCATCCATCTGGACTGGGGTGACGCCAAAACGTTTTTCGACACCCTCAAGATTGGTGACCAGGTACAAATAATACCCTGACGATTTCCTTGACTCGGTTCAGGATCGCGTTACGAAACATGAGCGACCGGGGATCAGCCCGGGCTTGGCGCCGTTGCGAAGCGCTGCTAGCGTTTGGTGCAGCACCGCGTAGCGCCCTGCACCGAAATCAGATGCGCATACTTATCTCCTTCAGTGCCGACTGAAGCATCGACGCTGCTTGTGCGGCTGATCTGGTGCCGTGTTCACCGTTGTTCTCCGGCCTGGCTAACCAAGTGATCCAGAGCGCACTGCTGGTCGTTTCCTCCAGTTGCTGCTGCACACGCAATGTTGCTGAGGAGCAGTTACTTCGTAGTGGCCGCATCACCCGCTGGTGTAGTGCCTTCGGTCACTCGCCTGGGTACCGCTGGGCACAGGTCGGCCCCGCCCACGCCAGAGGTCGATGCGGTCATGGCCGCTACCCGGGCGCTGCTCGCCATCAGCGCGATGTGCAGCATAGATGGACGATCAGACGGGTCCGTAAACCTCAGCACCGTCGCTCGCGGAATCCGTGCAACTCGATGTCGCCGCGCTCTCCAAGCCTGTATCGCAGAGGTTAAGGCATGGCTGTTGGGCCACATCTGGGGAACGCACCGCGGAGGCCAGAAAGTCATGACGGACAACGCCATGCTGCCGACCTTTAGCCCACTGATACCACCCGATGAGGTTCGGAGCCGTCTGTGGTCTATTATCTGCGCATCCCCCCGGAGTGTTGATCACAAGGAGACTGCCTGCATGGCGCAGAAGGTAATCCGACAGTTCATTGACGACATCGACGGCTCGGAGGCGGAGCGAACGTTCACCTTCGCTGTCGACGGAACCCACTACGAAATTGATCTCTCAAGCGAAAATATTAAGGAGTTCAACGAGGCCATCGCTGGATTCGTGGAAAGCGCCCGGAAGGTCAAGGCCAGCAGTTATGGTCGCCGGGCAGGCAAAGCCAGCGTGGGGACCAGCGGTAGTGGTCGGTCCCGTGAGCAGATCCAGGCCATACGTGAGTGGGCCCGGCAGCAGGGCCACAACATTAACGAACGGGGCAGGATCCCGGCGTCGATCCAGCAGGCATTCGACCAAGCGCACCAGAACTCCTAGCCGGTGCGGCGTGGATCAGCGACCATGCCGCAATGCCCCACAACGGTGAGCCCGTGGAAGGCAGAATGTGGCTGCGACTGTGGATGGGTGAGGTTTGCGGCGGTGCCAGGCAGCCCGCCGCAAACCTGACGCCAGCTGCCGCCAATCCACCTGTCGGCGCCATGATCCCTGCCGATTATGACTCCCGACCCAGGACGTTGACGATCATGGGAGTCACTGCACGACGTACATGAGATGATTGTTTCTGAGTTTCGCGGACCGGTGTCCCCGCATCCGGCGGTCGGTACTTTGTCTGCTGCGCTGCGCCACGATCCGGAAATCATGCTGGATGGCTACCTCCCACGTTCGACGCCCAGAAGGCGACCGAGATCGTGCCCGCTGTCTTCGATGAGATCGAATCGAGCGCTGGGACGGAACGTTCTCTCGCTGCGCAGTCGCGAGGAAGTTCGAGCCTACTGCCGCGACAACTCCATCCCGGCCGAGAGAGCCGAGGATGTCGACGTGGCGTTGCGGCTAACCAAAAGGGGCGTCCTGGTACTACAGAGCAGCGATGAGCGCGGTAGCGCTACAGGGAGCCAGAGCTGACATCCGCGACAGGGCCGTTAATCATCTGCGCAGGTCATGTTGCCGTCAGAATCGCCCAGTGCGTCGTGGCTCAACGGAATAGCTTTGCTGCGCAGGACAACCCAGGTGCCGATCGGGTCGTCGGGAGGCTGCCCGATTGTCACTGAGTCCATATAGGCCCGCATGAGCGGTATGCCGCGGCGCCGATTTTCGTGGTCGCTGGGTGGTGCGCGCCAGCAGCCGTGATCGCGTACGATGATCATCACCCGGTGCTGGCGGTGTGGTGTCGTCTCGATCCCGCCACGGACCTCGACCATCCCGGACGGCTGGTGAAGATACGCGTGCTCGACAGAATTGCTGACCGCCTCGCTGACAGCCAGCACGATGTCGTCCAGTTGATCCGCCGGCCAGGACCACGCCGCCAGCCACTCTCGCAGCCGCTGCCGCACCACTGACGGCGTGACCGGGTCTGCAGGCAACGCCAACTGTAGCGGCCGGCGCATCCGGCGCGGGGCTGCTCGGTGGCTGGCAGGCTCGGACGCCCCCTGTTCCGACGTTGCCGGAGGCAAGGTCTCGTCAGGATTACATGTAGGTGGCATCGCCTCGGCAGTATGGTGCTCAGCGCAGATTGCAGCAACCCTGCACCGGCCCGTCCATCGAACGGCCCTTTGCCCCCTGCCTGCTGACCTTGGCGTTCCCCCCGCGGCAAGCCGCGGTCTCACGACGTGGGCTGCATCGCATGCTCGACCGTATCGAACAAGGCGAGGACGCTGTCCAGACCCGTGATTTGAATCGGTCTTATCACCGGCCGATTTTGATCGACCACGATACGCAACGGTTCTCGGCGGCGGCGTGCAGCGTTGGTGACATCGACCAGGGCCTGCAAACCCGGCGAACCCAGGAATGTCACTCCGGTCAGATCGACGATCAAGATCTCGTCATCGCCGAGCTGGTCGAACCCGGCCGAGACCGCGAAGCACAATCGCTTCACAGTAAGCAAGTCAATCTCCCCGGCGACCGTAACCACTAATGCTTTGGCCCGGTCATGTACCACCCGAGCAGTGTCGATCCGCACCACCTGCTCGGCCGGCGGGCCCTGCGCGTCAAAAACAGAATTTGGGTCGCCCACATCCGACTCATGCACGCCTGCACCATATCTGACCTCGAACAACACCCGATATGTCGCCATGTCGGCCAGCGAGAGTGGTAGCGCAAGACTAAGAATGTTGGGCCAGCACGACGGAGGTTCCGCCATGTGCCTGCGCGATGCCGCACCACAGCATCGATGGTCTCGCCCAGCGCCTGCAAAACAGTGCGGAGAAGCCAGGTCGAGACGCTGGTGATCGCTGAAAGTCGTTGCCTGTCCCACCCATTCGTCGCACTCAGGGGGCGTTCCCAGTAATAGGTTCTCTGCTCGATCGAGCAGAGAACCTCGTTGCCGGCAAAGGGGATCGATGTAATCGCTGTCGTCTGGTGATCACCCGTGCGGCTGCGCTCCGGCGCATGCTCGCGGTAACGAGCTTCGAGTGAGGCGACGACAGGCTCATCTAGTACGTGGTAATTCGAACACCGCGTGGCGGTGCCGCCCCGGATGCAGCACGGCGGCCGCCTTCGCCATACCCAGCGCAACGCCGCTAGATCGTCAAGGAGAGCGTCCGGCTACGGCGAACGGCAAAGAGGGCTGCCGAATAACCAGAATGACTGAAGCGGACCTAGGTACCCGGGCATGCGGCGGCCTCGAACTGGTCAGCGGCTTGGCACCGTGGCGCGGATCCGAAGCTGGCGCAGCTCAGCGAGATGATTCTGCAGCTGGGACAGCCGGGCATCGCGTTGACCGCCGTTGGCCGAGGCCGTATCGGCGGCGGCGCGTACCGCGTCTGCGGCGATTCGCAGCCGCTGGTCGTTGATCTGGGTGAAATGGTCGCGCAACGCCCGGTGCACGGCGCGCAGTTGCGTCCGCAGCTCATCGCCAACCCTGAAGTTGACGTTGTCCATCAACTTGGACACCGCCATCTTGGCCTCGGCCTTGCCGCGCTCCTGGCCGTTCTTGCGGTCCTCCCAGAAGGTGAACAGGCCCAACAGCACGCCAGCCGCCACGGACCAGACGCTGATCAATGCGAGGCCGGCAAGGCTGGTGAGCACACCGACCATCAGGATGCCGCCGTAGGACCCGCGCAGGCTGTTGACCGCTCGCGCGAACCAGCCGCCGCTGTTTGGCGGTTCCATCGGCTTGATCCGGCGCAACGCCTCCTCGGGCGTGGCCACCTGCACCTGCGGCAGCGCCACGCCGGTGTAGGAGCTATCTGGATTGCCGGCCAGTTTCGCGGCCACCTGCGCGGCCAGTACCTGGGAGCGCTTTGCGGCCAGCTGGAAGTTGGCCTGCACGCTCTCCTCGACCTTGCTGCGCACCGACTTGTCGAACTGCTGCCAGTCCCGCATCGGGTTTGCCGTGGTGATGTGTTCCTCGGCGAGTTCCATCACCTCACGCAGCCGCTCGCGCAGGTCGAAATCCACCTGCGCCATGAGCTCGGTCACGCCGTCGCCGAGCGCGAGCTGCCACTGCGCCGACAGATGCTGGCGGCGCTCTAACTCGGCAACCGCCCGCTGCTGCCGCTGCTGTGGGAAGTCGCCAGCGCCTTGCAACGCATCCAGCTCACGGTTCCAGATCGTGCTCAGCTGGTCGGTAACGGCCCGCATCTCGCCAAGTGCCCAGTCGCACAGTGCCGGGTCCACCGGGGTACCGATGCCGTCGCGCAGGAACTCCAGCAGCTGCGGAACCCCGGAGGCGACTGACAGCGAGTCGTCACCCCGCTGCCGGCCGCTGTCGCACAGTGCGGCGGACACCGGAAGCAGCGGGACGATCGGCGAATCCAGGTTGGCTGCCTGGAGCCGCGACCGGTTCGCCCGCTGCACCTCAGCCCACTGAGGATGGGCATCGATCTTGGTGAGCACGCCGGCCACCGCGGTGCCTTGCGCACGAATTCGGACCAGCACATCCAGCTCGGCTGGGCCGTACTCATGACCCGCGTCAGACACGAACAACACCAGGTCCGCCGATTCCGGATCCGGTATAACCAGCTGGTTTGAGCCCCGGCGGCCGGGAGCGTCCACGAAGGTCGCTCCCGGCAGCCGGTCAGCCGATTCCTGTTGCAGGACGTGGACCAAGGAGGTGGCGCCCTCGCCGGGTGCCCCGACCACCACCACCCGCATCTGCCGAGCCGCTATCTGCGCCTGAACCCTAGCCAGCCGCTCAATCGGGTCCGGCCGACCGGCTGCACCGGCCAGCCGGTTGGCCTGGTCGAGCAAGCTGACCAGCTCAGCGCTGGTCATCAGACCGGCTGACTGCAACGTCACCGACACTGCTACGCCCTCCTCGTCCTCGTCATGCCCAGATCAGTGCGCTACCGGGGCGTGGTCGGCACCGGGGTGCGCAGCGTCGTGAGCCGCCGGGGCTGCCGTCTGACCAGCGTCATGAGTGGTCAGGCCGCTGGACAGACCATGCGACGACGGCGAGCCGGCTCCACTGCTCGGGTCAGGGTGGGTCGTCGTGGTCGGAGCCGTGCTGTGCGTGGTCGGTGTGGTGTGCACATCCGACGCCGAACCGCTCGGCGTCCCCGGCGCTGTGTTGTGCGTCGTCGGCGTGGTGTGCACGCTCGATGCCGTACCGCTCGACGTCGCCGGCGCAGTACCGTGCGGCGTCGGGGTCGAGGGGTGCACCGGCTGGGACGGGGTGGTCGATTGAACGCCCTGACCCGAGGTGGCGCCGGACGACGGGGAACTGCCCAGATCAGCCTGAGGCGCGGCCGGGTGCGACGGCTGGCCAGGTGCGCTGTGCCCGCCGAACTGGGTGCCGGTGTCAGCCTGTGGGGCACCACCGAAGCTGCCATGGCCGCTGGTGACGCCGTGCTGGCTGCTGTCCAGCCCGTTGCTGCCAGTGGCACCACCCTGCTGACCGTTGGTGGTCATGCCGTGCGTGTTCTGCGGGGCGTTCTGGCCAGCGGTCCCGCCGCTGATGGACCCGTCCGAATGGTGGCTCGAGCCTTGGCCGGAGTCCTGGCTGAAAGTCGAACCGCGGTTCGACCCGTCGCCGCGTGGAGAGCCGGACTGCGAGTCACTGTCGGCCTGATGGGCCGGGGTGTTCACCGTGGCGGCCTGCTGCACGCTGTGGCTCAGCGGCTGGGACGCGACGTGCGTCGAGGACTTCGGATCGATCGGGGTGGCGTTCACCGGCGTCACCGACGCCGCGGCGGTGGTGGTGGTGGTGGCGACGGCCGGTGCGCTCGCGCCGGAAGCCACGTTCGGGCTCACGGAGGCGCTGCTGGACACCGGGCCGTTGGCAAACGACGGCGCAGGTGCGGAGAAGGTCGACGCGGCCGGCGCGACAGGGTTGGCCGGACCGCCCTGGAAGCCGCCGTAGGACGGACCGTGCTCCTGGTAACCCAGGTCGCCGCGCTGGACGCCATCACCGGTACGGCCGCTGTCGAGCCCACGCTGAGCATCGCGTTCCAGATGCCCCCGCGCGTCCGGACCAGCCTGATGCTGGGAGGCCCCAAGGTGGCGGACCTGATCGACATGGCGGACCCCGCTGTGCTGGTCCAGGTCCCGATCTGGGTGCTGCACGTGGCCGTTGTCCTGCCGATGATCGTGGTCGTCCCGATCACGATCACTCACACCACGGTGATCCCGACCATCCCGATCACGATCACTCACACCACGGTGATCCCGACCATCCCGATCACGATCACTCACACCACGGTGATCCCGACCATCCCGATCACGATCATTCCAACCACGGTGGTCCCGATCATCCCGATCACGATCATTCCAACCACGGTGGTCCCGATCATCCCGGTCACGATCATTCCAGCCGTGCCACTGGTTGTGCTCACCCCAGTGGTACCGGTTCTCCCAGCCGCGCCAGTCGTGATCGCTGCTGTGGTGGATGTTGCACCACTCGCGGTAGTCGTCGTGGGCCCAGTAGGTGGGGTGGTACCAGCCAGGCGGTGGGGCCCAGCCGTGCGGGGGTTCCCAACCCTCCGGTACGACCCAGCCGACCCCGTCGATCCAGACTGGACCGAAGTAGTCCGCACCCGGGATCCAGCCGTGCCAGTTGTCGTGGTGCTGGAAATGATCGCAGTTCTCCCAGCCGCGCCAGTCGTGATCGCTGCTGTAGTGGTTGTTGCACCACTCGCGGTACTCGTCATGATCCCAGTACGCGGGCTGGTACCACCCGGGCGGTGGGGCCCAGCCGTGCGGCGGTTCCCAACCGTGCGGCACCACCCAACCGACGTGGCCGACCCAGATCGGACCGAAGTAATCCGCCCCGGGCACCCACATGTGTACGTCGTGTAGGACGCCACCAAGGTCGTGCCGGACGTCATCGAGCACCTCGGCAGCCAGCCAATGCTGGCCAAGAGAACCCTCAGGCATTGCATGCTCCTTAGGACAAGTTGAACTTTGTGCTGCCAGTTATGCCGCAGTCAGATGCAAGGAACCTGAACACAACCTCACAGTTTCCTGGGAGGCAACGACGGACGGTGACGAGATACCTGGAGGTTCCTGCACCCCACCGGTCGGGGTGGGACCCTTCCAGAAGATCCACTTCGCCAAGCATGACCACGACGACCGAAGCTGATTGCGCTGCTCAATGCCTTGATCACAAACTCCAAGCTGCCAATGATCGATCGTAGGTCTCGAGCCGCATGGTCCTTGCTCAAAATACTGCTGTAACCCTGAGTAAGCGAAGGTGCGGAGGCGCTGCCCCCCGCCTCCGCCGTCCCCCACCTCGGGACAGCGCACCAACAGCAAGACGCCCTGCCCTGTCGCCAGCCGCCGGAAAGCCGAACAACCATGGCACTAGCGCCGGCATGCGGATCCTGGGCAGACGGGGCACCGGATGCACACGGCGGCTTGATCAGGCCCGGTTTCCGAGCGGATCGCCGCGCGTATGCCCTTACGCTGCGAATTAGCGCTTACTGATGCTGCGTGCAAGCAGTGGTATCAGAAGGCCAGCGATCCACTGGCAGCTGAATCGATGATTGTCGGCGATGGGCTGGCAATCCCGTTAATGATGATGGTCGTGGTCGGAAGGATGTGGCTGTCCGCCACCGGAACCCGCGCGTCCCTTGGCGCAGCCGCGGTGGCCGGTCCATCACACGCAATTGGCGAGCGTAAAACTTTCGCTCATGCCGCCTACGAGGGGTACGGCACCACCACGGAATAACCCGTTTCGTTCAGTCGAGGTCTGACTTAAGCGACAACGATCACTCTTCGACGATCGGCCTCTGCGAGCGTGCGCTGGAGACACGCCGCTCACCAGGGCCTGTGAAACCGTCGTTCAAATGTGTGGTACGGTCTAAGCGTATGCGGCTTTCAGCTGGTCGCTCGACTGGTGCCGCGGGCGCGGATGGCTAGACAGTGGTCCCAAGGGTCTTCGCATTGTCGTCGCCGTACGCTCTACACCACATATAGACACCGGCTGGCCGTAAGGAGTGTAGAAACTCCTCAGGAGGGAGCGGGACCATCACTAGCGTTACCCATAGCATCACGGTCCGGCAAGAAAAGCTCGGTAAACGGGACGTAAGCCGGCCAATTTGTACCTGTGGATGGGCTGCCACATGGGCATACGTCACGGACAAATTCGCTCGGGATGCCGGACAGGAACACGTCAAGCAGGTACTAGCCCAACTGCAGGCGGTGAGCGGCTAGGCAGGCAGTATTCTGGCTGATCACTTCAGAGGACCGTCCATGCGGCGTGAAGCGCACCACAGGTGCCGATTCAGCTGGCTCCATTAGATAGTTCGCCGGGACGGGGTATGGCGGCCGAACTGTTGGTGCGAGAGCGACTGTTGCCATTCCTGGTTGGTACAGTTGAGCTTGGATCGGAGCGTAACCCTTCACAAGGCCGCCGACACTGATACAGCTCGACGGACAGGTCAAGACCCACAAGCGGTTTTCAGTAGCACGGCGCCACCCTGCGCGTCGGCCGCCACCAGCAAAACCCCGGCACGCTGGGGCTCTTGGTGGCCTCGTCGGAGGTTTAATCGATGAGGCGCAGGTCGGCGCTCGTGCGGTTTTTGACCTCGTCGAGCTGCTCAGGGCCGGGTGCGGTGTGCCGGTCCAGAGAAG
>Ga0213881_10001082_pt1 | contig 13859 bp, 16 predicted proteins | sample BarmaccoBMER_R08_FD_160104 | JGI IMG/M metagenome (GOLD analysis project Ga0213881, IMG submission 160104) | Barbacenia macrantha exposed rock microbial communities from rupestrian grasslands, the National Park of Serra do Cipo, Brazil - ER_R08 ... | reverse complement strand
AGGAGCATGTTCGAGGTGATCACATGCGGCCCGAAATGACTCCAGACACGACCAGGTGCCAAGCCGGGCGACTCACGAAGGCGTGCCTTGCTCATCGTCATCGAACCGAGCCGGCCAACGACCTCGCCGCAGGTCAGCAGGGTGGATCCGGGTCACCCGATAGGTGTGTCTTCAGCGAAGAATCGTCTTCACCAAACCGGTGGACCCGATCGTCGGCCAAGCCATCGAAGCCTGGCAGGCCGTGCGCCCCGCACAGCCCCAGCGCCTGGACCGCAAGACCGGAGAGCACGTCGACCTACTGTTCTGCGTCCGCGCTCAGCCGGTCGCCAAGGACTACATCAACCACACGATCATCCCAGCACTGTGCGTCACAGCCGGCGTCCACACCACCGACGTCCGCGGCAACATCACCAGCCACCGCGCCCGCTCCACCATCGCCAGCCAGCTCTACAACGCCAAGGACCCGATGACACTGTTCGAGCTGCAGGCCTGGCTGGGCCACAAGGACCCCGCCACCACCCAGCACTCCGCGAAGATCACCCCCAACACGCTGTCCAAGGCCTACACCAACGCCGGCTATTTCGCCCGCAACGTCCGCACCATCGAGGTCCTGCTCGACCGGAACGCCATCACCACCGGAACCGCAGCCACCGGGCAACCCTGGCAACACTACGACCTAGGCCACGGATACTGCAGCTACACCTTCTTCGAGCAGTGCCCCCATCGCATGGCATGCGCCCGCTGCGACTTCTACACCCCCAAAGACTCCAGCAAGGCACAACTGTTGGAGGCCAAAGACAATCTCCAACGCATGCTCGCCACCATCCCGCTCACCGACGATGAACGGGCCGCCATCGACGACGGCCGCGCTGCGCTCGCCCAGCTACTGGCGCGCCTCGCCGACGTTCCCACACCCGCCGGAACCACACCACGCCAGACCGGGATCCGACCGACCGCAACCCTGCTCCCCATCGTCGAAGTAAACCAGCATAAACAGGACTTGAGTTCAAACGGTGGGCGCGACACCGGCTTGACCTGGGGCGAGGGCTCGTAAGCTGGCCCGCGCATCGGGCAGCCTTTGGCCTGCCCGCTAGTAGCTCGATGTGAGGGGTTGACCGAGGGGTGTGGGGTGGGCTGGGTCGGTCACGTTCCACAGTCGCACGGTCTGGTCGGAACTGCCGCTGGCGAGGGTGTGTCCATCGGGGCTGAACGCCACCGCGAGGACGGGGTTGGTGTGGCCGGTCAGTTGGCTCAGGAATGCGGGATGCGCCGGGTCGGTCACATTCCACAGTGGCACGGTCTGGTCGCCACCGCCGCTGGCCAGGGTGTGCCCATCCGGGCTGAACGCCACCGCGCGGACGTAGTTGGTGTGGCCGGTGAGGGGTTGGCCCAGGGGTGTGGGGTGGGCTGGCTCACCTCCTCTGTGCTGGGGGTGTGGTGGTGACGGTGCGTGATCGTCCACGTCCACGGTGCGGATGTGGCCCTACGCGCGCAGGCGCGCGCGAGGCCGTGGACGCACGAACGGTCACCCTCCGTCACCGCGTGGAGGGCGCCCGCGGCGCCGGCGGCGACGGGGCAGGGCGGACCGGGACGGCGGCCGATCGTCCGCAGGCCCGCCGGGTGTGATCGCCCGCCAGGCCCCACGGGTGGTGCGCATGGCCCGTCCGGCCCGGGCGTGCTCCCGGAGCCGGTAATAGACCCAGCTGCGTCCCCGCCCGCAGGCGCTCATCAACTCCGCGATGAGCGTGTGCCGTGCCAAAACTCATCGTACGTGCCGTGACCTGGGTTTCGGTGACGCTCCGCGATCATGCCATGATCGCGGGCTGTGTTGTTCCGACTGTTGTATCTGGTCACGATCAGGCTGTTCGGCTGGCTCGGGCTACTCGCGAGCAGAACCGCGGCCAAGAACGTCGAAATCCTCATCCTGCGCCATGAGGTGGCCGTCCTGCGCCGTCAGGTGACCAGGCCTCACCTAACCTGGCCAGCCGAGCGATCCTGTCCGCTTTGACCAGGCTGCTCCCCCACCCGCTGCGTCAGCATCGCATCGTCACCCCGGCCACCCTACTGGCCTAGCACCGCCGCCTGGTTACCAAGCGATGGACCTATTCTCAGCGGTCAGGCCGGCCCCCGGTCAGCGAGGAGATCCGAGCTCTGGTGCTGCGCCTGGCACACGAAAACCCGTCCTGGGGACACCGCCGCGTCCAGGGAGAACTGGCAGGTCTTGGGCACCACGTGGGCACGGGCACGATCCGCCGGATTCTGGCCGCCGCACGGCTAGGCCCCGCACCACGGCGTACCGACACCGGGTGGCGGACCTTCCTGCGTGCTCAAGCCACGGGTCTGCTGGCCACCGACTTCTTCACCCTCGAGACCATCGGGTTACGCCGCCTGTACGTCCTGTTCGCCATGGAAGTCCGCACCCGACGGGTCCATCTCCTCGGAGTGACCGCTCGTCCGACTGCGGCCTGGACCACCCAGGCCGCCCGCAACCTGTTGATGGATCTGGGCGATCAGATCTCCTCGTTCCGCTTCCTCATCCGCGACCGAGACTCGAAATTCACCGATGCCTTCGATGCCCTCTTCGGATCCGAGGGCACCGTCGAGACCCTGGTGGTTAATTCCGTGGGAATCTGAGTACGGGCGGCGTGGCGCAGCCGCTTTGGATCTTGTGTTCTGCATGATCAGGCTGCGGCCTTCCCGCTTGTCGTCTTCTTCTGATGTGGGCCGCAGGCTGGAGTCTGTGATGTCTGTGGTGCCGCGGCGATGGCCACAGCCCGCGCCGCAGCTCGCCGAGGCTGTCGCGGTGATGTACCGGGGCAAGCGTGAGCGTCCGTTGGCGGTGTTGGTGCGTGACAAGCTCGGTGAGTGGCTCTCGGATGGGCAGTTCGCGGGTGCCTACGGGGTGCGTGGCAAGCCGGGCTGGCCACCGTCTCGCCTGGCCCTGGTGACGATCTTCCAACAGGCGGAGAACCTGACCGACCGTCAGGCCGCCGAGTGCGTCCGCACCCGCATCGATTGGAAATACGCACTTGGCCTTGATCTGGCCGACCCTGGCTTCGATCACTCGGTGTTGAGTGAGTTCCGGGCTCGGGTCGTTGCTGGTGGTCTGGGTCAGGTGGTGCTGGACACGCTGCTGGAGCGGCTGGCCGCGGACGGGCTGGTGAGCGCGGGCGGCACGATGCGCACCGATTCCACCCACGTGATCTCCGCAGTGCGCGATCTGAACCGGTTGGAGCTGGCCGGGGAGTCGGTACGGGCCTGCCTGGAGCAGTTGGTGGTGGCCGCCCCGCAGGTGGTGAGGGGGCTGTTGGACGACTCGTGGGGCACACGGTATGCCGCACGGGTGGATACCTGGCGGATACCGGCCGCCACGGCAAAGCAACACGAGCTCGCGCTGGCCTACGGCCGTGATGGCCACACCCTGCTCACGGCGGTGTACGCAGCGGCGGCGAGCGATCCTGACCTGGCGTTCCTGGCGCGGCTGCGGCAGGTCGAGGTGCTGCGGGTGGTGCTCGTGCGGAACTACCTCACTGTCACCGACGAGCACGGACGCGAGGTGATCACACGGTGGGAGGCGGAGGTGGAGGGTCTCCCGCCGGGCAGATCCCGGATCAGCTCCCCCTACGACACCGATGCCCGCTGGGGCGCCAAGCGCGACACCTTCTGGAACGGCTACAAGGTCCACGTGACCGAGACCTGCGACACCACCGGCCCCGCCGGTGAGGGTGACGGTGGCGAGGGTGACACGGCGAGCGCCGCATCTAATCGTGAACGTGGAGACCACGGACCCAGACCGTGCCCGACAACCAGATGACCGAGCCGATCCACACCCACCTGGGCCAGCGAGGCCTACTGCCCGACGAGCATCTGGTGGACTCGGGCTACCCCTCCGCAGAGCTGCTGGTGTCCTCCCAAACCGACTACGGGATCACACTGCTCACCCCGATACTGGCCGACACCTCACCCCAGGCCCGGGCGGGCGCGGGATTCGACCGCACCGCATTCGCCATCGACTTCGACGCCCAGCACGCCACCTGCCCCCGGGGCCGCACCAGCAGCTCATGGAATCCAGTAACCCAGCGCGGCACTCCCACCATCGTGATCACGTTCTCCAAGACGGACCGCGGTCCATGCCCAGTCCGGCGGCTGTGCACTACCTCGGCCTCCCAGCGCCGCCAGCTCACCGTGCACACCCAGCAAGTCCACCAGGCCCAACTCACCGCCCGGGCCACCATGGACACCAAGGACTTCCAGGCCAGATACGCCCTCCGCGCCGGTATCGAAGGCACCATCCGCCAAGGCGTGGCCAGCACCGGGATGCGCCACGCCCGCTATCGCGGACTGGACAAGACCCGCCTGGAACACACCTACGCCGCGACCGCCCTCAACCTAATCCGGCTACACGCATGATGGAACGGCCACCCACTCGACCGAACCCGCACCAGCCACTTCGCCCGCCTCGAAATCGAACTGGCCGCATGAAACGCGAATAAACCACCAGGGTCATCGACGTGGTCAAAACCCTCCGCACACGCCCCGGGCGAACTGCTACGCGGAACGATTCGTCGGCAGCGTGCGCGCCGAGTGCACCGACCGGATGCTGATCTACCACGAGCGACACGCGCGTAGTGTCCTTGACCGGTACGTGCGCCACTTCAATGCCCACCGGCCGCACCAGAGCCTGAGACAACACCCACCAACCCACGACCCCGCCACCGTGATCCCTCTCGATGCCCCGATCCAACGCCACCAAGTCCTCGGCGGACTGATCGACGAGCCGCCTAGCCAGTCCAGAGAAACACCTGGTCAAGACCTCACCTCGAGTTTTGGCACGTCGCACCCTCCGCCCGTGACTCAATGGAACTGTTCATACGCGAACCGTATTAGCGTGCCGGTCTCAGTAGCCAGGAAGCTCATCGAAGAGGCTGTCCTCCAGGCATCTCGCAAATCATCGAGATCGTCAGGGTTGACCCCACTCATCCAACTACCCCATCGGTGGATCCGGGCTTAGGGCGCTATGCTCCGCAACTCCCTGGAGCGACTTAGTCGATGATCGGAGCCGAGGTTGGCGAGGGGAGCGGACGCGAGGCGGGCTGAAGTCGTCAGGTTCTGGCGCACCGTGGAGATGTTCAGCCCACAGGGCGTCGAGAAGGTGAGTCGCGAGCGGCTGGTGTTTGCTGTACGGCCCGGTGAGCCGCTGCCGTGGGAGCCTGGTCACGAACTCGGTCGTCGCAAGCTGCGCTCGAACCAGACCTGGCGGCACGTCGTCTACTTGGGTATCTATCGCCTCGACGCGGTTTTCGAGATACTCTCACGCATCTTCACCCCAGATCAGGAGAGCTTTGACGAGCGTCCGGCCGGGGAGAGCGCCATAGCCGCATTCGTGGTCGGCGAGGATGGGTGCGCGCTCAGCAACTCCGAGGTGCTGTCCAGCTGTGCGTGGGCCACCGGCCAGGTGTTGCGCAAGAGGCGGAGGCAGAACTGGCTCGCCGGATTCGACGATGCCGCGACGAGCTTCCGCGAATCGTGGCTGGACCTGGTCAATGACCACTCGACCTTCCAGCTGGACGACGGCTCGACGGGGCAGTCGATGGCCCCGCGCCCGCTACGGACCGCCGACCTGCGCAGCTGCCTGTCCAGCGCCGTCGACGCGGCCGGGATCGGCACGGCGCTGGACTGCGCGGAGATCCGAATCAGCAGCCAGATCGTGGCCAGGCGCACGGCGGACAGCGCCGGCGGCCACGAGTTCCTGAACAGCTTCATCATGGGCGACCTGGACGACATCACCGAGCGGACAGCCGAGGGAGACATCGGCGCTGCGCTGTGCAGTTATCTGCGTCCGGATGCCGAGATCCCCACTGCCCGGCGAGTGGACGTGCGCGAACAGGTCGGCGCCGTGCTGGCCGCCACCGCTCCGGACACGGTGCCCGCGGGTTGCTGGCCCCGCCACCCTGAGCACGCGCTTGCGCTGAACCAGCAGCTGGCGGTGAACATCGCAATGCGGATGACCGACACCAGCGTCCTGGGAGTCAATGGCCCGCCTGGCACGGGGAAGACCACCATGCTGCGCGACCTCATCGCGGCGTTAGTGGCAGATCGGGCCCAGAAGTTGGCGGCACTGCCGGACCCGAAGAAGGCGTTCAGCGGTAAGCAGCTGAGATGGAAAAGCGGGGAGCGCACCCGAGTCGTCAGTGCGTGGCGGTCTGACCTTACCGGATTCGAGATCGTGGTCGCCTCGGCGAACAACGGCGCAGTGCAGAACGTCACTGACGAGATCCCGGCAGCAGACGCGATCGACGAATCGTGGCGAGCGCAGGCCGTTGCGGTCGACTATTTCCCCGAGATCGCCACGGCACTGCTCGCCCCAGAGCCCGATGCCGAGGCCAGCCAGCCCACCGGCCAGTCGACGAGCGCCCAGGGCTGGGCACTCATGGCGGCCCGGCTGGGCAACAAGGCCAATCGCGGCCGGTTCATGAATGCCTTCTGGTACAACGTCCCTGACGGACCGGCGGATGACCAGAGAGGGTCCGGGCTGCTTTCTGTCCTCAAAGGCTACGAGCAGGTCACCCCTGAGCAGCCGTGGTCGGCGGCCGTTGCGGATTTCCGCGCCGCGCAAGCGCGGGTGAGTACCATTCGCGCCGAACGGTCCAAGGTTCACCAGGCCGCAGCACGTCGAGCGCGGATGGACAGCGAGCTCGCTGGCCTGCGGCGCTCGGTGGTGGCGGCCGGAGAGCAGGTCGAGCGGGCGCGCGAGCGGCACCGAGCCGAACTCCGTGTCGAGCGCGAGCGACGGGCCGAGGCCGAGAACATCGCGAAAGAACGCCAAGCCGAGATCGAGCGGATCGTCGAAGAGCGCAGAGCCAATGCCGCGCAGGTGGCGCGATCGTGGGCAGCCGAGCTAAACCGGCGCTGGCAGGCCCACGCCCGGCACCGTGAGTCCCGGCCGGGGCTGTGGGAGCGGCTGAGCACGTTTGGTGCGGCGGGCAGGCGATGGTCGCAGCAGGACGGGTGGCTGGCCAACGAGGTGCGCACCGCCCAGCGTGAGCTGGACGCCGCCCAGCACGTCCGTATCCCGGAGGAGACCAGGACGCAGCCCCCCTATGAGCCGCTCCTGGCGGCGCGGCGGGAGCTGACGCGGGCCGAGCAGGAGGTCAATGCGGCCATCAACGCCCGAGAGGAGCACGAGCGCCGCCTTCGCGCCTGCGAAGCGGAGCTCACCACCATCGACCGCCTGCTCGGCGATGCGGCAACAACCCTCGGAAAGCATTACCCCGACGCCGCCTGGTGGGACGATCGCGAGCGCCGGGAACTTGCCGCGCTGTGGACTGACAAGGAGTGGAACCTCGCCCGTAGTGAGCTGTTCCTCGCAGCACTGAGACTGCACAAGGCCTTCCTCCGGCACACTCCCACCGAGATGCGCCGCAACTTGCAGGCCGCCATGGACGTGATCAGCGGTGACGCGCCGAGCGACCTTCCCGAGGGAGCGGCACTCGCCGCCTGGCAGAGCCTGTTCTTCGTGGTGCCGGTGGTCTCGACGACGTTTGCCTCCTATGCCCGGCTGTTCGGTCACCTCGGCACGGAAGCGCTCGGCTGGCTCCTCATCGACGAAGCCGGGCAGACGACACCGCAAAACGCCGTCGGAGCGCTGTGGCGGACCAAGCGCGCCGTGGTTGTTGGCGACCCACTGCAGCTGGAGCCGGTCACCACCCTGCCATTCCGCGCCGAGCAGGCGATTCGCAACGAGCTCGATGTGGACGAGCAATGGTCGACCAGCCGCACCTCCGTGCAGCGCCTCGCCGACCGCCTCACCCCGCTGGGCACCTGGCTGCCCGGCGACGACGACAAGACTTGGGTAGGAGTCCCGCTGACCGTGCACCGGCGCTGCGATCAGCCTATGTTCGACATCGTCAACGCCATCGCCTACGACGGTCTCATGATTGACGGCACCGGCAAAGGCCCCAGTGAGCGGTTCGACGCGGCCTACCCGAAGCTCCCACCGTCCAAGTGGGTCGACGTGGTCGGCAGCGGATCCCAAGGCCACTGGATCCCCGATGAGGGTTACCAGCTCGACCGTATCCTCAGCACGCTCGCTGACCTTGAGTTCGGCATGTCCGAAGTGATGGTGATCGGTCCGTTCCGGGACATCGCCCGCCAGATCCGCAGCAAAGCCCGACAGCATCCGGGCCTGGTGGCCGGCACCATTCACACCGCGCAGGGAAAACAAGCTGACATCGTCATACTCGTCTTGGGCAGTGCCCCCGACCGCCCCGGTGCCCGACGATGGGCGGCGAGCAAGCCCAACCTTCTCAATGTCGCTGTTAGCCGCGCGAAACGTCGCCTCTACGTCATCGGCAACAGGCAGGCATGGGCAACCCAACGCTATTTCGATGTCTTGGCCTTCAATCTACCACACACCACGCCTATCCAGAAATACCAACCCGGCTGTCAAATAGCAGGACACGAAGATGACATCGGGTTGGAGTAACAGTGGTTGTCGCAAGGCTGACACATGCCGGTCGCTAGCTCCGAACGTCCAATTCGACCAGCAAGAACGCCCTCCCGCATGACATGAGGTAACATTCCCCGGCCATGAACAGAAGAAGCGACGAAAACGGAAACCTCCTCATGTACCCTCCCTACTGGCTGGTATTAATGGAGCTGGAATGAAGTAACTAATTCACCGGGATTGGCATCGCCGCAGGTCACGGGCTCAACAATGCTTCCAAGTGGATAACTTATTTCATTTCGGCCCGCAACTTATATGCGTTGCCGTGGCCGTCTTCAAACCATGAATCATCGATGACTGAAGCAGCGATCACCATCGCCCCCAAGAGGTTCTTCGCTGTTTTCAGTGGGTTACGTAGTGTGAGGACATGTACGCGGGTTCTGGATGGGTGAGGGTGGGGAGTGGGAGCTTGGCCGCGGTGAGGTAGACGATGGTGATCATCTTGTTTTTGTTGCGGTAGCCCCGGGCGCGGGCCTTGGCCGCTGGGACGAGGGAGTTGATGCCTTCGAGCAGTCCGGTGCTGAGGTGGTTGGCATGCCAGGCGAGGATGCCCTCCCGGTGCTTCTCGACCAGGGTGACGACGTCCTTGAGGGGGTGGAGGCGGGAGCGTTTCGCGCCGGTGCACCAGCGGCGCAGGTATTCGGGGGCGTCGCTGGGGTCCTGGTCGTAGCAGGCTGGGAAGTCCTCCCGCCAGCGCAGTGCCCGGGCGGTGGCCAGCTGCGCGGAGGGGCGTATCAGGCGGTGCCGCTCGCCGCGGTGGGCCACCGAGAGGTTCCTCCAGTTCTTCAGCCACAGCCAGCGGGTGTGGGGGAGCTCGGGGCGGGTGGCGACCTCGGGGCGGCGGACGGTGTCCACCGCTTCGCTGAGCTTGGCGGCCACGGGAGAGCGCTCGAAGGTCATCCTTGCGTTCGGCAGATGTTCTTTGATGCCGGAGAGGAACGCGCTGCTCATGTCGGAGCTGGTGTCGCTGATGCTGGCCGGGTCGCCGCCGTGGGCGGCCAGGTCGGCGGCGAAGCGGGCGACGGTGTTGGCCGAGCGTCCCTCCGTGGCCAAGAGCACGCGCCGGGCATCCATGTCGGCGAAGATGCTGAGGTAGTCCTGGCCCTTGGCCGCGGAGGTCTCCTCCATCCCGACCCGGCGCGCCCCTGAGCAGTCCAGGTGGTCCCGGGCGGCGTGCCCGTGGTGCTCGAGCACTCGCCAGATCCTGGTGTCGTACTCGCGAGTCATCGCCGCGATTGTCGCCACCGGCATCGCGGTGGCGACACTGAGCACCAACGCCTGGAAACAACAGCGTGAATCCCGATCCCGGCCGCGCCCAGGGCACACCCCCCTGCCGCACCCCATGCTCCGGGCAGCGCACCCGCGGCCACCGGGCGTGTAAGAACGCCTTGTGCGGGAAGAAGTCCAGATGCCGCCAGGTGTGCTCCGCGCTGTCATGCACCGGACAACGATCCTGCGCACAGTCCCGGGCCGGGCAGGCGAACCGGGCACCGCGCTCGAAATCGAGGGACAGATCCAGCCGGGTCCCCTCCGGGTCGAACTCGCTGCGCACCACCCGCCACGGCCCGCTCAGCCCCAACGCCGCCGTGAACAACCCCAGCTCATCCATACCCCCACAACCCCCTGCTACGCGACCATCACGGACAGTCACGCACCCAACGAAACCCCCACCCCCTCCTCAACCCGCCACGCCGCGCCCACCCCCACTTGATCACCAAACCCACTCAATACAGCGAGGAGCCCCCCAAGACCATAGGCAGAGGTATCCCACAGTATGTGGACGACCTACTTTGCGTCGCCACGGTCTACGCTAAGGAGCACCCTACCCAGCGCGTTGTGTGGTTTACGGATCTGACACGGGCCACTCATGGACCAGCCTGGACATCAACTGGGAACGGGCACTGACGGAAATACGCGGATTACCGATCTTAGGTCTCTACATGACCATAAGTCGACGCGCCGGATGGCTAGAACTTGAAGACACCTACCAGATGTGAGTACCAGCTGTTCGAGGAGATCGGCGCCTTCGGAGAAGCATGAATGCCAGGTCAGATGCCTGGGCACTCATCAGTGGAGCTACTTGCCGCTTACTCGCACTCCGCGCAAGCCGCTGACGCGAAGATTCCGGTCTCTCCGCGAGCGAACCGGAATCTCCGGGAGCCCACGGCGAGCCCTCCCGGGGAGGGCTCTATGTTGCTGACCTGCACATTTGCGTGCTCACGGTCACACAGGACTGTCGCTTGCCAGCGTGATGGGACCAGTGGTTTGCCATGACCTAGGGACCACCGGGTCTGGTTAGTGCGCATGGTGATCTCCGTTCTGTTGGTCAACGGACACGCCGGTGTTGGTGGTGGTTCCTCTGTGGTTGTTGGGTTGTTGGCGGCGTTGGTAGGAGTCGCCTTCGATGATGAGTTCGTGGGCGCTGGAGACGAGCCGATCGATGGCGGATTGGGCGAGCAGGGAGTCGGCCATCATGGCCAGCCACTCATCGGGGGCGCGGTTTGAGGTGATCACGGTGGCGGTCTTGCGGTGGCGTTCGACGATCAGCTCGTAGAAGTCGGTGGTCTGGGTGGTGTCCAGGGGTTGGAGCGCGAAGTCATCGAGGATCAGGAGTTGGACGTGGGCGAGGCGGCGCATCTCGGCCTCGACGGTGTTGTCGAGCCGGGCGGCTTTGAGGCGTTTGAACAGCTTGTCGGCGCGGGCCATGGGCACGCTGTGGCGGCGGCGGAGGGCGATGTGCCCGAGCGCGGTGGCCAGGTGGGTTTTGCCCACTCCGACCGGGCCTAGCAGCAGCGCTCCGTGGGGGCCGTCGAGGAACCGCAGGCTGGTGAGCTCGGTTCAGAGTTGCTGGTCGTAGCGCACCGTCGCGGTGGTGTCCCAGCTCTCCAGGCGCATCCGGGGATCCAGTCCGGCGGCCCGGGCGCGCAGGGCGGCGGAGGTGTGCTCGCGGCGGGTGACTTCGTCGGCTAGGACGAGTTCCAGGAAGTCAGCGTGGGGCAAGTGCTGTTGTTTGGCCAGGGTGAGTCGCTCGGGCAGGGTGTCGAGCATTTTGCCCAGCTTGAGGGTGCGCAGGATGGTGCGCAGCTCGGGGCTGAGGGGGTCAGTGAGGGTGGTTGTGGTCGTCACTGCGTCATCTTTCCTGGGGTGAGCTGCTTACGCAGTGCGGCCAGGGGCAGGGTGGTGCTGGCGCCTGGTGTTAGCTCGGCGCCGATGCCGTGGGTGGTGAACGCCACGCCGGCGTAGATGCGGATGGGCACACCGCCGGGTAGGTGGCCGCTCACCGAGAGGTGCACGTCCTCGCCGGTGGGGACCCGCCAGGCCCCGGCGGTGACGGTGGTGAGGGTGTCGGCCCAGGCCAGCAGCGCTGCGTTGGTCTGTGCGGGGGTGTGGCGGGCGAGCTGCGCGCTCACGGTCTCGGTGCTCAGAAAGGGGGTGAGGTGCACCGAGCAGGGCTGGGGTAGCTCGAAGCGGGCGAGGTGGGCGCGCAGGATCTCCAGCAGCTGTGTGGTCGTCATCGCCGCGCTGCCTGCTCGCCATGGATAAGTGTCAGCGCCGGGTGGTGCGACTGGAACTCGCCCGGGTCGCGGGCGAAGCGGGCCGGGGTGGGGGTCAGCGGTGGTGGCGGTGGCGCTGGGGTGTTCTCCGAGGCCTTCTCCAGCATGGAGGCGATCGTGGTGACGTCGAGGACGTCGAGGGACAGCGCGCGGGCGCAGGCGGTGTTGACCGCACTGTCGCCGTAGCGGCGGGCCAGGGCAAGCAGCCGGTAGACCTGAGGCATCCTGGTCCAGGGCAGCGGATCGTCCAGCAGTCGCTGGGCGTAGGTCCCCCCTCGGGGCCGGGGGTGCGGGCGCTGTCCACGAGGCTCTGGAGATCCCGCAGGGCATAGGCGGCCTTGTGCTCAGGCACATCCTGCGGGTCAGTGACCCGCCCGCCCACGGGCTGGCGGGGGTGCACCTTGACCAGCTGTCCCCGATGGAACAGCTTGACCAGGGCCGAGTCCGCCCGCACATCCAGGTGCTGGCCGAGGTAGGCCCTCGGTGCTGAATACAGCGCCTTGCCGAGCTCGACGTGGAAAATCGCGGTGCACCTTGATGCGGGTGAAGACCGGCACGTCGTAGGCCTCGGGCGCCGCGAGCAGCGCGCCGGCCTCGCACTCGGCGAACACCTCAGCTGGGCGTGCCTGGATACTGCCGTGAACGCGCAGCCCAGCGCTCTGTCGGCACCACCGCTCCGCCCGGGCCTGGGCATCGGCCAGGTCCACGAACTCCTCACCGGCGAAGAAGTTCCCGCGAACATACTGGACACTGCGCTCGACTCGGGGCTTGTCCTGGGCGTGCCGAACCCGGGCGGCGTCGGTGGAAAACCCGCAGTGCTGGGCATAATCCAGCCAACCGGTGGTGAAGCGCGGGTTCACCACCGGTTGGCGTCGGCCACGATCGGGGACATGTTGTCCGGGATCAACACCCAGAACACACCACCGAAGAACCGCCACGCCGCCTCACACCCCGCGATGACCGCGGACAGCGTCGGGGAGAAGGTCAACCACACAAACATGTGTCGGGAGTAGACCGCGGTGAAGATCAACGCATGGGTCACCCGTCGCTGGCCCGCACCCGGGTCATAGACCAGGCCCATCCGGGCGAAGTCGAGTTGGCACTCCGCCCCCGGCTCACCCTCGGCGACCCGCACTGTGGTGCGGCCACCCCGGCCGAACCCACACCGCTCGACACAAAACCGGTGCAGCGTGCGGTAGGGCACCAGCACACCCCGCCGCGCGAGCAAATCAGCAATCTTGACCACCGACAAGTCCTTACTGACCCACTGCGTGATCTGCTCCCGCTCAGCCTCCCACGCCTGGCCGTGCCCGCTCGCCCGTGCCGGCCGCACGGCCGCTACCACCTGGCCGATCACCTCCTCCGTTAACTGCCCCAGGCCACCCTCGCGGACCACTCCCGCCGCCTCGGCGGCAGCGACATAACGGCGGGCGGTCTTACGATCCACCCCCGCCCGCCCGGCCACCGTGCGCAGCCCGGCACCCCCCAGCCAGGCCCGCAACACCTCACGCACCTCAATCACCGAAACCTCCCGGAACCCCCTCTACCCAACCCCCACGGCGCAGGACATGGACGGACCGGATATCGGAAGTGATCAACCCCCACGGCGCGACACGCCGGATGGTCCCATCACTGGGTCGGGTAGGACCGCCGCATTGCTGCGGCGGTCCCCCCTCAGATTTTGATGCCGCTGGTGTGGCGCTCGCGGGTCGGTGAAACTGGGGGGCGCGTCGCCCGCTGACGTCGGGAGTTCTTGGCGCGGGTTGAGCCCGTCCCTCAGATTGACGCTGGAGCCCGTC
>Ga0213881_10001081_pt1 | contig 13869 bp, 17 predicted proteins | sample BarmaccoBMER_R08_FD_160104 | JGI IMG/M metagenome (GOLD analysis project Ga0213881, IMG submission 160104) | Barbacenia macrantha exposed rock microbial communities from rupestrian grasslands, the National Park of Serra do Cipo, Brazil - ER_R08 ... | reverse complement strand
GCCACCGGCTCAAACTCCTCCAACGCGACGTAGACAGGCAGCGCCACCTTCCCCCCGTAACCACTCCCGGCAACGGCAATCCTGATCGGTCTCTCCATCACGGACCCTCCGCTCAGGGAACCTACCCAGCACTGAACCCCCTTGCCTAACTCAACAGCTTGGTTGTTCGGGCTATGTCAGGCTGGCTACCTCGATAACGTCTGTCGTCTCAATCAGGTACCCCATTAGTTCATGGGACTTAACCACCGCTTCCGCGTTTGGGGCTTCCGAAATGCAATACCCTTCCCCGTTCGCTGCCACATATACACTCAACCATTTTACGCCGAAGTCGTCGGGCGTTTCGACCCTGATGTGCTTCCTTAGCTCTTCCACGGACTCCTCAGTCAAAGTGGCGTGTGCTGTCGGATGATGATCTAAGAACTGTGGCACCTGTTCTTCCCTCCAGTAGATTGTGTCGGGTGGGTTGCTATCGGTGTACCCCTTGCCAGCCGGTTACACACAGGTAGTGCTACCGCCTGAGTTCGAGCGATAAATGATCTTCCATGGGTGCAGCGGTTCATTCCGCTGCTGATCATGACCCACAGACCACCGAGGTCACCACCGACCGGGCGCCGCGCCGGGGTGGGTGCGGTCCGAGTCCGGTGGCCAGTGCGGACAGTTCGGCCTCGGCAGCAGGTCTTCCTACTGACCACGCGCAAGCCAGGGTCGGGGCCGGAACTGTCTGACCATGGCGCGGCCAAGGCCTCCATGCCGCTTCGGTGAACTCAATGCGGTGGGGGCTCGCGCCTGCGGCCGTAACCATAGGATCAAGTGCCTGTACAGCAACAGTCCCAGCAAACAACAACCCAACCAAGCGACCAACCACGCGAGCAACAACAAGATTAACCAGGCAACCACGCCAAGCGCCCATAAGTCCATGGTCGAACCGTTCACCCGCAAGCCGATGATCCAACCAATACCCAAATTCGACGATCAAATCAAGACGCCCCCACCTCGGTGACAGCAGCGCGAACCACCACCCCGGTGGAAGCAAGACGGCATCACTTCAGGCAGACCGCAGAGTCCTCAACGCGACGACCAGCACCGGTGATCACCAGAACCGAAGTGGTCGATGGCTTCCCATGGGTAAAAAGCCCGCTGCGGGGGTAGTCCCTCCAAGCCGATCGACAAAGGAGGCTAGAGACCATGGGCAGTGCCGAGGAGGCCAAGGGCAAGCTGAAGGAGGCCGCCGGAAGCGTCACTGGCAGCGACGACCTTCGCAAAGAAGGTCACGCGCAGCAGCGCAAGGGCCAGCAGGAACAGAAAGCAGCGGAAGCGCGTGCAACGGCCGACGAGCATGAACGCCAAGCCGAAAGTGCCGAGCACGCAGAGCGAAATCACCAGGGCACCTGACGGGATGCTCCCGACGGCCCCCGCAGTGCTGACGGGGGCCGTTCGCTGTCTCCTCCGCGCGAACCAGCGGAGGGAAATCCACGGTCGGGGACGCGCTGTCAGGGCCGCGCATAGTCCCGCCAGCAATCCTGCCCCGGCTTCCTCGCCGTCGTAGGGTGCTGTGAGGCAACCGTGTCAGCGCCGTGGATGACGTCAGCATGAGATGGTCGCCGCAGTACGCAAGTAAGCACGTGTCAGTACCCCGGGAGTAATCGTGACCGACGAGGGAGAGCTGATCGCTGGACGCTATCGGCTGGTCTCGCGTCTGGGCAGTGGGGGGATGGGTGTGGTGTGGCAGGCGCAGGACGAGCGCTTACACCGTACCGTCGCGATCAAGCAGCTGGTGCTGCCGCCGGGGCTGAGCGAGATCACGGCGGAGGAGGCTAACCGCCGGGCGATGCGGGAGGGGCGTATCACCGCCCGGTTGCACCACCCGCACGTGGTCGCGGTCTACGACGTGGTGGAGCACGAGGGCCAATCGTGCCTGATCATGGAGTACCTGCCGTCCAGGAGCCTGGCAACGGTGCTGTCCCTGCACGGTGTGCTACCGCCTAACACAGTCGTCAGGATTGGTCGCCAGCTCGTCTCCGCGCTATCCGCCGCGCACCAGGCGGGCATCGTGCACCGGGACATCAAGCCAGGCAATGTGCTGCTCGCTGACGACGGCACGGTCAAGATCACTGACTTCGGTGTCTCTCACGCTGTGGGTGAGGTCACCGTGACCGCCACGGGGATCCTGGCCGGGACGCCCGCCTATCTGGCCCCGGAAGTGGCCCAGGGCAACAGTGCCGGCTTCCCGTCGGACGTGTTCTCGCTGGGCTCCACGCTCTACACCGCACTAGAGGGCAGGCCGCCGTTTGGACTGAACAACAACGCCATTGCCCTACTGCACCAGGTGGCCTCCGGTGAGATCATCCCGCCCAGACAGTCCGGTCCGCTCACCCCACTCCTGCTGCACCTGCTGCAGCGGAACCCTGAACAACGCCCCACCATGCAACAGGTCCAGGAGGCGCTCACCGCGCTTGCCGCCGCTCTGGCGGGGCCGCAAGGTGGTCCGTCTGCCCCCATGCGTCCGTTATCCCGACATGACCCACCCGTGGAGCCGGCCCCGGGACCGCAGCAGACACTCATCCAGTCGGCACCACCGGAGGAGACGGCCAGCCTGGCGAGGCCCACTGGGGTGGACGCCACAGCTGGCCGGCCGCCAGCTGAGGGCGATGGTGACGGAGGGCCAGGGCGCCGGAGACTTCTCGCCGGCGCCCTGGCCCTCGTGGTGCTCACTGCCGGTGTCCTGGTGGCCGTGCTGATCAGCCATGACACGGTCACTCACGGTAATACTGCCAATCCCCCAAGCACCGCGGGCAGCCCTGCGCAAAGCCTGCAAGCCATTCCCACCGCACCAGGGCCGAGCAGTACGACTCAGGTAATTCCCCCGACCACCCCGGCCGTTCCAGGTAGTCCACAGAACACGTCAGAGCAACTGCAGCGGGCGATTACGGACTATTACGCGCTGATGCCCGCGAACCTGCCGGCGGCCTGGAAACGGCTCACTGCCAACTACCAGCAGAACCACGCCGGGGGCTTCACCGGGTATCAGAATTTCTGGAACCCGGTGCAGCGGGTCACGGTCTTTGACGTCTCCGCGAAGCAAGGCGACACGGTAGACGCGACAATTGACTACTTCTTCAAGGACGGCAGGCTCGTCGAGGAACGAACCAGCTACGGGCTGGTCACCGAGGACGGTCTGTGGAAAATCGACAGCTCCACGGTGCGCAGTAGCCAGACCAGGCAGGGCAGCTGAAATATCGCTGGTCACGCCGAGAAGCTGGTCCCCAAGAGCGGGAGACGGGACCGAATCCGCATGGCCAGCTTGGAAGATCGGGCGACGATCAAAGGTTTCACCTACGCTGCGAACCGTTCGACGTTGCATCGGATTCGCTCGGCAAAAAGGGGCTCGGCCATCTCCCACGTGTTCGCGGTGTGCGGGGTGATCAGGCAGTTGTCGAGGTTCCACAGCGGGTGGCCGATGGGCAGGGGCTCGGGTTCGGTGACGTCAAGGGCTGCTCCACCGATCACTGGGCCTGCACGGCAGCGACGAGGTCGTCGGTGACGACGTGGGCGCCGCGGGCCACATTCACCAGCCATGCGTGCCTGTCCATGTGCTGGAGTTCCGGTGCACCAATAATGCCGACCGTTTCGGGCGTGAGGGCCAGGGCGAGCACGACGAGATCGGCGCCCGGTAAGGCATGGCGCAGCCGGTCGGTGCCCACTACTCTCGCCGCGCCGCCGAGGGGTCCGCGGTGGCGGCATACCACGGTGACGTCCACCGCGAACGGCGCCAGAAGAGCGAGGAGAGCTCTGGTGTTTTTGCCGGGCTGTTTCGGCCCCACCTATCCGGCGAGTTTTGGCCCCACCTGGTCAGCCGGAGGCCGGGGAGGGAAACCAGCCCTGAGCAGGACCTTCCGCCCCTCCTCGCCGCTCTGGAGGAGACCACAGGTGGGGCCAGATGTGCCCGGACACCCGGGGCCAGGAGAAACCAGCAAAGACAGACCAGCAGGTCCACCACAGTACGTGACCTGCGGCTTTGCTGTAGCAGTGTGTCATTGCACGAACCCTTACATACATCGCGGACGATTCGCAGGGACCCCAGCAGCCCGCTCGCCTCGTGTGTTCTCCGCTCAGCGGCTACTGTCACCTCATGGCGCTGGCTGACAAGAAGGTGCTGGTTCTTGCCGCTGACCTGTTCGAGGACATGGAACTGCTCTACCCGGTCTACCGACTCCGCGAGGAGAACGTCTCGGTGACCGTGGCCGGACTGGACGATAAACCGGTCACTGGCAAGAAGGGCCACGGCCCAGTCCAGGTCCAGGCCACCCTCGAGGAGGTCTCTGAGGAGCAGTACGACGCGCTGGTTATTCCCGGTGGGTTCGCCCCCGACATGTTGCGCCGGTCGCAGCGGGTGCTCGATTTGGTGAAGGCGTTTGACACCACGGGCAAGCCGATCGCGTTCATCTGCCACGCCGGCTGGGTCCCGATCTCGGCGAAGATACTCAAGGGCCGGCGCGCAACAAGCTTCAGCGCGATTCGTGACGACATGGAAAACGCCGGCGTTGACTGGGTCGATGCGGCGACGGTTGTTGATGGCAACCTGATCTCGGCGCGGGGGCCTGATGACCTCGGACCGTGGCTCAGGGCGCTGCTCGTGGCGCTGCGGAACTCATAGTTGAGGCGCGCCATGCTCACCGCAGCCACTGGCCGGTGCGGGGCACCTGCTGCACGTCGAAGCTGGTGTCGACGCTAGCCACGTTGGCGTCATCGACAATGTCACTTCAGTCATCGTCATTCCAGTCATTGACAGGCGGGAGGAGTGGGCATGGAGATCGGATACACCCTGATGACCGAGCAATCCGGGCCGACCGACCTGGTGCGGTATGCGGTGGCCGCTGAGCAGACCGGGTTCGCGTTCGAGGTCTGCAGTGATCATTACTTCCCGTGGCTGGACGCACAGGGCCATGCACCGAACGCCTGGACCGTGCTGGGTGCCGTTGCCCACGCCACCGAGCGTGTGGAGCTCATGACCTATGTGACCTGCCCGCTCATGCGGTACCACCCCACTGTGGTGGCCCAACAAGCGGCCACGTTGGGGCTGCTGTCGGGTGACCGGTTCACCCTGGGCCTGGGGTCTGGGGAGAACCTCAATGAGCACGTGGTGGGGCTTGGCTGGCCGTCGGTCACGGTGCGCCACGCGATGTTCGTCGAGGCGTTAGAGATCATCAATGCCCTGTTTGATGGCGGTTACGTGACCCGGCGCAGCCAGTATTACCAAGTCGACTCGGCGAAGCTGTGGGACCTGCCCAGGCAGCGGGTACCGATCGCGGTAGCGGTGTCGGGCGCCCAGTCTTGCGGGTTGTTCGCCCCGTTGGCCGACCACATGATCGCTGTCGAACCGAACGCCGAGTTGACCACGATGTGGAACGCCGCGCGGCCCGGGAAGAGCACCAGCCGCCGGATCGGTCAGTTGCCGATCTGCTTCGACGCTGATCGGAAGGCCGCGGTTACCCGGGCGCACGAGCAATTCCGCTGGTTTGGCGGGGGTTGGAAGGTCAACGCGGAGCTGCCCTCCACTGCCGGGTTCGCCGCCGCAAGTCAGTTCGTCCGGGCGGACGATATCGCCGAGCACATCTCCTGTGGGCCCGACGTTGATGCGCATGTTGCGGCAGCGCGGCCCTTCGCCGAGGCGGGGTTCACCGATCTCGCGCTGGTGCAGATCGGCGGCGCTCCGCAGCACCAGCAGCCATTTCTCGACTATGCCCGGGACAAGCTGCTGCCCGCGATGCGTGCCGAGTTCACCGCGGACCAGCCATGACCCGATTGCGTTCTGGGGACAGATCACACCAATACGCCAGCCGGTCCTGTGGCATCGCTGCGGTTCACGACGTGGAGCCTGCCTGAGCGAGCCGGATCCGGTTGTAGAGCAAGTGGGAGAGTCGGTCCCCGGCGCGCGCCCAGGACTCGATCTCGAAGCGTAGCGAGCCGTCGTCGTGGCGGGCGGTGCGACACTCGATGCGGCCGGCTTCTCTGGTAGTCGTAGTCGCGCCCTCCGGATGCGGCCACCCCCGGGAGCGGCTCACCCTGCTCGCCCACCACCCGGACGGATGCGAGCCATCTCGCGGCTAAGCGGTGCGCGCTGCGGGTATGCCGGTTGCTATGCGGGAATCTCAGTTTTTTCCCTTTCGCTTCGCTGCGGCCTACCGGTTGCCGGGACTGCTGTTCGGGGTGACAAGCGCGACCGCGGGAGTCTGGATCGATGACGCCGTACTCCGGATCCGGTTCGGACCATGGCGGGTGCGGACACCACTGACAAACGTGACCTCCACGGTGCCCACCGGTCCCTATTCGCTGATCAAGACGATGGGCCCAGCGCATCTATCCTTCGCCGACCGGGGCCTGACGTGCGTGACCAACAGCGAGCGAGGTCTGTGCATCCGCTTCGCCATGCCGGTGCGCGGCCTCGACCCCTTCGGGTTGGTGCGCCATCCAGCCGTGACTGTGACCGTCGCGGACTGCGATGGCCTCGCCAAGACGCTCGAGGACTAAGCTTCGCGGTGCTGTCCCGGCCGTCGTGGAGGGAAACTGGGATGACACGGCAGGCTCGACTGTGCAGCGTGGGTCTGGCAACCGGACGGGTTGCTATCGGCGTCGTCGCGCTGCTACGGCCAGTGCTGGTGGCGCGGCCGTGGATAGGGAGTGCTCACGCTTCGGCACCGGCTGGGGTTGTGCTAGGCCGGGCACTCGGTGGCCGTGACGTGGCCCTGGGTGCTGGTGCGCTGCTCGCGGCCTGGTGCGGGAACGAGCGGGCACTGCGGGGCTGGACCCTCGCCGGGACATTCTGCGACGTTGTCGACGCGGTCGCGACCGTCACGTCGTGGCGCGACCTGCCCGCGTGGGGGCGGCTCGCTGTCCTCAGCGCCGCTGGCGGGGGGGCTGTACTAGGCGGATCAACGGTTTTGCGCGCCGCCTGCGGGTGACCAATCAGGCCCCCAGGACAAGACGTGCCTGAGCTCTGCCGTAGCCGTGCGCCGGTTCGTCACCCACCGCAGCCTCGAACACGTGCCGCTCACCCGCGAGCTGGTCATGGACAGGCATGGAGGTGCCGCGATGGTATGTCCCAGGGCGCCCGAGGATGGTGGCTTTCGCTTCGACGGCTGGATCGCCGGGTTGGGCACCGCCGCTGGCCTGCGGGTGGTTGTCGGGCACTGGACGTCATCGCCATGGGGGTCGTTCACCGATGCCATGGTGGAACAGCCTGACGGTCACCGGCTCCTGCTTGCCCCTACGCCGACGGTCGCTGGATTCGTCGCGCAGACTTACCGGTTCGACGAGGTGCGCACGGTGAGCGTTAGCGTCACGGTCGACGGACTGCGATGGCAGATCACAGCGCCACCGCTCGAGGTCGCCTGGGACGTCGGCGGGCGGCCGACGCTGGGATTGTTGCTGCGAGCCGTGCCGCGCTGGGTGGCTACCAGCCCGCGCTGGATCACCGCAATCGACCGTGTCGCGCGCCGGGTGTTGCCGGGCGTGCGCACCCGGGGCAGCGCGGGCGGTGAAGGTGAGGAGTTCTACGCGGCGCTAGATCTGCACCGGATCACCGGTGCGCGAGTGGTCTGGGACGGTGTTGACCAAGGCAGGCTTGCTCCGGTCACGCCGCCGGTGCGGTTCGGTTTCGGATCGACGCCACCGATGCCATCGCTGGTGCGCGTGATCACTCTGATTCGGCAGGGCTGAGCTGTGCAGACGTTCCCGCCCTAGCCGGACGCTGGGTCACCGGTAAAGCCGAAAACGTCCACGCCGATGTTCCTGTGCTTGCCGACCTGCGGGATCGTGTCCGGCCGCTGTGCGCCGCGCAGCCCACCTGATCACGGAGGAGCCCTTTTGGTTTTCAATCCAGACGTCGCCATCGTCCCAGCCGGCTTCCCGGGAGTTGCTGTAAGTCGATATCGGCGGCGATCGTCGGAGCTGATGTGGGTGGAAGATCGGCTCGTCGAGCGCTGCCACATCGCTGGGCGGCCACTGAAGTGGTGTAGCTCGCCAGTGAGTGTGCTTGCTGGTTTGGGGTATTCGATGTGGCGGATGGTGATGATAAGGGTGGTTGTGTGGGGTGTGGCGGTGGTCTTGTGGGGCTGACGGGCGCCGGGTGCGGGGTGATGCTGCTGGCTGGTGCTGCGTGGCATGTGGCGCCGGCAGTGACCTGGTTGCCGCTGGTGCGTCGGTTCTTGCCTGGGCTGGCCGGGCGTAGCCGTGGCCACCATGTCGCGGTGACCTTCGATGATGGGCCGGGGTTGGACTCAACGCCGGCGGTGCTGGCGGCGTTGGATGCGGTGAATGTGCGGGCTACTTTTTTCGTGCTTGGGGCTGCGTTGGCTCGCCACCGTGAACTTGGTCGCGTGGTGTGCGCCGCGGGGCACGAGCTCGCGGTACACGGCTGGGATCACCGGTGGCTGCTGGGTCGGCCGTTTCCCCGTGTCCGCGACGAGCTGGCTCGGGCCCGCGAGTTGGTGAGCGAGGTCGCCGGAGCGCCCCCGCTATGGTTTCGGCCGGCTTATGGGGTGCTCACCGGCGATGCCGCGCTCGCGGCCCGACGGCTGGGAATGCGCCCGGTGCTGTGGACAGTGTGGGGGCGGGATTGGACCGCCACGGCGACGGTGAAGTCGGTGGTCGACGCGGTGGCGCCGGACCTGCGCGGCGGCGCCACGCTGCTGTTGCACGACGCCGACCACGCGACCGCACCGGGAGCGTGGCGCTTGACGGTGGCGGCACTGCCCCAGATCGTGGACCTCGCCGCCGCGCGGGGGCTCGCGCTGGGCCCACTGCGCGACCACGGCCTCATAACGCGGTGCGGCGAGGCGGTTAACCGCGCGCCTGCCGTCCAGTTCCCAGGCCGGGCAGGATCGAGGTGACGATCGCGCTGGGTTTGGCCGCGGCGGTGCTGCTGGGACTGGGCTTCGTGTTGCAGCAGCGGGCGGCGCGGGAGGCGCCGCCCGCTGACTCGTTGTCGTTCAGGCTCTTCGCTGATCTGATCGACAAACCGGTGTGGTTGGCCGGGATCGTGGCGATGGTCAGCGGGCAGGTGTTAGGCGCGCTGGCGTTGGGCGGTGGGGACGGGAACGTGAGCCTGGTCGAGCCGCTGCTGACCACGAACCTGCTGTTTGCTCTGGCGTTGGCGCGCTTGTTGTCGGCCCAGCAGCTGGCGTGGCGGGAGTGGGGTGGCGCTCTCCTGCTCGTCGCCGGTGTCGCGGCGTTTATCATTGCGGCCCAACCGGGCAGCGGGATCGGGTTGCTCGACCAGCCGCGTCACTGGATTTTCGTTGGGGTCATCGCAGCGATTGTCGCGGCGACGGTGTCGCTCGCGCGGAACACCGCGGGTGCGGCCCGCGCCAGTCTCCTCGCTACCGGGGCGGGGTTGTTGTTTGGCATGCAGGATGGATTCACCCGTGGAGCCATGTTGGCGCTCGACGGCGGGCCGCTGCGGTTGCTGGAGTCGTGGCTGCCCTACGCGGTACTTGCCGCGGCGGTGGTTGGTTTGCTGCTGGCACAGAGCGCGTTCGAGGCGGCTCCGCTGCGGGTTTCCCTGCCCGCGATCACCGCCGCCGAGCCCCTGGTCGGTATCGCCTACGGCATCAGCGTATTCGGCGAAAGGGTGCGGACCGCTCCGGTCTGGTTAACCCTCGAAGCAGCGGGATTGATCGCGATGATCGTCGGCGTGGTTCTGCTGACCCGCTCCCCCCTCTTGGCGCCACATCGACCGGGCCAACACCTTCGAGTCCCACGGTGATCGGCGTCCTGTTTGCGGTGTGCGCCGCGGCGAGCAATGCCATCGGCACCGTGTTCCAGCGCAAGGCAGCCCAACTGGCCCCGGCCGAGGAGATGATGCGGCTGGCGTTGCTGCGGGACCTGCTGCACCGCCCGGTGTGGTCGCTCGGGATCACCGGACTGATCGGCGGGTTCCTCTTCCAGGCCGCGGCGCTGCACTTCGCCGGGCTCACTCTGGTCCAACCGATTGTGGTCGGCGAACTCCCCCTCACCCTGCTCCTCGGGGCGCTGGTGTTTCACGCCCGGGTTGACCACAAGGCTGTGTGGGGAACCGTGGCGGTCAGCGCGGGAGTGGCCCTGGTCCTGGTCGCCACCGCACCGCGACCTGGGCATTCGGCCACCGGGCTCAGCTGGCTTGTCGCCAGTGTGCTCAGTGTGGTGATCGGCGCCTTGCTGGTGATAGCGGGTCTACGCGCTACCGCAGGTCGACGGGCCGCCTTGTTCGGCGCGGCCGCCGGTCTCGGGTTTGGGTTCACCGCCGCGTTGATGAACAGCGCGCTCCACCAGCTCAATCACGGGCTCGGCACACTGCTGGTCTCCTGGCAGCCTTACGCCATGATCGCGGTCGGGATCAGTAGCGTGTTCCTGACCCAGAACGCCCTGCAGGCCGGACCGCTCGTGGCTGCCCAGCCGCCTATCACCACCTGCGACCCGCTGTCTAGCATCGTCTACGGCGTGCTGGTGTTCGGCGAACACCTGCGCGGGGGCTACTGGATCATTCCTACCGTCGTCGGCGGCGTCATCATCCTCGCCGGCAGCGTACTGCTGTCCCGCTCCTCGTTGATCGCCGTCTACACAACCGACGAGTTCAGTGCCACCATCCCCGGGCCGAGCGGCCCCGACCGCACTGACCCCTCGAGTATGGACCGGACCCGCTAGCCCACTGCTCGGGATCAGGCCGCGTGTCGCCGCTGGCCAGTCGGTGAGCGCCCTCAGTGGCGACCCACCGCGCCAGGATCTCAGCGGGATCCTGCACGAACACCGCCGCGGCACGGGCCAGCTGCGCCTCGCGCGCAGCGCCCGCTCGGCGTAGGCGATCGACCGCGTCCAGCAGCGCGGGTTCGTCCGGAGCCGCCGAAACCAGCCCGGCCTCGGCCAGCGCCCGCACACCGAGCCGCCCGTGACCCGGCAGCGGACGGTGGGTCACCACCGGCAGACCCGCGGCGAACGCCTCCGCGCAGATACTGCCCCCGGATTGATCGACCAGCACGGCGCTAGCGGCGAACAGGTCGGGAAGATCCTCGCGCCAGCCCAGCGCTCGGCATCCAGACAGGTCGGCGATCCGACGCCGTAGCTGTTCGTTGTGACCACACAGCACGACCGGGCGCACCCCGTCTAGCTTGGCTAACAGGCTCGCCGTGACCGCCACCTCACCCACCCCCCAGGACCCGGCCGAGACCAACACCGCATCCTCATCGGAGCACAACTGCATCGACAGCCGGCCGCGGGAACGGTCACCCCGCCGACGGAAGTGGTCAGCAACTACCGGGCCCGGCGCGCACACCGCCCGCCCGGTCCGCTCGCGCGCCGCCACCGCCACCCACGGATAGGGACAGAGGAAGAAATCGGTCCCGGGGTGCAGCCACAACACGTGTGCGGCCGGCTCGGTGATTATCACCACACTCGGCACGGTGAGCTGGCCCCGCTGACGCATCCGGCCCACAACCTGAGCGGCCAGATGAAACGTGGAGATCACCACACCAGGCTGATACCGCGCAATGATCGGACGCAGCTGCCGCGCGGCCAGCACATCAAGCGGGTAGACACCAGGCTGGGCGACCCGATGATCGCAAAAGAACACCCAGAAAACCCAGTCATACAACCACGGCGCCGACCGCAACGTCCCGGCATAACCACGGCGCAACCCCCACCCCACGCCCATAGGCAGCACCTCCAGCAGATCCACCACGAGCACCCGCCCCCCACGAGCACGGATCTGTCCCGCCACCTCACCAGCAACTTGATCATGGCCGGCACCCATCCCGGCGGTCAACACCAACCACCGGCCGGACACACCCTGAACCGGCGCCACCATCAACCGGTACCCCACCCCGGGCTGAACAAACCCTCGCCCCGCCGCGGAGGGTTCTCCAAGGCTCAGCGGCTCAGTAGGAGCGTACGTTCCGTCATCAGACCGTCATCAGATGGTGATCCGGAAGGGTGTTTCGCGCTATGTTCGGGCGAACGTTCTCAAGGCGGTGTGTCGGGCGGGGTCACAGCGTGGGGAGGCCAGGGTGCGAGGGTGGCGGCGAGCGGCGGCGGGAACAGTTCCTTTGATCAGTGATGTTGAGGCGGCCTGGGGCGGTGGCACTACCGTTGAGCAGACACTGCTGCGTGGCCAACCCGGTGAGGGTGGGTACCAACTGATCGTGGTCGGGCCAGGAGAGCCGTATGTACGGCGTGGGGAGCTGTGTCCGGGCAGTGATGAGGTGACGCGCCGCGGCGGACGCCGCGGCCTGATCGCGTTTGCGCATCTTACCGATATCCACCTGGTGGATTCCCAGTCCCCGGCCCGGGTGGAATTCCTGGATCGGTATGTCGATCCAGGCGCGCTGTTGGCCACGCGGGTGCACATTCAGGGCAGTTACCGGCCGCAGGAGATGCTCAGCGTGCAGGTCGCCGATGCGATGGTGCGCAGGATCAATGAGATCAGCGTCGGCCCCGTGTCGGGGCTTCCGCTCGCCTGCGCGATGGTGACCGGTGATAGCTGCGACAATTCCCAGTACAATGAACTGCGCTGGTACATCGACGTTCTCGATGGTGGCCTCATCCGGCCGGACTCCGGTGACCCCGACCAGTACGAGGGTGTGGCGGATGCAGTGCACTACGACGTGCACTACTGGCATCCCGACGCCACTCCACCCGGCGCGGTCAAGGATTTGCCGCGGGCGCGTTATGGGTTTCCGACCATTCCCGGATTACTGGATGCGGCACGCCGCCCATTCCAGGCGGCCGGCCTCGGCATTCCCTGGTATGCCGCGTACGGTAACCATGACGCAGTGATCCAAGGCAACATTCCGCACCTACCCGAGACCTCGGAATGGGCGACTGGTGACGAGAAGGTGATCGAGCTTCCCACCGGAACCGAGGTGCTGCGCTTGGCGGAGGACCTGATGCGTGCGAACCCGGCAGCCGCGATCCGGTTGCTGCGCCAGGGATCGGTGCGCAAGGTCACACCGGACGCTCACCGGAGGCTGGTTGACCGCACCGAGACGGTTCGCCAGCACTTCACGACTCAAGGACGTCCGGTCGGCCACGGATTCGGCGCCGACAACACGGCGAACGGCACCGCCTATTATGGATTCGACAACGGGATCATCCGTTGCTTGGTGCTGGACACAGTCAACGCATATGGCGGCCCCAACGGTTCGCTGGACCGGACCCAGTTCGCCTGGCTGGAACGCGAACTTGAGGCCGGTCATCGACAATACCTCGACCACGCGGGCAACCCGGTCATCGGGACCGGCACCGACCGGATCTTTCTGGTATTCAGCCACCACACCGCTGCCACCATGGACAACTGGCTGGCGCCACTCGAGCACCCGCGCGTCGTCGGCAACCACGTCCGGGACCTGCTGCTGCGCTTTCCCAACGTGGTGGCCTGGGTCAACGGACATACCCACATTAACAGGATTACCCCCCACCCCCGGCCACCCGGCAGCAAGATAGGCGGCGGATTCTGGGAAATCACCACTGCCTCCCACATCGACTGGCCCCAACAAGCCCGCTTGATTGAACTGATAGACAACACCGACGGCACCCTCTCGCTCATCACCACGATCATCGACACAGCAGCCCCCGCTGGACATGACAACGGTCAGCTCGACATGCCCGATACGCTAGGCTCCCTGTCACGCGAGCTGGCCGCCAACGATTGGCAGGCCCGCACTGACACGACCCCGACCGTGGACGGCCATCGCGGATCGATCCTCGATCGCAACACCGAACTGCTGCTGCCAACACCTACCACCATCGCGCTCACCGACACTGTCTGAGCGCACGTCGGTGCTACGCGGCCTCCTGCCGCAGAGTGGAAGCAGGAAGCCGCGTTCACCCGCTTCGAAGACC
>Ga0213881_10001080_pt1 | contig 13871 bp, 13 predicted proteins | sample BarmaccoBMER_R08_FD_160104 | JGI IMG/M metagenome (GOLD analysis project Ga0213881, IMG submission 160104) | Barbacenia macrantha exposed rock microbial communities from rupestrian grasslands, the National Park of Serra do Cipo, Brazil - ER_R08 ... | reverse complement strand
CGAGGCGAACGTCTTGGACAAGGGCGACGACGCATCAGCCCAGCCTGCCCGAGCTCGTGACCTGTCCACGCAACAGTGCCTTTTCAACAGATCCGCCCACGAGACGACCCGACCAGCGGAAACTACCGCGGTTTGTGCTTTCTGATAGCAGCCGCACAGGCCGGTCGGACACCGTGGCCGAGGTGGCCGGAAAGGCCGTCGCTCCCGGAAGGCCGATCGCCTCGACCGGCGTCAGGGCGCGGCGAGGGGAAGAAGGATGCGGAAGACCGCGCCGGCTCCAGGGGCGGTGTCCAGCTCTACTTTCCCGCCGTGCGCGGCGGTGAGCGCGGCCACGATGGCCAAGCCTAGCCCGGTCCCGCCGCAGCTGGCGGATCGGCTTCGCGAGGCGTCGGGCCGGTAGAACCGCTCGAAAACCCGCTGCGCATTTTCCGGCGCCAGCCCGGGGCCCTTATCGCTGACTGAGAGCACCACCCAGCCGGGTTCGGTGGCCACTCCCACAGCGACCGGAGTACCGGCAGGGGTGTGGATGAGCGCGTTGTTCATCAGGTTGCCCAGCACCTGCCGCAGCCGGGCTTCGTCGCCGAGCACCACAGGTACCAGACCGTTATGGGCGACCTCGAGAGTGACCCGCCGGTCGGGCGACAGCGTGCGGGCGTCGTGCACCGCGTCGGCGGTCAGCGCCACGAGGTCGACCGGAGCCTGGGCCAGCTCTCGCTGGGCATCGAGCCGGGCAAGGAGCAGCAGGTCCTCGACGAGCAAACCCATCCGGTCGGCCTCGGACTCGATCCGGCTCATCAGCCTGGGCACGTCGTCGGCCGCACCCTGCCGGTACAGCTCGGCGAATCCCCGGATCGAGGTCAACGGGGTCCGCAGCTCGTGGCTGGCATCGGCGACGAATCGCCGCATCCGCTCCTCGGAGCTGCGAGCCGCTGCTTCGGATGCCTGCTGGGTACGGAAGGCCGATTCGATCTGGGCGAGCATCCCATTTAGCGCGCGGGATAGCTGCCCGACCTCGGTCCGCGGCGGGTGCTCGGGGACCCGCCGGCCGAGGTCACCCGCGGCGATGGCACCCGCCGTATCCTTCACTTCGGCGAGTGGCCGCAGGCTGCTGCGTACCACGAGGTAACCCACACCGGCCAACGCCACCAGCACTACCCCGCTGGTGATCAGCTCAAGGAATGCCAGTTGGTCTCGGATGGCGTCCACGTTGGCGAGGCTGGTCGACACGAGTAGGCTGCCGGAGCCGTCAGGAAGCGGAATGGCGAGCAGCCGCCACCGTCCGTCGCCGCTGGTCGCCGGCACGGTGATGGCCTGCCCGCGCCGGGCCGCGGCCTGATCCGTAGTCCAGCGCGGCAGCACGGGGCCCGGCTGGCCGGTCGCCAGCGCGGACTCCATGAATCCGACGACGGCGCCGCTGGAGTCGGTGATCGCCAGGGCGAATGTGCTGGGCAGGAACTGGCCCGGTCTGCCCTGCTCGCCATGTGGCCCCTGCGGGGCCAGCGCGGAACTAGGACCGTGGCGCAGCTCGTGCTCTGCTGCAGCGCGCAGCTGGCTGTCTACCTGGTCGAGCAAGGGGCCGCGCAGTGCGGTGACCGTCGCCACTCCCGCGGCCCCGAGTGCTAGCGCGACCAGTGCTAGCACCGCGGCAACCAGCCGCACCCACAGCGGCGTCGCGACCCACACTGCGCCGGCGGCCCGTATCCGTCCAGTGGCCGAGCCCGCTGCGGTCATGGTCGGGGCCCGCGCAGTAGGTAACCGACACCTCGCACCGTACGCGGCGGCGGCTCGCCGATGTCGGAATTACTCCGCAGGTAAAAAACCTTGACGCCGGCGGTGGCCGTGACCACTTTAAAGCCGACGAAGCGCATGCTGGCCGACAACAGCTCAACAATATTGAGCTCGTCGTCCACAATAAGTAGCCGAACCTCGGGATCCGCTGTGGCCACGCGCACCACCTCCCGGGCATCAGTCTCAGCGGCGGCCTTCCCACACTGCTGAACATTGCCTGTGAACTCCATGGGAATAGACACGGCCACGGCGGCCTGAACGAGTCTGGGGACCGGGGCGTTCCCCGCACTGCCTGCGTTGCTCTCTGATTGGCCTGGGCATCGCGGCCCGCGGGGCACTAGAGGAAGTTCGACCGGCTACTCGGTGAGTCTCAAGACGTGTTGCCAGGTCAACGAAGGGATCCGCAACCTCGTCGGAAACCGTGACGTTGGCCGCAAGGGATGGCGCTTGTCCCGCGAGTGTCGCGGATGGAGTGGACGTGCGTGTGGCAGCTCATGCACGGCGGAGGACAGCAGCGGGCTCACGGCGGCAACGACGTAGAGGATGCCGGCGGCCAGGGCCCACCCGGAACCCACCAAGCGCGTCAGCTAACGGACCAACGTAGAGTTGGCCCACCGGAATGGAGATGTTAGGACAGCAAAGTATCGTAGGATACAACTCGGGAGCGCAAATGCGCAGGTATATGTTCTTGTTTCTTGTAACGACGTGTCCCAGCTGATGCCCAGCGCGAAAGATCGCAGTCCGCCGACGAAGGCGCCGATGATCAGCCAAGGTGCGGCTGGTGCGCACCGAGCACGATCAGGGGCAGCGCGCCGATCGCTCCCATCAGCAGCCCTAGGGGCAGAAGGTGCCAGACCACCAGTCGATACATCATCGCACCCATCAACAGGAGGCCGACGCCTCGCGTGCTCAGCACAAAGCCCGAAGTCTGCGCGCCGCTGAGCTGCTGGGTAAGGGCCGGACCGAGAATCTGCCAGGTACCGGTCTGCACCAGGTTCACCACGCAGAACGCCACCGTTACCGTCCACACCCACGGGATCTGGCGGAACTGTGTCCAGTCTTCGTGGATGTCGGCGAGGATGCCGGGTCGCTGAGATGCGCTCGCACCTACGGTCAGCGGCAGCTGGACCAGGCACGCTGCGGCGATAAAGAAGCTCGCTGCATCCCAGGCGATGGCTGCACCGCTACCGACCGTCACGACGAGCACAGCCGAGACGCTCGCCCCAAGAAGCTTAGTGACGTTGCGAGCCGATCCCCAACAGCGAGTTCGACTGGCTGAGAAGGGATTCGTCTACAATCGTACCGCCACGACCGACGATCTGTGCCCGACAGCCACTGTCCGGCGACGCCGCAGCTCACCGTCGTGGATGAGCAGTTCGGCACCCGTGGCCGTTCGGCGGTTTATCTATTCTAATAGTGAGTTCGCGAGGGCTGCGTGATTAGTCCGTACTATCGGATTGCTGCGTGCAGGTGCTGATCAAGACGTGGTCGCCGGACATTTGAGGGGCTCCGGTGGTCAAGCCCCGAAAATTGAGTGGACGGGTGTACTGCTACGTGACAGCATTAGACCCGGGGAGTTAGGAGGGCAGCGGTGCATCGAGGGATTGGCGCGCTAGAGCTGATTTCATCTGCCCGGCCAGCATCCCTTGACCAAGCCTCAGATGGTAAACATTCAGCTCCCGTGATCTGGGGTTTGGCTGGTTGTGCGAGGTTGGGTCTTTGTGGCTCTGGTTGAGCGTGTCGGCTTGATCGTGGTCGGTGTCTCGTGATCATGGTTGCTTGTGTCTGGTCTGCCGTCGCCTGTCGCGGGGTGCGGTTCGTGTGCTGTGCGGGATCGGGAGATCGCGGCGCTGCGGGCGGAGAATGTTGAGTTGGCCCGCCGGGTGGCGTGGTTGGAACGGACCATTTCTCGTAATTCGCAGAATTCGTCGTTGCCGCCGTCTAGTGATGATGTGCTGCCGGGTCGGGACAAGCCGAAGGGTAGGCGGCGCAAGGATGGTGGGGTCCGGCGGAGCCGGGGTAAGCAGGCTGGTGCGGAGGGCTGCTGGCTGCGGTGGGTGTCGGAGCCTGATGAGACCAAGGAGCACCGCCCGATAGGCCGCTGCGGGTGCGGCGCGGAGTTGACCGCCGCTGTGGACGTGGGCGTAGAACGCTCGCATCAGGTGCACGACCTGCCGGAGATCGCGATCAAGGTGACCCAGCATGAGGTGTGGCGGGTCCGGTGCGGGTGCGGCCGGGAGCATGTTGGGGTGTTACCGGCGGGCGTGGCTGCGGCCCCGTCTAGCTACGGGCCGAGCCTGAAAGCTCTGGTCGTTTACTTGATCGTCTATCAGCATGTGCCGGTGGAGCGGTGCGTGCGGCTAATCGCGGACCTGACCGGTGGTGTTGCGCCGTCAACTGGGTTCGTGCATGGCATGCTGGGCCGCTGTGCGGCGGTGCTCGGTGACGTCGTCACGCTGATCAAGACCGCGGTCACGCTGGCCGCCGTCGCGGGTTTCGACGAGACGGTGATCCGCTGCGGTCCGGCTGGACGCAAGAAGTACGTGCTGTCCAGCTCGACCGAAACCGCGGTTGCCTATCATCTCGGTGGCCGGGATCTGGGCTCGTTCGCCGCGTTCGGAATTCTGCCGTCGTTTGCTGGCATTGCGGTGCATGACCGCTACGCGTGCTACTTCCACCCGGGCTGGACGCAGCTGGCCGGGCACCAGGTCTGCCTGGCCCACTTGATCCGCGACTTCGAGGATGCCGCCGAGTCCTGGCCGGACGCGGTCTGGCCGGCCCAGGCGCAGCGGGCCTTGCGTGGCCTGATCCATGCCTGGCACGCCGCCCGCAAGCAGGGGGTGGGCGTAATCCCCGCCGCGGTACGAGACCCGCTGATCAGCGAGTTTCGCCACGCCGTGCTGGTCGGGCTGTCCGAGCTTCCCCGCATCCCCGGACCCAAGTCCACCACCGCCCAGCAGCCCGGCCGCGACCTGCTGGAGTTCTGCCGCGACCGCCACGCCGACGTGACCCGGTTTTGCCACGACACCCGCGTGTGGCCCACCAACAACATCAGCGAACGGGACCTGCGACCCACCAAGACCCAGCAGAAAATCTCCGGCAGGCTGACCAGCGAGGACATCACCCAAGACCGGCTAGACATCCGCAGCTACATCGACACCGCCCGCAAATGCGGCATCAACACCCTCACCGCGCTGCGCGGCGCGCTATCCGGTAACCCGTGGAAACCGCCGCTAGCCGCCACGGCCGCACACCCCTGACAGCGCCAGCGCAACCAGCTGTCCGCTAGTCCGCTAGCGCAGACAGCATCTGCATCATTTCCACCAACCCGCTCAGACACCCAGCAGCAGCCAGCGTCGCCGCCGTGACAGCCTGCTCGCAGACTCTGACCAACCCCGCTGGCAGCTCACCACGATACTCATCCGCCCGCACCGCTGAGGCCAACTCGGCGGCGAACATCACCAGCGCCAGCCCGCCACCGGGCCGGCTCAGATCATCCCGCGCTGTCACCGCGATCACCCGATCCGCCACAGCTGTCATCTGCTCCAGACACTCCCGGTGCTGCTCCACCATGCCCGGGCGCGCCACCGCATCCTCCCGCTCCAGCGCCGCCACCAGGGTCACCGGTTCAGAAAACCGCCTGGACTTGCCCCGCCGCCGTGCCCACGTAGGCGCGCAAGTCCCACACTCACACTCGGGCAACACCAGCGCATGACGATCAGGATCCACAGCAGCCACAGTCGCAACAGACATGGCCGCATCCTTCACCCAGACCAACCCGGCTCACAGGCAACGCGCCGCAGAGAGCTGAATGCTTACCTCAGATGCCCGGCTTGGTGTAGTTATCTAGGGGGCTTGTAGTAGCTTCTTGCTGCTTTGAGCCACTGGGGGCCGCGCCTTTTTCCTCACTATAACAGTGCCCCAGCAGGTGCGCGTAAACCTCCATGCTCGTACCCGATGAGCATCATGTGCACAAGCGCAACGGCTAGATCTATTCAGATGTGAATCCGCTGAGGTGATTCACCACGGCTACCGTTGGAGAGACTTGGGTGTTGAAAGTCTTTTTCATCGACAGTGACACCATGCGACTTTAAGTTGTGCCTCAACTCAGGAAGCCCGGCTGGGAGGTCTGAGCTGAGAATCCCCAAGAAGAGCTTACACCGTTCCGTCAGATTGTTACAAATTGTGGGGGGTGTGGCGGCAATGGTCTACCTGTCATCAGTGACTGCTGGTCTGGGTTGCCGGGCTGAAGAGGTAGGCGGTGTCGCTAATGCGGTGGAGCCGGGCGGGAGAGAGTGGCTGAGCTGGATCCGGCGGCTGAGGCGGTCCGGGTCGCAGTGATTAGTCTGGTCGATGCCCCCGAGGGCGTCTGCCAACGTGGTGCGGTACACGATCTGGTCGGCGTGGGTCATGAGCACGCTGAGCAGTGTGCCGGCTTGGCGGCTGCGAGGCCGCTAACCGCATGAGCAGGTACAACACCAAAAGATTGGAGATGCCCGGCCATGGGTTTCAGTCTATTCGCACAGTCCGACTCCGGGAGCATGGGCGCATGGCATTTTCTCATCATTCTCAGCATTTTATACTATTATTATTTTACTTCGTTCCCGTCGTCGTTGGTGCCATCCGCAAGGCGCCGAACGTCGGATCGGTGTTCGTTATCAATCTATTTCTCGGCTGGACGTTTATTGGCTGGATTGTTGCCCTTGTGATGGCGGTGCGCACTGCGCCTGCAGGGTCAGCCCCGGCTCACCGCCACTGACTCGACGATCGCACCGGGATGGTCGGTGGCCCGTGAGGCATCGATCGACAATAGATCCGGCCGGGAGCGCATGCCGCACCTGCCACTCAGCAAACGTTGGTCCTGGCACGGTCGCCATGGTCACTCCCGTCGACGATCACAGTTTCCGTTTTCAGTAGGGATGCTCGTAAGGCTGAAGGAAGTACAAACGGTGGAGTGTCCGCTGGCTAAACCGGACGGAAAGTGCCGGTTGGAGCAGCGGTGGTATATCCAGCCCTTGCGCCCACGCCTGTCCTGGTGGTCGCGGCGGTGGTCTCGCCGTCCTTCTCGATCACCACACAGTGGGAATCGGCCACCGGCTCGGTGGCCGTGGTGGCCTGGTCAGCGGCCTGACCGCCGGCATGGGCGGGGCCGGGGGCTCGTTCCCGGCTGACGGTAGGTGTACCTCGGTCTGGTGGTAGCGGTCGCGGGAGATCATCTGCTCGCCGACTACCGGGTCACTGTCGCCTTCCCCGGCGGCCTTGGTGACCTGGCAGTCGGTGATCAGTCCGATCTCCGGTTCGGCGGCCACATGACTGCGGTAGCCGTCCTTGCGCACCGAGCTGGACTTGCGGGTGTGCTGGGCCTGGGGTCGACAGTCGAGATGACCCTATCCCCGGCGACCTGCGGGCGATGCGCCAGCGCCAGTCGGTGCCATCGGAGTCCTGCGCGGGTTCGACGTCTTGGCCGGCCACCAGCGCCAGCAGCCCCAGCGCATCGGCCGCCGTGTCCTCCCGCTGCGGGGCGTTCTCGCCGGTGAGCTCGGCCAACACCGCCAACACATCGTTGACCAGATCCGAGATCAGGGCCTGTTTGGCCTGGGGGTCGTCCCAGTCGATGGCTGGCTTGTCCAGCTTGCACACCCGGCTAATCACCTCGGCCGCACCCAGTACCACCCGCGCCACCTTACGAATCGCAGCCACCAGCTGGGTCACCGTGTTCTGGGTGGCCACCGCGTCATCGAACACCGTGGAATCGACACAGCGCTTGCGCCGACCCCGCACGATCCCGGTCTGCGCGACCACCTCCGCGACCGCGTCGAACACCCGGTCCGGGCGCCCAGAGGCGGCAATGCGCCGCCGCCAATACACCAGCGTGGACGGGTCGAACGACATCTGGGTCAGCGACCGACCACAGGCCACCTTCCACCGGATATCGAACGTCACCGCCTCCGCAGTCTGCGCATCCGACAGGTCATACAGCTCCTTGAGCACCAACACCGAACCCACCAGATCCGCCGGCAGCGACGGGCGCCCCTTCCCCGAGGGGAACAGGTCCGCGATAAACGAATCCGGAAACAACTCATGACGATGCTCCGCCAAAAACGCGAACACGCTGCCCGCCGGCACCAGCTGTCCGACCATCGCTTGCGTGTCCAGTAGCTCTCGCTCCCACCGGGTCTGACCCTGCATAACAGCCTCATCCCAGACGACCGGTCACCAGGCCGTCAGACACGACGGCCACCGCCCGACTTATTCAGCGGCGTCCTAAGGGCATCGCGGCCGCGGGCGCCAGCTGATGGAGCCTGACCGGCTGCTCATAGGCTGTTGCCCGACTCGGCGACCGGAGCATCGATCTCGTTGGAGACCGCGACGCTGGCCGCAAGGGACAGCGCTTGCCCCTCGGATGCCGCTAAGGGACTCGACGTGCGGGTGGCCACGGTGTGCGGCAGCTTCCGCACGGCAGTGGATGCCAGTGGGGTCACGGCGGCAACGGCGTAGAGGATGCCGGCGGCTAGGGCGACGTGGAACCCGCCCAGCGCATGAGCAAGCGGACCAACACAGAGTTGGCCGATTGGGATGGAGATGTAGGACAGCAGGTTGTCGTAGGACGAGACTCGGGACAGCGCATGCGCGGGAACGTGTTCTTGCAGCGACGTATCCCAGCTGATGCCCAGCGCCGAGGACCCCAGTCCGCCGATGAAGGCGGCGGTGATCAGCCAGGGCGTGTGCTGGTGCGCACCGAGCGCGATCAGGGGCAGCGCGCCGATGGCTCCCATCAGCAGCCCTAGGCGTAGCAGGTGCCGGACGACCAGCCGGTACATCAGCGCGCCCATGACTAGCAGGCCGGCGCCTCGCGCGCTCAGTAGGAAACCCCACGTCTGCGCGCCGCTGAGCTGCTGGGTGAGGGCCGGTCCGAGAATCTGCCAGGTACCGGTTTGCACCAGGTTCACTACGCAGAATGCCACCGTTACTGTCCATACCCAGGGCGTCCGGCGGAACTGAGTCCAGCCTTCGTAGATGTCGGTTAGGACGCTGGGCTGCTGCAGCACGCTCGCGCGCGCGGTCAGTGGCAACCGGGCCAGGCACAGCGCGGCAATAAGGAAGCTCATCGCATCGAAGGCGATGGCTGCGCCGCTACCGACCGTCACAACGAGCACGCCTGAGACACTCGGCCCGAGAATCTTCGAGACGTTGCGCGCAGATCCCAACAGCGAGTTCGCCTGGCGGAGGTGGGATTTGTCGACCAGTTCGGGCACGACCCCGCGCAGGGCTGGTGTGGTGAACGCGGTGAGCACGCCGTTCAACAGTTCCAGCGTGGCCACTGCGAAGAGCGAGTAATGACCGCTCAACAGCAGCGCGGCAACGCCGCCCTGGGTGAGTGCCGAGCCGGAGTTGGCGAGCACGAGCACGGAGCGGCGAGAAAACCGATCGGCTGTAGCTCCGCCGATCAGTAAAAACGCTAGCAACGGCACCATGCGCGCGACCAGCACCACGCCAAGTTGGCTCATGCTGCCTGAGGCGTCCAAGACGGCGAACGCCAGCGCGACCGGAGCCATCGAGCTGCCGAACAGCGACACCGTCTGTCCGGTGAAAAACCAGCGGAAGTCCTTCTGCATGATGAGCCATGAGCGCACTGCGCGAGTCTGCGGATCCATTCCGACGAACACTAGAGTTTCGTCAGGAGGCGAAAGATGGTGTTGCTACGGCTGAGTGCGACCGCTCTGTCCCGGTCACGCTTCGCGCTCTCTCCGCTTGCTGAAACCCTCGGATCCATGATCGTGTTAGGCAAGCACGGCACTGTCGACCCGTGGTTGGCGTCCTGGCACGCTCGCCACCACACTGGATTCGTCGTAAGCCTCGAAGCCGACCCGTTTGCCAGGGGCTTGGTCCGGCTGCTCAGCTCAACGAAATGGCTGCCTCGGTTGGTTGCCATCCCACCATCGGGCGGCATGCGAACGACCATCGACAGCGAAGTGTCACAGGTCGCCGCGGTACCCGACGCCGAGGTTCGTGCCGAGCTAGAACAGTCGGTGGCGCACAGCTGGATCGAGCACGATTTGGGCTGGCTCGCAGGACAGGACTGGGGAGCCAGAACCGCCGACCTGCTGCGAGGAGTATGGAAGACTTACGTTGACCCGGACTGGCCGCGCCGTCGGGCGATGCTGGAACGCGACGTCACGTATCGAGCAGGATTGCTCGCCGCCTACGGCTGGCCACGCGCCCTGCAGCGGATGAGCCGTCGGAGCGCCTGGGTGGGCGCGGACGCGATCCGGTTCAGCGACCAGGATGCGCCGGACCGCGTCGTCGGTGAAGAAGGCATGCTGTTCGTGCCGATCACCCTGGCAAGCGGGTCATGGCTGTGCGAGGCTCCGCCGGACCGGCACGCGCTGGTCTATCCGGCGCGCGGCTTCGCCGCCGACGCCGCCAAGCGGCCGAATGATGCGCTGGAACGGCTTATCGGCCGCAACCGGGCGGTGGTGTTGTACGAACTCCGGCGGCCGTCGACCAGCAGCGAGCTAGCCGCGCAGCTCGGCCTGTCGCTGGGCACCATCGGCGGTCATCTGGGGGTGCTGCGCGAGGCGAACTTGATCGTCGGCACCAGAGTCGGCCGGCGAGTGGTGTATTGCCGCACTGAAGCTGGACACTTGCTCACCGGTGAGGTCTGCGGTGGGTAGTCCACGCCGCTCGTGCAAGCAGTGACCTGGGTGAGCGGGACATCAGTGTTGAACTGTGTTCGGAGTGCCTGATAGGTTGAAAAGCCCGAGTCAACCGCATCTGACCCGATTCCGCGAGTAGTGCCTCGTTGATCTTTGCGCCTCGACCTCGGTGGTGTCTAGATCGATGGTCCCGCCTCTGCGTAACGCCCCCTCGCGGGCGGGCGCGGCCTGGCTGAGCAGGTCGAGCGCGGCGGTGTGCACGGCAGCGAGCCCTGTCTCCAGCGCCACCCACTGCCCACGGTGAACCGGCGGGTCAACCCAGCCGCGGTCGTCGAGCGCGACCCGAGTACCGGGTCGAGCAACTGCCCCACGGCAGCGGCGCGGTGGCGGTCCAACCCGATCAGGAAGTCCTCGCCACACAGCTGCGCCGCGGCCAGGCTTTCCGGGCCGGGCGAGGATCGCAACAGCCAGCCCTCCCACCTCACGGTTGTTCTGCCGGTGTTGTTCTTGCACCGGTTGTTGGACCCGCTTCCCTTCCCCCACCGCCGAGTGGTCAGCGTTCATGACCGCAGCCCGTTGCGACGAGTTTGACTAACCGGTCCGATTCGTACAGCCCGGGCGGGGCCGTTCGACATCCTCCGATGCGCCATTCCAACGGCGCCTGTTCGCTACCATGTCGAGAAACGCACTCTATCTGGGTTAACTTGCGGACACTATCTATTGATGGCGTCGTGGTAAGTTCGCGGAGGCGATCTCCCACTGGGACTGCTGACGCGAGTCCCACCGACGAGACCGAGGTCCTCAAGCCTGCCGCGTTACCTTCGAACAACAGCTCACCGGACGTTCCTGGGTCTGCAGTACGCGAGACAGCCCGTCTGCTCGCCGAGGTCACTGAACCGGTCGATGACAAGCCCGCGACAGGAGGGCATGCTGCGCAAGCGAATGAACCGCACCTCGACGGACTCGCAAAGGTCGTGGTCACCCGCGCAACGACCTCCGCCCCGGTGCGGCGCAGCTGCGCAGCCGTCACCGCAAGCCGGGCAGCGTCGAGGTCTGCGCTCGCGATGTGTATGCTCTGTTGCGCCAGGGCACTCGCGGCGCCCGCCCCGATGCCGCTGGCCGCCCGGTGATCACCGTTACCCGCCCCGCGAGTTCCTTCATCAAAGTGCCCTTTCCGCTTCGGTGAATCCTCGTTAGCCCTGCACCACGGCACATCCTTGATCAGCGCTACCGTTGACGAGCGTGCATATCCACGAACTCACCGGCCCCGCGCTACACGGTGCGGAAAAGATCATCACCGATATTAGGGCTGATCAGCTTGACGCGGCCACGCCCTTAAGCAACCCGGCGCCCTGCAACGCCATCTCGGCTGACCAGCCGGCCGCGAGTCAGCCCAAATCGCCCTGTGGCTTGACAACGAGGGGGTCGTGGCCAGTTTGGTCCACGCCCAACAACTGGACCCAGCGCCGACCGCGCGCCCAGGCGGCCTCGGCTTCGCCAACGCCAGACACGCCCCACAGGTGCCCAACTGATCATTCAGCTCGCTGCCTTCTTCGGACGTGACGTATCCAGCTGGAACTGGACCTAGACCCTGCCCGTCATGCCCGTCGTGAACTCGGCGAACAATGCCGGCCAGCGCACCGATAGCGAATCTGCTCTGATCTGGCAGGGGGTGGCTGTCCGTTCAGGACGTTGGCGTGTGCGCTGAAAAAGATGAACCGCGGTTCGGTGGTCATGCTGTTGCTGGCATCAGGGTCGAGCCGTTTGACTGCTGCCTGGTTGAGGTCCATCTACGGCGGTGAGGCTGAAACCGGCCCGGCAGATGCCGCGCGCCTGCGCCCGTTAGGGGCGACGCGTTAGCTGGCCAAGTCCCCACCGCCATGCGCAGGATCTTTGCCTCCGCACGTGATCCATAGGAGACGACCTACCCCACACCCTGCGCTTGGCGAACCACCTCGGCGACTTATTCACACGATCGGTGTGGAGTCCACCGTATTTCCGATGCGCCGCTCGCCCTCCTTCACATATGGCCGGTTTGGCCCCGGAGGGGGAGGATACCGACATGTTCCAGCTGGCCGTGGACCAAGCTGGGGGTCCGGGTGGCCCAGACGGAGTTCAGCCCAGCGGATGGACGCTGAGACCTCTGCGGGTGGCGAGTCGATGCGTCCGCAAGGAACCAATACTGTGACCGCTACAGCCGCCAAACCAGCCGCCTTTCGAAACCGTTGGTGCTGTCGCGGCTAGCCTTACAACGATTGCACAGATTAACTGGCAAATGCCGAGGTTACCGTTATGAACACGTGCTGACGCCGTGAACTGCCGATTTCACCGGGAGATAACTCATGCAAATCACCGAGGTGAGCGTGATCGGAATACGGTCTGCAATGATCGACTTGGTGGCAGCTGACAGTTCTCTTCGGCTCCGACTCTTTCCCATGATTCACTTTGGAATGCCGGAGTTCTACGTGCAGGTGGCGAAGCGGCTCCGGGATTGCGGGTTGGTCGTCGCGGAAGGTTGGGACCGACCCAGCTCTACGGGATATGCCTACATGCTGGCAGCTCGAATAACCGGACAGCGAGGTGCCAAGGCATTAGTGTCTCAAGACATCGACTATGCGTCGCTTGGCATACCTGTAATCTGGCCAGACGGGCTCGGACAGCTGGCGAGGCACAAGCGAGGCTTGGGCGTGCTCGGCTGGCTTGATGTCGTGCTGTTCACACCGATCCTGACGGTCAGCATGGTCCTCGGAGGCCGTGACTGGCTCTTACGGGCTCGGATGGAGATCAATGACAATACCAAAGCGCGATTGCGTTTCGGCAGCAGGATTCTCATCGACGAGAGAGACGCCAAGCTCCTTGCGGCATTGGAGAAAATTTACCAACAACACCGAGATGAGGACGTCACAGTCGCCGTCGTTTTCGGAGCGGGGCACATAGCCGCAGTCGTTCGCGGCCTGAATTCGCGCTACGGCTACCGGGGGATCTCCGGCGAGTGGCTGTCTGTCATTGACTTCTAATTCTTCCCGTAGCGTTTAACGGTCGCTGCGGCACACGCTGGCGACCCGGCTGATGGAAGACGGCACACCGGTCGAGCAGATCGCCGACATTCTTGGTCATCAGTCGGTCACGGCCACGGGCGCGTACCTGAAATCGTCGCTGGGCTTGTTGGCCCAGTGCGCCCTGGACCCGGATGGGCCGGCGTCGGGGGTGACACGGTGAACGTCGGCGTCACGCTGTCCGACGCGATCACGGCCCTGGTGGCCGAGAAACGCGCGGTCGGCTACAAATACCACGCCGAGGCGCAGGTGCTGGCCCGGTTCGAGGCGTTCAACCGCAGCGAGTTCCCCGGGGTGGACACGCTCACCGAGGCGTCGGTGCAGGCGTGGATCGTCGCGGCGCGGCGGCGCGGCGTCACGCCCGCGACCT
>Ga0213881_10001079_pt1 | contig 13872 bp, 9 predicted proteins | sample BarmaccoBMER_R08_FD_160104 | JGI IMG/M metagenome (GOLD analysis project Ga0213881, IMG submission 160104) | Barbacenia macrantha exposed rock microbial communities from rupestrian grasslands, the National Park of Serra do Cipo, Brazil - ER_R08 ... | reverse complement strand
AAACCAGCTCTCGATCACGGTTGATCCCGACCCGACTCCGGGCCCTTCCTCGACACCAACTCCCACTCCGGCGCAGAACCAGCCGCCGGTGGTGAATGCCGGGCCGGCGCAATCGATTACGCTGCCAGCGACGGCCACACTGCAAGGCTATGCCACCGATGACGGGTTGCCGCTGGTTCCAGGAACATTGAGTTATCAGTGGGCGGTACTCAGCGGGCCGGCTCCGGTGCAGTTCGGGAACGCCGCCTCAGGCAGCACGATTGCGTCGTTCTCAACAGCCGGCGTTTACACGCTTCAGCTCACCGCGAATGACGGCGAGCTTTCTTCCTCGAGTACGGTATCGATTACTGTGAATCCCGCTGCATCGCCGACGCCGACTCCCACCGCGACTCCCAGTCCTTCCCCAACGCCGACGCCGAGTAGTACAGCCACTCCGTCGCCGACCGATACACCCAGTCCTCCGCCTACGCCAACAGCAACGCCGTCGCCGACCGATACACCTACACCCGCGCCGAGCGCAACACCGACGCCCTCGCCGACTGACACACCCAGCCCAACTCCTCCGCCAACACCAACTGCCACACCGCCGCCTCCAACCCCGACGCCAACTCCGCCGCCGACGCCAAGCCCGACGGCAACCGCGACGCCGTCTCCGAGCGTTACTCCTTCCCCGACGGACACGCCGACACCGCCCCCTACACCTACTCCGCCGCCGACTCCTACCCCGACTCCCAGCCCCACTGACACACCAAGTCCAACGCCGACGGCTACAGCGACGCCAACGCCTACTCCGGTGCCAACGCCGACTCCGACTCCGGTACCAACACCCACGCCGAGTCCCGCTCCGACACCGACTCCGACGGACACGCCCACACCACCGCCATCACCGACTCCCACTCCCACTGACACGCCAAGTCCCACGCCTACGGCAACCGCAACGCCGTCTCCGACACCGCTTCCGACCGCGACGCCAACGCCGACCGACACACCAACGCCCACGCCGGTACCTACCCCGACAGTGACTCCGGTACCAACACCCACCCCGTCTCCCGTTCCAACACCAACATCGAGCCCCTCAGCAACGCCAACGCCAAGTCCGACACCTACGGCGACAGCGACGCCAACACCCACGCCACTACCGACCCCAACTCCAACTCCAACGCCTACTCCGGTACCGACTCCAACGCCTACGCCAACACCTTCGCCATCAGCAACCCCAACAATTACTCCTACTCCGAGTCCGAGTCCTACTGCTACCCCGACGCCAACTCCTACGCCTACTCCAACACCTACCCCGACGGTGACACCAACCCCAACAATTACTCCTATCCCTACTCCTACTCCGAGTCCGACTCCTACCCCCACTCCTGCCCCGACACCAACGCCTACCCCTACCCCTACTCCGCCGCCTACTCCGAGTCCTACTCCGACTCCTACCCCCACTCCTACCGCGACACCAACGCCAACCCCGACGGCGACACCAACCCCAACAATTACTCCGACGCCGACTCCTACACCCGGTGGTCCACAGTTATCCGGAATGACTGTTGTTACCGCACCGGCAGGTACGGTTGTCGCGCCGTTTACGAATGGTTACGTTTACGATCTGAGTAAAAGCCTGACTGTGCGGGCGGATCCTAAATCGGCGGTAGTCAGTGTTGTTTTCAAGCTCGACGGTACTCAAATCAGGATCGAAAGCGCGGCCCCTTACGTTGTCTCGGGTAACAGCGGCAGCGTTTACAACGTCTGGAAACCCGCGGTTGGTAACCACACTCTCACTGCTACTCCTTACAGCGCCTCGGGGGGAAAAGGAACCGCGGGCCAGGCTGTCAGTGTTACGTTCAGCGTAGTTAATTCTTTGCCGACGCCGACGCCCACCGCTACCCCGACGCCGACGGTCACTCCTACACCTACTCCCACGCCGACGCCCAAACCGACGGCGACCCCGACAGTTACCCCAACTGCAACGCCGAGCGCCACGCCAAGTGCAACGCCAACACCTACGCCAGTTAATCAGCCCAATATCTTTATCAACTGTGGCGGCCCTGCCTATAACGACAGCACTGGCCAGCCTTGGTCAGCCGATATGGATTTTACCGGGGGTACTGCAGACTCATACACCGCGTCAGTGTCTGGCACCTCCGACCCAACGCTCTACCAGACGGAGCGATACGGCAAAACACTTAACTACCAGGTTCCTGTCGCGAACGGCAACTATGAAATCACGATCGATTTTGCGGAGATGTACTGGAATGCCGCTGGCAAACGCATCTTCAACGTTACTATTCAAGGTCAGACGGTTCTTCAGAACTTCGATATCTGGTCTTTGGCCGGCAAAGCAAATGCGGTTCAGCGGACCTTTGTCACGGCTGTGACAAATGGAGTTTTAAGTATCGGTGCGACTGCATCTGTCGACAATGCCCAGTTCTGCGCCATCCAGATACTCTACAAACCAGGCGACCTATATTTGCACCCGATCGCGCAGGTGCCTCCATACGTGGTTGATTATAATGGCGTCGGTTCCGCGATGGTCCCGCTCGTCGGGGACGCCTCCCACACTCATCAAATAGGTCACAACTTAAAGTCATGGGTGTGGACCGAAGGAAGCAAAACCCTTGGTAGTGGCGCCGATATCACTGTGCCACTTAGCCTCGGCCAGCATACGGTGACGCTTACAATTGGAGACGACAACACTCCGCCGCGAACGGCATCGACGAGTGCGACCACAACGGTTACGGCAGTGAATGTCGTCCCCGGTACGCTCGCCAGCTATTATCAAAGTGATACCACCGCCCTGTCTACTTTGATCGACTCGTTGCCGGCGTCTCCGGGCTACATGGAGGTTTTGCCATCGCTCGAAATCGACAACATCGCGGGAAACGTTAGCTACTCTTCATTCAGCTCAAATGTGGTGGCAGTCCTGGATTACAAGCTGCAGGTAAGTACCGCGGGCAGCTATCTGTTCAGCGCAGCTGGTTCGAGTAATACGCGCATGTTCGTTAATGGGAATAAAGTTACCGGCGCGGTATCACTCCAGCCAGGCACCTATCCGATGGAGACACGACTCGCGATTAGTTCAGCTTCAGCTCTGCCGCTCCACGTTCTTGTTAGCATGAATGGCGCTCCAGCTGCGCCGGTTAACTCGGCAAACGTTATCCACGACGAAACTAATCTTAAGCCGTTCATCAACAATATGCCGAATACAGGATCCCCGCTCGGGGGCGATTCCATCTTAATCAATGGCATAGGCTTCTTTCCCGCCAATTCGGTGAGTGTGTTATGGGGAAGTACAGTCATTAGTGGGTCTGCACTTACGGTCACCCCGGCCACGATACAGTTTAAGTCGCCTTCCGGCAGCGGTACCGTGAACGTCTCCGTTAAAACTCCAAATGGCACCAGTAATTCGTCTTCCTTCAAGTACGTGCAGGGCACTGTTCCAATCAACTTCACTGCTCCGGCCAGCGTTGCCTCACTAACTACTCCGACACAAGGGGTCTGGGGTCCTGACGGCAGACTCTATGTCGGCACTGCCAACGGTAACATCAACATCTATACTTTTGACGATAACTACAATGTCACGAACACACAGGTGGTGACCACCATCGCAGGACTATCGAATAACACCATTCTTGGAATAACCGTTAACCCGCGTGATCCGCCAAGCCCGGTAAAAATATACGTTTCTCATAGTAAGCTCTACGCTGAAGGCGGCAATAGCTTCACCGGCCCCGCGCCATACAATGGTCAGGTCTCCGTGCTTACGGGGCCCAACTTTTCCACAGTTAAACCCCTCATCACCGGCCTGCCTGTTTCCAATCGCGATCACGCCATCAATGGCCTGACCTTTGATGATCAAGGTAACCTGCTTATCTGCGTTGGAAGTGAAACTAACGCCGGCATTCCGTCGTTGCCGATGGGGACGCTGCCGAACAACGCCCTTGATGCGTCGATTCTCATTGCCCCGATCGCGAAGACGAACTTCAACGGCGCTATTACTTACGTAGATCCGGGTACCGGCAAAGCCGACAATGACCAGGTAAACGGCGCGACGACAAATGAGGCCGCAGGCGTAGATGTGTCGGTTTACGCTTCAGGTATGCGCAATCCGTTTGATACTGTCTGGACTACGCGCGGCAAGCTTTATGGCACTGACAACGGAATGAATGCGAATTTCGGCGCCATCTCGACTGGTGCTAACACACAGGCGACCGAGAGTCACCAGCCGGATAAGATCAACTACATAGTTAAGGGTAACTACTACGGTAGTCCTAATCGCAATCGTGGCCGTACCGATAGCCGGCAGAATGTTTACCATTATCCTACTGAGACGTCGAACAACGGATTTACGGCGCCGCTCGCCACAGTTCAGTCGTCCACGGACGGGATCGATGAGTATCGCGCGACTGCTTTCAATAGCCGGATGCGTGGCGACTTAATCGTGCAGCACTGGCAGCATGCGCTTTCGTATGCCGTGCTTTCATCCGATGGCTTATCGATACCAAGTGTAAACACGCTCTCATCGTCAGTCGTCGGGCTTACTTCGATTACAGGTCCTGGAGGCGCCATTCTCAGCATGGACTACTCCAATAACCAGGTCGTGGTTATTAAACCAATCGACGCCGGCGTTGGGGCGGGCGCAATGGCCGCTTACGACATTTTCCCGTGGAGAGGTCGCGCCGATGGAACAGTGCCGTTTGTGATTGGCGGCACAGGTTTCGGCACGATGAGTGGAACCACGGTGACAATCGGCGGCGTGTCGGCCAAGCTGACATCGGTGTCAGCCACGAGGATCAGAGGGGTTATTCCAGCGAACTCCGCGCCCACGGCACAGCTGCTTGATGTCGTGGTGCAATCTGCCGGGAAAACTTCAACGATCACGCAAGCGTTTCGATACAACTAACTTCCACAATCAGGAACATTTTTGGGCCAGCTAACAAGATTAAGCTTCCCAAAACGTCTTGAATTTGCCTAACATGTACTCATGAAGTCGCCCCTCAGCTCTACCTCGTCTAGGCTATTATTTACCGCCGCTGCTGCTTTACTCTTAGTACTAGGCGGTGATGCCCAAACGCCTTTTACTTGGGCGACGAAAGCGTCGAATCCACTGGTGCGGTTCGAGGCGGTCGGCGGCGCGGCCGCGGGTCGGTTGTATCAATTCAGCGGGTACTACACGTGCTGCGCGCAAATTCTCGCGACACCAGAATCGCACGCCTATGATCCGGCGACCGATAAATGGTTCTCGCTCGCGAACATCCCGCAACCTATAAGTCACTGCGGCCAGGTGGTTGACGAAGATAATCCAAACGACATGACCTTCTGGCTGGCCGGAGGGTTCTTAGGGAACCATCCCGGGCCGAGCACGACAGAAGTCTGGAAGTACAGCATCAACAACAATACCTGGTCACAAGGGCCGTCGCTGCCGGCGCCGCGTGCCGGTGGTGTTCTGGTTAAGTACGGGCGCGAGCTTCACTATTATGGCGGGACGGTGCGCGTGAATGGCGTTTACCAGGCGGATTACGGCACGCATTGGGCGCTCGACTTGGACGGCGGCACGGCGTGGCGGACAACAACGACCAGTGGTCAGTTACTGGCACCTTTGCCTAACCCGCGAAACCATATGGGCGGCACGGAGCTAAATGGTAAACTCTACGCCATTGGCGGTCAGCATCTCGGGGCACAGGACACGACGAACCAGACTGAAGTTGATGTTTACGATCCAAGTACTAACACCTGGTCGCAGACGACGCCGCTGCCGGTTCCTACCGGTCACATCACCGCGAATGTGTTTGTCATGAACGGGCACATTATCGTTACGGCGGGTCGTGGGCAGAACGGCGTCAAGCTGGCGAACGTACTTGAGTACGACCCATCCACGGCGACTTGGACGCGGCTGCCACAGTTGCCAAGTGGGCGGCAATCTCCGGTTTCAGGTTTGGTAGGAAACCAGATCGTTGTCACGTGCGGCTTCAACGGCCCGCTCCATAACCAGACTTGGGTGAGTGAAGCGCCCCAGACTTCCGGGCAGTCAGTAGTTAGTTTCACGCTCATCAATGCTGACACTGGTCAGCCGGTATCAGGTTACGAAGTGATCAATAATGGAGCTGTTATTAATACGGCCTCAATTGGCACGACTCACCTGAATATTCGCGCAAATACAAACCCGGCGGTAGTCGGCAGCGTGCGTTTCGGCCTCGACGCAAACACGAACAGTCGCATGGAGAACTCAGCGCCTTACGCGCTCTTTGGTAACAGCGGAAGCACCTACACCGCGGGGACCTTCTCCGCTGGTAACCACACTTTGACCGCGACGCCTTACACGGGCACTTCAGGCCAGGGAACTGCTGGCACCGCGCTAACTGTCTCGTTTACTGTTCAATAACCCAGTCAGGCGGCTGCGCCCCGGCCGAGCGAGCATGGCAAGGGCGATGACGTGCAGCTTCCGTCGCCAATTCTTTTTTTGCATTACCTGAGAAAACGCTTCACAAGCAGCGCCACAACCGGGTAGGATGCGCGGGTGAACTCACGTTTCAGGTCTGTTGCTTCTACACTCTTACTCGCTGCCGGGGTTGCACTGGCTTTCAGTCTCGGCGGCGATGCCCAGACTTCCTTTACCTGGGCAACCAAATCACCGAACCCGCTGGTGCGTTTTGAAGCGATCGGCGGCGCGGCGGGCGGCAAGCTTTATGAGTTTGCCGGCTATTACACCTGCTGCTCGAAGATACTGGCGACGGCGGAATGCGACACCTACGATCCGGCCACTGATCAATGGACGTCGATCGCCCCGATCCCGCAGCCGATCAGCCACTCGGGGCAGGTCGTGGATGCTGATGACCCGAGCAACATGACGTTCTGGCTGGCGGGCGGTTTTCTCGGCAATGATCCCGGCCCAAGCACCACCGAAGTATGGAAGTACAGCATCAATAACAACACCTGGACGGCAGGTCCGCCGCTACCTGCACCGCGCGGCGGTGGCGTTCTCGTCAAGATCGGCCGTGAGTTACATTACTATGGTGGTTCCATTCGAACCAACGGAGTCTGGCAGGCGGATTACGGCACGCATTGGGCGCTGGACCTTGATGGCGGAACAGCGTGGCGCACAACCACAACTAGCGGCCAGCTACTCGCGCCCATGCCAAACCCACGCAATCACATGGGTGGCACCGAATTAAATGGCAAGCTTTACGCGATTGGCGGTCAGCACCTCGGGAAACAAGATACGACCAATCAGACCGAGGTGGATGTTTACGATCCATCGACGAATACCTGGAGCCAGACTACTCCGCTACCGATCCCTACCGGGCATATCACGGCCAATGTGTTCGTGCGTAATGGACACATCGTCGTCACAGCCGGTCGCGGGCAGAACGGAGTGATGCTGGCAAACGTACTGGACTATGACCCTTCTACCGCAACGTGGACGCAGTTACCGTCGTTGCCGAGCGGCCGGCAGTCGCCTGTCTCGGGATTAGTAGGAAACCAGATTGTAGTTACCTGCGGCTTCAATGGTCCTCTACACAACCAGACATGGGTGAGCGAGACTAGTGCGCCCGCTAACGGGACATGGCAGAGCGGACCTGCGCTTCCAATCGCGACGGGGGAAGTTTCAGCCGGAGTAATCAACAATGTGATGTATCTGGTCGGTCAGGATACAAGCGCGACCATGGCTTACAACCTGAGTACCGGCACGTGGCGGAGTGATCTGGCGCCGCGGCCATACCTCGGCGACCACCACGCGGCGGAAGTTATTAACAATAAGTTCTACCTGTTCGGCGGCCTCGATGGCAATGGAGCGTCTGCCGGTAAAGTACAAATTTATGATCCGGCGACTAACACCTGGACCGTCGGCGCGCCCGCTCCGTACGCGGGCGGCTCAATTGCAACGGCACTAATCGGCGGAAAAGTCTACATTGCCGGAGGTATTGTCGGCAGCACGACTGTGAGTACAGCCGCCGTTTACGATCCGGCCACTGACACCTGGGCAACCATGGCTTCGATGCCGGCGGGACGGAACCATGCTGCTGCGGGAACTGACGGCTCCAAATTGTACATTTTCGGCGGCAGAACCGGAGGCAACGTGCCGTCGGTTGGGTTCAGCGACGTGCAAATCTATGACCCGGCAACCAGCACGTGGCAGTGGAGCGGCCAAAGTGGATCCACCATTCCGCCCTTACCGCAACCGCGAGGCGGGATGGGAAAAGCCGCGTTCTACAACAACGAATTTTATGTCATGGGTGGGGAGACGACGAACGCCGGCACAGGACAGGTGGCGGGCAACGTTTATAACCGGGTCGACGTTTACAATCCCGTTTCAAGAACGTGGCGGCTTGATACTCCCATGCCGACGGCCCGGCACGGCATCTTCCCCGTCGTGGCAAATGGCAGCATTCTGGTGGCCGGAGGCGGTCTGCATTCCGGCCATGCTTCGTCAACGGTGTTTGAGATATTCTCGAGCTCCTCTGGAACCCCAACGCCTACTCCAACTCCCAGTCCAAGCCCTACTCCTACTGCTACTCCTAGCCCTACTCCAACGCCAACTCCAACTGCAACTCCTACTCCTACTCCGAGTGCGCAGGGCGTTAGCAGCTTCACGCTAATTAATGCGGACACCAACCAGCCAGTCTCCGGCTATGATCCAATAGCTAACGGCGCAGTGATCAACACCTCCTCCATTGGCACGACACATGTAAACGTGCGGGCGAACACACAGCCGAGTACGGTCGGCAGTGTCCGCTTCGGGCTCGATACGAACGCGAACTTCCGAATCGAAAACAGCGCGCCGTATTCGTTATTCGGCGACAACAACGGCAAATATTACGCCGGAAGCTTTTCCAGCGGCCAACACAGTTTGACCGGCACGCCTTACTCTGCTGCGTCGGCGAAAGGAACGTCGGGAACTGCGCTGACGATCTCGTTTACGGTCCAGTAGCCTGGCGCGTTTTAGGTCCCTCGGCCGGTTAACCCGACGGCAGCACGCACTCGATCGATGACCGGTCGCGAGATGTTGTTCGCACGTTCGGCGCCTCGGGCGAGTACCTCATCGACGTAGCGTGCGTCAGCTTGGATCTGTTCGCGCCTCTCCCGCATGGGAGCAAAGAACTCCCAGAGTTTATCCAATAGCTCCTTCTTGAACTCACCGTAACCAATTCCGCCAGCGCGGAAACGTTCGCGCATCTCTTGCAGCTCGACCGGCGAAGCGACAAGCCCGTAGAGCTGCACAATGGTGGAGTTTTCCGGATCTTTCGGCGCGTCCACAGGCGTCGAATCGGTAACGATGCTCATGATCCGTTTCCGCGTTTCCTTTTCCTGGCCGAAGATGTCGATGGTGTTGCCGTAGCTTTTACTCATTTTCTGCCCGTCAACACCCGGAACTACCTCGGTGCGCGCGTGTATTCGCGGTTCCGGCAATTTCAGCACCGGGCCGTAGTTATCATTCAGGCGGGTGGCAATGTCGCGCGTGATCTCGATATGCTGCTTCTGGTCTTTGCCGACTGGAACGACGTCGCTATCATAAATTAAAATGTCTGCCGCCATTAGCACTGGGTAAGTAAACAGACCAGCCGAAGGAGGCACGCCGCGCGCAACCTTGTCCTTGTAAGAATGGGCCAGCTCAAGGCGCGAAACTGGAGTAAGAGTAGATAGTATCCAGGCGAGCTCGGTTACCTGCGGCACGTCGCTTTGCAAAAAAAGCGAGGCTTTGTTCGGGTCCAAACCGCAGGCCAGAAAGTCGAGCGCCACACGACGGCTATTCTGCCGCAGTATTTGTGGATCACGCAGGCTGGTGAGCGCGTGATAATTGGCGATGAAGTAGAGCGCTTCTCCTTCGTCCTGAAGCGCGATGGCGGGACGCATCATGCCGAAGTAGTTGCCGATATGCAGAACACCGCTCGGCTGTATCCCGGAGAGAATGCGCATCGTCGTACTTATGATTTAGGCGAACACCTTGTCATATTGAGAAGACCGTTCGCAAGACATGCAGCCTGAGATCGAAAGCTTCTCTGGCAAGGACATTTCGGGTGCACTCCTGGAGTAAGTACGCGGTGGATCAGCGTTTGCTGAGTCGCACAAAAAGGACAATGCCAAGAGTGATGAAGAGGGCGTTTGGAAACCAGACGAGATATTCCGGGTGAACCCTGGGATTATTGCGCAAGGTGTCGGCGATGATGACGAAGAGAAAGTACGAGATGGCAATGACAAGGCTGAGGAGAAAGCCGATGGTTGTTTCCCGCCGGTGCGCTGTCACGCCGAGTGGGACGCCGACGAGCGCGAACGCGAGGCAGGAAAACGGAAAGGAAAACCGCTTATTTAGTTCGGTGCGACTGGCGCTCCGCTCGCGACGATCTCCTGTTTTGAGCTGCTCGAGCAACTGAGCGATGGAGAGGGCGGAACGGCTCGGGCGCTTTTTCTCCTTCTCGTAAAGTTCATCGAGGCTGATCGGCAGCGTGCCTTCGGCCATGCTGATGCCATCGTGAATTTTCCGCAGGTCCAATGGATCCTTTTCGTCGCGCTGCTGGTAGCGGGCGTCGTAAAGGTGCATGAGGATTTGCTTGTTACGCAGGTCGGCTTCGAGAATGCCGGTGCGGGCGAAGGTCACGCGCACCGGCAGCGAGTTATCGTTCAACTCGAACACGGTAATGTTCTGCAATTTGTTTCCTTCTTTCTTGCCCACGTAGATTTTGCGGCCGGGAAATTCGTCGATCACCTGGTCGCTGCCGAACAGCGCCATGGGATTGCGCGTCGCGAGGTCGAAGAGGCTCGAGCGTAATTTTTCCTGGGCGGCGGGAGCGACCTGCACATTGAGCCAAAGACAGACGATCGTGCACAGGACGGCGATGGCACCGAGCATGACGCAAACACGCGGAACGCTCACGCCATTCGCGCGCAGCGCCACGAGCTCGTTGTCGGCCGACAGGCGGCCGAAGACAAGCAGGATCGCGGTCAGCAATCCCCACGGAATAGTGAAGATGAGCGAGAACGGCAGTACGTAGGCGATGAAGCTGATGAGGTACTCGACCGGCACATCATGGTTGACGAGCAGCGGGAGCAGCTTGCGGAAGATATTGCCGATGACGAGGACGAGCGAGAGGACGAAAATGGCAAAGAAGAGATTGACCAGCAGCTCGCGGCTGACGAAACGATCGACGAGTTTCACCGGCAAATTGTTAACGCGCTTCGCCGCCGAGGACAACCGCGCGGCGACGCTAAGGGAGCAGGCAAGCCTCCGGGTTGAAGGTGGCGTTTAAAAGGAGCGCGAAATTCCCAGCAGACCGCCGAGCGCGTTGATGCCGACGTTGCGTGGCTGAGTATTGGCGTTCGATACGTGCTCGAAGAATATCTCGGCGTTCACCGACCAATGGCGGCTGACGAGAAACTTCAGGCCCCCGCCCGAGTTCAGGTCAGCTTCGAAGGTGCCGCCGATGTCCAGCTGCTTCGGATCGCGCGCCATGTCGGAGGCAAAAGCGGCGGCGCCGATCTGGAAGTACGGAACGAGCCGCGCCGACGGCTGAATAAAATTGTAGCGTAAAATTCCGCCTGCCGTTCCATAAACGCTGCCGGGCCCTTCGTAAATGCCGCCGCCGCCGAGTGCAGCCATGATCTCGATGTTCCCGCGGAAAATTCCCGGGCCGCGCGGTGAGTACACCATCCAGCCGAGGCGCAGCTCGGTGTCGGTGTAATGGTGCGAAGTGTGGCTACCTTCGAGTGAGCCGCCGACAAGACCACTCATCAGCTCAAGCTCAAACGCGCCGCCATCAAACCAATCCCTGCTTTGCGTCGCGCCGGAGAACGTAGGCGTGGCCTCACCCGCTCGCGTGAGTGGCGCGAGCGCGAGGAGTAATGCGGTAAACAAGATGGTTCGCTTCATCCGGCGCACGCCTCCGTAGCCGCGCACGCACCATCACGCAAGAGTCTTTTGCTTCGCGCGAAGCTGGCTACCGTGTCCGCCGTGGACGAGTACGACGTGGCAATCATCGGCGGCGGCCCGGCCGGGAGCACGGCGGCGACTTTGCTCGCCAGAGCCGGGCGAAGCGTGATCGTACTAGAGCGCGACAAATTCCCGCGTTTTCACATTGGCGAATCCCTTCTGCCGTTCAGCATGAGTACGTTCAAGCGCCTCGGGTTGCTGGAGAAATTGCGCGCCGGATTCGTGGAGAAATTTGGCGGTGAAATCGCGGAAGCAGGTGGCGAGAAGGCGGCGAAATTTTACTTCAAGGATGGTTTCGAGGCGCGCACAGATCGTTCCTATCAAGTCACGCGGGCTGAGTTTGACCAGATGATGCTCGAGCATGCGCGCGAGAATGGCGCTGAAGTTTACGAAGAGACGCCGGTGAGCGATGTCGCTTTCGATGAGAACGGATGCGAGCTGCGGCTGAACGATCGGAGCATCCGGGCAAAGTACGTGATCGACGCCAGCGGCCGGAACGCAGTTATCGGGACGAAATTCAAGCTGAAGAAGAGCTATCCGCACCTGAAGAAGCTTGCGCTTTTCGCCCACTTCGAAGGTGTGGCGCGCGCAAGCGGCATTGACGCGACGCTGACGCGGATGGTGCGCACGCTCGACAGCTGGTTCTGGGTCATTCCGCTGAAAGATGATCGCACCAGTATAGGCGTGGTGCTGGACGCGACTGAGTTCAAGAAATCGAAGCTTGCGCCGGAAGAATTCTTTGAGCGCGCATTAAGCCAGCAACCGACCATGCGCGACCGTATCGGCAATGGCCGGCGTGTTTCGCCCGTTTATTCCGCAGCGGATTTCTCCTATCGCAATGAGAAACTCGCGGGCGAGCGCTGGCTGCTCGCCGGTGACGCCGCCGGTTTCATCGATCCCGTATTCAGCAGCGGCGTTTTTCTTGCCGTGTTTTCTGGAGAAAAAGCGGCGGACGCGCTGGATGAGGCGCTCACGCACGCAGCGCGGCGGCGCCGGCTCTTTGCACGCTACGAGCGGGCGGTGAATCACGTGATGGACGTTTACCTGCGCTTCGTTGATTGCTGGTACTCAGGCAAGGAATTCATCGAAGTCTTTCTTGCGCCGAGCGCGCCGTTTCAGGTGGCGCCGGCCGTCAATGCGGTACTCGGCGGGAACATCGGGAACCGTTTTGCCATTCGCTGGCGCATGGAATTTTTCTACCTGATCGTCAGGTTGCAACGGCGCTGGACGCTTTGCCCGCGCCTGTCGCTCAAGCCGAAATCGTCGTCCCCGACGCCCTCGAGTAACGCCGAGGCAGAACGGGCGACGCACGCGGCGGGATTGTTCGACTCCGCTTCGCTTCGCTCCGAATGAAAGTGGTGATGCACCGCTCGGCTATTCTTGTACTTGCGCTGCTTTTTGCCGGCTGTGCCATCCATCAGTTCGCGGCGCCGAATCGCGAGTGGATCACGCGCAATGGTCAGCTTTCCTACCACGGCAAGAAGCGCGCGCTCATTGGTGAAGTGCTGGTACGATTCTCGAACCGCGGCGATTTCGAACTCACGTTCACCAAAGGCCCTGGCGTGAGCCTGCTCACGTTGCGCACCGATCCGCAGTTCGCGCGAGTACAAGGTCTGCTCGTCGGTTTGCCCTGGAGCGGCCCCATTTCTCACCCGCCGGCGCGCGCACGCGGTTGGTTGGCGTTACGCGAGGAAATCCTACGCAACCCCCGCGGCCAGACATTTCGCGCGCGCGAAGGCGACGAGCGTTTCATCGTGCGGTTTTAGTACCCGCTGAATTTTCGTATGCGCTTTAGCGATCACGTCGCCCGACTCGTCACGCAACGCCGCGGTCTGATGTGGACGATTGTCGCCCTGCTCGCGGCCACGTGCATTGCCATTCTCGTCACGCGTATGCGCCTCGACACGGAAGTACTCGATCTTCTCCCGCGCGGATTTCCCGCCGTCGCGGGA
>Ga0213881_10001078_pt1 | contig 13872 bp, 16 predicted proteins | sample BarmaccoBMER_R08_FD_160104 | JGI IMG/M metagenome (GOLD analysis project Ga0213881, IMG submission 160104) | Barbacenia macrantha exposed rock microbial communities from rupestrian grasslands, the National Park of Serra do Cipo, Brazil - ER_R08 ... | reverse complement strand
CGAGTGTGAGTGCTTATCTGCCGACTGAGCCGCCGGACGGGTTGGCGTGGTGGCAGCCGGTCATGGACGACGACCCGGGACCGAGTGTGCGGGCGGTGGTACAGGTCGGCGAGGACCCCAAGCTTCGGCGGGCTGTGCGGCTCCTGGACGGGTCTGGGTGGGTGGAGGAGGGTGTGATGGTCGATTTCTATAAGGAGATCACGCCCCCGATGCCCTGGGAGCGGGTCGGGACGTGTTGGGCTGACTTTCCACACCCGGTACGGGCAGTTCGATGGGTCGACGGGGAATGGGTCATTGACGAGCGGTGACCGGCTCGGCGTTTCAGCCGCTCTCGTGAGATAGACGGCTAGCAACAATCTGTCAAGTGTAAAGGTGAGTCTCTTGGGAGATCTCTGTTGTGCGATGGTGACCATTGGCGGCATTTTCACCGTGCTTTTAGTGAGAACACTTGTGGTGCCGCTGCCTGAGGGCGGGTCGTGATCACATGGTTCGATACGGCCGTGTTCGCGATTGCGGACTCCCGACGTTCGGCGACTATTGGAACTTTTACCTCGCCAGAATGCGCGGTGAGCGTGCTCTTCGGCGTGGCCGCCGTAGCCGCGATAAGCTGGGTTGTTGGGCACCGGCCCACCCCGCGCCGCTGTCCTACCTGTGGATGCCGTCGAAGGGAAGCATCGCCGTCATGTCGAGCCCTGAGCGTGAGCCGCCGGTGGCGATGGCGTTCTGGCGCCCCCGTAGCACGTGGGTCGTCGTTCATGGTGTTGAAGTCGCTGAACTGGTGAAGATCCACAGTGAGGGCAGCAGGCAGCGTACGTGTCGGACCATGTGCGGCCGAACTCATTTGCGGTTTGTCCTGTATCTCGCCGACGGTGCCGAGGTCGAGTTGTGTGATTTTTGCCGGGCTCGGGTGCCCGGTCTCGACGTGCCTGCGTCTGGAGCCGTGTATAGGCGGGTCATGGAAAGCATTAGCCCGACCGTGAAATGGGCGAGCCAGAGATCTGCCGCGCCGCTCAGGTGATGGCCAACTCAAGCGCTCTCGCCAACTCGCCGATACTCCCATTGGCAGCGAAGAGAATAGGTGAATCTCATCAACAGTGTACTGTCGGTCAGCATCGCTGTAGGAATGTTGCTGCTTCTGTGGAAGTTGGTCCGGGCCGTAGAAAACCTGCGGCGTATGCTGTATGCGCTGCTCACCAGGAATGACGGCCGGCCCCAGGTTGGAGAGTCGGTTTTGTGCGCGAACGGCAAGCTTGCGGAAGTTCTCTGGCGAAAATGGAGCGGCGCGGAAGAATGCGCATCAGTTCACTACCGGGACGGCGGTCTCGACATGATCTACCTCGACACATTGGAACCGGTACGCCTATCCGGGAAGACGGAACGCGAGAACTCGCCTCGCGGCGGCGGCATGCGGTAAGGGCGCGGCTCCTCGGGAAGTAGCCCTTCGGGTTGCACTCTCTCTAATTACCCCCACCTTCCCAGCTTGCCGTATTTCCTCCGATCCAACCAAGTCCGTGACTGCTCAAGAGAGCGGAAGGAGTCTGCGCACGTGCAACCGTCCTATTCGATCAATCTCAGCGAGTCTGCGGGCCAAAAAGTGGTCCGGCTGGCCGCCGTAGGACTAGCGCTTAACCCGGACGATCTCGCGCGAGAACTGATCTACCACTACCCGTCGCCGGAGGGTGCGATTTGTGCTGGATGCGGAGAACGGTGGTGGTGCCCACTTGGTGTCATCGCGGACTACGCGCGTTGGCTCACAAAGATGGCGCGAGAGGGAGCAGAACCCGCCCTGCTCCGGTGATCGAGGGCGTCAGGCGGTATCTTGTCTCCGAACGACTTCTCTACGGGGCGTTCGACTTCGTATGCGACCGCGACACGTCGGAGTGGCTGATGCTGGAATGTAATGCCGGGGGACAGTGGGGATGGCTCGCCGAACAATGCGACTTACCCATCGCTTCCGCGATCGCCGACGAACTCCTCAAAGAACAGCAATAAGGAGTGCTAAGCCGTGACCGCTGTGAGGCACTGGCAGGACCGAGCCGCCGCGCTGGCCGAGCACTTGTATCGAACCGGCGCCATCACAACACCCGAATGGCGGTCAGCGTTCGCCAGTGTGCCCAGGCACATATTCGCCCCAACCGTATTCGAGGGCCAAGACGAAATAAACGTCTCTGACCCGGCCTGGCTCGATATTGTCTATAGTGATACCGCATTGCTCACCCAAACAGCCACCGCGCCGGACACCCAGCAACTACCCACATCATCATCCAGCCAGCCCACCATCATGGCCATCATGCTTGAGCTGCTCGGGATCGAGCCAGATATGAGAGTGCTGGAAATCGGAACTGGAACCGGCTACAACACCGCGCTTTTATCACATCGCCTCGATGCCCACAACGTTGTGAGTATCGACATTGACCCGCGATTGGTAGATGTGGCCCGCTCGCGGCTAGCCGAGCTGGGCTACCGACCCATCTTGGCCGCTGGCGATGGGGCGAACGGTCTCGCCTCAGCGGGCCCTTTTGACCGAATCCTGGCCACCTGCGCGGTCAGCCACATACCGCCGGCCTGGATCAAACAACTGACCTTAGGTGGGCGTATTGTCGCGCCGCTCACCGGCCAAGCCGGGCCGCTCATGGTCCTCAACAAAACCCAACCCGATGAAGTCACCGGCCATTTCACCCCTCAGCCGGCCCGGTTCATGCCGTTAAGACCCGCTCCCGATAATCCACTAGCGCAGGGAGAAACAACCGCCTTCACTGAAACCGGCATGCCCCACTACGGCACCACCAAGCTCAACCCCTCACATCTGATCAACCCACCCGATGCGCTACTCCTATTCTGCCAACTCCACGCCCCCCGCTTACGCATCACCACCACACCACCCGTGCCGTCTGACAACAACGGCGGCGCGAGCCTGATAGTGCATACCAGTGACGCACTCGCTGAAATCCCCCTCAAGCCACTGCCCTCAGGAGAATGGGCCACGATCCAACGCGGAAAACACCGACTCTGGGACACCATAGAAACTGCCGTCCGCGCCTGGCACGAACTGTCCGAACCCCGTTCCGAACGGCTCGGGATCACCGCACTCGACAACACCAGCCGTCAATACGTGTGGCTCGATCACCCAGAAGCAGCCCACAGTTGGCCACTCTCCTAATCGGGTGGCCGTTGCCATGTGGTCACAGCACCGGCCACGGACGGCCACTAGGGCATCAACCAGTTTCCGTGATTCTTACTTGATCTTTAGTCACGGTGCGGGACGTTGGGTGTGGGCGGCACGGCGCGTGTAGCGGGGCCCCCCAACCTCAAGGGGCTCCCACGCCGCATCCGTCCCTGCGAGATCGCGATCAGGCCGGTCGGGTGGCGGTTGGGTACACGCGATCACACCGGGATGGACGAGCCTTCCACCCTTGACCCTGGAGCCTCTATCCCACATGCCTCGCAAGCGGGGGCAGCATGACCAACTGCTCGCTTGAGTCACGGTACGCTGAGGCTGCCGAGCTTACAGAGAATGCCCTGCGCGGTGGCTCAGCTCGACGGACTGCTTGTGCGGTACCTCGAAAGCCGGCGAAGCCACTCGACCTGCCCTCGCTGAGGCGGCCGCCTAACAAGCGGCGGAAGCTGCCCGAGAACAGCGAGTGTCGGCAGCTCGCCGAAGTCATGCCGAGCGGCAAGCTGCTGAAGATCGCAAGGTCGCCAGAGCCAACGCTGACGTTGATCGACTAATCGCGGGAGTACGCGACCGTGATCGACATGCCGTAAGTGACTACTATCAGCGGGTCATCGGCAGAATAGAAGATCCGAAGGATTTTCCTGACCGACGACGGGCGGCTTACCTGCCGGCCTACCTGCCCGAGTCGACGCTGTTGGTGCTCGAACGGGATTGAGGCCGGCGGCTCGGGTCGCAGTGCGTAGCTGTGTTTCTTGCTTTCCTACCGTGGGGAGATGATGTGAAGTTGGGTGAGGAGAACGCCCAGAATGTCGGCCCGTCGGGTATCGAGGTGGCCTACGAACGTTTCGGTGACCCGGAGGCACCGCCTGTGCTGCTGATAATGGGCGGCGCCGCACAGATGATCAATTGGCCGGAGGGGTTCTGCTTCGAACTGGTCGACCGAGGTATGCACGTGATCCGGTTTGACAACCGCGACGCTGGCCGATCGACGCACTTCCCCGATGCGCCGGAGCCCGACCTGCCGGCGGCAATGGCCGGTGATGTCTCGTCGGCGTCCTACACGCTATCGGACATGGCGGCTGACACTGTCGGCCTGCTTGACGTGCTCGGCTTCGACAGCGCCCACCTCGTCGGCCTCTCCCTCGGCGGGATGATCGCCCAGACGATCACAATCGAGTATCCCGGCCGGGTCCGGTCGCTGACGTCGATGATGTCCACCACCGGTGACCGTGCGGTTGGCCAGCCTGACTTCAGCGCGATAGGTCCGTTGGGGGCACCACCGCGGGACCGCCAGGGCTTCATCGACTGGCAGGTCCGTGCCATCCGGGCGGTCGGCTCCCCGGGGTTCGAGTTCGACGAGGTCGCCGTGGCTGACCGGGCTGGACGCTGCTACGACCGAGACCGCGACCCCTTGGGCATGGCACGCCAAGCTGTCGCGGCCTTGGCTTCCGGGGACCGCACGGCACGGCTACGGTCGCTGCGCGTTCCCACCCTCGTGATCCACGGCGCCGACGACGTCATGTGCCACGTCAGCGGCGGGCGGGCCACGGCGGACGCCATCCCCAACGCGAAACTGGTGATCACCGACGGCCTGGGTCATAGCTTGCCCTGGCAACTGTGGCCCGAGTTCGCCACCCACATCGCCGGACTCGTCCACCGTGCCGAAGCGAACATGGTCACTCCCTGACGCGGCGGCGGGCTGTTCTGGGCTGGGTCTACCGCCGCGAGTTCACCGGGCGGATCGCGCTTTACCCGCGGGAACGTGACGGACCTCCACCGGGTGGATCGCGACCTCAGGACCCTTCGATATCGCTGTTTGCGTTGTCCTAGCCTCGCGCGATGTTCCCGAAAAGCTCCGGGTTGGAAAGCCCATGACGGGCGGCGATGTCTCGTACTCGTTCGTGATGGAGCAAGAGTCGGCGGCCGATTGAGTTGTTATCGATTGAAGTGGCTCCTTGCGCGGTCACTCCCGCGCGCTCAGTATGAGACGCCCTGATCGGGTGTTAATCCATTAGCATTATGGATTTGCTGATCCTATTTAGCGCAGACTAAATGGTTGATCGATTCCCGCTGGCGAAACATTATCCCGACCTGGCGCACCATGGGGTCGCGTTCTCCGTTGATTAACAACTCGACGGCCAGGCGGCCCATCTCGTGGTGTGGTAGCGCGACCGAACTCAGTCCCGGCCGCAGCCACGAGGCGAGGGGGGAGTCGTCGAAGCTGACCACCGACACATCCCGCGGGATGCGCAGCCCGGTGTCGTGCAGGGCTTGGTAGACGCCCATCGCGATGCGGTCGTTCAGGCAGATGAGGGCGGCCGGCCGGGCGCGGGCTAGCAGCCGTCGCACGGCCGGGTAGGCCCGCTCGGGGCTGTCCCACTCGCAGTCGACCCTGCCGGCGAGCCGGGCGTCGATGGCGGTCAGCTCGGTTTGGATTCCGCGCGAACGCTCGGTGGCGGCGAACACCTCGCGGGATGGGCGGCCAACCAGGTAGATCCCCTCGCGGTGGCCAGCCTGAAGCAGGCCACGCGCCGCCTCCCGCCCGGCCGCCGCCTCGTCAGGTACCACCGCTGGCCCCGGCAGCGGGTCGGCCAGGCAGTTCAGCAGCACCACCGGGTAGTGCGCCAGGGCGGGCGGCAGCGTGACCTGGTGGGTGAACATGGTGCCGTACACCAGGCCGTCGACCTGTCGGTCGATCATGCCGCGCAGCAGTTCGTCCTCCGCGTGCCGGTCGCCGTCGGTCTCGGCGATCACCAACAGATAGTCACGCGCCGCGGCCGCCGCGAGCGCGCCGCGCACGATCTCGACGGCGTGGGGCTCGGTGGTGATCGCGTCGAACACCAGGCCGACGATCCGGCTGGTGCGGGTGCGCAGCGACCGGGCGGCCAGGTTGGGTCGGTAGCCCAGCTCAGCCGCCGCCTGGCGCACCCGCTCTTGGGTGTCTAGCGGGATCCGTCCCTCCTCGTGGCGGCCGGCCATCACGAGCGACGCGGTGGTCGGCGACACACCGGCCAGCTGCGCGACGTCCCGAAGCCGCGCCCTAGGCTGATTCACGCTCCCCGGTCTGCTCGTCGGCATCCGTTGGCCTCCCCTGATGTGCTGATCCGGTTTGCACGCAGAAGAGGTCGTACGGTCGACGGCGATCCCCGGCACCGCTCGATTACCCCGAACCGGCACCTGATGAACTATCGGTCCGGTGTGCACCCACCACCGGGCGTGTTCTGGGACGAGGGGCGGAGGGAGATTTTGGCGCAAGCCGGGTCTCGGGGCTTTGTCGGGGCTTTAGATGAAGCCGGCGATGCCATCCCAGGCGAGGTCGGCTGACGGTGCGTCATCGCGCACGATGGCGGCTTCGATCAGGCCGTACGGACGGTCGGCCGCGTACCAGACCTCGTTCGGGTTGTCCAAGCCCCACTTCGAGAGGTCGACTAGGAAGTGGTGCTTGTTCGGCATCGAGAACCGGATCTCGGCGAGCTCGGGGTGCGCGGTTAACGCGGCCTCGCCCATCGCGTACAGCGTCTGCTGCAGCGACAGGCTGTGGTGATCGGCGAAGGTGTCTAGCAGAATGCGGCGGATGGAGGCGAACGCCTTGTCCCAGTCCAGGTCGGTGCCCAGGTAACGCCAGCGGGCGGTGACCGAGGTGGCGAGGATCCGGTCGTTGGTCTCCACCAGCGAGGTGTAGGGCACGTCCGGGAAACCGTGGAACTCGCTGCCGGTGCTTTTCAGCACGACCAAGTCGGACAGTCCGGAGATGACCAGCTCGTCGGCGCCGTGCTTGGTGACCACGGTGGTGCGGGTCTCGGAGCTGTCGCGGCGGAAGGCGTGGTCGTGGGGCCCACCGGTGGACGTCGAGATCCGCTCCCAGCCGTGCAGCAGGACCTCCTGCCGGGCCCTGTGCACCTGCTCGAACCCGTCAACGAAGTACCGAGCCAACCGCAGCGCGAACGCCTCCGGGGCACCCACCCCACCTTGGCGGGCTAGCGCGTAGACCGTGTTCTTCTGCGTGTCGGTGGCGATGACTTTGGAGTTGTCGCCAGTCAGGTGGGTGTCGGCGAAGTCGCCGATCAGCTGGCTGGTCACCGTCACGTCGGTGATCTGGTGGGTGGGGGTGGACCGGTCGACGTGCACCAGCCGACACTCAGCTTTGCCGTACTGGTTGTACCCGAGGGAGATGCCCCCCATGACGTCTTCCAGGGTCGAGGCCGTATGCCAACGTCGATGAGGCTAAGCCGATAGGTGAGAACATGCGGTTACATCTACATGAACCAACTGCGCTGGTGGGCCTGTGGGCGGGGAGTAGGGCTATAGCGCTCGCTGAGGGTAACCGGGTTTACGAGCGGCGGTTCGGACACGTATACCTGGTGTGTGCCGATGGCCAGTCGGCGGAGGAGCTGTTGGACGTGTTGCGCGCCCGGTTGGGCAACGACCTGGAGACCGAGCGGCGGGTCCCGCGGGTGGAGCTGGCGAAAATCAACCGGCTCCGGCTGGGCCGGCTGTACGGTTGGGACCGCTCATGAGCGGACTGTCGACCCATGTGCTCGACGCGGCGCTCGGGCGTCCGGCTTCCGGGCTGGCGGTCACGGTCACCGCACCGGATGGGCAGGTACATGCGGCGGTCACCGACGCTGACGGCCGCGTTGCCACATTGTTCGACAGCCCGTTGCGTTCCGGCAGTTATCAGATCCGGTTCGACACGGCGGGCTACTTCGCGGCCACTGGGCAGAAGGCGTTCTACCCGGAGGTCACGATCTGCTTCACCGTCGAGAACGGCCGCGAGCATCACCACGTGCCGTTGCTGCTCTCGCCGTTCGCTTACTCGACTTACCGAGGGAGCTGAGTACGGTGACTGATCAAGACTGGCTGACTCTCGCCGTCGAGCTGGCCGTCGCTAATATCGGAGAGGGCGGCGGGCCGTTCGGCGCGGTGATCGTCGCCGACGGTCGCCAGCTGGCCATCGGGCAGAACCGGGTGACCAGGGACAACGACCCAACCGCGCACGCCGAGGTGGTCGCGATCCGCCGGGCGTGCGCGCGGCGTGGCAACTTCTCCCTGGCCGGGGCGACCTTGTATACCTCGTGCGAGCCATGCCCGCTGTGCCTGGCTGCGGCGCTGTGGGCGCGGATCGACCGGGTGGTTTACGCCGCTGACCGGCACGACGCGTCCAGGGGCGGGTTCGACGACCGCGCCTTCTACGAGCTGTTCGCCACCGACCGAGCCAGCTGGCCCACTAAGGTGCAGACGCTGGCGGTGCCCACGGCGACGAAACCTTTTGACATCTGGCTGGCGACGGCCGACCGCGTTGCCTACTGAAGAACGTGGACCTGAACACCGTCACCGCGTTGCACCGCCCGACCGGCCGCGCCGAGCTGAACGGCCGACTCGGCGGCGAGCCTGGCCGCCCCGATCCCGACCTGGGCATCGCCCCGCTGGCCGGGGGCACCTGGCTGTTCTCCCAACCGCAGCCGATGCTGCACACGCTGGTTGACCTCACCGCGCTGGGCTGGCCGCCGCTGATCGTCGCCGAGGACGGCTTGGAGATCGCGGCCACCTGCACGCTGCACGAGTTGGCCGGGTTTACCGCGCCGGAGCATTGGCCGGCGTTGGCGCTGGTCCGGCCGTGCTGTGCGGCGCTCGCCGGGTCGTTCAAGATCTGGAACACCGCGACGGTCGGCGGCAACATCTGTTTGGCGTTGCCGGCTGGTCCGATGACCTCGCTGGCGGTGGCGTTGGACGCGGTCGCTTTGGTGTGGACCCCGGACGGCGGTCAGCGCCGGCTCACCGTGGCGGAGCTGGTCGTCGGTGAGCGGCGCACCGGGCTGCTGGCCGGGGAAGTGCTGCGCTCGGTGCACCTGCCGGCGACCACGCTCACGTCGCGCACGGCGTTCCGGCGGGCGGCGTTGACCGCCCAGGGCCGCTCGGGCTCGGTGGTGATTGGCCGGCGCGACGCGCAGGGCCAGTTCGTGCTCACCGTCACCGCCGCCGTCGACCGGCCGTATCGCTTCGCGTTCCCGTTTGTGCCCGAGTCTGTCGAGTTGGCGGCGGCTTTGGATCGCGTGCCGCGCTGGTATGACGACCCGCACGGCGCGCCGGACTGGCGTCGCGCGGTGACACTGCTGCTCGCCGAGGAGATCCGGGCGGAGCTGGCATGATCATCACGATCAACGGGGTTTCCCGGGAAACCGCGCCGGCTCCCGGGCAGTGCCTGCGTACGCTGCTGCGCGGACACGGCCACACCGAGGTCAAGCGCGGCTGCGACAGCGGCGACTGCGGCGCCTGCACCGTGCTGGTGGACAACGTGCCGGTGCACTCGTGTGTCTATCCGGCGGTCCGGGCGGTGGGCCGCGCGGTGACCACGGTCGCTGGCCTGGGCACCCCAGATGACCTGCACCCGATGCAGCGGCGCTTCGTCGAGGCTGGTGGATTCCAATGTGGCTTCTGTACCGCCGGCATGGTCGTCACTGCCAGCGTGTTGGGCGAGGTCGATGTGGCCGAGCTGCCCCGGCTGCTCAAGGGCGACCTCTGCCGCTGCACCGGTTACCGCGCCATCGAGGACGCGCTGACCGGCACCGTGAACACCGAAAAGGGAGCCGGCCTCGGGCGGTCACTGCCCGCCCCGGCGGCCCTGCGGGTGGTCACCGGCCGCGAGCGCTACACACTGGATGGCGAGACCCCGCCTGGGCTGCTGCACCTGGTGGTCGCGCGCAGCCCACACGCGCACGCCCGGATCCGTTCGATCGACACCCGAGCCGCGCTCGCGGTCCCGGGCGTGCATGCGGTGCTCACCCACCTCGACGTGCCCGACGTGCTGTTCTCCACCGCCCGCCACCAGGACCCTCGCGAGGACCCAGATGACACCCGGATACTCGACCCGGTCGTGCGGTTCCGGGGACAGCGGGTCGCGGCGGTGGTCGCTGAGTCCGTCGCGGCCGCCGAGTACGCCGTCCGGGAACTCGTGATCGACTACGAGGTGCTGTCCGCGGTGTTCGACCCGGAGCTGGCCATGCGCCCCGGTGCCCCACTGGTGCACGGCGACAAGGGGCCGGCGTCCCGGATCGCTGACCCGAGCCGCAACCTGGTGGCCCAGCGGCACGCCGAGCTGGGTGACGTCGAGGCCGGGCTAGCCGCTGCCGCCGTCGTGGTCGAGGGCACTTGGCGCATCCACCGGGTGACGCACAGCTCGCTGGAGACGCACGCCGCGGTGGGTTGGCTCGACCACGACGGCCGGCTGGTGGTGCGCACCAGTACCCAGGTGCCGTTTCTCGTGCGTGACGAGCTGGCCCGGCTGTACTCGTTGCCGCGCGAGCGGGTCCGGGTGCTGACCGCCCGGGTCGGTGGCGGCTTCGGTGCCAAACAGGAGCTGCTGGTGGAGGACCTCGTCGCGCTGGCCGTGCTGCGTACCGGCCGGCCGGTTCAGCACGAGCTCACCCGCGCCGAAGCACTGACCACCACTCCCTGTCGGCACCCGATGCGGGTCAGGGTCCGGGTTGGGGCTGACACAAACGGGCTGCTCACCGCGCTGGCGATCGACGTGCTGGCCGACGCCGGCGCCTACGGCAACCACAGTCCCGGGGTGATGTTCCACGGCTGCCACGAGTCGATGGCGCTCTACCGATGCGCGAACAAACGGGTTGACGCCCGCTCGGTGTACACCCACAACCTGCCGTCCGGGGCGTTTCGCGGGTACGGTCTCGGGCAAGTGGGGTTCGGCATCGAGTGCGCGCTGGACGAGCTGGCCCGCCGGCTGGGGCTGGACCCGATCGAGCTGCGCCGGCGCAACGTGATCCGCCCGGGTGACCCGGTGGTCGCGGACTGTGCCGAGCCGGGCGACCTGGAGTTCGGCAGTTACGGGCTGGATCAGTGCATCGACCTGGTCGACTCGGCGCTGCGTCGCGCGTCTGGCGCCGATCCGGACCCGGGGGCGCCGTGGCTGGTCGGCACCGGGACCGCCGCCGCGATGATCGCCACGATCCCGCCGAGGGGACACTTCGCTGACGCGTCGGTGACGCTGCATCCCTCCGGTTGCTACACGGTACGGGTCGGTACCGCCGAATTCGGCAACGGCACCGCCACGGTGCACACCCAGATCGCCGCCGCCGTCCTAGGCACCGAACCGGACCGGATCGCGCTGCACCAGGCGGACACCGACGCCGTCGGTCATGACACCGGTGCGTTCGGCTCGGCGGGCAGCGTCGTCGCCGGCAGCGCGGTGCGCACCGCCGCGACGGCCCTGCGCGAGTCGATCTTGGCTGCCGCCGGTGCGGGTGCTACGGCTCTGCTCACCTCGGCCGGGGTGCAGGACGGCGCGCGGTTCGTCCCGCTGACCGACATCGCGGCCGACGGCCCGCTGGTCGGGCACGGCAGTCACGCCGGCACACCCCGCTCGTTGGCGTTCAACGTGCATGGGTTTCGGGTCGCGGTGCACCCCGGCACCGGGGAGGTTCGGGTGCTGCGCTCGGTGCACGCGGCGGACGCGGGAGTTGTGCTCAACCCCGAACAGTGTCGCGGCCAGATCGAGGGCGGCGTCGCGCAGGCGCTGGGCAGCGCCCGGTTCGAGGAGCTGGTGCTCCGCGACGGCCGGGTGATCACCGATGCGCTGCGGCAGTACCACCTCCCGCAGTACGCCGACGTCCCGCGTACCGAGGTGCACTTCGCGCAGACCTACGATCGGCTCGGTCCGTTCGGAGCCAAGTCGATGAGCGAGTCGCCGTACAACCCAGTGGCGCCGGCGCTGGCGAACGCGATCCGGGACGCGATCGGGGTGCGCCCCTACGAGCTGCCGATGTCGAACGACCGGGTCTGGCGGCTGTGCCACTCAGCCCTGGCGCAGCCGTGATCGCCATGGAGGGGTTCTTCGGTTCCAGCATTACGTCAACGTTCTGCCCAGTTGTCGCCGCAAACTGTGTCATACTTCATCTGATCCAGGAGATGGGATGCTCGCGCGGGTCTTCCTGAGCTGGTGCCACCAGGACAAGCCGTTAGCGGCGGCGTTGCTGGCGGATCTACACCCGGCTTTGAAGTTGTTCACCGATGTGAAGATCGAGTGGTGGCAGGACAGCCACCTGACCTGCGGGGAGGAACTGACCGCCGGCATCGTCGCTCGGCTGGACGAAGCCGATTTCGGCCTGTTGTTGTTGAGCACCCGTTATTTCAGCCGGCCGTTCATCCGGGAGCACGAGCTGCCTCGATTTGTGGGACTCGCCGCTGACAAGGGTGCGTTGCCGGTCGCGTTGAGCCCGTTGCCGGCGTTCGGCCCGGAATCGGATTTGGGTGGGATCGACCGGCTGGTCGTGTTCACTCAGGACGGCAAGAGTTTTGGGGAGCTGGTCGGTGTGCGGCGGACGCGCTTCGCCAACGATCTGGCGGCGAGCGTGCGCCGACGGGTGCTGGGCCTGAACGGGTACCGCGAGTTATGACTGCCTGGATGCTCCGCGACGAGGTCGCTCAGCGTGTGGCTGCGCTGGAAAAATCGCTGACTCGGCTCCAGGCGGCGCGGCTTGACGCGATCGTCGAGATCATGGCCGATGACGGTCGGTTCCTGTTGCGTGATGCGCTGGACGTGGGCGAGTTCCCGGCGGGCGACGCTCCCGGCCAGGAGGCGTTCCAGGACTTCCGCAAGCGGGTTAACCAGGCGGCGATTGACGCGCACGTGGAGCTGCGCCTCGAGCTGGACTCCCGCAAGACGACCCCGGACCAACGTTACTGCTGGTTTACCGGTGGCGACCCTCATCGACGCCGGCATCGCGTTGTTAAGCAGTGAAACGGCCGGGCGGACTGACATCGGTCACCCGGTGGCGCCGGAGGTCGCCGAGCTCGGTGCCCCTCGGCGGACCGTTGTCTACGTCAGCGTTCCGAAAGCCACCGGTGCCGCAAAGCAGAAGCTGGACGGGCTGGTGCGGAAACTGCGAGAACACCTCGCGGCGGATGGCGAGCGCTCCTGGGAGGTGACTGATTCGAACTCGGTGGGGCTCGGGGAGGATCTTGAGGCTGGCCGCGAGCGGCTGTGCGCGCGGGCCGATGTCCGGCTCGTCCTGGTGAGTCCGGCGCATTTGGCCGAGGCCGAGTGCCGGCGGCTGCTGGTCGTACCCGACCGGGTCGTCGCGTTCGCTGTGAGTGGCTTACCGGATGGGCCGCTCGACCTGGGTGGGCTGGGTATCCACGACATCCAGCGCCGGAACGAGCCCTGGGACGAGTTGACGCGCACAGAGCGGCGCCGCCGCTACGTCGCACACGTCATCGATGAGATCAAGCGCGCGCTGCGTCCGCCGGCCCTCCCGCCGACCAAGCGCACCGACGATGATCCTGTTAGGGCCTGGACGGAGTTCTTAGCCCGCGGCCGGCGAACGGGGGAGAGCGCGGTCTGGATCGAGGCTGAATCGGCGGAGACCTCCCTTCAGGAGTCCCGGTTGGATGGGTCGATCTCGGCGTCCGGCCCGTCGCTGCCCGCGGTTGGTCGGCTGGTGGATTGGGTTACCGCCACCGATGAGAAGGCGCCTCGGTTGTGTGCGCTGCTTGGTGATGTGGGTATGGGTAAGACGACCACCGCGAAGCTGTTCACCCAGCGATTGCTTGACCTGCGCACAAGCGGCAAAGCGGTGCCGTTGCCGATCCTGTTCGATCTGCGTGACGTCCGGATCACTGGGCTTGCTGAGCGGATGACGGTTGATCACATTCTGGATAGCATGCTTGACGCCAACCGC
>Ga0213881_10001077_pt1 | contig 13872 bp, 14 predicted proteins | sample BarmaccoBMER_R08_FD_160104 | JGI IMG/M metagenome (GOLD analysis project Ga0213881, IMG submission 160104) | Barbacenia macrantha exposed rock microbial communities from rupestrian grasslands, the National Park of Serra do Cipo, Brazil - ER_R08 ... | reverse complement strand
CCGCCCCCCCGGCCCGACCGGCGCCGTCCCCGTCCCCCCTGCCCCTCCGGCACCGTCCCCGTCCCCCCTGCCCCTCCGGCACCCGCCCGCGCCCGGGCCCCGATTTGCCCTATATGCCCAGCTATGTGCCTTGTGTGCGGCGGTTTGCGTGGCACGATGCGGGAGAAAAGGGCTCTGCGGAAGAAAGGGCGCCGGTTTCCAGCGCCTTTTCTTCCGAAGGGCTCCTAACTTCCACGGTGGCAAGCTCATACTAGTAAGAAATGGAGTTTCTGGACCACGAACCCACTGTTCGCGCAGGCCAGGGCATCGCGATTGTCCAGGAACTTACGTTCTCCTTAGTATGTCCGCTATTCGGCGACACGTGTTAGTTCACCAGACGCCATTGATGTCCGCCGGGACCGCCGGACCCACGAAAATCCGATGACGATCACGCAATCGGCAAACTAGAAGTGCCGGTCAAGTAATCCCGGGTATCACAGCGGCCAGATGTCCGCGCGTGGCGGGCCGCTCAGATTACTGCGGTAAATCGGGGTTCTGTGGTTAATTTGGTGCACTATGGTGCACAAAAGTCACCGCGAGGCCCGGATCAACCACGAAAACCTGCCCAGCGAATCCGGCGAAAGAGACAAAAGCTACACGGCCAGCGGGGTCCAGGCCCACTACCTGACCGGCGCTTTAGCATGTGGCACGTGACGGACGCGATGCAACTGGAGCCCTTCTACGAAGACTCCTACTATCAGGACCCGGCGGGGTTTCTTCGCTCGGCTGCGCGAGTCCCGGCCGGTGGCGCCGGTGCCGATCCCGGGCCGCGGGCGGGCATGGTTCATCACCCGCTACACGGACGCCCGGACGGACCTGGCTGATCCCTGGCTGGCGAACGACGTCCACCATTGGCCGGGCGGCGCCCGGCAGCGGCCGAGTGAGGCGGCGGGCGGCGTTCACGCGCACCTGCTCAACACCGACCCCCGTGCATACTCGGCTACGCCGTCTGGTGCAGAAGGCGTTCACGCCCCGTCGCGTGGCGCTGCTGCGGCCGTGGGTTGAGGAGATCACCACGGGCCCGCTGGACGAGATCGCAGCGGCCGGCGGCATCGTCGACCTGCTCGAGGTGTACGCCCGCCCCCTTCCCGGCGCAGTGCTTTGCGAACTGCTCGGCGTCCCGGAGGCGGATCGTGGTCAGATCTCGTCCGCCGTGGCCGACTACGACAAGCCCGGGGAGGCCGACCGTGTGACGCGGGAGCTGTCCGCCTACCTCACAGAGCTGATCGCCGTCAAGCGCGCCGATCCCGGGGACGACCTGCTGTCAACGCTCGCCCTCACCCGCGACGACGTCAGCGAGATGGCTCCGGGGACGGGCTGACCGACACCGAGGCGCGCTCCTGACCGCGCGGGGGCGTGTGCGGTCAGATGCGCGGCGGGCCTTGTTCAATCCGGCGCAGGACCGGCTCGGCGCGGCCCAGGTCATCACCCCAGGGCACCCGCTCAACCCACCAGGTCACCCCGAGATCGGCCAGCGGACTGGTCAGGTCACGGCCCGCGGCTCCACTGGGGCTCGTACCGCCTATGACGATGTCGAACGGCCTGTCCGCCAGGCCGTTCTCCGCCCGGCAGCCACGCAGGAACTGCACGAGTTCCCTGATCTCGCTCACGTCCGGGGCGCGCCCGGTCGCGAAATCCGCCATCGCCGGGATGGCCCCGTCCCACCGTGCCGCCCTGCGCATCGGCGCCTTGTTCGGCCACATACCCCCGACCCAGACCGGCACCCGCGGGCGCTGCACCGGAGTCGGCAGGAAAACCACATCGTCGATCGTGACGTGCTTGCCCCGGTAAGTCACCGGCTCGCCGGACCAGAGCAGGTCCAGCGCGTGCAGGCCCTCGTCCAGCCGCTCGGCGAGCACCCTGGTGTCGGTCGTGTCGCCGAAGCTGGCGTACTCGTCGGCCACGGGTGTGCCCAGTCCGGCGCCGAGGATCATGCGCCCTCCCGTCAGGCGGTCCAAGGTGGCCACCTCCCTGGCCAGCTTGGACGGCCGCCGCCGGGCCACCGGCGTGATCGCGGTGCCCAGCCGGATCTGACGGGTCGCCAGGGCCGCGGTGGTGAGCAGGATCCACGGATCCGCGATTTCCCAGCGCAGGTCCTTCTCCCCGGCAACGTGATCCCAGACGAGCAACGCGTCCCAGCCGGCCTCCTCCGCCCGGCGGGCCACCTCGGCGAAGACCCCCGGCGCCGCGAACTCCCCGAAATTCGGAACCTCAACCGAATGTTGCATGACGGCATCCTGCCACCAGGGTCTGACAAAACCGGGACGCCAGACACGGATCGGCGGGGATGATCAGAGTTCGGCCAGCCCGCGGCGCAGGTAGGCCCGTTCCCGCGCTGTAGCTCATCCCGGCGCATGCGGTGGAAGCCTCCGTGGTGAAAACCTCCGCACCGCACACGCCGGTTCACCCAGCCGCGCCTCCCGGGTGGTTTTTTGAGGGGCCCATCACCCTTGCGGTAAACATCTCCGGCATGTGCCTGGATGCCGACACCACCCAGGGCGGGTAAACGGCAACAAAGTCCAGATCTGGGACTGCAACGACGAGACTCATCTATCGCTTCCTTAGCCGCGGCAATCAGGAGTGGCACTCCTGGCCGGCGGATGATGTCCGGACTTCCGCGGTCACGGGGCGGGCGCCCGGCGCGGTCACCGCGGCCCGCGGAGTCCTTAGCGGCTTGGTCAGCTCGCCGCGTTCTTCGAGATCCCGGCAGACGAGCTGGAGACCGATACCGCACCCGGTCGCGGGCAGCGCGGCCGACCCGATCGCACTGGAGCCGGTGGACGACGTCGTCGTCACCACGCTGGTCGACAACGTCTACGACGCGCTGCTCACCGGCGACGACTCCATCACCCGATCGCCGTTGGCAGCCGGAACCGCCCAAGCGCCCCAGTTTGAGCCGGGGCGCCGAGCGTAAAAGCGTCCAGACGGCAGGCAGCCGACCGCAGGGTATTGACGATGAGTAAGGTTACTGTGACTATCAGTATGCAAGGCTAGTGGCGGAGGGAGACCCGATATGGATGACTCGGCGCGTATGACCCGGTTCGCCAGGCTGTGCGGGCAATGCAGCTGCGGCTGCCCGGAGCTGTTCCTCGATCACGAGGCGCCCGCCGAGCGGCGGATCGTGATCACCGATGATTTCGGCCAGCGGATCGCGATGAGCGCCGGACAGTTCCAGGAACTGATCGATCAGGCTCGCTCGGGGGCGCTGGACGCGGCTGTGACAGCCGGCTGAGAATCGATCCGGCAGGCGGCTATTTCACAAAATACCCTACAGGGGTTTATTCATTACACTAGAGGGGTTTATCGGATACCCCGCTGGGGTTTGTTCGTGTGACCATTCTTGCGATTCGGCTACATGTATTGCGCGGATAGCGGAGAATTCGTAACGTCATTCGTGGTTATCCGGCCCCCCAGGAGATGATCATGAGCGAAAGCTTCGCGGCCGCTCGCCTGCCCGCCGCGGTGCCGGTCGAGGGCACTTCCCGCGCCGAGCCCGGTCGCCTGGCCGTGCTGGACGCGCGCCGGAAGCTGCAGCTGGCCCTGGGCGTGATCTGGCTGCTTGACGGCGTGCTGCAGTTTCAGCCGTCCATGTTCACCAAGGATTTCCCGCAGATGCTGGCCGGTACCGCGGACGGCAATCCGGGTGTAGTCGCGAGCCCGATCACCTGGTCAGCGGGCATCATCACCCATCACCTCGCGCTGGCCAACACGATCTTCGCGGCGATCCAGGTGGCGATCGGGCTTGGCATCGCCTACCGTCCCACGGCCAGGGCGGCGCTGGCCGGGTCGGTGGCGTGGTCGCTGGGGGTGTGGTGGTTCGGCGAAGGGCTCGGCGGGATCCTCACCGGCAATGCGAGCCCGGTGAACGGCGCGCCGGGCGCGGTGATCCTGTACGCGCTGCTCGCGGTGCTGCTGTGGCCCGCCGACCGGGATACCGAGGCCCCATTCGCAGCCGGGCGTGCGGTAGGCCAGCATGTGGCACGAGCGCTGTGGCTGGTGTTGTGGCTGAGCCTGGCGTACTTCGCGCTCCAGCCGGCCGCCCGGGCGCCGCACGCCATCAGCGGGATGATCTCGGGTATGGCGTCGGGCCAGCCGGTCTGGCTGGCCTGGATCGACAATCACGCCGCGAGCGCCCTGGCCGGTCACGGGCTGACCGCCGCGATCGTGCTCGCGGTGACGTCCGGCGTGATCGCCGTCGCCGCCTACCTGCCCCCACTGGCCGCCCGGGGCGCCATCGTCGCGGCGATCGTCGTGGCCGTCATGATCTGGCTGGCGGAGGGGATGGGCGGTGTCTTCACCGGCGCGGGTACCGATCCCAACTCGGGTCCGCTGCTGGTCCTGATCGCCGTGTCGTTCTGGCCGAAGGGAGCTTGAGGTGGCTGGTCCGGCCTGGCTGTCGGATATCTTCGCCGGCCTGATGCTGGCGGTGGCGGTTTACTGCGTCAGCCGCCTGGTCGCGATCCGGATGCTGCGTAAGACCACCGAGGTCGACACCGAGGTGGCGCACATCGTGATGGGCGTGGCCATGGCCGGCGTGTTCGCCGCGAGCCTGCACATATTGCCCGCCGGTATCTGGGAGGCGGTGTTCGGCGTCGCCGCGGCCTGGTTCGCCTGGCGGGTGGTGCGGCCGCGCCGCGCCGCGCAACACGATCCGTGGCGTTGCCCGCATCCGCTGCCGCATCTGGTCGAGTGCGGGGCGATGCTGTACATGTTCGCGGCGCTGCCCGCGGTTGCGGTCACGGCCCGGGCCGGCGGCATGGGCGGGATGGGCGTCTCGGCGACCGAGTCGCGGTTCTCCATCCTGGCGCTGGGCATGACGGTGTTCATGCTCGGCTACGCGGTGTGGGTTGGTAACCGGATACCCGCGCTGGCCGCCACTGGCACGGGCACTGGCACGGGCACGACCTCCGGCGGATGCCCGCCGTACCTGGCGCCGCGGTGCGCGGCGCTGTGCAAGATGGCCATGGGAGTGACGATGGGGTACATGCTGATCCTGATGCTGTGACGCACCCGGCGGTCAGCCGGCGAACTCGTACCCTGCTTCCTCGACCGCGGCCCGCAGCGCGGCGTCGCCGGGGACCGGGTCACCGGTGATCTGGACCTTGCCCGCCGCGACGTCGACTTCGACGGCGGTGACGCCGGGCAGTTCACCGATCTCGGACCGTACGGCGTGGGCGCAGTGATCGCAGCTCATGCCGTGGACCACAATGGTGTGCGTTGTCACGCCAGCGATACTAGCCCGGGAGGTGATTGCGCTGGTGCCGAGGGAGGCCAAGCTCGCCGGGTTCGTCGTGCTGCTGGTCGCGATCTTCCTCACCGCGCGTACCGTGGGCGCCCACTTCGGCCCGGTGACGACCGGCCATTCCCAGGTCAGCTACACCGGCGGCACCGGGAACACCGGCGGCGGCATGCCCATGCACATGCACATGCAGATGGGATCCGCGCCGTGAGCGGCACCGAGACCGCACCGGTGGCGGCCGAACTGGTGGTCGGCGGGATGACCTGCTCGTCGTGCGCGGCGCGGATCGAGCGGCGGCTGAACCGGCTCGACGGCGTGGCGGCGACGGTCAACTACGCCACTGGCCGGGCGTACTTCGCCAGCCTGGGTGGGCGGGATCCGGGCGAGCTGATCGGCGTGATCGAATCGGCCGGCTACACCGCGGGCCTGCCGCCCGCGGACAACGGCGAGGAACAAAACGACACCCCGGAAACAAGGGACCTCAAGATCCGTCTCGCGGTCTGTGCTCCGCTGGCGGTGGTGGTCATCGTGCTGGCGATGGTGCCGGCCGCGCAGTTCCCGGGGTGGCAGTGGCTGAGCATGGTGCTGACCCTGCCGGTGGCGACCTGGGGTGCCTGGCCGCTGCACCGGGCCGCCTGGCATGGCCTGGGGCAAGGGGCCGCGACCATGGACACGCTGGTCAGCCTGGGCGTGGTGGCCTCGTCTGGCTGGTCGGTGTACGCGCTGCTGTTCGGCGGGGCCGGGATGACCGGCATGCGGATGTCGTTCGCGTTCACGTTCGGCGCGGCCAGCGGGCACACGCTGTACCTGGAAGCAGCGGCGGGCGTGACGGCCACCGTGCTGGCGGGGAGGTTCCTGGAGAGTCGAGCCAAGGTCCGTTCGTCGGATGCTTTGCGATCTTTGGCTCTTCTGGGTGCCAAGAGCGTGGCGGTGCTGCGGGACGGGTCCGAGCAGCGGATCGCCGTCGATGACCTCGCGGCGGGTGACCTGTTCGTGGTGCGGCCGGGGGAGAAGATCGCCACCGACGGGGTGATCGCCGAGGGCAGTTCGGCGGTTGACGCGTCGCTGGTCACCGGTGAGGCGATGCCGCGTGAGGTCGGGCCGGGGGACGAGGTGACCGGCGCGACGGTGAACATGAGCGGGCGGCTGGTGGTGCGCGCGACCCGGGTGGGCGCGGATACGCTGCTGGCGCAGATCACCCGGCTGGTGGGTGACGCGCAGGCCAGCAAGGCGCGGGCGCAGAAGCTGGCGGACCGGATCGCCGCGGTGTTCGTGCCGTGCGTGATCGCGGCGGCGGTGGCGTGCCTGGGTTTCTGGCTCGGCACGGGGCTGGGTGCCGCGCCGGCCTGGAGTGCGGCGGTGGCGGTGCTGGTGGTGGCGTGCCCGTGCGCGCTGGGGCTGGCGACGCCCACCGCGCTGCTGGCCGCGGTCGGCCGGGGCGCCGAGCTGGGCATCCTGGTGCGCGGCGCGCACGCGCTGGAGGCGGCGCAGCGGATCCGCGGTGTCGTGCTGGACAAGACCGGCACCCTGACCACCGGTGTGATGACCGTGCAGCAGGTCATCGCCGCGGATGGCACCGATGAGAAGCAGGCGCTGCGGCTGGCCGGGGCGGTCGAGGACGCGTCCGAGCATCCGATCGGGCAGGCCATCGCCCGGTTCGCGGCCAGCGAGCTCAGCCCGGTGCCGGACGTGACCGGTTTCCAGGCCCTGCCGGGCGCCGGGGTACGCGGCGTGGTCGAGGGGCGCGAGGTCACGGTGGGCGGCCTGCGGCTGCTGGGTGAGCTGGGGCTGACCGTGCCCGGGACGCTGCACGACGCCGCCGCCGCGGGCAACGGGCAGACGGCGGTCCTGGTGGGCTGGGACGGGGCGGCCCGCGCCGCGTTGGTGGTCGCCGACCAGATCAGGCCCGGGTCGGCCGCCGCCGTGGCGCGCATCCGCCGGCTGGGACTGCGCCCGTTCCTGCTGACCGGCGACCATCCGGCCAGCGCGCACGCGGTCGCCGCGCAGGCCGGCATCGACCCGGGGGACGTGTTCGCGCAGGCGCGGCCGCAGGAGAAGGTCGCGGTGATCCGGCGGCTGCAGGCCGGCGGGATGCCGGTGGCCTTCGCCGGTGACGGGGTCAACGACGCCGCCGCGCTGGCCCAGGCCGACCTCGGCATGGCGATCGGCACAGGCGCCGACGCGGCGATCGGCGCCGCCGATCTGACCCTGACCGGCGGTGACGCGGCCGGTGCGATCCAGCTCGCCCGGGCCACCGGGGCGGTGATCCGGCAGAACCTGGCGTGGGCCTTCGGCTACAACCTGCTCGCCATCCCGGCCGCCGCACTGGGGTATCTCAATCCGCTGTTCGCCGGGATCGCGATGTCGGCCAGTTCGCTGATCGTGGTGGGCAACAGCTTGCGGCTGCGGGGTTTCCATGCGCGGTGAGCTGGCCCGCGCCGCGGCCGGGCCGGTGATCTGCGCGGCCGTGGTGACCGGCCTGCTGTCCGGATGGGCCGCCTCCGGTGGCGGCGGCTCGCTGACCAGGGTGCGGCTGGAGGTCACGCTGGCCGCCGTGCCGATGCGCGCGTTCACCCCGCAGACCGCCGCGCGCATTCCCGTCGCGAAGACGTTCCTCACCATCCGCAACCTCACCGGCACGCCCGACGAGCTGATCTCGGCCAGCAGCCCCATCGCGCCGCGGGTCGTGCTGACCGGCCGCCTGGTGGTCCCCGCGCATGGCACGGTGACGTTCAGCCCGTTCGGCGCCGACGTGGTGCTGGAGCACCCGGCCGTGTACGAGAACAGCCAGACGGTCCCGCTGACCCTGGCCTTCCGGCGGGCCGGCCAGGTCACCATCCAGGCCGCCGTCACCCCTCCCGGGACGCCATGACCGCCCTTACCGAGTTCGAGTTCGCCGTCGGCGGGATGACCTGCGCCGCGTGCGCCGCCCGGATCCAGAACCGGCTGAACAAGCTTCCCGGCGTCACCGCTGCTGTAAATCTTGCGAACGAACGGGCTGTGGTGCTTGCCCCGCCCACCCTCACCCCCGCCGAGCTGGCCGCCACCATCCAAGCGGCCGGATATACCGCCTCGATCATCACCACACCGGGACCGCCTGCGGCCGATGAGGGTGCCGTGCGGCGGCTGCGGCGGCGGCTGTACCTCGCGCTGGCGTTCTTCATTCCGCTGACCGACGCGTCGATCGTGGCGTCGGTGTTCCCGTGGTCCCGGTTCCCCGGCTGGCAGTGGGTGCTGATCGGGCTTGCTGTCCCGGTCGCGACGTGGGCGGCGTGGCCGTTCCACCAGGCCGCGCTGAAAAACGCGCGGCACCTGTCCGCCTCGATGGACACCCTGGTGTCGATGGGGATCGTCGCGGCGTGCGGCTGGTCGGTGTACGCGATGTTCTACCTGGACCGTTCCCGGACCGGGCGCGGTGGCCTGGACGCGCTGCTGCACGCCTCGGGCGGCGGGATCTACCTGGAGGTGGCCGCCTCGGTCACCACGTTCCTGCTGGCCGGGCGGCTGTACGAGGCCAAGGCCCGGCAGCGGGCCGGCTCGGCGATGCGGGATCTGGCCGCGGCCGCCACGGCGAGGGACGTATGCGTACTTGGTGACGATGGCACCGAGGAGCACGTTCCCGCGGCCCTGTTGTGTGTTGGCCAGCGGTTCGTGGTCCGGCCCGGGGAACGGATCGCCGCTGACGGCCGGGTGGAAGCAGGGGAATCGGCGGTGGACCGGTCCATGATGACCGGGGAATCGGTGCCAGTCGATGTCGGCGCCGGTGATGTCGTGGTCGGCGGCACGATAGCGCTGACCGGGCGGCTGATCGTCCGTGCGGGCAAGGTCGGCCGGGACACCCAGCTCGCCCAGCTCATCAAGCTGGTCGAGCAGGCACAGGCCGGCAAGGCGGGCATCCAGCGGCTGGCCGACCGGATATGCGCGGTGTTCGTACCATGTGTTCTTGGATGCGCCGCGTTGACCTTGGCCGGCTGGCTGCTGGCCGGCGGCCCGCCCGGGCACGCGTTCAGCGCCGCCCTCGCCGTGCTGATCATCGCCTGCCCCTGCGCGCTGGGCCTGGCCACACCGGCTGCCCTGGTGGCGGCGTCCGGGCGCGGCGCCCAGCTCGGCATCTTCATCAAGGGCTACCAGGCGCTGGAATCCTCCCGCTCGATCACCACCGTGGTACTCGACAAGACCGGCACGATCACCACCGGCGCCATGACACTGACCGGGGTCCAGGTTGTGCCGGGTGCCACCACGCGGGAGGAGCTGCTCTGTTACGCGGGCGCGGTTGAGCACGCCTCCGAGCACGCCGTCGCCAAGGCGATCGCCACGGCGGGAGCATCTGGGCTGGGAGAGGTCGACGACTTTGCCGCGCTGCCCGGACTCGGCGCCCGCGGCGTCGTGGCCGGACATACGGTGACCGTCGGACGATCCTCGCTGTTCAGCGATGTGCCGGCCGCGCTAGCTCCGTGGTGCGCGTCGCAGGAACGAGCCGGATGCACAACCGTCCTGGTGGCCTGGGATGATGTGGTCCGCGGGGCGCTGGCGGTGAGCGACACGATCAAGCCATCCGCCGTCGGCGCGGTCGCGGCCCTGCGCCAGCTCGGACTGCGGCCGGTACTGCTGACCGGCGACAGCGACGCCACCGCCCAGGCCGTCGCCGCCGCGGTCGGCATCGACGACGTCATCAGCGGAGCACTGCCCGAGGAGAAGGCCTCACTCGTGGCTGGGCTCGGCGGCGCGGTGGCCATGGTCGGCGACGGGGTCAACGACGGCCCGGCCCTGGCCCGCGCGCAACTCGGCCTGGCGCTAGGCTCCGGCACCGACGTCGCGATCTGCGCCGCCGACATGCTCCTGTTGCGCGACGACCTGTCCGCCGTACCCGACGCCATCGCGCTGGCCCGCGCCACCTACCGCACCATCCGCCGCAACCTGGCCTGGGCGTTCTGCTACAACCTGCTCGCCCTGCCGCTGGCGGCCCTCGGTTTCCTCAACCCCCTCATCGCCGCCGCGGCCATGACCCTGTCCTCCATCTTCGTCGTCTGGAACAGCCTGCGCCTGCACTCCTTCGCCGGGCAGTCCTGGCCTAGCCGCGGGAGGAGTGGTCGTGCAGGACCTGGGTGATGGCCGCGATGATGATCCTGGCCGAGCCGTCGATCGCCTGCGCTACCGGGCTGGAGGGGTCATGGAGCTGGGCGGCGATCTGCGTCGCGGACAGGCCGGCCAGCACCTGCGGGTTGTACTGCGCGCCGGCCAGGATGTACTGGTTGCCGATGTCGAGGAACGGGACGGACCCGGACTGGTCGGCGCTGTTGACGTAGGGCGGCACGTCATAGCTGCCGATGAGTTCGCGGTCCAGTGAGGTCGGGGCCTGCAGGGTATGGCCGGCGTTGTCGGTCAGTTCGGTGGTGTGCAGCGTCAGCTCGGTGCTGTGGTAACGCGCCGCGCGGAACGAGAGCGTGGCGGTGTCCGGGTAGATGTCGGTGGCGGCGGACCTGGTGACGCCGAGCTGGCTCCAGGTACCGAAGTGGGACAGCGCGATCGCCAGCGGCCAGCGCTCCGCGGCGCAGAACGGGCAGGACTCCTCGCTGACGAAGACGATGGCCGGCTTGCCGCCGATGGTGAGCGGAGAGCTCGAGGTCGTGACCTTCTGCAGGGCGGTGGCCACCTGGCCGGGATTCACCCGGGCCAGCGCGGCATCGGGCACCGTCGTCACCTGCCGGGTCACCGCGGCTGGGGCGCTGGACTCGCTGGCGGTCAGACGAGCCGGGGAAGACGTCAGCTTGACCGCGACCAGTGATACGACGATGGCCACTACCGCGGCGACGGCCCCGGCCGACAGCAGCAGCCGCCGGCGCACCTCGGCGCGCTTGCGCGCGGCCCGCTGCGCGGCGATCCGCTCCCGGGCACGCTGACGGCCTGCCGGACCCGCCGGGCGCCCGGGCGGGGTGCCCGTGGCGTTGCCGGGACGCTGGGCCGTCGTCTTCTCCGCGGCGTTTCGCGCCCGTACCCCCGCTAGCCTGCGCATATCCCCGCACCCGCCTTCCTACTATCTACGTACGTAGATAGTAGCAAATGCCTGCGCGGGGCCATGAGCCACCTGCGGCTGGGAGGTTCACTGGGAGGACTGCTATCCGACCCATTGACGTGACTGTGGATGACATGCTGAACTCCCTCGTGACCACAGCACCCCGGCCATCAGCCGCGAGAGCGGAGTTTTCCCAGCTCAGAGCCCGATTTGGCGCGCCCGGCAGGATTCGAACCCGCGACCCGCTGCTTAGAAGGCAGCTGCTCTGTCCGACTGAGCTACGGGCGCTCGGAGATAATTTTGCACGTCGAATGTCACGTGTCGGCCACGTGGGGATCGCGGTGTGTTGCGCCTGAGCTGCGCTTCGGCCTCATCAGGCTTCGGCGGCCCATCCCCGTGACCGCCCGATCACCCACGCAAGAACCTACTTTACCCGGAGCGGGTAAATGCGCCCGTCGGTCAGCAGCCTCATGAGGCCGCGAAGCCACAGCCCCAGCGGCCGAGCGGGATACGCTCAGGCGCCCGGCCCGATCGACGGGGAGGCCGGGACCGGAGACCGGGCCAGGAACGAGGTAACCGTCCCGATCGTGAAGTCAGGCAGCAAGCCGCGCCCACGCCCGTACGCGCCTGGCCCCGACTCGCCATGCCCCGGCACGTCGACGGCCACCGCACGGAACCCCGCGCTGGTGAGCGGCGCCACGAACGCGCCGAACTGCCCGCGGTACCCGCCCCACCCATGCAGCAGGTACACGACCGGACCGGCGCCCCAGCTCTCGGCGACGACGCCCGGCCGGCGCCTGTTCGCGACCCGCAGCACGGCCCGTTCGCCGGGCTCCGCCAGCGCTCCGGCGGCCGCACCATCCGGAATCGTCATCCACATCCGTACCGCCAGGCGGGCGCCCAGTCGCGGCGCCTCGCGCTCGGCGAACGCCAGCGCAGCCCTTGTAAAATCATTAGCACGAACGATCGTACTTTTTCGAGCTGAGAAATCTGCCATCGTTGCCTCCGTTTGCCATTCCTACAGTGAGATCCCATCCGTGCCGCGCGCCGCGGCGAGCAGGCGCTCGAACGCGGTCCGCGCCCGCGTCTGCGCATCCGCTTCGCCCAGTAGCCGGTAGGCGTGGAAGAACCCCAGCATGAGGCCCATCAGGTCGTGCTGGAACTGGCCGGGGTCCGCATCCGCGCGGAACTCGCCCTCGCTGATCCCGGTCCGGAAAATCTGCTGCACCGACTCGGCAAAATCCAGTTGATCCCGGACCACCTGATCGCGCACGACGCCTGGCTGGTCGTCGTACTCCATACTGGCCGACGCGAACAGGCACGGCGCACCCGGCTCCTTGCTGACCTCGAGCCAGTGCTCGAACAGCGCACGGATCCGCCGTTCGCCGCGCGGTGCCCGCAAGGCCGGCCGGATCACCCGGTCGATGAACTCGTCCCGGGACCTGGCCAGGACCTGGAGCTGCAGTGTTTCCTTGGACCCGAAGTGCGCGAACAGCCCGCTCTTGGACATCCCCGTCGCGGTGGCCAGCATGCCGATGGTCAGCCCGGACAGCCCGATCCGCCCGGCGATACGCACCGCGGCGTCAAGCACGGCGTCTCTGGTCGCCGTCCCCTTGGCCACCTCGTTCACAGCATCAGTTATAGCACGATCGTTCGTACCCTGTCGCATCGAAATACCGAGCATTGCGGTGGCGTCGCGCGACCCGGTTCGGCATGATTGCCTAGCGTGGGGATCAGCGACTGGCGGACAAAGCGTCACATGAACGACCCGGTGCGCGGCACGGCCAACCCGTCCCGGGTGGCCATCGACCCGACGGGGCGGCCCTAATCAAGCCAGCACAGAACGAGCCAGCACAGAACAAGCCAGCACAGAGCTCTCGCTGGCCGCTCGCGGCCGGACTGGTGATCGGCGTCGCGCTCGACGCCCTGATCGGCGATCCGCGGCGCGGCCATCCGGTCGCCGCGTTCGGCCGCGCCGCCGCCGCGCTCGAGGCCAGCGACTACGCCGATTCCCGCCGCCGCGGCGCCGCCCACACCGCCGCCTGCGTCGCGGTCGCCATCGCCCCCGCCGCCCTGATCCAGCGCCGCACACGCGGCCGCCCGCTGCTCCGGCTGACCGCGACCGCGATCACGGCCTGGGCTGTCACCGGCGCCCGTTCGCTCCGCCATGAAGCCGAACGTACGTACGTATCCCTATCGGAGGACGACCTTCCGGCGGCGCGGGAGATCCTGCCCAGTTTGTGCGGGCGGGATCCTTCGCGGCTGGGGTCCAAGGAGATCGCGCGCGCGGTGATCGAGTCCGTAGCCGAGAACACCTCTGACGCGGTGGTCGCGCCGCTGCTGTGGGGCGCCGTGGCCGGGCTGCCCGGCCTGGCGGCCTACCGGGCGATCAACACGCTAGACGCGATGATCGGCCATCGTTCGCCGCGGTACGAGCGCTTCGGCTGGGCCGCCGCCCGCCTGGATGACGCCGCGAACTGGATCCCCGCCCGCATAACCGCCCTCCTAACCATCGCCTGCGCCCCCCTCACCCCCACCCCCAAAGTCACCCCCACCCCCACAGCTGCCAGCACCCCCAGCA
>Ga0213881_10001076_pt1 | contig 13876 bp, 14 predicted proteins | sample BarmaccoBMER_R08_FD_160104 | JGI IMG/M metagenome (GOLD analysis project Ga0213881, IMG submission 160104) | Barbacenia macrantha exposed rock microbial communities from rupestrian grasslands, the National Park of Serra do Cipo, Brazil - ER_R08 ... | reverse complement strand
TCGAGCGGTCCGCCGGCCCGGGCGCACGCTTCTCGCACCTCACCGCCTACGAATCTGTCGAAGCGGGGCAGCTCCCACAAGATGACGGTCTTGTCAGCGCTGGCGGTGGCCAGGGTGCGCCCGTCCGGGGCGAACGCCACCCCATATACCGCTTCGGTGTGGCCGGTGAGGGGTGGGCCGAGTGGTTGGGGTTGGTCCCGGTTACTGACGTCCCATAACCGGAGGGTCTGGTCGTCGCTGGCGGTGGCGAGGGTGTGTCCGTCCGGGGCGAAGGTTACCCCGTTGTTTATTGCGCCGGTGTGGCCGGTGAGGGGTGGGCCGAGTGGTTGGGGTTGGTCCCGGTTGCTGACGTTCCACAGCCTGACGGTGTGGTCGCCACTGGCGGTGGCCAGGGTGCGACCGTCGGGGGCGAACGCCACGCTGTTCACCGGGCCAGTGTGGCCGCGGAGAGTCCTGAAGTGGGAGGTTGATTCGAGGGTCTGCATCAGGCTTGCTTGGGTTTGCGGGTTGCCGTCAAATTGTCTGGCGGCGACGCCGAGTTGCAGGGCAAGTCGGGGATCCTGGTCGCGGATCCGATCTGCCTGAGCCACCATGCCTCGGGCGATGGCGATGCGTTGGGCGCCGCTGGCCCGTTGCTGTTGCCAGATCGCGAGACCTGCGGCGATGAGCGCGAGCACCAGCAGGGTCGAGAGCACGGCGATGGTGCGGGTGCGGCGATGCCGTTCGCGCTCCTGGGTGGCGTGGACACGGTGGGCGGTGGCGTCGAGGAATGCTCGGGCCTCGTCGTCTAGCTCCACTATGGGCGCAGTGGGATTGCCGCTGCCGCCGGCCATTCCCAGCGTGCTCAGGGTGGTGGTGAGGCGCTCGTCGTTCCAGAGGTAGTGCTCGGACCGACCCGCGCTGGTCCACTCCGCAGCCGCTTGCTCGACTGCTCGGGCGGTGCCTAGGGCGACGGTGATGTTGGCGGTGGCGGTGTCCAGGGGGCGCCACCCGGTGAGCAGGGCTTCGTGGGCCACAGTGAGCCACATCTGGCCGTCGTTGGTGTCGCTGAGCAGCAGGCGGCGGTCGATGAAGACTCGCAACGCGACGCGCAGCGGCTCGGCGGGGCCGTCGAGCCTGATCCGCCGACGGGCGCGGCGGCCGGTTTCGTCGATGGTGACGAGGCGAGTGAGTCCAGCTAGTACGTCGCGTTCACTCAGGCCGCTGGCCCGTACGGCGTCAGCGAGCGTGGTGTCGGCATGCCGGGCCAATGCGCCTTGGACGCCGCCGAGGTCGTGGTAACGGGACAAGCTCAATATGCCTCCGGCGGGCAGGCCGTCGGCCAGTTGGTGCAGGGTGAAGGCGAGCAGCGGCAGGGCCTCGCCGCTGCCGGTGTCAGCGACCAGTGCAGCGGCCAGTCCGTCATCCAGGCGCAGCCTGGCCACCTTGGCGGGTTGTTTGATGACGTCGCGGAGCATCTCCCGGTCCAGCGGGGCCAACACGTACGTCTCGATCCGCGTGCCGGCCAGCCCGGGGAGCGCGCGGAGGTCATCGAGGAACTCCGAGCGTATCGCCGCGACCACCTGCACCGGGCCGGCGATGGCGTCGCGCAGGAGTTCAACGAATTGCTGCCGGCCGGCCGGGGTTGTTCGGGTGAACAACTCCTCGGCCTGGTCGAGCAGTATCAGCAATCGCCGCTGGGGTGTGCCCGGGCCGGCGGCCAGCAGATCGTCGGCCACGCGTCGCAGGCCATCCGTGCCGGCTTCGAGCCTGCCGCGGACGTCGCTGGCCGACCAGCCCAACTCCACACGGACGGTCGTGATCGCCAGTGTGCGGGCCAGTTCGGGCAGCGGATCGGTTCCCGGTACCAGCGTCGGCACGATCAGCCATGCCGGATCGCTGCCGAGCAGCGGCGCTACCGCGGCGTTGAGCAGGGAGGATTTCCCACAGCCGGACGGCCCAACGATGGCCAGCATCCCGCCGGTGCTGCCCATGGTGCGCAGCCGGCTGCCGATCTCACGGGCCTCCGCCGCACGACCGAAAAACACTGCGCTCAGCGCCGCGGTGAACGGTTCCAACCCAGGGAAGGGATTGTCGCCTTCGCGCCACGTGCCGCTATTGTCATCCAACCGCCGCACCGTCTGGAGCACCTGGTCGCGGGCCTGCTGAGGATCAGCGTCATAGTCCACGTACTGCAGGTGCTGCATCAGCGGGTGCACCACGCCGCCCTCGGCTCGCAACGGCATGAGCCGGCACCCCCGCGCATCGGCGATTCCCAACTCCACTGAGCACCAGTTCGACGTCACGAAGGACGACGTGACCACCCCGATCACTGCGTCAACCTCGCGCAGCTCGCGGTACAGCCGCTGCTTCCAGTTCTCGCCGACGCTGATGCCGTCGCGAAGGTCGCGGTCAAGGAACGGCTCGTGGCCGGCCGCCCGCAGCCACTCCGACACCTCGTCAGCGACCGCCCGGTCGGGGGTGGCATAGCTGATGAAAATCCGGGCCACGATCACCTCCCGTCAACATCTCGTCGCGGAGGAGGATAGAGGCGAGCCTTCAGTTACTCAGTCGTGGGTGCGACAGATGCGGACGAACATATCGCGGAAGCCGGCAATGCTGCCGAACAGGGCACCGATCTCGAGTACCTGGATCCGCTCCAATGAATCTGCGACGGAGGACTGCACTGGTGGAAGGTTGGCCAGCGCGTTGGCAAATGCTTCCTCGAAACTGAGCTTCTTCGAAAAGCCGGTGGCCTCGTCAGCACCTTGCGGGCATGACCGGCTGGCATTGTCACCGACTGCGCGTAGGTAGAAGGAAAGCTCCTCGCCGCACTTTTCGATGTCAACCTGATCAGTGCCATCGGCGTGATGAACCGTCACCGTGGACTGGTCTTCGGGGAAGCGGACCGTTTTGGCGTCGCGGTAGGGAGTGACGCGTCGGGGCCAGGTGCCCGGCCGCGCGCGGCACAGCACGGTGAACTGCGGAGGAAAGATCTCCAACGGGCTCTGGGCGATGTCGACGTCGAAGCCGGGCGTAGCCAGCTCGCCCTCGGCGATGAGCAACACGTACTGTCGAGCCCGAAAGGCGCGGATCCGGGTCCGCTGGGCAAGCTCACAGATAACCGTCATAGCTTCCCCTCATGGGTGGCGGCTTGGCCTTCTGTAACAGAGCCACCACGAAGGTCCGCTGATACACCAGCACCGTCGAGATACTGAAGTGCTGTCAACGACCTTGGTGGGGAGTCCCGCCAGCGGCCGCACGCCCGACGCCGGGAGTGCGGCCGCGGTGGTGCCCGGCGACGAGGTCCAGGCCATCGCTCAGCTGAGGCGTTCGGCCCGGTTCGTCGCGTGAACCTCTCGGCCGGGAAGGTACCGTGGCGTGTGTTGTGTCGTAACAGGACCTGCAGGCAGGCGGCCGGTGATTCCTTCGCTGATGCTAATGGCGCTTTGTCTCGACCGGAGAGGTTTGATTTTCTTTTTGTCGACTTTCCGTCCATTTGGCGTGCTCCTGCGAAACCAAACCTTCAAGACGTTCTGCAAGAACACGGTCCCGGTCGTCGGTGCTGTATGGACCGGCAGCGGCGAGGTAAAGATACTTTTCGTGCTTGAGGGCTTCCGCGGTGGAGCGGTACAACACCCAGTTGGTCTGCCACTGGTACAGCTGTTGGGCGCCCTCGGCGACGACCACGAAGGCGGCGAGTGTCGCGGTGACCGCGGCGGAGACTTGGAGGGCGGCGACGACCGGCACCGCAGCGCCGACGATGAGCTGGCCGAGCTTGACCCGCTTGTACGCCTGCTGGGCGGCGGCGCTCTTGCGGTCGTACCAGCCGAGCTGATCTTCTAGCCGGTCCCACGTCGGACCGTCCCCACCGTCCTCGACTGGTCGCCGCTCGCCGCTCGCGTCGTCTCCCGTAATACCCATGGGGGGAGAGTCTCACGCCGTGCAGGCACGGCGACCTCCGACGTTAACCGCGTGCCAGGGCGATAAGGTCCGATAAGGTCACTGATTCGTGGACTCCCGTACTGGCTTGCCCGTCGTCGGCATGGTGGGAGCCGGGCAGCTGGCTCGGATGACCCACCAGGCCGCTGTGGCGCTCGGCCAGTCTCTGCGGGTGCTGGCCACCGGTCCGGATGAGCCGGCGGCGCTGGTGGCCGCCGATGTAGTCCTAGGCCAGCACGATGACCTGGCCGCGCTGCGTCGATTCGCGGTGGGCTGTGACGTGCTCACTTTCGACCATGAGCACGTCCCCACCGAGCACCTACGGACGCTGGTTGCCGAGGGAGTGCGGGTGTATCCGGACCCGGACGCGCTACGTCATGCTCAGGACAAGCTGGTGATGCGCCGGGCACTGGCCGGGCTGGGCGTGCCGGTCCCGCTGTTTTGCGAGGTGACCCGGCCGCAGGACGCCGTGTTGTTCGGTGCCGAGTACGGCTGGCCGTGCGTACTCAAGGCGGCCCGCGGTGGCTATGACGGACGCGGTCTGTGGATGCTCACCGCTCCCACGGACGCGCACCGGGTGGTGGCGGAGCTGCTCGCCGCGGGCACCCCGTTGCTGATCGAGCAATGCGTGGCGATGCGCAGGGAACTGGCCGTGCTGGTGGCCCGCTCGCCGTTCGGGCAGGGTGCGGTATGGCCGGTGGTGCAGACGGTGCAGCAGAAGGGGATCTGTGTTGAAGTGCTCGCCCCGGCGCCCGGCCTGGACACCGAGCTTGCGCAAGCTGGCCAGCAGCTGGCGCTGCATGTGGCGGGGGAACTGGGGGTGGTGGGAATACTGGCCGTCGAGCTGTTCGAGATGCCTAGTGGGCAGTTATTGGTGAATGAGCTGGCGATGCGGCCGCACAACAGCGGACACTGGACCATCGAGGGTGCCGCGACGTCCCAATTTGAGCAGCATCTGCGGGCGGTGCTGGACTATCCGTTGGGATCCACCGCACCATGTGCCCCGGCTTGCGTGATGGCCAACGTGCTGGGCGCCGGCTCCCCGCCCATGATGGGTATGGATGAGCGACTGCACCACTTGATGGCCCGCTACCCGCAGGCGAAGGCGCACCTGTACGCGAAGTCGGAGCGGCCCGGACGCAAGATCGGGCACGTCACGGTGCGCGGTGCGCAGCTGGCGTCGGTGCGCGACGTGGCGGCCGCTTCGGCGGCCTTCCTAGCCACCGGGATCTGGCCGGACGGCTACCCGGTGCACGGGCAGGGACGGGAGACGGGGTGAGCCTGGTCGGTGTGATCATGGGCAGCGACTCGGACTGGCCGGTGATGGGCGCTGCCGCACAGGCCCTCGATGAGTTCGGTGTGCCTCACGAGGTGTCGGTGGTCTCCGCCCACCGCACCCCCGCGCGGATGCTCGACTATGCCCGCAACGCCGCAAGCCGGGGATTAAAGGTGATCATTGCTGGGGCGGGTGGAGCGGCGCACCTGCCGGGAATGGTGGCCTCGGCGACGGTGCTGCCGGTGATCGGGGTGCCGGTAGCGCTGGCGCACCTGGACGGGCTGGACTCGCTGTTGTCCATCGTGCAGATGCCCGCTGGAGTGCCGGTTGCGACGGTGTCGGTCGGCGGGGCGCGCAACGCTGGACTGCTCGCGATCCGCATCCTAGCCGCCTCGGACCCGGTACTCGCCCAGCGGATGGTGGCCTTTCAGCAAGAGCTAGCCCAGCGGGTGCTGGACTCCGACGCCGCGTTGCGCGCCATGCTTGAGGAGGATCCGTGAATCCGGATTTCGGTATTTACCAGCTTGGTGTGGAGCACGAAGCGCTGCGGGAGGCGGTGCGGGCGCTGGCCGAGAAGGAGATCGCCCCGCACGCCGCGGAAGTCGACGAGCTGGAGCGGTTCCCGCACGAGGCGCAGGCTGCGCTGGTGCGCACGGGTTTCCACGCGGTGCACGTCCCCGAGGCCTACGGCGGCCAGGGCGGGGACTCGGTGGCGACCTGCATTGTGATCGAAGAGGTGGCGCGGGTGTGCGCGTCATCCTCGCTGATTCCCGCGGTGAATAAGCTAGGCACGATGGGGCTGCTGCTGGGCGGCTCGGAGGGACTGCGCAAGCAGGTGCTGCCGTCGCTGGCTGCGGGGTCAATGGTGTCCTACGCGCTGTCCGAGCGGGAGGCGGGCAGTGACGCCGCGGCGCTGCGCACCCGGGCCCGCTGTGATCACGACCACTGGGTCCTCAACGGCACCAAGTGCTGGATCACCAACGCCGGCGAATCCACCTGGTACACCGTGATGGCGGTGACTGACCCGGCCAAGGCTGCCAGCGGGATCAGCGCCTTTATCGTCCACAAGGACGACCCGGGGTTCTCGGTCGGACCTAAAGAACGCAAGCTGGGAATCAGAGGCAGCCCGACCCGGGAGATCTACTTCTCCGACTGCACGATCCCCGCCGACCGGATCATCGGCGAGCCCGGCACCGGGTTCAAGACAGCTCTGCAGACCCTGGACCACACCCGTCCGACGATCGGAGCGCAGGCGGTGGGTATCGCGCAAGGTGCGGTGGACGCCTCGATCGCCTACGTCACGCAGCGCAAGCAGTTCGGCAAGCCGATCGCCGACTTTCAAGGTGTCCAGTTCATGCTGGCCGACATGGCAATGAAAACCGAGGCGGCCCGGCAGCTGGTCTATCTCGCCGCGGCACGCGCCGAGCGTGGCGAGGGCAAGCTCGGGTTCATCTCCTCGGCATCGAAGTGCTTCGCCTCCGACGTGGCCATGGAGGTGACGACTGACGCGGTGCAGCTTTTCGGTGGTTACGGCTATACCCGGGATTTCCCGGTCGAGCGGATGATGCGCGACGCGAAGATCACCCAGATCTACGAGGGCACCAACCAGATCCAACGCCTCGTCATGGCCCGCACCCTGCTCAACGGCTAGATCACCAATCTTGGTGTTGGTCCGACGGCCTCTGGTTTCCATGATCAGGCCACCTCCAGGCCGTCAGCCGCCTTTAGGCCGAATATGCCGTCGACGGCCAACCGAGCCCGCTCGTGGCTGGATGACACCGTCTTGTAGTTCTGGCTGAGCTTCTTTTCGTCCAGTACGCCGAGCCAATCTCGCACGGTGGCCGCCTTAACTGAGTTGACGGGCAGGTCTCCGAAGTGCGGGTAAATCTGGCTTGTCAGTCGGCTCTGCAGCACTTCCCGAGTCGCCCCGTCTGGTGACTGTCCTTTGATCCAGTTCTCGGCCTGCGTCCGAAACTTGATCCGGCCGGCCCGGGGATCAATGGTCGGTGTATTTGGTCAGTGCTCCGATCTCGTCGAACTCCAGCAACTCCAAGGGGTACTCGCGGCTGAGGGGCACTGTGCGGACGTGACCGGCGAACTTGGTCTTACGCGCGTCCATCGCGCCCACCAGTTCATCGAGCACGGTCAATGCTTCTGCACCGGTGACGGCATAGCGGTGGAGATTCCCCGCCCGTAAGCCAGTTCCATGCTCTTTGGGTCAATCCCTGAGACCCGGACTAGTCCGTCGCGGATCGCGGGGGCGATCGAGACCAGGGGGCACCACATGATGGAGTTTTCGCCCGCCCCGCTGGCACCGGCGGTCAGGGTGTGACAACTGGCTGAGCCCGTCAGCGGGAGGTGCCAGGGCTGGCCGTATTCGGTGTGACCGGCCCAGACCCGCCGCAAGTCCACCGACACTCCATCGAGGGTGGTCATGGCGGTCAGGTCGGGGCAGGTGACGGGGTTGGTGAGGAGGTTGCGGCGTTGGAAGTCGATCGAGATCACATTGGGGGTGAGTTCGCGGATCTGGCAGCGGGCTACTCCCCGAGTTGAGGCCAGGGCGCGGGTGGCGGTGTCGAAGTCTTCCGGTTTCTGCCCCGTCACCAGGCGCACCCGGACCTCATCCCAGGAGGCACTGGATTTGACACCAAGAATCTTCGGTACCCGGATGATCGATTGGTGCCGATGACGACGGATCTTGTTGCGTCCCACCAGGTTGACCGTCACCATCGGGGTGGTGGTGTCGCTGATGCTCAGACCGCAGGCGTGCAGCCAGTCGGGCAGCTTGGGTGCGTAGATCGTCCAACGCAGCCACCAGGCACGCAGCCACCGACCCGCCCAGGTGTCGAGGGACAGGACATCGATCCACCGCCACACCCCGAGCAGCAGAGTGATCACGCTGAGGGTGAGGGCCAGCGATGGCCAGCCCCACCAGTGCCACCACGCCATCAGCACGAGTAGGGTCAGGCTGGTCCGCCAGTGGGTCACGACCTGGGTGAACAGCCACACCAGGGCTTTGAGCAGCCACCACAGCGCGAGGAACACTACGGCCATGGCGGCGAGTGCTTCGAACATAGCGATGAGGGCTTTGCGATCTTGTGTAACACCCACACCACCGCGCCCAAGCCCGCACCGCCCACCAGGAGCACTCCGATCGTGTGCGCGTCCATCACCGGTCACCCCCACCGTGGAGAGGGTGACCGTGACGGTCACGGTGGTGATCGACGGCCGTACACCCGCGCACCGGTCACACACGATCGAATCCGGTGCGAAGGCGCCGACGCGGTGGCAACGCAGGCACTGCCCACTGGTGCGAGTCGTCGTTTGGGTGACCCGTCTTGCCGCACGGGTCGCTGGTGTGTCTAAAGTATTCATTGTTCACTCCCGTAGTGGACAGCGCAGGAGCGGCGAGGTTGGCAGCCATTCCGCTTCTGCGCCTAGTTTCTTTTCCTGCCGGTCAGCGCAGGTGTGCTCGCCACGTGACCCCTGTGGCCCGTGGACTGTCTGCGATGGGTTTTTTCAGGTTATGGGTGTCACATTGTGCGCGCTGGCATCACACTCCTTATGGACGGCTGGGATTTTCTCGACGCACTTAGCCCGGTGGTTATGCTTTTTCTGCGTGCCCGGCCAGTAATCGCACCAGCCGTGCCGCCCCAAGGGGATCGACGATCAGGTGTACGGGGAGCAGTCCGTCGGGGATGCTGATGGTCAGCAGTTTCCCGGTGTCTTTGATAATCTCTGCTCGTGCTGTGCCGGTGACTTTGGCTCCTACCAGCATCAGGTCACACCTCGTTTCGTGGGAGTGGTTGGGTCAGGGTTGTGGGCAACGGCAGCACGCTCCTGCGTGTGGTGTGTGGTTATTGCAGACTGCGGCAGCCACCGCAGATCGGGCGCTCTCGACTGATCGGCAGCAATGAGTAGCTTCCGCACCGGCGGCAGGTCTGGAAGGTCAGGCGAGTCCGTGCCCGTCGCGCGCGTCGGAGTGCGACCCAGGCGACCCACCGCTCACGCCAGCCCATCACCTATTACCTCCCCTCCCTGCTGGGTGGTGCGTCGGGCAGCAGTCCGGCTCACCGGCGGTGGTCGCTACCCGTTGGCACTCACCCCAGCCACTCCGTTAAAATGTTGCGCAGCGTTGTGACGCCCTCCTCGTCGAGGGTGATTACGCAGGCACCTGTGACGTGTGGATCAAAATAGACGTATGGATCAAAAATACAAAAATAATTGTCCCGTTCTGCATGCTCACCAGAAGGTTGGCGAAATCAAGTGACTCCGTTCCTTGATTGTGTAAAACACGCATTCCGGCCTTTCGTCACTGCCCTGAGCTTCCCCGTCCTCCTGGTGCTGTCATGGCTCGCGCCCATCGCGTCGGCCGGGTTACCGGTTGCGGCGGACTCGGGTGCATCGACGACCCTTCGGTCAGGTCAGGCCTAGTCGGGTCATGCCGCTGCTCTGTTGGTCGTCTCAGCTACGCCGACCGTGGGTTTGCCTGACGCCGGTTTGCCTGCTGTGGTCACCCCGGCTGCGGTGCTCCCTGGTGTGGTCATGCCGGTGGCTCGGATGACCCATGTGATCCATTTGGCTTGGCCGGAGGCTTCCGCGCGCGACTGGACGGTCATGCCCTCCAGCACCACCGGTCGGAACGGCATGCCTGCGACCGCCTCCGGGGGCACCGGCTGATGAGCACAGGCGAATTCGACGGTGACCGATTTCTCCCGGTTTTTCTCCGCCGAGGGATCAGCGAACGTGCCCCGGAACAGGGGCAGGCTGCTCACCTCATCGATCCGTGGCCGCACCGGGCGGTTGCGGGCCTTGTCTTCCGGTGATTGGTACTCGGTGACCGGTTGGATGTTTCCAACCAGGTACAGTCCTTGGGGGAACCATTCGTCGAAGTCAGCTGCCAGCCGGATGTTCTTCGGGGCTGCCATGACTATCACCACCTTCTGTGTGATTGCTGTGACGTTCGGTGATCTCATCCGCTGTTTGGGCGAGTATTTTCCCGATCGTGCGGGCTTCATCAGGGTCGAGTTTCAGATCACGCAGACCGGGGATCGCGAGCACCACGTGGTTCCCTTCCGGGAATGCCCACATGTAGCGTTCCGCACCCTCATCCCCCAGATTGTCCAGAGGCGATGTGGCGGAGGGGTCTTGCCGCGTCCGGCCCGTCCTGTCATTCTGGTGTCCTCTCATCCGTCCGTCCTGTCTACTGTGGCGGGTCTTCTCGGACAGGTGCACACTCCCACCGAAAACACAGATCTCCAAAGGGGCACGCACATATGCCCGCTCAGCACAGAGCGCGCATATGTTCCCCGCGCATAGGGGCAGATCAGCAGCCCACAGGGGCGATGCGCTACGATTTGCCGCGCGCATACGCTGTCAACCTGGGGGCGCGATGACGACTCAACACCCACGCGGGTCCGCGCCGGCTGACGCCCTCGGGGCGCCGGTGCATCCGGCGGAGTTCTGGGAGCAGCCGGAGTTGCGGGCCGCCGCCCGGGAACGTCACTTCGGCCGGTTGCTTCGAACCTACCGTGGTGTGCAGAGTCCCCCGGTGCAGCAGACCCAACTCGTTGGGTGGTTGGGAATCACCCAGGGCCAGCTCAGCCGCCTGGAGCGAGCCGTCACACCAATCCATGACCTCGCCAAACTCGACCATTGGTCGCAAGTGCTGCACATCCCTGAGCACCTGTTGTGGTTCGAATTCTCCCCAGAGCCCTCCGCGACACCCGCCGCCCCACCGCTGCGAGCTACCGTGGAGGAGCCAGACCGGGACGAGGACGACGAGGACGTGCGCAGACGAGACCTGATTGTTGGCGGGGTCGCCACGGCGGCTGGCAGTGGCTTACTCGCTGACACCCCGTGGCAGCGGCTGATGGATTCAGTCGATAAAGGACGCCCGGTTGATGTGGCCACGGTCCAGCTCATGCAAGACCGGACAGCGGATTTTTTCGAAACTGAATACACAGTGCCGGCGCGACACCTCCTCGACTCACTCACGAATCACCGCGCCGCGCTGACCACCCTGCTGGGCAACGCCCGAACGGATACCACACGGGACCCGCTCATGGTCATGCTGGGCGAAACTGAGGCGTTGATTGGGTGGTTGCATTTCGACCTCGGGCAGGCGACCGAAGCGACGAACGCATGGCGGGCCACACTGAAGATCGCCAAGGACACCGGTGATCGCGCGCTCGCCGCCTGCGCCCTGGGATACTGGAGTTATCTTGCCAGTTCCCGAAACGATCTCATGCCGGCCGTCCGCTTATTACGCCAAGCCGAAGAATACGTGCCAGGGAACTCCGCGCCCGCGACGCGATCATGGATCGCGGCCCGCGCCGCCGAGGAATCAGCGCGTCTGGGTGAGGAAACGGCGGCCTTGCGCACGCTGGAGCGGGCGTTCACCGCGTTCGACTTCGCCCGGCCGCGCACGGAGCGGGTGTGGACGGGGTTTTTCACCGCGAACAGGCTCGGTGGTGTGACCGTGTCGACCTACATGGCGCTGGGTCACCGCGACGCGACTGTCGCCGCGGATTCCTTGCTCGCGTCTTTGTCCCCGACCGAAAACAAGGCCCGGGCGCTCGTGCTTGCTGATCTGACGACCCTGGCCGTCCGAGCCAACGACGTCGACCGCGCCACCGCTCTGGCCGGCGACGCGATCGAGGTCACGGTGCGCACCGAGACCAGCCTGGCCCGGCAACGGCTCTTGACCCTGGCCTCTGCCCTGGCCACCAGCAGCGACCCGGGTGCCACCCGTGTCCTGCGAGACCACATCGTGTCCGCTTTGCGCCGGTAGCCCTTCGGGACGCTCAGAGTGGTCGCGTCTCGGTGTTCACCCACGACAGGTAGTCCCTGCTGCCGCCCACGATCGGTAGGGCCACCACTTCCGGCACGTCATAGCTGTGGTTCTTCTGAAGGTATTCCGTCAGTGCGTCCAGCCGGTCAGCGCTCGTTTTGATCCAGCACTGCCATTCCTGGTCGTTGCGTACCTCCCCCTCCCACCGATAGATACTGCGAATCGGCCCGATGATCTGGACACAAGCCCCGAGACGCGCCTCCACGATCCCGCGCCCGAGTTCCTCAGCCTCGTCCGCGCGATCGGTAGTCGTGACCACCGCACAATACGACTCCTGCACGTTTGCCTCCCCGTTCACCTCGCCGCGGCACACCGAGCCTAGCCATCCCTCCACCCGGGTCGTGCCCCGCGTCACCACCCCAGCCGACGCCGCCGCCCGCTCACTGTCAACACCGCTGGCCCACTCGACCCACCCCGGGGCTCAACGCCAGGCTTCTGTCACGCTTCGTCACACCACGGTCATGCAGCGTCACAATCATGCGTTGCCGAATAAGCCTCTATGGGATCAAGGACACCGCCTCCGGCGGCGGCGCGGCAGTGCCTGAGCCCGTCGTCTTCTCGCCCTGCCCGCTCGGGCCGCCTTGGTCGGCGAGCATCCAGGCCGCGTAGGCGACGGGACCCGTGGGCTGAGATCAGACTATGCGGCATCGGCCTGCGGGCGGCCGACGGTTTGATCGCAGACGACCCCGGCGCGGCGCGGTTTTTGCGAAGTGCCAGGTAACTATGGGGACAGACGAAGCAGAGTACTCCCATGCCATCATGTCACGCATGAGCAAGCGAGGGTGCCTTAGCCAGATCGCGCAGGCTGTAGGAATCACCGCTGGCATCGTCACTATAGCTACGTATTTCGGATTCACAGCACATTCATTGCAGGGATGGGTACGGTCCCTGGCGGGTGGTCGCGCAGTTAGTCGCGTGCTCGACAGTCTCAGCATCCACGTCCCCAGCTGGGTAGTGGCTCTGGCGGCCTTCGGTGCATATGGCATGATCGTCGCGCTCCGGTTGGGTATCGAAGAGATCTTCTTGTGGGGGGACACAATAAGCACACCGCTAGTAATCGTCCGAAACTTCATTTACTTCCTTCCGGTGGCCGTAATGTGGCTGTGGTTGTTCCAGGGCGTGCTCTCCGGACTTGGCGTGGCCGCGTTCTTCGTCGGATACACACTCGCTGTTGGCATCGCCGTCTATCTTTCGTCGCTTGGGCCATTCCGATACTATATTTTAAGTTGGAAGCTCGGTCGGCGCCGATACTAGTAGCTGACTAGTCAGCATGGTTTGGGTGCTAGTGGTATCCAGGGCTGATCATTGAAATCGCTGGGGTGAGGATGTCGAGGGTGTTGAGTACCCATTTACAAGAGGTGGGCAAGTAGGACTCGATGATGGCGAAGTCGGCCAGTCCGGCTAAGGTGTGCCAGTTCGGCCGCCGAAGGTGGACAGATGAGCGATCTCATTATGCTCTGAGAGCATTGTAGGGTCGAGCAAGGACGCACGGATGACCATCGATAGGTGTTGTACCGGGGCCTTCTGTGGGCTGCCTCAGACGACGGAACAACACTCGGTGGTCTCTAGTGGTGGGCGCGACACCGGCTTTGACCTGGGACCCTCGCGAGGGCTCACATCGAGCTACTAGCGGGCAGGCCAGGGGCTGCCCGATGCGCGGGCCAGCTTACGAGCCCTCGCCCCAGGTCAAAGCCGGTGTTGTCGCTTGCCAGCGTGATGGGACCACCGGGTTGCCATGACCTAGGGACCACCGGGTTTGGTTAGTGAGCATGGTGGTTTCCTTTCTGGTGGTTTATTGACACGCCGGTGGTGGTGTTGGTTTTGTG
>Ga0213881_10001075_pt1 | contig 13878 bp, 13 predicted proteins | sample BarmaccoBMER_R08_FD_160104 | JGI IMG/M metagenome (GOLD analysis project Ga0213881, IMG submission 160104) | Barbacenia macrantha exposed rock microbial communities from rupestrian grasslands, the National Park of Serra do Cipo, Brazil - ER_R08 ... | reverse complement strand
CTTCGACGATCGCCTCGCGGATCGCCACCCGGAACTCGAGCGCAGCACCGGCGCTCACGGCGCGAACTCCGTGGCCGTCTCGCCGGCGGGATCGGGGTAGGCCGCGGCGAGCGCGGACTGCACCGCATGCTCCATCCGGGCCCTCGTGGTCTCCTCGACCTCGGAGAGCTCCTGCTCGGAGACGCCCAACTCGGCCAGGCGGGCCTTGGCCACGCCCAGCGGGTCGCGGGCGAGCCACCGCTCGACCTCCTCGGGCGGGCGGTACTTGGCCGGGTCTGCCTTGGAGTGGCCGTGATGGCGGTAGGTCTGGCACTCGAGCAACGTCGGTCCGCCTCCCGAGCGGGCGCGGGCGACCGCCTCGACCGCAGCCTCGCGCACCGCCCAGAGGTCGTTGCCGTCAACCACCGACGCGGGAATCCCGTACGCGGCGGCCCGGCCGGCGATGTCGCCGCCGGCGGTCACCTTGAGCATCGGGGTGAACTCGCCGTAGAAGTTGTTCTCGCACACGAACACGACGGGGAGCGCGAGCACTTGGGCAAAGTTGAGGCACTCGTGGAAGTAGCCGTGGTTGGTGGCGCCGTCGCCGAACATCGCCACCGCCACACGACCCTGGCCCTTGGCCGCGAGCGCAGCACCGGTGGCCGCCGCGATGCTGCCGCCGACGATGCCGAAGCACCCGACCAGTCCGTGCTCGGCGTCGATCACATTCATCGAGCCGGCCCGTCCGCCACACACGCCGGTGACACGACCGAGCATCTCGGCCAGCAGCGCGTCCGGGTGGGTGCCCTTGGCCAGCGCGTGCCCATGGCCGCGGTAGGTCCCGGCCAGATAGTCGTCGGGCGCGAGCGCCGAGCACACCCCCACCGGCACCGCCTCCTGACCGGCGCTCAGGTGGGTGGTCCCGTGCACCTCGCCCTTCAGGAACAGGCGCTGCATCTCGGTCTCGAAGAGGCGGATGAGCAGCATCAGCCCGTAGCGCTCGAGGTACGCGGCGGGCGCCTCGGTGACGATCTGCTCGTCGACCGTCATGCCGTGGTCCTCCCCGCCACTAAGCGGCCCGCTCCAATCCATCCGACACCGGTGTCGCCTCGGGCTTGAGCTCGAGTCCGGACGCCTTGGCCTGAAGCTCGATCAGGGCGGCGAAGTCCACGTCGGTGTAGCCGTGGCCGATCAGCGCCTGCACGACCTGCTGAGCGGCCGCCGCCACCGGCATCGGCACGCCGAGCGCGCGCGCCGCCTCGTGGCCGAGATCGAAGTCCTTGTACAGGAGCTGGGGCGTGAACGTGGGCGCGAGGTCGAGGTTGACGTAGGCCGGCGTCTTATAGCGGGTGAAGGTCGAGCCGAGCACGCTGTTGTTGAGGAACTCCATCATGGCCGCGCGCGAGACACCTCCCTTCTCGCCCAGGACCAGGATCTCGGCCAGCGTCTGGGCCACGATTCCGAGCATCAGGTTGTGGCACACCTTGACCAGCCGCGCGCGTTCGCCCGCGCCCACGTACGTGACCCCGCCGCCGGCCAGGACGTTCAGGTAGGGCAGCGCCGCCTGGTGCGCGGGCTCGGGACCCGAGGTGACCATCGTCAGCCGGCCGGCCTTGACCACCTTCGGGTTGCCGCTGACCGGGGCGGCCAGCAGCGCCGTCCCGCGCTTCTCGGCCTCGGCGCGCACCCGCTCGGACGCCTCGGCCGAGACCGTCGTCGAGTCGACGATCACCGACGGGGCCGCGGCCGCGCTCGCGAGCAGGCCCTGCGGTCCGGCTACCACCTGCTGGAAATCGGCGGGCCCGGCGACGATCGTGAACACGATGTCTCGGTCGCCCAGGTCCGCGGGCGCGTCGACGATCGTCGCCCCCAGTTCACCCAGCGGTTCGGCCTTTGACCGGGTGCGGTTGTAGACCGCGACGTCGCAGCCCGCCTCGAGCAGGCGCGTCGCCAGGGCATGGCCCATGCGACCGGCGCCCACCCACCCGAGCCTCTTCTCCTTCAGCGTTCGATCCTGCATAGGGTCAGCTCCTAGCCCCGCGGTCGTGGCGCGCCCCTGAGTGGTGCTGCTGTCCATGGTGGCGCTCGGGTCGATGCAAACGTTTGCAGGGTAGCGGACTTGTGGTTGGGGCGTCAAGCAGCATCCACCGGCCAGGACCAGCGACGCTTGCTCGAGCGAGGTGGTTGCGTTTTGCCGCGCTATCCGCGGGTTACCTCAGTCGCATCCGGGGCGATGGTCCTGCAAACGTCCGTAAGCTTCCGAGAATGGGACTGCACACCTACGGGCACATGGCGGTCGATTGGGAGGAGCGGGTCCGCTTCGACCGCCTGCGCGAAGAGCGGCTCGCGCGGATCGAGGAACTGCTGGCGCGCTCCTCGATGGGGGCGCTCCTGTGCTTCGACATGGCCAACATCCGCTACATCACGGCCACGCACATCGGCACGTGGGCGCAGGACAAGCTGAACCGCTTCTGCCTACTCCCCCAGGGGGACGAGCCGATCATGTGGGACTTCGGCTCGGCGGCGCGCCACCACCAGCTCTACAACCCGTGGCTGGCCGACGGCCGCTCGCGCGCCGGCATCTCGACGCTGCGAGGCGCGATGTCGCCCGAGTCTGGGCGGGCCGAGGACGTCGCGGGCAAGATCTGCACCGAGCTGGAGGCGCGTGGCCTCGCACACGAGCCGGTTGGCGTCGACGCCATCGAGCCGCCCGTGCTGTTCGCCCTCCAGGCCGCCGGCATCGAAGTCCTCGACGGCCAGCAACTGATGCAGCAGGCGCGGGTCATCAAGACCCAGGACGAGATCACGCTGCTGAACCAGGCCTGCGCGATGGTCGACGCCGCCTACGAGGACCTCTACCGCGCCATGAAACCGGGGATGCGCGAGAACGAGTGCGTGGGCCTGGTCAACAAGGTGCTCTACGACATGGGATCGGAGTTCGTCGAGGGAGTCAACGCGATCTCTGGCGAGCGCTGCAACCCACATCCCCACGTCTACACCGACCGGGCCCTGCGCCCCGGGGATCCCGCCTATTTCGACATCCTGCACAGTTTCATGGGCTACCGCACGTGCTACTACCGCACGTTCGCCATCGCCGGCGCGTCCAAGGCGCTTCTCGACGCCTACAAGCGCTGCCGGTACTACCTCGACGCAGCCATCGCGTTGATCCGGCCCGGTGCCACCACCGCTGAGGTGGCGAGCGTATGGCCGCGCGCCCAGGAGTTCGGCTTCCCCAACGAAGAGGCGGCGTTCGCGCTGCAGTTCGGCCACGGCGTGGGGCTGTCGATCTGGGAGAAGCCGATCTTCAGCCGCCTGGTCTCACTCGAGCATCCCGAGGAGATTCGCCAGGGGATGGTGTTCGCGCTCGAGACATTCTGGCCGGCGAGCGACGGCTGGTCGGCGGCGCGGATCGAGGAGCAGCTGGTGGTGACCGCGGACGGCTGCGAGGTGATCACGCGCTTTCCGGCCGAGGACCTGGTCATCGCCGGCAAGCCCTACTACACGGTGGGTGGGTCGCTGCCCCTCGAACGGGAGGTCACCTCGGAGCGGAACACGGTCCTGGACCACGACCGGCTCCAGGCGGCGCCGGCGAACGGGCGCCCGGCCGGCGACCCGGGCGCCTCGTTCGCCCTCGATCGCTAGATCGACCGCGGGTCCGGGATGCCCCGCTCAGCTCGCGCGGGCGTAGTTGCTCGCTCCGTACCAGTCGACCACGACCACGGGTTCCTCGCCGACTACCCATGCGTCGTGCCCGCTGGGAAGCGAGGTAACGTCGCCGGGTCCGGCGATCATCTCGGTGCCGTCGTCCATGCGGATTGCGAGCTGACCGCTGAGGTGATACTGGAAGTGCGGCGCCTCGCAGCTGTCGGTCCCGGCGATCGGCTTGACATCGTTCGACCAGCGCCAACCCGGCTGGAATATCAGCCTGCCCACCTCGGCACCCCCGATCGAGACGATCTCGGCTTTGCCGTTGGGGAACTGGCGCGTCTCGTCCGGGCGCTCGAAGCTCTTATGCTCGGTCTCATGCCTCATGCTGGCTCCTCGATCGTGCGGTTCGTCCGGCCTATTCCTCGTCCCAGACCTCGAGCACGGTCTGGCCGGAGATGACGCCGCCCTCGAGTTCGATCACCGTCGCGCAGATCACGTTGGTGCCATCCGCGTAGCGGCAGGCCTGCGTATAGGCCGCCCCCGCCTCGTCCAGCACGCGGTGCTTGACCGAGTGGGTCATGTCGCGGCCGTACATGTCCTCCAGCCATGACTTGATCTCCTCACGGGTACGCAGCACGCGGGGCGCTCCCGGCTGGGAGAGCTTGTTGGTGATCGTGACGATTGCGTCCGGGCCGTACATCGACAGCTGGGTCGTGGCGTCGCGCGCCTCGGCCGCCCGGGTGAAGCGGTCGAGATCGAAGGTGGTGATGGTGCCCATGGCCCCCCCTTGTGGGTAGTCTGCTTACCTACTAGTAGATAAGCTATGCTTGCGTGGGCAACCTACCTTCTAGTAGGTAAGCTGTCAAGACCCCACCGGAGAAAACTTGTTCGATGTCCGTCGCCCGCAATAGGAAAGAGTCCGGAACTGCCGAGCGAATGCTCGACATCGCCGAGCGCCTGGTGCAGATTCGCGGCTTCAGCAACTTCAGCTACGCGGACATCGCCACCGAGCTGGGCATCACCAAGGCCAGCCTCCACTACCACTATCCGGGCAAGGCCGAACTCGGCCTCGCGCTGATCACCCGCTACGCCGAGCGGTTCAACCAGGCGCTCGACGAGATCGATCGAGACCTGCCCGACGCGCGCTCGAGGCTCGAGGCCTACGTGGACCTGTATGCCGGAGTGCTGCGGAACGAGCGGATGTGCATGTGCGGCATCCTCGCGGCCGAGTACCAAACGCTTCCGGACGCGATGCGCGCGAGCGTGATCCGCTTCTTCGACGAGAATCAAACGTGGCTCGCGAAGCTGCTCGAGGACGGCAGGGCGGACGGCACGCTGAACTACGTAGGGCACGCCGAGGACGTCGCCCAGGGCATCCTCTCAACCCTCGAGGGAGCGATGCTGGTGGCGCGTCCCTATGGCGATCTGAGGCGATTCGACGCGGCCGCCAAGCCGCTCCTAGCCAGTCTGACCGCGTAGCGCCCGCCATAGCTTCTCGGCGGTGAACGGAGGATCCGGCGCGGGTCCACCCAGCGCGTCGGCCACGGCGTTGGCGATAGCCGCCGGCGTGCCGATCGCCCCACCCTCGCCGATGCCCTTCGCCCCCAGCGGGTTGTTCGGCGAGGGCGTCTGCACGAATGCGGTGGCCATGGTCGGCTGCTCGACCGTCCCGAGCAGGCTGTACTCGGCGAACGAAGCGTTGCGCAGCTGGCCGTCGGCGTCGTAGACCACCTCCTCCATCAGGGCCGCCCCGAGCCCCTGAACGACGCCGCCCACGACCTGCCCCTCGGCGAGCAGCGGGTTGATGATCGTGCCGGCGTCGTCGACCGCGGCCAGTCGTAATACGTGCAGAGCGCCCGTAGCGGGGTCGATCTCGACCACGGCCGCATACGCCCCGGACCCGAACACCAGGTCGGACTCAAACCGCGCCTCCGCCTGGAGGTCGCCGGCCGCGCCGGCGATCTGTGCCAGCGTAACCGCCCGGCCATCCGGAGCGGTCCAGCGCAGCCCGGATCGCGTCAGGGCGTGCGGGCGGCAGCCGAGCATCCCGGCGGCCCGCCGCGCAGCCTGGTTCAGGAGCCGCTCGGTCGCCCGCACCAGGGCCGACCCGCCCATGGCCACCGAGCGGCTGGCGAACGTTCCCACGCCCGGGAGATCCCCGAAGCGCACTTCGACATCCTCGGCCGAGATGCCCAATCCGTCGGCCACAATCTGCGCGAAGGTGGTCGCATGGCCCTGCCCGTGCGGCGAGGACCCGCTGCGGGCGATCACCCGTCCCGTCGCCTCGACCGTCACCCGCGCGCTTTCCCAGTTTCCGCCGGCACGCTCGACGTACATGGCGACGCCGGTCCCGACGAGGCGCCCCGGCGGCGGGGCGCCCACCAGTTCGAGGGCGCGATCGAGGCAGCGCTCGTAGTCGCCCGAGTCATACGTCCAGCCGAGGGCGCTGCGGTAAGGGAAGGAGCGGATCAGGTTGCGCCGGCGGAGGCAGACCGGGTCGATTCCCAATTGGCGTGCCGCGACGTCGACGGTGCGTTCGAGCAGGTACGCCGCCTCCGGGCGCCCGGCGCCGCGGTAGGGACCGGTGGGCACCTTGTCGGTCCGGGCGCCGCGCACCGACACCGCCGCCGCCGGCACGTCGTAGCAGCCGGTCATCAGCATCGCCGTAGTGTGCGGCGGGATAGCCGTCGACGGCAGCAGGTACGCCCCGAGGTCGGCCAGGATCCGCGCCCGCACGGCCAGGATGCGCCCCCGTCCGTCCAGCCCCAGCTCGACCTCGGCCTCCACGCCGCGTCCCTGGTAGGCGGCGAGAAAGTTCTCAGCGCGATCCTCGATCCATTTGAGCGGTCGGCCGAGCTCGATCGCGGCAATCGCCACCGCCACCGCCTCCAGTGCGATCACCCCCTTGCTGCCGAACGCCCCACCGACGTCGGGCACCAAGACGCGGATCTTCTCCGCGGGACGTTCGAGGGCATGGGCGAGCTGAGCCAGGGGCCGGTGCGGGTCCTGCGCGGAGGCCCATACGGTGAGCAGGTCCTCTTGGTCGTCGTAGGCGACCACCACCCCGCGCGGCTCGATCGGCGCCGCCACCAGCCGCGGAATGCGGTGCCGGGCCTTCACGCGATGCGCGGCGGCCGCCAGCATCCCGTCGACATCGCCGGCTGTGCGCTCCCAGCGCAGCAGCGTCTCGGGCGCGCCCGAGGGCTCGACCACCGCGGAGTACTGCTCGTACTCGACCTCGACAAGTTCGGTGGCGTCGACCGCCTGAGCCCGGCTCTCCGCCACCACCGCCGCGACCGGCTGCCCCGCGTAGCGGACCTCGTCCTCGGCCAGGATCGGGTGGGGCACGTCGGCCACCGCGGCGCCCTGGGGTTCCATCACCGGCAGGGGACGCGCGCGGCCGACCAGATCGGCGGCGGTGAGCACCCGCAGCAGTCCGGGCGCCACCGCCGGGACTCGCACCCCGACGATCCGGGCGCGCGCGTGGTGGCTGCGCACGAACGCCACGTGCGCGAGGCCCGACGGGTTGAGATCGTCGACGTAGCGCCCATGCCCCTGCACGAGCGGCAGGTCCTCGCGCCGGCGCAGCGGTCGTCCGATCATGCCGCGGACGCGAGCTGCTCAGCCATCCAGTCGGCCACCAACGGGCGGTAGCGGTAGGGCATGTTGCTGCAGACGTGCGTGGCCTGCTCCAGCAGCACGAACTCTCCCCGGGGCGCCTCACGCGCCGCGCGCTCGGTCTGCTGCCAGGGGACGATCCGGTCCTGCCCGCCGGTGACGAACAGAGCGGGCTGCCGGATCTCGCCGGCGACGCCGCGCAGGCTCAGCGCGCTCGCCAGCGCGCGCCCCTGCCGGTCGCCGCGCGCCCCCGATTTGACGATGAACGTCTCGCGCGTGAGCGGCGGCAGCCGACTCCACAGCTCGCCGAAGTCGTAGGCCCCGCTGATCCCGGCCACGGCGCGCAGCCGCGGTTCGAACGCGGCGGCGCGCGGCGCGTAGTAGCCGCCAAGGCTGACGCCGACCGCGCCGACTCGCGCGAGGTCGACGTCCTCGCGCCCGGCCAGGACATCCAGCACAGCCGCGACCGCGACCTCGTAGTCGGGCCGGATGGGCAGCGAGAAGCCGCACTCGCCCTGGCCGGGACCGTCCATCGAGAGCGTGGCCATGCCCCGGACCAGGAACGCGTTCTCGTGATGGAAGAACTCCTCTTTGGTCGAGTCGAGCCCCGGAATCAGGACCACGAGCGGCGGGCGCTGCGCATCCGGTGGCCGGCGCAGGTTCGCCGCCAGGCGGCCGCCGGGCAACTCCGCCTCGATCCGCTCAGCGGAGGGGTCGAGGTATCGATGTGCGCGATACAGGGCGTCGATCGATCGCTCGGTGGCGACGCGGTGGGCGACCTCGTCGACGACCCACACGAATTTGCCGAAGTGCAGGCAGAGCGCCGCCTGGAGGTAGGCCTCGCCGGCGCTCCACGCGCGACCCGCCGCCTCGGCCGCACGAGCCTGCTCGAGATGCTCGCCGGCCACGGCGCACCATGCGTCGAGCCACTGCACCCAGCGCTCGATCCGCGCGGTGGTCCGGAAGAACTGGTTGTAGTCGACGCCCATCGCGATGAAGCGCGGGGCCCAGTGCTCAATCGCCGCCCGCACCCGCGCGTCGGCCACTGAGGATCACCTCCTCGAGGTCCTTACCCACATGCCCGCCCTCACGATCGGGGCGTCGCGCTAGACACCGCGCCGCCCAGGTAGAGCGAGCTGATCTCGGGATGCTCGAGGATCTCCCGACCAGTGCCGGAGAGACGCACCTTGCCGTTTTCGAGCACCAGCCCGCGGGTCGAGAGCTTGAGCCCAGCGCGGGCGTTTTGCTCGACGAGGAGGATCGTGCGTCCCTGCTGGTTCATCAGCCGGATCATTCCGAACACCGAGCGGCGCGTGGGGGGATCGAGACCGATGGATGGCTCGTCGAGCACGATCAGCGAGGGGTCGAGCATCAGGCTGCGGGCCAGTTCGACCAGGCGCTGCTGGCCGCCGGACAGGCTCCCAGCCTTGTCGCGCGCGCGTTCACGCACGAGGGGGAACATCTCCTCGATCTCCTCGCGCCGCCGGCGGACGACCCGGCTGTCGCCGACCGTGAACGCGCCCATCTCGACGTTCTCCCGCACGGTCATGCCCGCGAACAGGCTGTGGGCCTGCGGGACCATGACCATGCCCTTGGACAGCACCTGGCGCGGCGCTAGCCCGATCAGCGACTCACCTTGGAACGCGATCTGCCCGCGCCGCGGACGCAGGATCCCCACGATCGTCGAGAGCAGCGTCGACTTGCCTGAGCCGTTGGGTCCGACGATGCACATGATCTCGTGGCGGGCCACGCTGAACGAGACTCCCTTGAGGATGTCGCCGCCGCCGTAGCCGGCGGTCAAGCCGTCGACGGCCAGCAGCGCTTCGCCGGCCCGAGCCGCGCCGTTCCCCGGGCTAGAGGTCATCGTCGTCGGCTCCCCCGAGATAGGCGTCGAGCACGGCCGGGTCGGCGCGAACCTGCTCCGGCGTGCCGGTCAGCAAGGTTCGTCCCTGGTGGAGCACGGTCACCTGGTGGCACAACCCCATCACGAACTCCATGTTGTGCTCGACGACGAGAAAAGTCTTGCCGGCGCGGTTCAGCTCGCGAATGCGCTCGGTCAGCTGGTTGATCAGCGTCGGGTTCACTCCGGCCGTCGGCTCGTCCAGCAGCAGCACGGCGGGGTCGGCGACGAGCAGCGTGGCCAGCTCCAGGAGCTTGCGCTGACCGTAGGACAGCTCGCCGGCGGGACGCGCCGCCAGCCCGGAGAGACCCACGAACTCGAGCAGCTCGAGCGCGCGTACACGTTCGGCGGCCGAACCAGCCACCCGCAGCACCGAGCGCAGCCAGCCCTCATGGCGCTGCGTGGCCACCAGCATGTTCTCGAGCACGGTGAGCCGGAAGAACAGCCGGGTGATCTGGAAGGTGCGGCCCACGCCGAGCGCGAACACGCGCTCCGGCGTGGCCCGGGTGATCGACTCGCCGCCGAGGCGGATCTCGCCCCGGCTCGCTCGCTCATAGCCGGTCATCAAGTTGAACAGCGTGGTCTTACCCGAGCCGTTGGGCCCGATCAGCCCGGAGACCGAGCCCTCCGCCACCGACAGCGAGCAGTCGGTCAGCGCCTGGAGGCCGCCGAACGCCTTGCCCACCCCCTCCGCCTCGATCAGCGCACTCATCGCACCGCCTCGATCGTGTCGGCGGTCCGACCGGGCTCCTCAGGCCCCTGCTCCGGCGGCTCCGCGCGAGCGCGGCTGATCAGCTCCTCGAGGCTGGGAATCACGCCCCGCGGAAGCAGGAGCACGACGACCAGGAACAGGGCCCCGTAGATGATCAGGTAGGCCTGGCTGGACCCGTACTGCACGGTGAAGTACTGCTGCAGCGATTCGAGCACCAGCGCGCCCAGGAGCGGGCCGACCAGGGTCCCCAGGCCTCCGATGAACGCCATCAGCGCGATCGACAGGTCGAACAGGGGATCGAACGCGAACTGGGGGAAGATCTGGCCGAGGAAGTAGGCGTAGATCCCACCCACCATGCCCACCGGGATGGCCGACAGAACGAACGCGCTCAGCTTGACCCGCGCCACCCGCACGCCGAGCCCGCGGGCACGCTCCTCGTCGTCGCGGATCGACAGCAGTTGCAGCCCGAAGCGCGAGCGGCGCACCAGCCAGGTGAGGACGAACGTGGCGAGCAGGACCACCGCCGTTACGTAGTAGAAGTTGAGGTTGTAGGTGTCGACCGACCACAGCGGCGTTGGCGGCTGCAGCCCCGACGAGCCACCGGTGAAGCCGAGGTTGAAGGCCGCCAACTGGAAGATGAACATGAAGGCGATCGTGATCACCACGAACGTGTGGCGACGCGCGCGCAGCGCGATCAGCCCGGTGGGCACCGCGATCAGTCCGGCGACGATGCCGGCCACCGGCACCAGCGCAAACACCCCCCACCCGGCGGCGAAGCCCAGATGGTTGGCCAGCAGCGTGAGCGTGTACGCGCCGCAGCCGAAGTACACGGCGTGGCCGAGCGCGATGTAGCCGGAGGAGCCCGCGAACATGTTCCAGGCGCACGCGGCCACCATGAAGATCAGCGTGAAGACGGCGATCGACGTGCTCGTCGGACTCGAGAAGATCAGCGGGAAGACGCCGAGGATCGCGACGGCGGTCGCGACGAGCAGCGCGCGTGCCGGCGGCCGCAGCCTCACGCGGCATCGACCTGCGCTGTCATTGCGCCCGGACCGCCGCGGACCCGAACAGGCCGCCCGGCCGGAACGAGAGCACGACGATCAGCGACGCGTAATACACGAGCGTGGCCCACACCGGCGACCACACCACGGCCACCACGTCCTCGAGCGTGACCATGAACAGCGCGGCGACGAGCGCGCCGGCGATGCTCCCGAGCCCGGCCAAGATCACGATCGAGAGCAGGCGCGAGATCAGGTCGTAGCCGCTCGACGGGTTGAACGCGTTGGTGGCGCCGAACACCATCCCGCCCGCTGCGGTGACCGCCACCCCGATTCCCACCGACACGGCCCGCACCCGGTTGACGTTCACCCCGATCAGCTCCGCCGCGGTGCGGTTCTGCAACGACCCACGCACGCCGCGACCGAAGTGGGTCCGGTACAGGATCCAGTACAGGACCCCGAGCAACCCGATCGCGAGCAGGAAGCCGAACACGTAGATGTAGGGCAGGTAGAAGCCGAGGATGTGGAACGTGCTGTCGACGTAGGACGCGCGCAGCTGCAGGTAATCGACGCCGAAGATGACGCTCAGCAGTCCCTCGATGATGATCGCCACCGCGTAGGTGACGAGAATCGACATGGCCGTCCGATCCTGTTCGCGCAGCCGGCGCATGAATGCCCATTCGATCGCCACGCCGAGCACGAAGAACGCGGGGATGGTGATGATGAGGCCGACGAACAGATCGATCCCGAGGTGCACCGACAGCACATAGCTCATGTACGCGCCGAGGACGATCAGCGCGCCTTGGGCGATGTTGATGATGTCCATCACGCCGAAGATCAGCGTGAGGCCTGCCGCCATCAGGGCATAGACACCGCCCGTGAGGATGCCGTCTACGACCGCCTTGGCGAGTGAGCTGGCGCTCACGATCCCCAGTTGGGCTTCGGGATCAGCGGCGGCTTGGACCCGCTGGCGCCGACCGGCAGCACCTGAACCTGGTTGCCCTTCTGCCACTGGAACACGAAGGCGGCGGCCTGCCCGTTCTCACCCTGCGCGTTGAACTTCACCGGTCCCTGGACGCTGTTCAGGGTCACCCCGCTGTGTAGGTAGGAGATGATCTTGGGATTGTCGAGGCTATGGGTCGCGGCGACGGCCTGGGCGATCGCCTGGCCGACGGAGTAGGCCTCGGCCACATCGGCGTTGACGTCAGCGGGCGTCCCGCCGTACTTGGCCACGTACTCACTGACCAGCTTCTGACTCTGGGCGTTCGCGTAGCCGGGGTACCAGCCGTTCGGGTACATGATGCCCTCGGCGTTCTTGGCCCCGCCGGCCGCCTTGAGGAAAGCTGCGCCTTGATCGGGCCCGGCAGTGGCGATGAACACCTTGGGGCTGTAGTGCTGCTGGATGAACGCGTGCACGAACGCCGACACGGTCGGCACGTCGACCGAGCCGAGCACGACTGCGTCGGCTTTGCTGCTCGCCACCGCAGTGGCGATCGGCGCGTAGTCGGTGACCTCGGCCGGGAACACCTTGCTGTAGACAGTCTTGATGCCGGCCGCGCTCATGATGTTCTGGGCGAGCGGGATCTGGGGCTGGGTGAACGGGTCGTCGCTGGTGGCGTATGCGGCGGTCTTCGGCCGCTCTGACGCCGGCAGCGAGGCCACCCATTTGGCGAACGGCACCAGGTTGTCGATGACGGGAAGGCTGACGTCGAAGATGTTGTGCAGGCCGTTGCCGAACGCCGCCGGCGCACCGCCGGCGCCCTCCACGAACGCGTAGCCGTAGCGGTTGACCACCTTTGAAGCAGGCACGGTCAAGAGGGTCGAGAACGGACCGAACACCAGCTTGGCGTGGTCGGAGGAGATCAGCTTCTGGTAGTTGGTCACGACCTGGGCCGGGCTGCTCGCGTCTGAGACGACGTCGAGCTTGACCGGATGGCCGAGCAGGCCCCCGGCCTTGTTGACGTCGGACGCCCATAGCTGGTAGCCCTTCTGGAACGCCTGACCGTCTGCCGAGAAGTCGCCCGACAGCGACAGCGACGTGCCGATCACCACCGGCGACTTGTTGCTCGAGGCGTTCGAGGCCGACCCCCCGCCGCTCGAACTGCTGCTGCTCGAGCTGCCGCAGCCGACCAGCAGTGCGGCGGCCAAGACCCCGGCCGCAACCATCCACGTCCCTCGCCTCATCTGCACCTCTCCTCCCTCGATGCGCTCGGACTGCAAACGTTTGCTGCAATCGTGTGCGACGTTATCGACGTCACTGTAAGGTGTCAAGGGACGCCGTGTTGCGATCCGCTTTACCGGCACGGGCCGTGCGAGTCTCACCCGCGGTGCCGCTTTCGCCCTCGGTGCGGCGTTGGCCGGCCGGGCCTTTCCCGGCCGTACGCGTCGTTGCCCGGTCGCCGGTGTCGGCTACCGGCGCTGTCGAGCCGCGGATCACCAGCTCGGGCGCGAGCTCCAGCTGCCGCGGCGGGGCCTCGCGCGAGCGGAGCTGCTCGAGCATCAGGGCCGCCGCGGTCGCGCCGAGCTCGTAGTGCGGCACCCGGACGGTCGTCAGCGGCGGCCGGAAGCGCTCCACGAATGGCATGTCGTTATAGCCGACGACCGACACGCCCTCCGGACACCGCAGCGCGCGCTCCTCGAGCGCGTCGTAGCAGCCGAGCGCCAGCAAGTCGTTGCCCGCCACGATCGCGGTGAAGTCGCGCCGCCGGTCGAGCAGCTCGCCGCAGCAGCGGGCCCCCTCCCGCTCGTTGAACGCGTCACTGAACACGACCAGGCCCGGATCGACCTCGAGCCGCCGCGCTCGCATCGCGTCGAGAAAGCCCCGGTGGCGCGACCATCCCGTATACAGCGCCTGCGAGCCGGCCACGTGGGCGATGCGGCGATGTCCGAGCTTGGCCAGGTGCTCCACGGCCAGCCGGATCCCCTCGTGATCATTGCCGGTAACCGCCGGGATGGCGTCGCTGTCGACCCGCCGGTTGACCAGCACCACCTTCGCGCCGGCGCCCACCTGATCGGCCAGCAGC
>Ga0213881_10001073_pt1 | contig 13919 bp, 10 predicted proteins | sample BarmaccoBMER_R08_FD_160104 | JGI IMG/M metagenome (GOLD analysis project Ga0213881, IMG submission 160104) | Barbacenia macrantha exposed rock microbial communities from rupestrian grasslands, the National Park of Serra do Cipo, Brazil - ER_R08 ... | reverse complement strand
CACCCCATCCCCACCCCCCGCGCCTCCCCACTCGCGCTCGGCCACCGCTCGCGCTCGGCCCACCGCTCACTCCGGCCCACAGCTCGCGCCCGACATTTCAGCATTCGTCCGTTCCCGTGCCGTGCGGCCGGGTTGCGGGCGAGGTTGCGTGGAACTTTTGGGCCTTCTGGAGGATTGGGCGCCGGTTTCCGGCGCCCTTCTTTCCGCGAGGCTCCGATCTTCCATGAGATCCCGTCCGCCATACGACGGTATGTGTTATTTGTGCCGCCATCCGGGGCGGTGAAAGGTCCAGCAAATGACCTGCACGGTTGGAGAAAAGGATGCTATTTCACAATATTTCCCTCTTTATCCGAAAGGCAGGACATGGCAGATCTGACCCTCCAGCAGGCCCAGTCGGTGCTCGACGCCGCGCTCAAAAAGGCGGCTGAGACCGGCACGCTCATGGATATCGCCGTGGTCGACGCGGGCGGTAACCTCAAGGCCTTCGCCCGGATGGACGGGGCGTGGCTCGGCAGCATCGACATCGCGGTCAAGAAGGCGCGGACCGCCCGGATGTTCGACATGAACACCGGGGAGATCGGGAAGCTCTCCCAGCCCGGCGGGCCGTTGTACAACATCGAGGTCTCCAACGGCGGGCTGATCACCTTCCCCGGCGGCGTTCCGCTAGCCGACGGCGACGGCACGGTCATCGGCGCCATCGGGGTCAGCGGCAGCACCGTGGAGAACGACCACGCGGTGGCCGCGGCGGGTGCCCATGCGGTGTAGGTATGCCGCCGCGGCAGGCCTGCTGGCACTCCTCGCCGCGTGCTCGAGCACGGCCGCGGCGCCGCACGCCGCCAAGTCCGGGGTTCCCGCGCAATTGGCGGTGCGGGGGACGCTCAGCGCCGTGGCGGCCGGCACCGTGTACAACGCGGCGATCGTGCCGGCCTACCCGCTCGCCGTGGCGGTGGCTGACAAGCTGGCCAACCACCCGGCGGCCGCGGCGGCGGCGGTCACGAACTTCACCGCGCGCCTGTCGAAGGCGCTGGCATCCTTCAGCGCGGTGACCGCGTTCCCGCCGAATGCTGAAGGCTCGTTCGCCGCTTACCGGACACAGGCCAGGTACGTGCTGGCCAGCCTGGCCCAGCCGACCGCGGTAGCGGCCAGCGAGTCCGCACGGAAGCAGGCGGCCCTGGAACTTTACGCGTTCGCCCGCCAGATCGGGGTGCTGGGCGCCGACCTTCACCTGGTGCCGGCCACGGAACAAGGCGGCCGGCACTGAGACGGCCAGCGCTGGCCCTAGTTCTGCTTGTGCTCCTTGGCGCGTGCGCGGCACCCCGGCCGCCTGCTCCAGCCTCCGTACGGGATGCCGGATGGCCGGTGTTCGGTGGCACCGCGGACAACACACGCTATAGCGCGCTGCGCCAGATCAACGCCGCTGACGTGGCCGGGCTGCGGGTGGCGTGGACGCGGACCGAGGGCTTCGGCCAGTCCACCTGGGAGTCGTTTCCCGTGGTGGTCGGCACCACGATGTACCTGACCACCAGCACCGGCACGGTGTGGGCGCTGAACGCGGTGACCGGCGCACTGCGGTGGAGCTATGCGCCGCGGGTCGACTTCTTTCCCATGACATCCAGCCAGAGTCAGGGCTCCTACTTCCCGGCCAACCGCGGCGTTGCCGTGGCGGATGGCGTGGTGTACGAGCTGACCTTCGACTGCCGTCTGCTCGCGCTCGACGCGGCGACCGGCCGGCCACGCTGGCTGGTCCAGGTCGCCGACCCGCGGCAGGGATACTACGAGACGACCGCGCCCATAGTGTGGAACGGCATCGTGTTCGCCGGAAGCTCGGGCGGCGACTCGGGTGTCCGAGGCTTCATCGCCGCCTACGACGCGCGGACCGGCCGGCAGATCTGGCGCCGGTACACCGTCCCGGCCCCGGGCCATGGCTGGGTACCGGCCACCGGGCACCACGGCGGGGGCGCGGTCTGGATGCCGCCGGTGATCGATCAGTCGGCGGGCATCCTCTACGCGGCGACCGGCAATCCCTCGCCGGACTACGACAGCACGCGGGCAGGAGCGGCGCCGGACACTGACGGCATCCTCGCGCTGCGCGCCCGGACCGGCGCGCCGGTGTGGTTCACCTCGCTGGTTTCCCGCGACGTGTCCGACCACGACGCCGCCTCGCCGGTGGTGCTGCTGCGCGGCGTGCGCGCGGTCGGCGAGGCGGGCAAGTCTGGGCTGTTCTACCTGCTGGACGCCGCCACCGGCCGGCCGCTGTTCCGCCCGGTCCGATTCGTCACGACAGGATCCGCCGTTCTGCCCACTTTGAACCGGGGGGACCCCTCCCCCCGGACCCCCAGGGGAGGGGCGACCCCCGGATCTCCTGCGGCCGTGACCTGTCCGGGCGAGCTCGGCGGGTCGAACTACTCGCCGCTTGCCTACGATCCAGGCACGCACGCGGTTTATGTCTCCGGCATCGACTACTGCGGGGAGTACCACCCAGGCAGCCCGGCGGAGGCAGCGACGCACCAGGCCGGCGTGCCGGATCTCGGCGGCAGCGTGCAGCCCGCGCAGGCCAGCGCATCCGGCACTTTTACGGCGATCGACGTCACCACCGGACGCGTGCGCTGGCAACGTGCGATGCCGGCGCCGATGCTCGGCGGCGCGACAGCGGCCGGTGGCCTGGTGTTCGCCGGCGCAGTCAGCGGGGTCTGCTACGCGTTCGACGCCGCGACCGGGCAGATCCGCTGGCAGCGGGATCTGGGTGCGGGGTTCGGGTCGGCCCCCGTGGTCTATGCGGTGGGCGGCCGGGAGTACCTGGCAGTGGTCTCCGGCGGCGCCGCGATCGCGGCCATCAACCAGCTAGGCCCGGTCGGCGGCCACCTCTACGTATTCACAGTCCCAACCTGACGTGGCATAGATCGCACTCAGGTCCCTACGCCGCCGTGAGCGCATCCTTCATCATGACGGCCCTACAAGCATACGGAAATCCTCTAACGCCGAGAAATCTCAGCAGCGAAGCACTGTATAAAGAAAACCAGTAATCTCTCGTTATCGGCAAACGGCACGCCAGCTCTCTCTATTTTCTTCCGTGTTGCTTCGTGAGCGACAGGCTTGAGTAGAATTCGAGGCCCGACGCTATCCTGAACCGTAGCACGGTAGTCCTCTGTGCCCAGCTTGTATCGGACTGTGGGTCAAATTGACGCATCAGGTTATTCTTGCCGATGACTTCCCGATCTTTCGCGCGGGCGTCAAGAATACCTTGTATCAGTGGACTGACATTCAGATAGCGGCCGAATGCTCTACTGGTACCGAAGTCATCGCGATGGCGAACGAGTTGCGGCCGCATCTTGTCGTGCTGAGCCTGCCGCTGCCTGATATGTCCGCCCCCGACATAATCCGCAGGCTGCTGTCGCGCTCACCACCCCCCTATATCTTAGTGATGAGCGATACGCTAGATGACCAGACCGTCCTAGCGGCATTGCGTGCGGGTGCCCGGAGCTTTCTGAGCAAGAGGGCGGAGCCCGAGGAGCTGCTCGTCGCCGCGAGAATCGCGGCGACTGGAGCCGGCGTGTTTAGCTCGAACATATCGGACCGGTTCTTGCAGCTCCTGCAGGGCATTCCGCCGCTGCTCACGGCCGCGTTCCCGTCATTGACACCGCGCGAACTCGAGATCCTCCGGCTCATCGGCGAAGGTTACGACAACAAACGTATTTCCAAATGCCTTTTCCTTGCCGAGAAGACGGTACGTAATCATGTCTCGAACGTGCTGGCTAAGCTCCAGGCAACCAACCGGGCCGCGGCTCTTATTATGGCCCGTGATGCCGGACTCTGTGGATAGGCGCTGCATTCAGGCCGCGCGCGAGCCGGGTCATCGCCCAGACGGCGGCCCGGTCCGCCCGGGACACCACCCGCCGAGCAGGCGGTCATCGTCAGGAAACCGCCGCCGTCGGCGGGTGAGCCTCGCCGGCTGACATCAAGCGCTCCGCGCGGCCCGCGTATTCCCAGATCAGAGAACCAGTGTTGATGGCAGGACAATTATCGGGACGTCTGTCCCGTGCGCCCAGGACTCCAATTTGGTGAATGTTGCGGTCATCGAAGCAATCTAGGAGAAAAGCAGGAGGGAGGTCAGAATGAAGATCACGATCCGGCGGCTTGAGAAGATCGAGACGACTGCCGCGTGCCCGATTCACGGAGACTGCTGACCTTCGAACTACACCGCGATGCCGGTGCGGCGCGCTCCGCACCGGCATGCGGCCAGATGATCTTTAACTTCTGCTCCCAAAGGTACAAAGAAATCATGCGACTACCCAGGGTTAAGCCTGTCTTCCTGCCGGTGCCCGTCGGCAACGGAAAGATCAGGATCGGCGGTATCGATCTCGGCATAGCCGCTGAACTCGATGATGACGAGAACGGCTGCACACGCAGGCTCCTTGAGCTGCTCGACGGCTTGCGCACCAGTGATGACATAGTGCGCCTGATGCACGAGTTCGACCCGACGGTGACCTCGGCTGATGTAATGGACGCCATTGACGAGCTGGCCGCCGCGGGCTACCTGGAAGATGCGGCCGACGACCCCCCGCCGGGGGTTTTCACGGCAAGGGAGCTGGAGCGGTACCGGCGCAACCTGGAGTTCCTTTCCCACTTCCATCAGCCGTCGCTGAACGTGTACGACTACCAGGCGAGGCTGCACGCGTCCCGGGTGACCGTGCTCGGCATCGGCGGTTTCGGCACGTTCGTGAGCCTGATGCTCGCCGCGTTCGGTGTCGGCGAGCTGCACTTGGTGGACTTCGACACGGTCGAGCTGATCAACCTCAACCGGCAGGTGCTGTACTGCGAGGCAGACGTCGGCCGGTACAAGGTGGACGCGGCGGCGGACCAGCTCAGCCGGGTCAACCCCAACGTGCGTATCACCACCGGCAGGACGAAGGTGGACGGCCTCGAGGCCGCCCGCGACTGTTGCCGCGACGCCGACCTGGTGGTGTGCGCCGCCGACCGGCCGCCGGGAAAGATCTACGAATGGCTGAACCAGGCCGCGCTGGAGCGACGGGTGCCCTGGGTGCGGGGTGGCAGCGCGGGCCTGACCGCCAGCGCGTTCATGCATGTGCCGTACGAAACGGCGTGCTACGACTGCGTGCAACTCGCCCTGTACGAAGACGTGCCATGGGCCGCGCCGCATGCGCGGTACATGGCGGAACACCTGGAGGACAGGTCGGTCAACCCGTGCGTCGCGCCGGTCGCCGGCATACTAGGCAGCCTGATCGCGATGGAGCTCACAAAGCAGCTCACTGGTATCGAGACTCCCGCCATCGCAGGACGGCGCGTTGTCTGCGACATCCGGCGGATGGAGTTCAGCTACGTGGACGGAGTGCGCCGCCCGGACTGCCCATCCTGTGCGGTCGCGGTCGAGTCGGCAGCGGCGCTGGCAGGGCAGTCATGAGCACCGTCGATGACACCGCCCTGGAGATCGACGGGACATCCGTCGTCACGCTGTACCCGCTCTACATTGGCGAACAGGCCGACGGTGTACATGAGGTCGGGCGCCCCGAGACCGGCGTCTTCATCCAGTTGCCGCCAGAAGGCGTCGCTCTGCTCGGCTGGATGGCGGACAGCTTCTCGCTGGATGAGATAAGCCGCAGGTTCATCGCCGAGTACGGCGTGGCTCCCGAGCTTGACGACTTCGTGGACGGAATGCGGGAGTGCGGCTTCATCCAGAGCATCAACGGCCAGCCAGCCGTCTCCCCGGAAGAACAAGCTGCCGCCGGACGACCACCATCCGGCTGGCGGCTCCTCGCGTCGCTGCCGTCGAAGCGCGTCGCCTGGCTACTCGCCCCGCCGCTCCGGGTCCTCTACTGGGCCATCTGGCTCGCCGTCCCGGCGATCTTCATCATGCGTCCCGGCCTGCTCCCGCGCTCGCCCGACGCGGTTCCCTACTCCAGCGACGTGGTGAACCTCGTCGTGCTGACCATCCTCGGCTGGCTGCTGATCTTCCTGCACGAACTAGGCCACGTCCTCGCGGTCCGAGCCCGGGACTGCACCGGGTCGCTCGCCATCAGCCGGCGCCTGTACTTCGTGGTCGCGCAGACCGACATGAGCGGGGTGCGCACCATCCCGCGCCGTCAGCGGTACGCGCCGTACCTTGCCGGGACCACTGTGGACCTGGCCATCCTGCTGTGCTGTCTGGGCCTGCGCATGGCTGGCCCGGCAGGCACCATCAACAAACTCGCGCAGATGGCCTGCTACTTCATCTGCCTGCAGATCCTGTTCCAGCTCGCCATCTTCCTGCGCACCGACTTCTACTTCGTGCTTACGAACTGGCTGCGGCTAGGCAACCTCAACCAGGACACGCAGGAGATACTCCGCGCCTGGTGGCGGTCGGTGCGTCGGCGGCAGCATGTGCCGGGACCAGACATCCCCGCACGGGAACGGACGCTGGTTCACCGCTACCTCCCCGTATACCTGCTCGGCATCGCGGCCGCGTTCGCCAACCTGATCCTCTACGTGCTGCCCGTGCTTGTGACGCTGGTCGCGCGGGCCATCGATGCCATAGCGGGCCGCAGCCACTCGATGTCGCCCTGGGACGGCCTCGCGCTGCTGCTAACGGTCACCGCCAATATCGCCCTGCTCGGCTATGTGGCGATCCGCGACCGCCGCGCCGTGGCTCGCGGTCGATAGGACGTCAGAGCACGTTATAGCTGGCGGCCCGTGGCCGGCGGTCCTTGGATCCCCGGTCACGGGCTGCTTCTGCGCTCAGGATGGGTCGCTGTTACGTTGAGCAGCCCATCCGCCCCTGGTATCACAATGTCATCCGCCGACGGGACGCCTGATCAGCGGCTATGACCTGGAACGGTCGCTCGCGGGGCGCTGACCTGCGGTCCGGCGGGCAGGGGGCGGCGGGCGGTGCCAGATGGCCGAGAGGAACGCGGTGATCGCGAGGGCGGTCAGCAGCCACCACAGGGACACCCGGTGCGTTCCGTTGTGCGCGCTCTCCCACGCGGCGGCGGCCGCCGCGCCAGCCGGGCCGGGCAGTACGCGCCCGCCGGAGGCCGCGGCGACCTGGGCCAGCAGCGCGGAACCGGCCGGGCTGGGCAGGTACTCACGCGGATAACCCACGGCCAGTTCGGTGACGGTGCTGCCCGCGGCTCCGGCCGGGCCGGGGGGTGCCACCGTCAGCCGGTAGACGCCGGGGCCCGCGTCCGGCAGCGAGCCAGCATAACGGCCGGGGGCGATCTCGCCGAGGCTGATCGATGTCACCGGGCCGCGCGGCGGCAGTACCGTCGCCTGCAGCGAAGACACCGGCAGCAGCACGCCCGCGTTGCCCAGCGTGTCGACCGCCACGGTCGGCGCGCCGCTCGAGTAGGCGTCCAGCAACACAGCTTGCAGCACCGGGACCGGGACGCCCGCCAGCAGCCAGCGAGCCGTGTCATCCCACAGTCCCCTCTGGGTGGCCCACCCCGCGGCCCAAGGCTGAGTCACGCCGGGGGTCCAGACCGCGACCCGGCCGAGCCCGTACTGCCACTGCGCCAGCAGCGGATATCGCTCTGGTGCCGCGGCCGTAGGCCCAGGCCGATTATGCACCGCGGCGCTGGTGATGTCGCCGGTGGCGAGCGGCTTCAACGCGGTCGCGTCCAGTCCGGCCACGTCAGGAACCGGCGCCCCGATCAGGCTCCGCACCGCCGGGACACCGGCCGACACCACCGCCGGGATCCGGCCGGTGACGTCGTCCGGGCGCGTGCTGCGCTGCTCCTCGGCGGCGAAGATGCGTGGCAGGTCCGCTGCGTTATCCGTGTAGTAGTACCGGCCGCCGCCCACGGCGGCCAGGTGCTGAAGAAGCGCCTTGTCCACGTCGCCGCCGAGCCCGACCGTGGTTAGTGTCACCTGGGATTCGCGCAGTCCGCGGATCAGCGTGTCGTAGTAGGCGGACTGGCTGACGCCGTCCGTCATCAGGATCATCTGCCGCGCAGCGGTGTTACCGGACAGCCGGGTCATCTGGCCGGCCGCCAGCCGGAGCGCGTCGTAGATGTCGGTGCCGCCGTCCGCGGTCAGCCCGTCCACCGCCCGGCCGGCCGCCTCGGCGTTCGCCTGGGTCATGACCTGCATGGGCACCAGCAGGTGCGGCGCGGTGTCGAACGAGATGATGCCTAGCCGGTCGTGGTGATCGCGGGCGAACCCGATGGCGTTGAGGGCGGACGCTCTGGCCATGCTGATCTTGGTGACGTCGCCCGCCAGGTCGTTCATGCTGCCGGAACGGTCGAGCACAAGCTCGAGCGCCGCGCTGCCCGGTGGCCCCGACCCCGTCCCCGCGACCGGCAGTGCCGCCACCAGCGGGGTACCGGCGTACCAGCCGGCGGTCAGGCTGTGCGGGCCACCCAGAACGAGCAAGCCCATGCCTTCGCTTCTGACCGCGGTGGACAAGGCGGTGGCCTGGACGGGAGAAAGCCCGTCGTTCTGTATGTCATTAAGAATTATCTCGTCGGTGCCGGAGAACCCGGTCACCGCGGACGGTGGACGCACCTCCACAGCGAAGCCGAGTCGGCGCAGCATCGCGGTGAACGGGCCATCGTTGCCCACATAGAGCAGGTGCGGCGGCGCGGTGACCCTCGTCACCGCGTCGAGTGTGTCGTTGCCGGGGATGGTGTCGCCCGTCATGGCGACCGTGACACGGAAGTGCCGCCAGCCCGGTGATCCGGATGGAGAACTGACCAGCAGCGGGTTGTCCCCCGCGGTCAGGCGGATGGCCAGGTGACTGACTGCCTTCCCGTCCCGCCAGACGGTGAGCGACGCGGGGCGTGTCGCTGTGGCATGCACGGTGACCTGCAGCGGGATCGTGTCTGAAGCCCGCACCGCCCGCGGCGCCGTCAGCCGGGTGACCGCGGCGTCGGGAGCCTCGGTAACGGGCTCCGGCTCCGCGACGTCCGCCGGGGCTTTCGCCGTACTCGCAGCGATGGCGTTCCCTGACGTGGCGAGCCCGTCGCTGACCAGGACGAGCCGGCTGGCCGAGCCGGGACCGAGGGCAGCCTCGCCAAGATCGAGCGCTTGCCCGATGTCGGTATCCGCCGGCGCGCCGAAGGTCATCACCCTGGCCTGGGGCAGGGTCCGGGTGAATTCCCGCAGCCAGTTGTTCTCCGCCGTCCGGAGTGGTCCGGCGATGCTGCCTGACCGGTCGACGAGCAGCAACGGAGCTCCGCCGCCTGGCCTGGTCAGTACCGGTCCGGCCAGCGCCACCCCCAGCAGCGCCACCGCGCCGAGCCGGATGAGCAGCGCGCTCCGCGCGTACAGAGTCTCCGCGATGATGGCGAGCAGCGCCCCGAGAACTGCCCATCGCCACCAAGGCATCGGGAGAGCCGGGGGCGCGCCGGAGCCCGAGGCGAACCGGACCCCGGTCTCCCGCGGTGCCGGCGATGCCGGTGCCGGTGCCGGTGCCGGCGCGGTGCCCATGGCCCACTGAAGGATGTTCTGCATCAGGATGGGAAACGCGCTGAGCTGCGGGAGGTTCGAGCGCGCCGGGTTGAACGTGAGCACGGCGACCTGGTGACCGCCGTTGGTGCCCGCCGCCAGCAGCGGGCCGCCGGGCGTCCATGCCACCGGGGCCAGCCAGGCCGGTCCCGCGATCCGCTCCGTCGCCGACGCCGGGACTGACAGCGCGGTGAGATCCACCCCGGCCAGCAGCGGGCTCCTGTCGTCCATGCCGGTCAGTCCGGAGTTGGCGAGCGGCGGGCCGCTCATCGGCGCTGGCGGATCCACGAGCAGAACTCCCGGCGCCGGCGGGATACGGCCGCCGGGCAGCCAGTGTTCGAAGGCGACCAGGTCGTCGGCCTGGCGGGCGGCCAGATACCGCGACGGGGTCAGCGTGCGCACGGCGACACCGGGCATCGCCCCGAATGCCCTGGCCAGGGCTTCGGTCGCGGCGCCGCTACCGACGATCGCGACGCTTGCGCGCTGGGGGAGGGGAAGGGTGACTTCGGCGGTGTTGTCGGCTGTGATGATGTCCGGCCGGGTAAGCCGCAGTTCCAGGGATCGCGCCGGCGAGGGAAGCGCGATACTGACCGGGGTAACCGAATGGGCGGGCAGGCTCAGCTCCCGTCCGGCTATCGGCCGCCCCCCAGCCGTTACCTCGAGCCGGTCGGTTACCGCGCGGTCGGCGGAGTTGCCCACCTGCACGAAGACCACGCAGTTCGGCATCGGCTGGCACCGGGCCGAGGGCTGGGTCAAGGCCTGGTCGTCGTCGCCGCGACCAATGGTGACGACGGTGAGTTCGTGACTCGGGCCGGTCACCGGGGGCAGTGAGTCGCCGGTGGCGCGGATGACCGTGACGGTCACCGGTCCCGGCTCCAGCGTCGAATCCCACGCGGCCAATTCCACGGCGGCGGCCATGTCGGTCGGGTTGCGTCCGGGGGCGAGCGCCATTACCGCATGGAGTGCGCGGTCGCGTGCGGTGGTGTCAGCGACCAGCACGTGCGGGCTCGCATCCGCCGCGATCACCGTTATCCGCGTGCCCGCGGGTACATGCTGGATCAGGCTCGCCGCGGCCCGCCGCGCGGCGGTGAACCGGTCCGGCGTGATGTCGGTGGCGGTCATCGCCTGCCCGGCGTCGAGCACGAAGATCCGCGCCGGTGCGGCGCCCGATCGGGCCCCGGCCGGTCCGGCGGGCTCGGCCAGCGCGGCGACGGCCAGGGCGATGATCAGCACCTGCAGCAGCAGGAGCAGCGGAAGGGCGGGCCTGGCGATCCGCTGCCGCCGCGGCCCGGTAGGCAGATCCAGTTCCCGCCAGAGCAGTGTGCTCGCGACCTCATGGCGCGGCGGATGGCGCAGGTGCGTCAGGCAGACCGGCACCAGGACCGCCAGCGCCAGCAGAGCCCACGGCGACTGGAAGATCAAAAGTACCGTCCGAGCAGGCTCTGGTCGCCGAACGGCACCTCGTTGTCATCCGGCGGGACGTATGCGACGCCGCCTCCGGTATCCGGTCCAGGTGCGGTAGTGGCGCTAGCGGTTCCCCCGTTGCCTTCGGCTTGTTGTCCGGACGCATCGGGGCTGGGCCGTACCGGTGCGGTCGGGAGACCGCCGCCACCGGGCAGCACGATCAGCAGGACCCGGTCCCCGGCCAGCGGCAGCAATTGCGCCGGGCCGTTTCCGGTACGGTCGTCGCCTGGCTGACTGCCCGCGGTGTCTCCGCCGGGCGTCCCGGTCTTATGCTGTTCCGTTCCGGGGCGTGCCATTGGGGCCTGTCCCGTCTTGGGTCGTGCCGTCGTGGGCTGGCCGGGACTCGTTGCTGGCGCTGGCGTCGCCTGGCCGGTGGGACCCGAGGCGCGGTCGGCAGGGGCCGAGATGCGGCCGGTGGGATCCGAGGCGCGGGCGGTGGCAGCCGAGTCGCCACCCGCGGCCGCGGCGGTGCGGCCGGGGGCGGAAGAGGGGCCGCCGAGGCTGGCCGACGGGCCGAGACTGCCCGGCGCGCCTGGGCTATCCGGCGCGCCTGGGCTGGCCGACGTGCCGCTCGGGCTGCTGCCCGGCCCGCCGCTCGGGCTTGGGCCGCCTTGTCGCTTACCAGGACCTGGGGCCCCGGCTCTGCCAGTTTTGGCAGCTCCGCTGGGCGGTGGGCTGGCTAGCCGCGCGTCCGGCGCGCGCGCCACTGTCCCCCTCGTGGGCGAAACTGTCCCGCTCGCGGGCACCGCCGCTCGGCCGGTACGCATCGGATCGCCCGCCGTCGCAGAGGCACCGAACGTCGGCCGTGCTCCCTGCCCGGTCCGTGCTTCGCCAGCGGCGTTAGAGCCCCCAGCCACCGGACGCGGCCCAGGTACTGTTCCCGGCACCGCGGCGACGGCCGCGACAGATGCCGCCGTAACCGCTATCGCAGCCCACTCGCTGTATGCCAGCGTCGGCCGGGATACCGCTTCATCGCTGGCCTCGGACACCAGGCCGACGGCACGCTCGATCAAGCTGGCAACCAGCGGATTCTGGTCCGCCGTCCGGTCATCGGCAAAATACAGCGCGGTGCCTACCTGCTCATCCAGCCCGAACGTCGCGTCGAGCAGCCTTGCCGCCTCATCGGAGGAGACCTTCCGCGCCCGGACCACCCTCACCGCACCGCCCGCCAGCGCGATCGTACTGGCGGCGGCGGCCGTCAGTAGCGGGCTTCCGTCGAGGCGTCCGGCCACCACACCGGCGAGCGCCGTCCCCAGCGTGATCAGCAACCAGCGCCGCGCGACCGCCGCTGACCGCTGGCGGACGATGCGCCGCCGCCATCCGTCGAGCCCGTCGCTGAGCCGGACCGCTGCTGACCGAACCTGAACCGCCGTCGTCTGCGCAGCTCCATCGCGTCCGTCGCATCGCTCGCGTCCGTCGCATCGCTCGCGTCCGTCGCGTCCGTCGCGTCCGTCGCGTCCGTCGCGTCCGTCGCGTCCGTCGCGTCCGTCGCGTCCGTCGCGTCCATGGCGGGCCGTGCCGGGTCCGGGCACAATACCTCCCTGCGCGGCAGTCTGACCGAACGGCGGCGGCCTGCCAACAACGTGGCCGCGACCGGCGTCCAATGGGTCACGAACGGTCGTGTTCCCTCATCGAGCGGTGCGGATCGGATCCGATCCGCACCCGGCAGAGAGACGGGTTACCAGCGGCGGTCGCCTGCTTTGCCACCCCGCCCAGGACGCGGGACCGGAGCGCCGTCGCCGAAGGACTGTGATCTGGGTGCCACTCCCGGATCGGCGCCAGTGCCCATTCGACCAGTTCTAAACCGTCGGAGAAACGAGGGATCTGATTGGGACGCCGTAGATAACAGGGCCTCGTTGTACCGCCATCGGTTCGGATGCAGACATCAGCCCGGACCTTTGCCGTTCGCGTCCATATAGCGCGGAAATTCCGTGCTGGACGGAAGTTTGCGCGCCGTATTCGTACATTATATTTCCACATAGCACGGATGTTCCACGTTATCGCATATCCAGTTCGAGACTTATTGGATATTAGGGCAATCCGGCAACCGCCGGGAAAGCCGGCAACCGCCGGGAAAGCCGACAGCCGCCGAGAGGCCCCCTCGTCGAACCCGCAGTCGATCCGTCGCGATACGCCCCTGTCGTATACGGACGAAGGGTTCCGTAACTGCACCCATTTCAGGAGCGGGATCAAGCGTCCACGCCCAGCCCGCACCCGTCCCCGACACCTCCGCACCCGTCCCGCGACGCCTCCCCGCCCAACACGAAAACCGCCATTGCCCGCCCTCAGTATGCCGGGTATTATGCTGAGCATGATGTCAGGCATACTGTGTCACGGATGATGTCGTGAGCGTCCCGCACGTGCTGCTGGCGCTGCTGGCCGAGGGGCCCAAGTACGGTCTGCAGCTGCGCGAGGAGTTCGAGGCCGGGACCGGCGAGGTGTGGCCGCTGAACGTCGGTCAGGTGTACAAGACGCTGGGCCGGCTGGAGCGTGATGGGCTGGTCGAGTCCGACGGGACCGGCCAGGAGGGGCCGCAGAAGAGGTTCCGGATCACGGCCGACGGCAGCGAGGCGCTGGCCGCCTGGTTGCGCACGCCGCCGGATCTGACCTCCCCGCCTCGCGATGAGCTGGTGATGAAGATGCTGGTGGCGGCCCGGGTGCCCGGTACCGACGCGCATGAGGTGATCCAGGCGCACCGGCTGTACATGGTCGAGCTGATGCAGCAGTGGACGCGGCTGAAAGAGGGCGAGGCCCGGGATGATCTGAGCCTGGCGCTGGTGGTGGACGCCGAGCTGTTCCGCCTGGATGCGGTGACCCGGTGGCTGGACGCCGCCGATACGCGGCTCAGACGTGCCGCCGCCGCCGAGGCCGCGGCCGCCGCCGCCGAGGCCGCGGCCGCCGCCGCCGAGGCCGAGACCGAGCAGAGCCCCCCCGCCCCCGCCCCCGCCCCGGTCCCGCGGCTGCGGAGACTAGGGGCACGGCGATGACCGCGGCGGAGAGCGTCCTGCAGTTGCGCGGGG
>Ga0213881_10001072_pt1 | contig 13919 bp, 12 predicted proteins | sample BarmaccoBMER_R08_FD_160104 | JGI IMG/M metagenome (GOLD analysis project Ga0213881, IMG submission 160104) | Barbacenia macrantha exposed rock microbial communities from rupestrian grasslands, the National Park of Serra do Cipo, Brazil - ER_R08 ... | reverse complement strand
GAGCACTGCGGATTATGCCGAGCAGCAGGCCACCTCAACCCCAGCTGACCAGCACCTATACCCCCGCGATCGGCATAATCCGGCACTCGGCATATTCGACTTATACGGCTCCTGTCATCCGGTTCGGGCTGCTGCCGCTCTCCTTTGCGCGTCCCACCTCCAGTGGGCATCGTCAACTTGGGTGGTGGCCTGGTGACTGGGATGATCGGCGGATCGTCTGCGTGGAGGGTCGAGGGGGGCGGGGCTGGTGGGCACTGGTGCGCCGTCGTACAAGGGGTTCCGGTTTCCGGTGGAGATCATCAACCACTGCGTCTGGCTGTACTACCGGTTCCCGCTGAGCTTCCGCGAGGTGCAGGAGATGATGTTGCAGCGCGGGATCGTGGTCTCCCACGAGACCGTCCGGCAGTGGTGCGCGAAATTCGGCCAGACCTACGCCAACGCGCTACGGCGCCGTCGGGCACGTGCCGGGGATAAGTGGCACCTTGACGAGGTGTTCATCAAGATCCAGGGGAAGACCCACTACCTGTGGCGGGCGGTGGACCAGCACGGCACCGTCTTGGACATTCTGGTCACCTCCCGGCGTGACGCTAAGGCCGCCACCAGGTTCTTCCGCAAGCTGCTCACGGGGCTGGAGTATGCGCCTCGGGTGCTGGTCACCGACAAACTGGCCAGCTAGGGGGTGGCTCACCGCCGGTTGATGCGCGGTGTGGAGCACCGTCGATCGAAGTATCTGAATAACCGGGCGGAGAACTCTCACCAACCGACCCGGCAGCGCGAACGCGCGATGAAACGCTTCACCTCAGCGGGGCACGCGCAGCGGTTTCTCTCCGCGTTCAGCGGGATATCCCCACACTTCCGGCCCCGTCGTCACCTGCTCCACGCCGAGGAATACCGGCGCGAGATGGCCAACCGCTTCAGTACCTGGAACGACGTCACCGGGCTGACCCCCGCAGCCTGAACCACCCGAGAGAACCCGACCGTCCCTCCTCAACCACGCACTGAATGATCTCCACCGCTCGTCAGACCAAACAAGTTGACAATGCCACCTCAAGGACCTACGGCCGCTCAACATCGAAGGAACGATCCACCCAGGCGCCAACGACATAAGCTCGCTGACCAAGCGCGGAGCCTGTGGGATCTGACTGTTTCATGGAGACGGTAAATCCCTCTCCGCTTGAATGTTTTTCGATCTTCGCTTCGCTGTATTCCTGTTCGGCGCTGAATAAGGGGATACCGAATACAGACGCGGTGAGCTCGCTCCGTTCGGTGAGACTCTGGGCTAGCTCTGACGCCTTCCCCGCACTGTAGGAGATCTTGATGGTGGGGAAGTTTGCCACGACGAGCCGTTCCAGCACGCCGAATACTTTGATGTCCTCAGAAAAGGGTTCTAGGATATAGCCACTGACGTCCTTATAGCCACTGCCGTCCGGTTTTCTGTTATGCAGGGCGTTTTGTATCGGTTCTGGGTCCCACCACCCCTGCTGAGTGTCCTGCTGAAACGGAGAAGGACTGATGCGAATGTCACAAAGACCGGTGAAGTCCAGCGTGATTTCGATCTTGTCTGTGGAGGTGCTGAGCTTGTCGAGTTGGTAGTTCACCGATACCCCGCCACCCACCGTGAAGAATCCCCAATCGACGTCGCCGCCGACGTTGCCGTCAACGGCGAGATGCGCCTTGTTCTCATCGAAGCGCTCGGCGTTCATGGTGACTGAGAAGGTCCGGTTTAAGTTCTTCAGGTCCGCGACGATCTGATCGGGCTGCTGGGAGATATTGTACTTGATATGAACTTTGTTGTCGTTGGTCGTGAGGCCGCCGTTGTCGGCGCTGGGATGTCTGGTGTTGGTCTTCAGGCTGGTGATCCGCTGTCGGGCGTTGCCCGACGCGTTGACGATGCCGAGTACTTCCGTGCTGGACCCAAGGTACTGGACGATGAGTGGCAGCAGAAGCTGGACCACCGATGATGGCGCGTTTGGCAACTGGTCGGTAAGCTCCTTAATGTTGCCGGTGCTCAGTTGAAGCTTGTTCGGCTTGGCCCATTGACCAAGCTTGTAGTTGATGATGTAGTCAATCTTGGCGTTGCCCTCGATGCCCACACTCGTCATCATTTCCGGAGTGATGGTGCCATAGAGTTCCTCGTACTGCGCCACCACCTGCTGTGCACTCTCCTGAGCATATATGTGGTTGGCGTTCAGCGCGGACTGGTCTTTCGAGGAGAGCCTGTAGCTGAGGTGCCCCAGGTACTCCTCGTATCGGTTACCCACCTGAATGTCACTAAATTTGATGTGGTCGCGCCCCTGGGGAACACAGAGACGATTGAGATACTCCCATGCGGAGGCGACGAAGACGTTGTTGCTGTCCATGTAGTTATACGGGAAGTTCCCGTTCGAGCCGACATCGATGCTGGTGAGTTCGCCCTGCCCGCCTACCGCTTCATTCGCCTTTTTTGCGATCGCTCGATAGAACGCAATCCGGGCGTCTTCGTCGGTCACTATTCCTCCTAAGAGTATTTGTATACCAGCTCACCAACGCGACCAATGATAGGATCGTTCCTGTCGGGCTGCAGCAAATCGACCACCGAAACAGATCTGCTGCGCCAAACAACTTGCAAGCACCAGGTTACCGCTCGTGGCCCCGCCGTCCAGGCTCCGCAGTAATCTTTCACTCTTTGGGTGCTGGTCCGTCAAATGATCGAAGGCCCGGGCGATGGCCAGGATCGCCCGGGGCGGTCAGGACAGGCCCCATAGCTTCCGGTAGTTTGAGGCGAAGTCGGTGCTGCCATACCAGGTTGACGCGTTCGCACCCAGGTCGATCGAACCGATGTTGTGCGGGGTGAACGCGCGGAAGCCGATCTTTTCGTCGGTAAGAGCCGGGTGGTGGGTCAGCGCCCGGAACGGGTCTGTTGCGTTGTGCGAAGCCGGGGCAGGCGAGATCGTTGATCCGTTGATGCTGGTTGGTCAGATCGCCAGGGTCAGCTCGTCGAAGGCAGCCAGGACCCGTAGGTTTGCTCCTTCCTCAACTCCGAGTTCGTAGTGTCCGCGGCGGATGTTCTGGATGAACGCGTGCCCGGTAGTGATCACCCGTGCGCAGCGAAGCTGTTTGAGGCCGCGCATCGGCCGCAGCCGGGACTTCAGGCGGCCATGATCGGACTCGATGGGATTATTCGCGTATTTCTCCAGGACATGGCAGGCGGCGGGCAGCAGCTCATCCAGCACCCGTGGGTAAGCCTGTGCCCGGTCGGTCGTCACGTCCGTCGGCCGTGGGGCCTGGCCCAGCGCGCGGGTGAAGAATCGGCGGGTGGCCGCCAGATCCCGTTTCTCCGACACCAGCACGTCGATGACCTGCCCGAACTGGTCGATCGCCCGATACACGTAGCGCCACCGACCGGCGACCTTGACGTAGGTCTCATCCACAAACCACCGATCACCCGGGGCGTGCCGGCATGGTCGTGCCGCATCGATGAGCAGGGGCGTGAACCGTTGCACCCACCGGAACACGGTCACATGGTCGACGGTGATTCCGCGCTCGGCCAGCAGTTCTTCCACGTCGCGGTAGGACAGTCCGTAGCGCAGGTACCAGCGCACCGCCAGCACGATGACCTCACGAGGAAACCGAAACCCAGCGAAACCAGACTGAGGTGGAGGTACTCGACGACGGCGACGGCGCATCAGCCCAGCCTGCCTGAAGCTGTCCTCCACCAACGCAACAGTCCCATCCTGCACGGCTGCCTCAAAACCCGCACCTGCTACGACGAAGCGACCGCATGGTCTCATCACGTCGAGCAGGCTGCCGCTTGACATTCAAGCTCCTGGGATGTCTGTCAAGTTAACCTTGATCATGATCTACTTTGCTAGAGCAACCACAAGATGTAGGGGTTACACTCGCCGAACGGTGGCTCATTTTCTGGTTGCATTAGCAAAGTAGATCATGATCAAGGTTAACTTGACAGTGCCCCCTGAATGCCCAGCCGCCCGCCACAACACGATCCGAGCCCGCCGATACTGATCCATCATAACTCGCACGGTGAGGCAATGACTCAAGACCGGCTCGATCCTCATCCGTCAATTCCATGACGGACATCATGTCGCGACACCGACCCAAGATAAAGGACATTTATCATCCTTGATCGTTCGCGGTATTCGCAGTACCGTTCGTTATTTTCCTTGACGCGCCGTAACTAATCAGGTCCGACGGCGTGGCTAGTTACGTTCCGCGCTTGCTTGTAATAGGAGGACTCACTTGGAGTTTGTGGAAGCCTCTGATCCCAGTGAGAACCTTAATGGAGTTAGGGATCGCAGGTTCTGGACTGCCGAGATCTACGGCAGGGATCGGGGGGCCGTAATCTTCACGGATGGGCAAGAGGCCGGCCCAGCGCTTGTTGTCTTTGTCTTTGATATCATCCGCTTGGTCTCTGGGTCCCCCGGGGTGGGCCTTCATGGAGGCGTACTTGATTGGGACCTTCAGGATCGCAACCAGGTTGAGCTCCTCATCGCTGGGAGCGCGCACCTCTTTCCAGCGATCAGGGATGACCTGGTTGACGAGTACACCTCAAGAGCGTCTTTCTTCACTTTATTATCGTACACCAAGGAAGCCTCTCCGTAAATCACCGCTGAACGGTAGGAAACACCGTGATAGAACGCCCCTCGAGCCAAGACCAGAGCATCCACGTGGGTTATCGTCACACACACCCACATGCTGGGCGACGGATTCTCTGGCTTCGGTTTGAGTGCCGCCATCAGATGGGAGGCGTGTGAGCCGTGCAAGTACAGCGTCTCATCCGCTCTCCCGTACACCGTTGGCAGGACGACGGGCCTGTCAGGGCAGCCGCCGGAGGTATCCTCGGGGGCGATAAAGCCGACATGGCAAAGGTAACCGTCGTCGAGGATCGAGTGCACCAGCGCCTTGTCTCTCTTAACGAGGTTAGCATATATGGGGCCGGGGGATGGTACATCGTAACATTTGTTCTCGTCATACTCGTTGGGGACGTCGTGGCCGTGGGTTTCGGAAGTCGACATGGTTCCTCCGTGTGGGCGATTGTGCGCAACGGCTGGTTGGTGTTTTTCGGGAAATGTTGGCGAAGTGGCCGGTTGGTGTTTTTGTGGCGCTGCGCCGCTACGGTGAGCGTGGGGTCACACAAGTAGGTCGGCGGGCTGGTGCGGGCGGGTGAGCTCGGCATGACGGGCTATTTCCTTGTCTTGTACCCAGGTTATTCTGTTGTGCGGGAGCTTGGGTATATTTTCCACTTTTTCTGGGTCGGTGGTGCAGTCACATGCTCGGCGCGGCGGTCGTAAGGAATTCGCGCGAGCATGATAAATCCGCTGATACGCTCGACCAGGGTAGTGATCTGATTTGCCACTTTTTGTGATGCTTGGGTCTTTCTCCTGGAAGCCGAGTCATCGAGTGATCATGGGCTTGGATGTGCGTCTTTTAGCGGGGTAAAGCCAAATGCGGTGCCGTACAGGGAGAGCTCTGCTTCCAGCGCGATGACGATGTTCTTCTGCTTACGGAAGCCGTGGGCCTCGCCGTGGAAGCCGATGTAAGAGTGGCTCGGGGGTTCGTCACCCCTTTCTGTCACGAGGTTGGTGAGGAAGGTGTAGCACTGGTGGGGCGGGCAAATGGGGTCTTCCAGTCCCTGGATGATCACGAAGGGGACGCTGATGTTGTGGGTGTGGTTGATGGGAGAGCGCCCCTGGTACTTCTCCTTGTCGAATTTCCCGAGCAGGTTTTCCACGTAGTGGGACTCGAAGTCGTGGGTACCGCCCATGGCGAATTTGACCAGGTCCAGGACTGGGTACATCACCGTGGCGGCGGCGAAAGTCTTGTCTGTGGACTCATCGGAGGTGATCGCGGCGGCGCTGGTGAAGCCGCCCGCGCTCCCACCCCGAATACCCAGACGTTGCCGGTCCGCCAGATTTTCTTTGACGAGGGCAAGGGCAATGTCCTCGGTGTCCTGGACGTCGAGCAGTCCCCACTGTCCTCGGAGCCGGTTGCGGTACTCGCGGCCGTAGCCGGTGGAGCCGCCATAGTTGACCTGGGCGACGCCGATGCCCCGGCTGGTGAAGTACGCCACGGTCAGGTCCAGGCTCAGAGTGGAGCGGGCGGTGGGGCCGCCGTGGACGTACATCACATAGGGCGGAAGCTCTTTAGCCTGCCCAGTGTAAAGGGGATTATGCGGCTGGTAGACGGTGGCGTAGATCTCCTTGCCCTTGCGGTTTATAAAGCTAGGTGGGTTCGTCATTGGGGTCGGCAGATACTGCTCGATGTCTGCGTAGGACGTGCCCTTGCTGATCACACGCGGCTTACCGTGGCCGTCGAGGTCTACCTCGATCACCGCGTCAGCTTCGACGGGTCTACTGGCAACCCCCAGGACGTAGTTCCCTCGGACGTCGAGGTATCCCGCCCAATCGGTGTATTCGCCGGCCAGTGGAGTCAGTTTCTTGGCGCCCAGGTCGAGAATACCGAGCTGTTGTGCGCCCTTGCCGTGGAGCACCACGATCTTGTTGGTGGGCATCGGGGCGCACCAGCGGGAGCCGAGCCCCCATAAGTAGCCGCCGAACTCCTCGTCAGGCTGGCCGGGCAGCAGTGTGGGCTCGCCCCAGTCGCCGTTCTGGTAACGGATCTCGTATAGCTTCCACCAGCGGCCTTGGTCCCCCTTGGCGTTTTCGAGGTAATCGCTGACGGCGAGAAGGGTGTCCTTGTCGATCCACTCCACTTGGACCACAGAGGAACCCAGCATGACGGAGGCGGGGTTGACGGGCTTGGAGAACGAGGTGCCCTTGACCTCCGCGACCTGCAGCTCGGTCTGATCCCAGGGCATATCGGGGTGGTTCCAACTGAACCAGGCGACGCGGAGCTTGTCAGGGGAGAGGATTGGCCCGGAGAGAAAGTGCTGGTTGTCCGGGTCGGAGAAGAGCACCGTGACCTTGGAACTGTTATTGGCGGCCGTGCCGTCCAGCGGCACGGAAACGAAGGACCGAGTGACTTCGGTGGGTTTTGCCTCGTCTTTGAGATGCTCGTGCAAGCACCACACCGACTTGCCGTCCGAGGACAGCACGGGAAGCAGGTAGCGCAGCGACTCCGGTGCCGGGGACTGCGGGGTCAATGGCTTGGGAGACGAGTCGCCAGGAGAGTAGGAGTACAGCCGCTGGTCATCGTAGTGAGAGAAGACGACACGCGGGGGCGAGTTGCCCGAGCCCGGTATCGCCATCCAGGCCCGACCGCCATACTCGATCACCCGGCTGCGAACGTTCCATTTCCCGTGGGGAAGTACCTCCTGCGGGTCGCCGTAGCCCTTGCTGTCGTCCCTAGAACGCATCAGGATGATACGGCCCTCGAGATCGGGGCGCGGCTCGGCCCACCACACCTCGTGGTCTCCCACGTACGTCGGCCAGCTTAGAGTGTCGTGGCTGATGGCGGCACGCTTGGCGTCGATGGGGGAAGGCCATGAGCCGAACGGCGCCATGATTGGGCCCGATTGGGTTGGAGGTTTCATCGGAGATGTCAGCCCTTCAGGAACTGTGCCGGTGACGGTGCCTGCCAGGGACAGCCAGCGCTGACATATTCGCCGCTGCTAGCTGCCGTTGGTGTCGGCCATGAGCGGGATCGCCTCAAGCACCGTTTTTTCGAGGATTCTGATGAGGGTAGGGATGAAGTTTTTGTCTCCATCGCTTCGTTGCTGTCGTGCAACCGCTCGTTGGTCTTCCCCACGATGAGCCAACGGATCTTGTCCAGATCGATTTCGGAGGTGTCTCCGTTGACAAAGCCCGCCTGAGTCAGCGATCGTCGCCCGACATCACAGTGCTACCGAGAATTGCAACCGTTTCTTGCCTCCCCTTGTCCGGTGTCCAGCCTACCTACCGGAGGACGAGTTGGCTTTCTATCTATTTTGTATATCTTGCTCGAGGACGATCTTTGCCGTCTTGCGCAAGACGTCCGTAATAACGTCCAAGAATGGTCCCCTCGGCTCTTCCTCGATCGTCCTCGACGGATCGTCGATCCACGGGCTTGTCACCATAGAGCGCAAGAGGGTGACGCTCGTTTCTCCCGTTTCTCCGCTCGTCACGCCCAGGCGCTTCTTGTATGCGGTCATGAACGCTTCGCCGTAATCTGCCTCGGCGAACTCGGTCGTAGTCACGATGAGTTCGTAGCCGTAGATATCCTCCACGCCTTGGGGGCTAAGACGGCGATGCATAGCCCGATTGAATTCATTGGCTTTGCCTAGATCTGTATTCAGCTGTCCGTTTTTCTTGAAGTTGAAGGCATAGGCGAGGACATTCAGGTCGGGCCCGAGCTTGCAGAACAGATCCTTGTCCTCACTGTCTTTTCCACTCAGCAGATCATGCAGTACTTGATCATGGGTTTTGGGATCGATGTTCTTCCGCAGAAGTTCCAATTGCTCTTGGACCTTTTGGGCGTCGCCTCCTTCGACCTCTGCGGGCAGGCGTGGCACAGGTACTACAATGAACTGATCGCCCGGCTCGAACATGCACAGTAGCCGGACATAAAACTTCTTACAGCTGAACAATGCCTCGTTCAACAGCCGACCGTACCCGTCCATGGACGGCCTGATGACCCGATGGCTCAGGTACACCGAAGCCGGCGCTGCGCCCGGCTTCGACCCCTCAATCCCGTAAATTCCCACGGTCTCCTCGGATTTGCCGTCGAAGATGTACGGGGCGCTGAACGTGACCAGGTTACGCATTGCGGAGTTGCGGTAACACAGGGCGCCAGCCGGGTAGGGGACGTAGCCTGTCTTGTGCGGGTCGATCGTTACCGAATCGGTGTGAGCAAGCGCCGTCAGTTGGGCGCGAGTATGTGCCGACAGTAAAGATTCGTTCCCTGCGTCTTGTCGGAGCATGGAGGTGAAGTAGCCACCCCACGCCGCGTCGCCGTGCACAGCGAACTCGAGGCCCTGCTTCCGGAATTTCTCACGAAGGTCGAGGATTTTGTCGAGCGGGTCGACCGCGGTCTCCTCGGTGCTTCCTATCACCGCGACAACTTCGAGCACTGGTCTGTGATCTTGCAGGCACTGCGTTAAGAACTCCTCCAGCTTATTGACGTCTATGCGGGCGTCGACATCGACTGGGGTGTTGGAAAGGTTGGAGGAGCCGATGCCGAGAACGGCCGCAGCTTTCTTCCACGAGTAGTGCTTCGTCCCCGGCACAACGCACACCGCCGGCTGAATGGGCGGGGGAATGGGCGGCCGAATGTCATTCATGAACTGGCGCGAGAACTCCACCAGCCCGAGGCTCTGCACAGAGTACTTCTCCAAAACCCGAGTCAACTCCTCAAGAGGGATACAGTAGGGCTTCTTCTGCAGGCGTTCGGGCAGTTTGAGGATGTCATCGACCTTGATGTTCAACAGCTGCCACCGGTCTGCGTCAACGATGACGACCCTACCGCCTTGCGGCAAGGGAACATCGATTTTATTAGCTTTCTCGAGTACCTTTTCGTTTTCTAAGGCCGCCTTGAGGGCGACCGGGAAGAACTTGAGGTTGCGGGCGGCCCACAGCGCCTCCAGATTCGCCACAGTGCCGTCACAGGTGATATGCCCCCACGAGCGGGGGGGCATATTCTCGCTCACAGAATAGCCCACCATCTCGCACAGCTCGTTGCCCACAGTTATCTCGAGGACTGTGGTAGCCGTGGAAGCCTCCCGGGCGACGTTGTTGTTGTTGTACAGCATTGCGGCGAAATAGCCGAGAATGCTTGGCATGGTAAGTTCCCAGAGCATATGGCCCTGGTAACGCATGCTGAAGAACGGCGGGGATTTCTTGAGCAAGGCCAGCAGCGCGTGGAAGTGCTCCCGCAGCGATCCCATAGCCCTCAGGTACTCGCGGGACTGTTTAATCTCCTCGGTGATAGCCGTGGGGTCTTCGGGATGAAAATTACGTCGCCAGAACACATGGTCGCGGAACGCCTCGAGGATCAAACGCTCCAGCTCATCGGCGTTCTCCGCCCTCGGCCCCAAAAACCAGGCCTCGACCGCGTGAGACCTCGACACTGCCGGGGACGGAAGGAGGGCAGACAGCTGGCTGAACAGATCGTCGGCTCGCGCGTCGTAGACAGAGTCCATTGTGGCGTTCCTTTCATGCTCGGCTCAGACAAAACATGAGCCCGTGATGTGCTGGTCCGATTCGTAGTCTTGGGAGTCGCGCTCGACGCCGGCTGATGGATCAAGTTTGCTCAGGTAGGAGAGCAAGTATGCTTCGGCCAGGGTCATACGGATCAACTCGTCGAGGTCGACGCTCTCGTTAGGGGCGTGAAGACGAGCTTGGGGCTCCTCACACCCCACCAGCAAGACCGCGGCACTTGGGTTGACTTTGTGGAGCACGTTCACGAGGGGGATCGAGCCGCCCTGCCCAATCGACACGACCGGCTTCTTGCCGAATGCCTCGCTCAGCGCCCGCTTCGCAGTGGGGTAGTGCTCCTCTTCTTTCAGGCCGGTCGTGAACCCCTCCCCCAGGGCGACCTCCTTCATCTCCAAGTGGACATCCCAAGGTCTGACCCTGTCCAGATGAGCTTTCAAATGGCGCAGGGCGTCTTCGGGCTTTTGGCTGGGCGCGAGCCGCACACTGATCCGCGCGGTGGCCGTGGGCAACAACACGTTCGCGGCCTTGTCGATCTCGGGCACGCTGTTGATCCCGATGACGGTAATCGACGGCTTGGCGCTCAATCGTTCGCGGACACCGCCGCAGCCGATCAAACCGACCCCGTCGAAAACTCCGGCGTCCATCCGGTACTGTTCTTCCGTCATCTCCTGACCCGAGTAACGATCCGACGCCAGCCCCGTCACGACGACATTTCCTCGCTCGTCATGCAAACTGGCGAGGGCATTGTCAACTTGATGGCCTGACTGATCTTTGGGGTATGGTTGGGCCGGTTCGGGTGTTTCTCTGCCGTGGTGGTCAGGCGGCGGTTGGGGTTGTTCCGGTGATCTGGTTCCAGGTGGTGAACCGGTCGGTCATGTCGCGGCGGTACTCCTGGGCGGTGAGCCGGTGACGGCCGGGCCGGAAGTGCGGAGAGATGCCACTGAAGGCGGATAAGAACCGCTGAGCGTGCCGGGCTGAGGTGAACTTCTTCATCGCTCGTTCCCGTTGGCGGGTGGGTTGGTGGGAGTTCTCGGCGCGGTTGTTCAGGTACTTTGACTGGCGGTGCTCGACTGAGCGCAGCACCCGGCGCCGGGCAGCGCCGTAGCTGGCGAGTTTGTCGGTGACCAGCACCCGGGGCACGTACTCCAACCCTTTGAGTAGCTTACGGAAGAACCTCATCGCGGCCCTGGTGTCCCGCCGGGAGGTGACCAGAATGTCCAGCACATTCCCGTGTTGGTCTACCGCCCGCCACAGGTAGTGCCGCTTGCCGTTGATCGTGATGAACACCTCGTCAAGGTGCCACTTGTCCCCGGGACGTGCCCGACGGCGCCGTAGCGCGTTGGCGTAGGTCTGGCCGAATTTCTGGCACCACTGCCGGATGGTCTCGTGGCTGACCACAATCCCGCGCTCCAGCATCATCTCCTGCACCTCGCGCAAGCTCAGCGGGAACCGGTAGTAGAGCCAGACACCATGGCTGATGATCTCCCCCGGGAAGCGAAACCCCCGGTACGACGGCGCCTCGACCCCCACCAGCCCAGCCCTCCCACCTCACTGCGAGCAACCCGGCGATCCTCCCAGCCACAAGGCAGGCGACCAAGTTGACGGTGCCCCAGCCGCCCCGGTGACCAACCCGGCTTACCCCGCGCAGCGAACCCAGCACCGAAGGCCTCGTCAGTGAACACCTCACCGAGCTGATCACGGATCGCCACCGGCAACGGAACCCTCCGCCCGGCATACATCGCCCGGACCGCCGCGACGATCTCCTCACTCGGCTCGGGCCAGGGCTGGGGACGCATCGACATCACTGTGCTCCATCCACAGCCGAGGGACGACAAGACTCGACCACGAACGATCATGAACACATAGAAAATCAACAAGCCGGAGCCACGCCGGGACGGCAATCAACACCCAACCGAATTAGCCAGCAGGATCACGCGTTCGTCCAAAACCTCCGCCGCGGCCACTACGAACTCGGGGCTGAGGAAGGAGTAAACCTCCGGGTCCTGGCTGCCTTCGACGAGCTGACCCTGGCGATCTGACCAACCAGAATCAACGATCTCGCCTGCTCCGGCTTCGCCCAACGCAACAGACCCCTCTTGATCGCTAGGCAGGCTGATCAATCGGTCCCAGCAGCCAGTTCCCCGGTGCGTTGTCATCCTCGCTTAGATAAAACTCGATGATAGCGTCCCGGAACTCTTCATGACTGAGCTTGCCATCGCCGTCACGGTCGAGTCGCCGGAACGCCTCACTGGAATGCGTTGGGTGGATACCGAGGCCATGATACATCCGTACATATTCATCAAAATCGAGCGAGCCGTCCGCGGTGGTATCGACTATGCGTATAAAGGCGTTGGCAATCCTTATCACCGCGTCTTCGAAGTTCCCGGGAGTTGTGACACTGGAATGCATGACGCTAATAAACCCTTCGCGCCCAATTCGCCCGTCGGTGTCAATATGGTCTGAATCAAGCAGCAGACTCCACCATTTATCAAATGCCTCTCGCAGCGCTTGGGAGTGCTCCGGGTTATCACCACCCGGCAGGTTAGTAAATAAGCTGGCCATCTGTTGAAAATCGTCGCGAGTGAGGTAGCCGTCCTGGTTCTGATCAAACCAGTCGAAAAGAACATTGAACTTCCGAGACTTCACACCCTCCGACATTTCCACCCCTTTCGTTGGTCACTACGCAGTGTAGCTGACCAGCTATTCCCTTGTAAAGGCTTGAGCTGGCGTTGTCAACTTGTTCGGTAGTTCGAGCTGTCGGGTCACGCAGGGGGCACTGTCAACTTGGCACCATCAACTTGCTGGAGTTGTCTGGCGGTACGGGCATGGCTGGATCGGGCGGGTCGGTCCGCGGGCCCGTATCAGGCCGCCGGGAGACCGTTCGGATCCGGGGGAGATCAACCTCCCGAGCGCCCGGTGCTCTTCCGGCGGCGCCAGGAACGGATCTCCGCGTCGGTCGTGGCATCGCGCTGATCGGCGTACCGCAGGACCGTCTGGGCGCTCGGGAGGTTGATCTCCCCCGGATCCGAACGGTCTCGTCAGGCGGCGGTTGGGGTTGTTCCGGTGATCTGGTTCCAGGTGGTGAACCGGTCGGTCATGTCGCGGCGGTACTCCTGGGCGGTGAGCCGGTGACGGCCGGGCCGGAAGTGCGGAGAGATGCCACTGAAGGCGGATAAGAACCGCTGAGCGTGCCGGGCTGAGGTGAACTTCTTCATCGCTCGTTCCCGTTGGCGGGTGGGTTGGTGGGAGTTCTCGGCGCGGTTGTTCAGGTACTTTGACTGGCGGTGCTCGACTGAGCGCAGCACCCGGCGCCGGGCAGCGCCGTAGCTGGCGAGTTTGTCGGTGACCAGCACCCGGGGCACGTACTCCAACCCTTTGAGTAGCTTACGGAAGAACCTCATCGCGGCCCTGGTGTCCCGCCGGGAGGTGACCAGAATGTCCAGCACATTCCCGTGTTGGTCTACCGCCCGCCACAGGTAGTGCCGCTTGCCGTTGATCGTGATGAACACCTCGTCAAGGTGCCACTTGTCCCCGGGACGTGCCCGACGGCGCCGTAGCGCGTTGGCGTAGGTCTGGCCGAATTTCTGGCACCACTGCCGGATGGTCTCGTGGCTGACCACAATCCCGCGCTCCAGCATCATCTCCTGCACCTCGCGCAAGCTCAGCGGGAACCGGTAGTAGAGCCAGACACCGTGGCTGATGATCTCCCCCGGGAAGCGAAACCCCCGGTACGACGGCGCCTCGACCCCCACCAGCCCAGCCCTCCCACCTCACTGCGAGCAACCCGGCGATCCTCCCAGCCACAAGGCAGGCGACCAAGTTGACGGTGCC
>Ga0213881_10001071_pt1 | contig 13926 bp, 10 predicted proteins | sample BarmaccoBMER_R08_FD_160104 | JGI IMG/M metagenome (GOLD analysis project Ga0213881, IMG submission 160104) | Barbacenia macrantha exposed rock microbial communities from rupestrian grasslands, the National Park of Serra do Cipo, Brazil - ER_R08 ... | reverse complement strand
CGTTGCTGCTGGCCGTGCTGTATCTGGTCGAGCAGCGCAACCTCAAGCGGCTCCTGGCCTACTCCAGTGTCGAGCACATGGGCATCCTGGCCATCGGAGTCTCCTTCGGCACCCCAATCGCCTTCGCCGGAGTGCTGCTGCACGTGCTGGCACACGCCGCGGCCAAGGGCAACGCCTTCTTCGGCGCCAGCGTGCTGGTGCGTACCTACCACACCAGGGAAGCCGGACGGATCCGATGCGGCTTCGACCGGCTGCCGTGGACCGCCCCGCTGTTCCTCCTCGCCATCCTCGCACTGTCTGCGATGCCCCCGTTCGGGTTATTCCGCAGCGAGTTCCTGATCGTCGCTGGCGGGCTGGGCTCGGCCCGCTTCACCCCTGCCGCAGCGATGGTCGCTTTGGTCACGCTGGCGTTCCTCGGGTTGTCGATGGCCACTACCCGGATGCTGTTTGCCCCACCCGAGGACGGTCCGGGAGCCGCGAGCGCGCCGCGGGGCGAGCCGAGCGCGTGGATGGCGGCGCCCATGGTCGTCGGGGTAGTAGCGCTGCTCGTGCTGGGCCTGCACCCGCCGGACCCGCTCACCGCCCTCATCACCCGCGGGGCCGCCGAGCTGGGCGGTGCGTTGTGAGCCGGTCCGCCCTCCGCAGCACCGCTCAGGACCCGGTCGGCGCCCTGCACCATGCGCTGCACACGCGCCTGGCCAGCGGCCAGCGGTTCGCTGCGCTGCTGGGCCGGGGTAACCCCGCTGAGGGAACCGAGCTGGTCGCGCTCGTGGCGCGCGACGACGGCATCACTGCGCTGAACGCGCCACTGCCTGCTGGCGTCACACACTATGCGGCCCTGACGCCGCGGCTGCCGGCGGCGTTCTGGTATGAGCGGGCGATCCACGACCTGGTCGGCCTGGTGCCCGACGGACATCCCAGGCTGGATCCCTTGGTGCTGCCGCACCGCGAGGACGCCGGCCGGTTGCCGTACCCCGGCTCAGCCGGACAGCCGGACCGGATCGAGCCCGACGAGCGCGCGCTGTCCGGACACCTGCACGGCACCGGGGTGTTCACCATCCCGCACGGTCCGGTGCGCTCCGGGGTGTTCGAATCGGTCGAGTACCTGGTGGAAACCCCCGGCGAGGACATTCCCCACCTGCGGATTCGCCCGCATGCCAAGCACCGCGGCGTGCAGAAGCGGTTCGAGGGCATGACCGTCGACGACGGTGTGTTGCTGGCCGAACGGGTCGAAGGCATCGCCTCGGTGGCGCATGCATTGGCCTTCGCCCACGCCGTGGAGACCCTGGCCGGCGCTCGCGTGCCGGTCGCCGCCGTGATGATCCGGGTGCTGCACGCTGAGCTGGAGCGCATCGCCAACCATCTCGACGTTCTGGGCAAGCTCACCGATGCCGCCGGCCTCGCGGTGGCCACCGCGCGGTTTGGACTGCACAAGGAGCGCACCCTGCGGCTGGTGGGTGCGCTGTCCGGGAGCAGGTTCGGCCGTGGCGTCGTCGTGCCCGGCGGCGTGACCGCGCCACCCCGGTTGCCGGCCGATCAGATCATCGCCGAGCTCGACCGGCTGCAGCACCCCATCAACGGCGACATGCGAGCCGGTGTGGCCGTCAACGTCGGCTTCTACGGGATGTGGCGCACGCTGGAGTTGCTGCGGGTGCCGCCCGGCTGGCTGGCCGTGAGCATCCTGCTGCTGGGTGGGTTCACCGCGTTGCTGGGTATCGCGCACGCCACCGTGCAGACCGATCTGGCCGAGGTGGTGGCGTACTCCAGCGTGGAGAACGGCGGTCTGATCAGCGTCGGGTACGGCGTCGCCCTGGTCGGAGCTGTTGTGGATCGGCCACCGCTGGTCGCTGTAGGTCTGCTTGCGGCGACCCTGCAGACGGTGGCGTACGCACTGGCCAAGTCGCTGCTGTTCTCGGCCGTCTCCGGGATCCAGGACGCGACGGGCACCACTGAACTGGAGGCGCTGCGCGGCGTTGGGCATCGCCTACCCGCCAGCGGAACCGGCCTGGTCATCGGGGCGCTCACGCTGGCCGGCCTGCCGCTGACCGCCGGGTTCGTCTCGGAGTGGTTCCTGCTCGAGTCGCTCATGCAGCAGTTCCGAATTGGTCAGCTGGCCTACGCGCTGCCGCTGGCGGTGGCCGGCGCCCTGGTCGCCATCACCGTTGGGTTCGCCGCGGTGGCGTTCGTCCGGATCGTCGGGCTCATCGTGTTGGGGTCTCGCCAAGGCGCCGACGCGATCCGCGATCGCGAGGTCGGTCCGCTGGGCACGGCCGGCCTGGTCCTGCTCGGCGTGGGCTGTCTGGGCGTGGCCGCAGTCGCCCCGCTGTGGATCCGGGTGCTGATCGCCGGACTCGACCCCGTGGTGGGACGGGACGTGGCGGCCGGCGCGCTCAAGTCGGAGTGGGTGCTGCAGCCGGTCTACTCCGAGTTCTCCGCACTGTCGCCGTCCTGGCTCGTCCTCGTCATGCCCGTCCTTCTGGTCGGGGTGCTGGGTCTGAGCGTGGTCTTCGGGCGCGGTCGGATGTTCGCGGTGCGCCGGGTCCCGGCGTGGCGCTCGGCAACCGGGGGAGTGGCCGGCGAGAACCAATACACCCCCTTCGGGTTCGCCAACCCAACCCGCAAGGTGCTGGCCACCCTGCTGCTGACCCGATCCGAGCTCACCGTCCTCGAACGGGAGACGGGTGGGCGCGTCGGCGACCCGCACCGTGACGCCGCGGGAGCTCACCTCGGCTACACCACCGACGTCGTCGAGGTGGTCGAGCGGTTCCTGTTCCGCCCACTGCGCCGAGGCCTACTGCGGGCCGTGCGCACCGTGAAGAGGCTGCAGAACGGCCGGCTGGATGCCTACCTTGGCTACATGCTCATCGCCGTGCTCGCGGTGCTCGCGGTCGTAGCCGGGTTGGCGTGACGACGACAAATCGGCTGTCACCACTGCGGTTTGTGCTGGCCTTCGGTGTGGTCAGCGGCCTAGCCGATGTCGTCTACGAGGGTGCCCGCGCGATCGTCGGCCCCTTCCTCGCCAACCTCGGCGCCAGCGCGCTCGTCGTCGGGTTCGTCACCGGGGTAGGCGAGGCGGTGGCGCTGGTGCTGCGGCTGGGCACCGGGCGGCTGTCGGACCGCACCGGGCGGCACTGGGCGCTCTCGATCATCGGCTACCTGATGACCGTGGCCGCGGTCCCGCCACTGGCGCTGAGCCAAGCCCTGTGGCAGGCCGCGCTGCTGGTCGTCGCGGAACGCTTCGGCAAGGCCGTGCGGACCCCGGCGCGGGACACCATGCTCGCCCAGGCCAGCAGCAGGACCGGCCGTGGCCGGGCCTTCGCCATCCACGAAGCACTCGACCAGTCCGGGGCGGTGGTTGGTCCGTTGGTAGTGGCCGCCATGGTCGCGATCTCCGGATACCGCCTCGGGTTCGGGGTGCTGGTCGTCCCCGGGGTGGCCACCCTGGTGCTGCTGGTCTGGCTGCGCCGGGCGGTCCCGGTCCCCGGTGCCTACGAGGGCTCCTCGCCCGACCCGATGACCGCTGCCGCGACCGGTCAGCGATTCTCCGCTCGCTTCTGGGCCTACACCGCCTTCACGGCGATGACCATGCTGGGGTACGCGACCTTCGGGGTGCTCTCCTACCACCTGCAGGTCCGCCACATCGTGCCGGAACCGCTGATCCCGGTGCTGTATGCCGTCGCGATGGGCGTGGCTGCGTTGGCCGCCCTGGCCTCCGGTGCGATCTACGACCGGATCGGCCTGCGGGGCCTGGTAGTGCTCCCGGTGTTGGCCGCCGCGGTCGCGTTCCTGTCGTATTCGTCGTCGGTCGCGCTGGTTTGCGTGGGCGCGGTCGTGTGGGGAGCCGCGATGGGCGTGCACGAGTCCACCATGCGCGCGGCCGTCGCCGATATGGTCCCGGCCGCCCGCCGCGGAGTTGGCTTCGGCACCTTCACCGCAGTCTACGGGCTGGCCTGGTTGGCCGGTGGCACGATCCTGGGCGCCCTCTATGGTTACTCGATCTCCGCCCTGATCACCTTCACGATCCTCACCCAGGCGCTGGCGCTTGTCTTGTTTGTTCCGCTGCTGCGTGCTCGCTGATCCCCCGGACGACAGCGGGAACTGAGGAACCGGGAACTGTGGAACACCGTCAGCTCGCCGAGCCGGCTCAGCGGAACGAATTCCGGCTCCATACCGACTTCCATTGGTAGCGGCATCTTCACCGACCGTACAACTCCCGGTTACTGCCTGGACAAGCCTCGCTGGCCATGATCGGATCGTGACCGGACGCGTGGAGTACTACCACGATCCCGCCGCACCGGCAGCGAATAGCGTGGTGGCCGTGGTCTTCGCGGTGGTGCGCGACGCGCAGGGCGGGGTGCTGCTGGCCCAGCGCGCCGACACCCGCAATTGGGAACTGCCCGGTGGGCGGGTGGAACCCGGCGAGTCCGCTACCGACGCGCTACGCCGCGAGGTGCGGGAGGAGACAGGTATCGAGATCGCGCCGGCCGGGCTGGCCGGTGTCTACACCGATCCCGGTCACGTGATGACCTACCCCAGCGGGGAGACCAGGCAACCGTTCGCGGTGTGTGTCCACGCCCACCCTACCGGCGGCCACCTGCAACCCGATAAACGTGAAGTGCTCGCCGTCGCCTGGGTCCAGCCGACCGGGTTGGAGAAGTTGCCGATGCATCCGAGCGTGCGCCTGCGCTTACAGCACGCCCTGGACCGACCGGACCGCCCCTACCTGGGATGAGACGCGGCGCGGCGAGCCCCCCTTCCGGGCAGTGGCGAACTCGTGCCGTGGGACACCGGTGAACACCCTCCGGGTCACAGCAGGCGGTGGCGTTCGGAATCCGACTGGCGTAGGGCGGTGGCAAGGCGACCGATCTCGCCGCCGAGCGGGCGGTCTGCCGTAATCAGCGGCACCGCACGGGCGACTTCCTCGTGCAGCCGCCGCAGGGCAGGGGCGGGGTCGACCGATCGCAACCAGCGTGCCTGCACGGCAGCGATCAGTTCACAGGCGGTGACCACGAACGCCCCGTCGATGACCGCACGCAGTTGTTCACCTGCGGCGCAGGCGAAGGCCTGCACGTCTTCCTGACCGGCGGAGGTGTCGATCGAGCCGAGGGTCGCCGGCGTGGTGAGCCGGCGCATCGTCTGTAACTCGCCGACCGCCCGCTTGTGCACCGCGGCCAGGCCAACCTGGCGCCCCGGCGCAGCGGCGAGCTGCGGCGACAGGCCGGTATACCGGTCATCGAGCAGCCGATGCATCCGCTGCACGCTGATCTCCGCGACGTGCACCACCGCCGCGGCCACCGCGTCCAGGCGCAACCCCCGTTCGGCGGCATGGAAACCCGCCGTGGAGACGAACTCTCGCCCCATCCACGCCGGCGAGTCGGTCACGACACCCAACCCCCGCCACGCAGCACCGGCCAGGTCATCGACCACCCGACGCAGGTGCGCCAGAGCCTGCGGCCCGACGCGCACCGACACCGGCGCCTGCACCACCTCACCGCGCACCATGCCACCATCGCTGAGCCGCCGTACGTCGTCGAGCACCGTCGCCAGAACGTCATCCACGCCGCCGGCTAACCGACTGTCGTAGATCGCCCGAGGCGCACCCAGGGCATCCACGGTGGCCGCCAGCGCATACAGTTGCCAGTCGGCCACCCGCCGGGCCTCGCTGCCGCGGAGGATGGCGTGCATCGTGGCCACCGGGGAGCCTTCGATGAGCGCGATCCCCTCCTTCGGTCCGGGCCGGTACGGCGAAACACCGCGCCGCCGCAGCGCCGCCGCAGCGGCGACCTCGGTGCCGTCTTCCAGTACCTGGCCCAGCCCGACCAGCGGCTGGAACGCGTGGCACAGTGGGATGATCTCTCCCGCACAGCCGATGCCGCCGCGGGGCACGGCCGCGATCAGCCGGTCGTTCAGGCGTTCAGCGAGATAGCGACACAATGGGGCGCTAACTCCAGTCTCCGGTGCGAGCAGTGCACGTAGCTTGATCGCCATCACCGCGCGGACGTCCACCGCAGGCAGCCAAGGCGGGCTCCCTACCGCTCGCCCGGCCAGCAAACTGTACTGGTGCTCGGCCTGGTCCTGAGCATCCAGCCGATACTCGGCGAAACGACCAACGCCGGTGCTCACCCCATAGACCACCAACTCACCGCTTGTCAACGCTTCCAGCACGACCCGGCGGTTCTCTCCTACCGTGCGTAGCAACTCCGGATCGAGAGCGATGGTGTCGCCGCCTGCGATCCGGACGATCGCATCCGCGTCGAGCTCCCCCGGCGCACTGATCCGCAGCTCATGTTCCACAGCACGGCTCACCGCGGTATCGGATCACGATACCGCGATCAACCGCTCCACCGGTGGGTCCTCATCGTGGCCTCCCGACCTCCAAAGATCCGGGCCGACGTGTCCTATGACAGCAATCCGGGAGCAATTCACGGGGTTGACGCGCCAGCGTCGTCGTGGCGGGTCGCGCCACGGCACGCGCGAGGAGTTGATCAGCGCCGTCCACCAGTAAGGTAACGCCTGGGACGCTGGCACCGATTCGTGCGGCACATACGTTACGCCCACTATGAGCGACGTGCCCACCATCACGCTGAACAACAACGTACAGATTCCTCAGCTCGGTTTTGGCGTGTTCCAAGTGCCGCCGCAGGACACCGAGCGTGTGGTGTCCACCGCGCTGGAGACCGGGTACCGCAGCATCGATACCGCGGCGGCGTACCAGAACGAGAGGGGCGTCGGAAGGGCGATCGCGTCCTGCGGATTAGACCGCGACGAGGTCTTCGTGACCACCAAGCTGTGGAACTCCGATCACGGCTATGATCAGGCGTTGCGCGCGTTCGACGCCAGCGCGCGGCGGCTGGGCCTGGATACCGTGGACCTCTACCTGATTCACTGGCCGGTGCCCGCCGCGGACCGGTATGTCGAGACCTGGAAGGCGCTGGAGAAGCTGGCCGCAGACGGCCGGGTGCGAGCGATCGGAGTGTCCAACTTCACCGCCGAGCACCTGCGGCGACTGTTCGCCGAGACCGGCACCGTGCCCGCCGTCAACCAGGTCGAGCTGCACCCGAACTTCCCGCAGACCGAGCTGCGCACGCTGCATGCCGAACAGGGGATCGCCACCGAGGCGTGGAGCCCGCTGGCGCAGGGCACGGTGCTGTCCGACGCCACCATCACCCGGCTCGCCGACCGCTACGGCGTGACCCCGGCGCAGGTGGTGCTGCGCTGGCACCTGCAGATCGGGAACATCGTCATCCCCAAGTCGGTGACCCCGCGGCGGATCCGGGAGAACTTCAACGTCCTCAACGTCGGTCTCTCCCCCGCCGACCTCGCCGCTATCGCCGCGCTGGACACCGGCACGCGCATCGGCGCAGACCCCGCCACCGTTGACTGGCGCTGATCATAGTTTGGCGCATTCAGCGGGGTAAATGGCACCCTGATAACCCCGCTGAATGCCTCTTCAGGACGGCGGGGAGCGCGGCGAGGAGGGTGGTTACGGCGCGGTTCTGGGCGTTGTAGCCCATGAGGCCGATCCGCCAGCCGGTGCCGGCTAGCGGGCCCAGGCCACCGCCGACTTCGATACCGACATGTTCCCGCAACGCGTTGCGGACCGCGGCGTCTACCACGCCCTCGGGTAGCCGGGCTGCGGTGAGCTGCGGCAGCCGGTGCCCCGGCTCGGCGAACACCTCGAAACCGTGCTCGGGCAGCGCCGCCTGCAGCCGCTCGCCTACCCGCGCGTGCCGGTCCCACACCGCCGGCAGGCCCTCCTCCAACAGCCGCCCCAGCCCCGCGTGCACGGAAGAGATCAGCGTGGAACTCGCCGTGTGGTGGTAGCGAGGGGGATCGCCCTGGTAGTAGGCCTCCAGCAGGCTCAGGTCCTGGTAAAAGGAACAGACCGGACGTTCCCGGTCCCGGATCCGCTGCGCTGCACGGTCGGAGAGGGTCACCGGCGCGATTCCCGACGGTGCACCCAGGCACTTCTGGGTCGCCGAGTAGCAGGCGTCGACGCCCCAGGCGTCCACCTCGACCGGGATCCCGCCCAGCGAGGTGACGGTGTCGACCAACAGTAGGGTGTCGGTGTCCTGCAACTCGCGCAGCGGGGCGATCTGGTTGCGCACCCCGGTGGAGGTCTCGGCGTGCACCACCGCGACGAGCCGGGCCTGCGGCGCTTGGCGCTGGGCGTCGAGCAGCTGCTCGGGATCCAGGGCCCGTCCCCACGGGGCGTGCACGGCCTGCACCTCCGCACCCACCCGGCGAGCCACCTCGCACAGCCGCTCGCCGAAGTAGCCGTTCACCCCCACGATGGCCAGCTCGTTCGGCTCCAGCAGGCTGGCCAGGCAGGCTTCCATCCCCGCCGACCCGGTGCCGCTGACCGGCAGGGTGAAACGGTTGCGGGTGCCGAAGACGGTCCGCAATCGTTGCGCGGTGTCGGCCACCAGGGCGAGGAATTCGGGGTCCAGATGCCCGAGCACCGGCCGGCTCAACGCCTCGATGGCCTCTGGGTAGGGATTTGACGGTCCAGGCCCGAGCAGCAGCCGATCAGAGTGCACGGTGAGTACCTCCCACCCGAGGACAGAAAGAGTACGCTGATGACGGTACCTTCGCCGATCATGGATAGTCTGCGCGGCGTTCGGCAGTGGCCGGTCGACACGGTGGCCATCGCGGTGGTGGACGCCTCCGGTGCCGTGGTGGGCAGCCACGGCCCGCAGGACCAGCCGTTCCGGCTCGCCTCGGTGACCAAGCTACTCTCCGCCTACGCGGTGCTGCTGGCGGTGCAGGAGGGCGCAGTGGCGTGGCACCAGCCGGCCGGGCCGCCGGGAGCCACCGTGCGCCACCTCCTCGCACACGCCTCCGGGTTGACGTTCGACCCGCAACGGGTCTCGGCGCCTCCGGGGACCAAGCGGATCTACTGCAACGCCGGGTTCGTGGTCCTGGCCGACACGGTGGCGTCGGCATCCGGAATCCGCTTCGCGGATTACCTGACCGAAGGGGTGTTCCGGCCGCTAGCGATGTCCTCGTCACGGCTGGCGGGCTCCGCCGCTGCCGGCGCGGTGTCCACGTGCGCGGACCTGGCCCGGTTCGCCGCGGAGCTGCAGGCACCGACGCTGCTGGCACCGCAGATCCTGGCCGAGGCGACCCGGGTGGCCTACCCCGGCCTGGACGGGGTGGTTCCCGGCTACGGCATGCAGCGTCCCAACGACTGGGGGCTGGGCTTCGAATTGCGGGACCACAAGGATCCGCACTGGACGGGTAGCCGGAACTCGCCGGCGACCTTCGGGCACTTCGGGCAGTCCGGCACGTTCCTGTGGGTGGACCCAGCAGCCGGTGCGGCGTGCATCGCGCTCACCGATCGCGACTTCGGCCCATGGGCCCGCGACGCCTGGCCACCGTTCAGCGACGGGGTGCTCACCGAACTGTCCGCCCGCTGAGCAGGGCTCCGGTCGGCCTCGTCGAGAATGAAAGGCACGCAGGACGGACCTGCGCAGCTATCTGGGCAGCTAAACCACCAATCTCTTACTGCTGCTGCCATGCGCCATTGATCTGGGTTGATAGGCGCCTCACTCGCTGGTACGTAGATAGGCGGCCTGCCGAGAACCGGGCAACCGTACATCTGTGAGGGCCATTCCAATGATCACCTGCAGGTTGGTCCCCCGAGGGGGCCCGTCCCCGTGTCCGCCGCCGGGACCTTCCGCGGGACAGGCACGGTGGGACGGTGATCTGTGTTGGGTGTGGGGTGGTGCGCGCACCCGGCTCCGGGCACCGCTGGGCACCCGGCGGGTAGCGGGGGCCCTCTACCCGGGTAGAGGGCCCCGGTAGAGGGCCCTGACTAGCACGGTAGCGGAGGGGGTAGACCCCCCACTGACCCGACCGCCAGACACCCGTTGCGGGGCCTCCTAGCCCGCCACTCCGGACCGATCCGACCTAGGGCAGGACCTGAGGCACCAACTCTCGGCGAGGGCACATGCCTCACCCCCTCGCCGGACCACTGCCCTACCCCTGAGCTGCAACAAGGCAGACAACCCAGCGAGGCAGACCCGCGCCTACCACCCCGAAAACACCCGCTTTCAGCGGCCCGGACGAGGTACCCTGCCTGCCCTGGCTTCCCGCGTGGCACCGTTTTCAAGCCCAACCCGTCACGGCGGAGCGCACATCCCCGAACAGCGCCGTTCAGGGCTGTTGTGTGACGGGTTCCAGCGAACCCGTCACACCCGTCACACAAGACGTTCTCGCAGATCAAACCCCGAGTGAACCCGTCACAGTCGTTGCGACGGGTTCATCCAGCCTGTGACGGGTTCCGACGGCGACTGTGACGGGTCCAGACCGCCGTCACCGCGCTTACGCGTGATTGTCTCGTCTCACGGGCGGGTTGGGCCCACGCGCGCAGGCGCGCGCGAGACGTGACACAACCTCATGGTGGTTTACCGTCACTCTCCGTCACAGGCGGGCCGCGACATCGGCGGCCAGGATGACACGCCGATTGCTTCCCCTCCCCCCACTCACGGGCGCATCATGATCCGGAATGGGCGGCGATCGAGTCAGTGGCCGCCAAGTTCGGTGTCGGGACGGCGAAGACGGCGCGCAAGAGGGTGCGCCGGGCCGAGATCAAGGCTGGTGGCTGTCCTGGAGTGTCCAGCCATTCGCCGTCCGCACGACGTCCGGGAGCCCTACGCACAGGCCGTGAACCCGTCACACCCGTCCCGGAACCCGTCACAGGCTGGATGAACCCGTCACAGTCGTTGTGACGGGTTCACCTGTGCTCTAAACTGGGGAAACGTCTTGTATGACGGGTGTGACAAGTTGGTGGTGAACCCGTCACACCCGTCACAAACCGCTTCTGAAACGGCCCTTTCGAGAACGCGCGCTCAGCTGTGACGGGTTCGGTCCCCCAAAACCACCCCGCCCCAGCCTCACCCGGGTCGCACCACCGCAGTCTTTGGCGAATACTGATATCATTCACGGGTCGTGCGCAATCGTTCAATCTGCATGGCAAGCACACCGAGTTTTTCTTTTCCCGGTGGGTATATCTCCCGGATAACAGCCAGCAGCTCATCCCTCGACTCTCCAAGGTCTCCGCCGATGGCAACGGCATCCTCATGGTCGAGCATTGCCTCGAAGCTTTCGTATTCGGTGACTCGCTTCACGCGTGTGACGACGGTGTCGTCACCAGAGACGAAGGTCAGTTCGTGACCTACTTGGATTTTGCGCATCCTTGGGTAGCCGACACGGACTTCAACTGTTTTGATGCCGTCGGCAATTAACTTCAGGTACGGCTTACGGAGGTTGAGTCGGTGGCTGGGTACGGTATCGTTCATGACCCACCTCCCCTGGCGGCACGTTGAACGATGTGTCGGAATTGTTCATGAAACTCGCGGACACAGGCTAAATTCGGATACCGGTTCACCAGTACCTTGTTAAGATCGCGTGCGCGCAGCAGCACCGACGTGACCACACGCGGCGATGTCAATGCTTGGCTGCCGAGGACGACTGCCTCATCGGGGGTGCCTAATTGAGTAAGCGCCGTAGCCAGGTCAAGCCGGGCGATAGCCTCCCGGCTTGGTGACCTACTGGCAGCCGGCACTGACTCATGCACCGCTAAGGCCGCTTCGCCGTGGTCGCGGGCTGCTCTGAAGTCTCCTAACCAAGCGTAGGCCGACGCCGGGTAGGCAGTCAGGGCATAGGAAGCAAGAGTACCCGTATCTATGGTAAATCGACTGGGTACTCTAGCGGGCAACCGCTCGTGCAACCGTTGGGCCTCGCCGAAGAGTGTTTCACACGGTTCCCGTTGGCCCAGTCGGGCATGGGCGCGGGCTGCTTGCGCCCGGAGCCGAACCGCCAGTGGATGGCCGCTCGAAACCTTAGTAACACCCCTCATCGCAGCCCTCATCGCGCTGTCAGGGCGCTCGGAATACATGGCAATTGACGCCATGGCGTCTGCCGCCCACCCGCATAGTTCACCATGTCCTACTTCATCGGCGTAAGTGTAGCAGTCAAGAGCGAATGCCCGCGCAGTGCGGGAATTACCGAGATCGTGCGCCAGCCAAGCTAATAATTCCGATAGCCACGCGGCACAAACATAGAGTGCCTGCAACTCTTTCAGTATATGGCGACCACGGATCAGCTCGTTAACCCGTGACCGATAAACCCGTGCCACGATAAACTGCTCAGCGGGCGGGTTCTTTGAATAGACTTGATTGAGATCGCTTATTACTAATTCAAGATGTTCGAGTGTGCCTTGTCCGACAGTGCTCAACGCGGCGGCTTGGGTAAACTCAACTGCTTCATCGGCAGCGTCAGCCAGCACTCTGTTCAGAATTTCGGGAGTAACAGCGACAGCAAGACCTAATTTGAGAGTTTTCCGCCGCTGTCGTGCGTAATCTTCCGTAGGAGCCGTGGGTAATCCATCATCAGAACCGCCACGACACGCCTCTTTGGATCTTAACGAGGGATCCTCTGTGAGCTGTTCGACAGTGGCTTGCGCCCGGGCTCGCCGCTTGGCTTGTTGTTCGGCGAGATAGGCGGTTCTGGCGCCGACTAACTCGTCATACCTGGCGAGCAGATCACCTTTCGCGTCGACAAGTCGATCTGCTTTCTCCCAGAAATCACTCGCTGGTAGCTGTGAGCCTGCTTCGGCGTGCGTCACGGTCGTGCGGTCACAGGGCACCGCCCGCGCGATATCCTCCTGGTAAAGACCGGCCGCTTCCCGAAGGGCCCTCAGGTATCGGCCCAGCGCTCGCTGTTGTTCGGTAAGAAATTCGGGTTGACGAGCCACGCGCTTCCGCTCTCTGTCGTTCGCGAACCACCAGACCGCATACCGGTCATCAGCCTAGCGCCTCACCAGGTGCGCGCGGCCTCACCTGCTACCCCACCTGCTAACGCACGGTCTTTTCTCGTGCTCAGTACCTCGATGTGAGTCGGTAAGAAATAGTCCGAAAGGGAACTACCGTGCCAGCCATTCACCCGGCAGGACGTGCGAGAACGCGCGCTGATGCGCAGGCGACCACGGGGCGTCACCGTGGGAAACAGACCTGCTATCGGGCTGCCCCGGTGATCACGGTGAGTGACCATGTTCCTGGTGAGCGTGCCCGGTTCGTCGCTCAGGGCCAGCGCCACGACGACCACAGCAGCGCCACGCTGGTGATCATTCACGAGGAAAACGGATCCTGGACGATCCACGGCCTGGGCGCACCCGGAGTCACACTCAGCAAGACCGACATGATCGCACTGGCGGAATCGATCCTGGCACGGGTCCGGTGACCGCAGTGACCCGAGAGCCCGGATCCCCCCGGCAGCAGCAACGCAAAATTCCGGGCTGGCCGCCGGTTGAGAGATGCCCCGAATCGACTGCTGGCGGCCAGCCGGTTCCGGACCCGCTTGCTAAGGAAAAAAAGAGATTGCCATGTTGGTCAACGTAGTTGCGATTATCGGACCCCCGGCCGTGGGCAAAACCACCTTGGCGATGCAGATTGGTCAACTCCCTGGGACGTGGGTTTTCCGTCTTCGGGAACACGTGGCACAAAATAGCCTGGCCGCCACTGTCACGAATGCTGAGCGGCTGGGCTGGATCGATGACATCACTGTTATCACGAGCGTGCGTGGGTACCTGGAGAACCTCATCCGCGAGGGTGATATACATACGCTACTGCTCGATAACTTTCCGGGTAGAGGGACACAGGTAGGGCTGTGTCTTTCAGTGCTGCGGCAACTTGCGCCAGACTGCATCGTGCGGGCGATCGAGCTGGTTGCCGATCCGGACGTCTTGCGTCGACGCGCCGCGTCACGACGAGTCTGTCACCATTGCGAACGCGATCCGCTGTGCGATCCGCGCCTGCCTGCGATGGCAAGCGCTCTCGATCCGGGGCACTGTGCCCGCTGCGAGCATCTGTTGCATATCCGTCGAGGTGATACTGCTTGGGCTCAAACGGTCGTAGCGACAGG
>Ga0213881_10001070_pt1 | contig 13929 bp, 14 predicted proteins | sample BarmaccoBMER_R08_FD_160104 | JGI IMG/M metagenome (GOLD analysis project Ga0213881, IMG submission 160104) | Barbacenia macrantha exposed rock microbial communities from rupestrian grasslands, the National Park of Serra do Cipo, Brazil - ER_R08 ... | reverse complement strand
CTGCCCGGACAAGAGGATTAGGCGCATGCCCAAGGAAGAGAAAGTCGAACTCGAAGGCGAGGTTGTCGAGGCTCTGCCGAACGCGATGTTCCGCGTCAAGCTCGACAACATGGATCGCGTCGTGCTCGGTCACGTGGCCGGGAAGATGCGCCGCTTCCGGATTCGCATCCTGCCCGGGGATCGCGTCCGGGTCGAGCTCTCGCCGTACGACCTGGATCGCGCGCGGATCGTCTACCGGCACCGCTGAGCCCCTCGCGGGCGGATGCGTGAGCTCGAGCTGATCGAGGTGCTCGAGCGTCGGCTTGCGGGCACCCGCGGACGGGTCGTCCGCGGCCTGGGCGACGATGCCGCGGTGGTGCGGGGCGACCGCTACGCGGTGACCTCGGTCGACGCGATGATCGAAGGCGTGCACTTCCGCTCGGACCAGCTGGCGCCCGCCGAGATCGGGCATCGCGCGCTGGCGGCGGCAGCGTCGGACCTGGCGGCAATGGCCGCGCGCCCGGGCGAGGCCTACCTGGTGCTTGGCCTTCCGTCCGGATTTGAGGCCGAGCGCGCGGTCGCGTTGGTCGAGGGCGCCCACGAGCTGGCCGACACGGTCGGGATCACGATCGCGGGCGGCGACGTGACGCGGGCGCCGGCGCTGACCGTTTCGTTCACGGTGGTGGGCTGGGCACACGACGCGGGTGAACTGGTCGGGCGCGACGGCGCGCTGCCCGGGGACCGGGTGGCGGTGACGGGCACCCTGGGCGCGGCGGGGGCAGGACTCGCGTTGCTCGAGGGGCGCGCCGGCAGCGGGCTTGACGCGAAAGCGGCAGCGGCGCTGCGGGAGCGCTACGCCCGGCCGTGGCCGCGTCTGAAGGAAGGTCGAGAGCTGGCCGAACGCGGCGCGCGCGCGATGATCGACCTGTCCGACGGGCTGGCCACCGACGCGGGGCATCTGGCGCGACGCAGCGGCGTTCGGCTCGAGCTGCGACTCTCGGCGCTGCCGCTGGCGCCCGGCGTCGCCGAGGTGGCACGCGAACTGGACAGTGACCCGGCGGCCTTCGCCGCCACCGCGGGTGAGGACTACGAGTTGTGCGTCTGCCTGCCGGCCCGGAGCGCGACCCAGTTCAGCAACGTGACCTGGATCGGGTCTGTCGTGGAGGGACCGCCCGGCGTGGTGTTCGCCGACGCGGCCGGTCCGCTCGCCGGATACGAGCACTCGTTCTGAGCGAGCCGGCGCATGATGGCGTCGGCCACGGCGGTCGTGTCGACGCGGTACTGGCCTCGCTCGATCTGTCGCTTCAACACGGCCGGATCCATAGGGTCACTGTACTCGAGTGAATCGAGGCGCCGGCATCGGGTCTGGACCCCAATTCGGTTCGGAGCTGCGCCTCGCTCCGGGGGGCGTCCGTGCCTGCGCCGGGCACGGATGCCCGGCGCAACCGGCCCCATGGACGCCGCCGAAGGCGGCCCAAAATCACGCGTGACGGCGGGTCCTAGTGGCGCGACCGCGGGCGCGCTCAGAACCGTGTCCTCATCGCCGGAGCGCGGACTTGGTGCCGCCGGGCGAGCCTGGACCGGCATAGCTGAGGGGCCCGCGCACGGTGATCGGCATCTCGGCGGGGCGTGGTCGCGGCTGGCGGGCGATCCGCACGATCATCGCGGCCAGGCTGACCACGCAGCCCAGCAGGATGCTCCATTCGATCGCGCTTGTGAGGGAGACACTCCCGCCCGCGAGCATGAGGACAGCATTCCAGGCGGCAGCCGCCGGGCCGAGGCCCAGCAGGGTGGCGTAGTAGTAGGCGGCCAGGATCCCCGGCGCGAGCCCGGCCGCGAACAGCAGGACAGCCCAGGGCACGCGCACGCGCCGCGCGGGGGCGACGATCCACATCCAAAGGTGGAGGGCGGGGACGACTAGGGCGGCGGCGAACGGATTGGTCAGCCAGATCACGAGGGCGACCACGCACAGAACCAGCAGGAAGGCGGCGGCCGCGCCGGGCGAGGTCTGGTCGTCATCTCCAGCGCGGCGCCGGGCGGCCCGGCGGCCGTTGGCCCGCTCAGGTTGCGGCGAGGACGCCTGGGAGGACCAAATGTGTCGCTCGACCCGCCACCGGACGGCGAAGCCAAGGAGGATCAGGCATCCTAGCCCGGCCAGGATGCCTGCGGCTTTGCCGTCGAGGGTAAGAGCGTCGCCGCCGACGGGCCCGGGCGGCGCGGTATCGATGACGCCGGTGACGCGCAGGCCAACGACGACCAGGGCGGCGAGCACGAACGGCAGGCAGGCCGACAGCACCCAGAGGACCCAACGGGCGATGCGGTGACCACGCCGGCGCGCCCGGGCCAGCCCGTCGACCGTCGCGGCCAGCACGGGCAGGATCAGCGCCAGCACCAGGACGCGGATCGCCCACGCGGGGATCAGCTTGCCCTGCCAGCGCAGGTAGGAGGATGGTCCGGGGACGGACGGTCCCGCCCCGAGCGCGCTCACCGTCTGCAGGATGCTTCGCCCAAACCCGCTGATCTGGCTTGCGCTGGTTGGCTCGCCGGCCGCCGGCGTACGAGCGCCGGAGGCCGAGACGAGCACCGCCGGATCGCCGGCCGCGGCGAACGGACGCTGCTCGGAAGCGGCGAGCGGGAAGGCCAGATGCAAGAACTGGCCGCCCAGGCCCTCGTCGGAGGCGGTGTCGTTGGCCTGCTCGGAGAGCGCCGCGGCGGCGGTGTTACGCAGCAGCGGCGGCGCGGCTAACTGGGTATCCGACCAGGGCAACACCGCCGGCGAGCGGGCCTGGAGGGCCGCCATGTCGCCGAGGACGATCACCGCGTCAACCGGTCGGGGCAGGGTCCGCGCGAGCTGCGCGGCCCCGGCCGCGCCGACGTGCGCACTCGTCGAGGCGAGCACGATCGAGCGCTCCTGGGTCTGGGAGCTCAGATCGTGAGCGAGTTCGAGGAGGACGGCGGTGCCGGAAAGATCGGCCGGCGAGCCCGGTCGCGAGGAGTCGCGGTGCGCGACGACCACGATCGTGCCGGGCGTGGTGCCCGCGAGGGTCCCGGTCACCGTCTGGATCGTCCGCGGCCCGTCGACGGTGCGCGCGGAGAAGGCAGCGCGGTGTACGAAGAACCCGTCGGAGGTGAGAGCGCCGGCCACGACGTCGGCCACCTGGTTGTCCCCGTTCGATCCGGGCTTTCGGTTCGGATACCGCGCGGCGAGCGAGATCATCGTGGCGTAGGCGCCCGGTCCGTTGAATGAATCGGGCACGAGCGTGGCGCCGAGCGGGGCGGCCTGGCTGCCCAGCGAGAACGCGACGACGATCAGCGCAAAGGCGACGATCATCATCGCGTTTCGATAGATCCGCGGATCGAGCATGCCTTGCTGAGGGTAACCCGCCACCCGGAGCGTGGGTGGCTGCTGGCACTACTCTTTTGCTGCAAACAGGAAGGACTCAGTGGCAGATCGCTCGGCGCGCATCCTGCTCGTGGACGACGAGCAGTCGATCCAGACGCTGCTCTCATATCCGTTGCGCAAGGAGGGCTACGACGTGGTGCAGGCGACCGACGGCCGCCAGGCGCTCGACCGCTTCGACGAGCAGGCGTTCGACCTGGTGGTCCTGGACCTGATGCTGCCCAAGGTGGACGGGCTCGAGGTTTGCCGGCGCCTGCGTAGCCGCAGCTCGGTACCGATCATCATCCTCACCGCCAAGTCGGAGGAGATCGACAAGGTGGTGGGGCTCGAGCTCGGAGCCGATGACTACATCACCAAGCCGTTCTCGCTGCGCGAGTTCTCCTCGCGGATCAAGGCCGCGCTGCGCCGGGCCGAGATGGTGCGCCCGGTCGAGGCGGCAGCCGACGAGGCGCCGCTGGAGATCGGCGACATGCGGATCGACTTCGCCAAGCGAACGGTCCGGGTGCGCGAGCGCGAGGCGCCCCTGACGTTCGTGGAGTTCGAGATCCTCTCGGCGCTGGCCCGCGCGCCGGGACGGGTGTTCACGCGCGACATGCTTCTGGCGCGGATCTGGGGCGACTCCGCCTACCGCGATCCGCGGACCATCGACGTTCACATCCGCCATCTGCGCGAGAAGCTCGAGCGCGATGCCAAAGCGCCCGAATACCTGTTCACGGTCCGCGGTGTGGGCTACCGGTTCCGCGACACGGAGGGCTAGCCGTGCGGCGAACCACCGGTCGCCGGGTCAGCCTCTCGCTGCGCAACCGCCTGGTCCTGGTCTTCTCGGCGATCGTCTTCGCTGCCCTGGCCGTGCTGTACCTGTACGTCACGCCCGGGTTGGAGTCGCGGCTGCTGAGAGATCAGGAAGCAGGGTTGGCGGCCAACGCGCGGGCGCATTCGGGCGCGATCGCGCGGACGGTGGGGAGCTCTGACCCGCTGTCGCTCGTGCAGAACCACGTCAACGCGGCGGCGCTGGCCACCGGCAACCGGGTCACGCTGCTGCTCGTAAACGAGGTCGCGGGCGGCCGTGAGCTGTCGGCGCTGGCGGACTCGAGCCGCCGCTCGGCCACCGCGGCGCTGTCGTTCGCGGTGGCCCGCCGGGCCGCCGCCTCAGGCCGACTGGAGACCGGCACCGAGAGGACGCCCGCCGGCATCGTGGGCGAGGCCGCCTATCCGGTCGTCTTCCGGGGGCGGGTCGCGGCCGTCGTCGTGTACTCCGCGCCCAGCTCGAACATCGCCCGCACCGTGGCCACCGTGCGCCACCAGATCCTGGTTGCGGGCGCCATCGCGCTGCTGCTGGCCCTGCTCGGCAGCTACCTGGTGGCGCGCGCGCTCGCGCAGCGAGTCAAGCGCCTGGAGCTGGCCGCCGAGCAGGTCGCGGCGGGCAACTTCTCGGAGCCGATCCCTGTCGATTCACGCGATGAGCTGGGGCAGCTCGCGGTCGCCTTCAACGAGATGCAGCGCCAGCTGGCCCAGCTCGAGTCCGCGCGGAAAAAATTCATCGCCACCGCTTCGCACGAGCTCCGGACTCCGATCTTCTCCCTGGGAGGATTCGTGGAGCTGCTCGAGGACGAGGATCTCGATCCGGACACGCGCAGGCGGTTCCTAGAGCAGGTTCGCGATCAAGTGGAGCGATTGCGCAAGCTCTCGGTCGATCTGCTGGATTTGTCGCGCCTGGAATCGGGATCTCTCGAGCTGCGCCCCGAGCAGGTCGATCTGAGCGAGCTGACCCGGTCTGTGTCGGGCGAATTCGAGCCCGTGCTGGGCCAGCACGACTCGCATCTGGAGCTGCGGGTGTCCTCGCGGCGGCTCGAGGCGATATGCGATCCGGTCCGGGTGGCCCAGATCGTCCGCATCCTGATCGACAACGCCGTGGTGCATACGCCCCCCGGTTCTCGGATCATGGTCACCGCGCGGCGGTTCGACGGGCGTGTCCGGCTGGCCGTCCGTGACGACGGTGAGGGGATCGATCCGCAGGCGCTCGGGCGGATCTTCGAGCCCTTCTACACCGCCGACGACGCCCAGGGATCGGGTCTCGGGCTGGCCATCGCCAGCGAGCTGGCCGAGTGCATGGCCGGCCGCCTATCGGTGGACTCGCGGCCGGGCGAGACTACGTTCACGCTCGAATTGCCGGCGTAGAGGCGCGCGGGCGTGTGGCTCCGCGCTGGGGTCGCTATCGTCCCGCCGTCGCCATTACCGGCGCCGATCCACATCGCCCATGCTGCAGCCGGTCACCGTCCCCCACAAGCACCTAGCCGATTACGCGAGCATCGTCGGACGCTCGCTGGCCGACGAAATCCGCTCGCGCGCCGAGCGACTGAAGGGCAAGCGGGTACTGCACGTGTCCGCCACCGCGTTCGGCGGCGGCGTTTCCGAGATCCTGTACACGCTGGTCCCGCTGATGATCGACATCGGCCTCGAGGCCGAGTGGCAGGTGATCTACGGTCGCGAGCAGTTCTTCAACGCGACCAAGGTGATGCACAACGCACTCCAAGGCAACCCGCAGGAGCTGACCGATGAGCAGTGGGACACGTGGCGCCACTACAACGAGATCAACGCGCGAGAGCTCTCCGAAGGCTGGGACGTATGCATCGTGCACGATCCCCAGCCGGCCGCGCTGGCCTCGTTAGTCGGAGGGAAGGCGCGGCATTGGGTATGGCGCTGTCATATCGACTTGTCGACTCCGAACCCGGCGACGTTGGCGCGTCTGCTCCCGTATCTCGAGCCGTATCCGGCCGCCGTATTCCACATGGGCAAGTACGTGCCCTCCGGGATGGACGGGCGCGCGCACATCGTTCCGCCGGCGATCGATCCGCTGGCGCCCAAGAACATGGCCTTCTCCCCCGAGGACGCGGTCTACATCTGCGACCAGTTCGGGATCGACGTCGATCGCCCGCTGCTGTGCCAGGTTTCGCGCTTCGACCCGTGGAAAGACCCGCTGGGCGTGATTGACGCGTACCGCATCGTCAAGGCTGAGATGCCCGAGGTCCAACTCGCGTTGGTCGGCTCGATGGCCACCGACGACCCCGAGGGATGGGACTACTTCAACGCGACGGTGGCGCATGCCGACGGTGACCCGGACATTCACATCTTGAATAACTTGAACAACGTGGGGGCGATCGAAGTGAACGCGTTCCAATCCCACTGCGACGTGGTGATCCAGAAGTCCACGCGCGAGGGATTCGGGCTGACGGTGACCGAGGCGATTTGGAAGGGACGCCCGCTGATCGGTGGCGCGGTGGGAGGGATTCCCTTGCAGGTGTCTGACGGCGAGACTGGATTTCTGGTCGGCAGCGTGGAGGAGTGCGCCGCCCGGGCTCTGGAGATCCTCGGCGATCCGGGGCTCGGCAAGCGGCTGGGGCGGGCCGGCAAGGAGGCGGTGCGCAAGCAGTTCCTGATGCCGCGGCTGCTGCGCGACTGGCTCGAGCTGTTCGAGCAACTGGAGGCGTAGTTCGGTGTCCGCTTCCGGTCCACCGCTCGTGCTCGTCTCGAATCGGGGGCCGGTCACGTTCGGACCCGATGGTGAGATTCGCCGGGGAACGGGTGGCCTGGTGACCGCGCTGATCGGGCTGGCCTCGCACCGCGACGTGACCTGGATCGCCTCCGCGATGACCGACGAGGACGTGGCGGCGACGGAGGAGCACGAGGGCAAGCCGTTCACCGTCGAGGCCCCGGGTGGTGGCGAGTACCGGGTCAAGCTCGTCGCCTCGGACCCCGATGCCTACGACCGCTTCTACAACATCACCGCGAACCCGATGCTGTGGTTCATTCAGCACTACCTGTGGGACCTGTCCAACGCGCCCGACATCCGGCGCAACGAGACCGAGGCATTCGAGTTCGGCTATAACGCGGTCAACGAGGACCTGGCCCGGGCGGTGATGGAGGAGATCGAGGGGCTCGAGCGGCCCGTCGTGATGGTGCACGACTATCACCTGTACACGCTGCCGGGCTTGCTTCGTCGCGTGCGCCCAGACGTGTTCCTGACCCACTTCGTGCACATTCCCTGGAGCCAGTCGGATTCCTGGCGCGTGCTGCCGGCGGTCATGCGGGACGAGATCTACCACGGGATCCTGTCCAACGACATCATCGGCTTCCACACCCGGTCATACCGGCGGAACTTCCTGCAGTGCTGCGAAGACCTACTCGGGCTCGAGGTGGACCACGAGGCAGGGGTGGTGCATTGCGATGATCGCGAGATCTGGGTGCGGTCCTACCCACTGCCAATCGATCCGGCAGGTGTTCAGAGCGTGGCGGCTCGTGACGGGGTGCGGGAGTTCGAGGACGAGCTGCTGCGGCGGCGCCGCGACCATCTGATCCTGCGGGTCGACCGGGCTGACCTGTCGAAGAACGTCCTGCGGGGTTTTGGGGCGTTCGATCTGTTCCTTCAGCAGCACCCGGAATTCCACGAGCGGGTTACGTTCATCGCCCAGCTGATGCCGTCGCGGACCGACGTGCCCGAGTACGCCGAGTATCTGGAGCGGATCGAGGCGGTGGTGGCGGTGGTCAACCACCGGCACGGGTCGCCCGACTGGATGCCGATTCAGCTGAAGCTTCGCGACGATCTCGAGGAGGCGGTCGCCGCGTACAAGCACTACGACGTGCTGATGGTCAACGCGATGTTCGACGGAATGAACCTGGTGGCCAAGGAGGGGCCGATGGTCAACGGTCGCGCCGGCGTGTCCATCCTGAGCGAGAACACGGGTGCCCACGAGGAGCTCGGCGACTACGCCCTGTCGGTCAATCCGTTCGACATCCAGGAGCTCGCGGATTCGATCCACGCCGCGCTGACCATGCCGGACGAGGAGCGGGAGCGCAGATTGCAGGGACTCAAGTCGATCGTCACCGCACGGAATCCGGGGGACTGGATCGACGAGCAGATGGCGGACATCCAGCGCAAGGGGCAGGTGCAGGCGTAGACGCCCGCCCCGCCGCGGGGGTCCGCGGCACCCGGGCGCGCCCCGCCGCGGGGGTCCGCGGCGCCCGGGGCGATCAATGGTGGGTCCGGCTCTCGGCCAGCATGGCCACGAACTCCTGGATCCGTCGCGCGCGCGTCTCGGGGCGCTTGGCGTCCTCGATCCGGTAGATGAAGCTGTAACGGCGGACGCCTCGCAGCGTGGCAAAGAACTCCTTGGCGGCGGGGTTCGCGTCGAGCGCGCGCTGAAAGTCCTCGGGCACGGTCAGGCTGCTCTGGGGGGCGTAGGCCGCCTCCCAGCGACCATCCTTCTTCGCCGCCTCGATCTGGGCCAGCCCAGCGGCCTTCATCCTCCCCAGCTCGATCAGCTCGATCGCCTTCTCGCGGTTGATCTGCGACCACTTGCTGCGAGGGCGGCGCGGTGTGAAGCGCTGAAGGAAGAACGTCTCGTCGTGCGGAGCCCTCTGCCCGTCGATCCAGCCGTAGCAGAGCGCGTCCTCGAGTGCCTCAGCGTGCGTCACCGTGGGGATGCCCGACGCCTTCTTGGCGATCCTCAGCCACACCCCCGGAGAGGACGCGTGATGGTCTTGCAGCCAGTTTTCCCAGAGCGTCCGGTCGGCGAACTCGAGGATCGGCAAGCTGTCCCGCGGCATGCTTCGCGTCAACCCTAGCGGGGAGCTCCCGCTATAGTCGACCGCCGCCGATGGCTACACAATCTCCCCTCTACGACCTGATGCTGCTGCTCTCGACCACGGCGCCGGAGGAGCAGCGGACCAAGATCCTCTCCGACGTCGAGTCGACGATCACGGCCGCCCAGGGCGCGATCGAGCGGCGCGACGACTGGGGTCAGCGGCCCCTCGCCTACCGGATCCGCCACCAGCCGGAGGCCGACTACCACCTGTTGCAGTTCACGGGGCCGCCGACCCTGATCGAGACCCTGTCCCACGATCTCAAGATCACCGATGGCGTCGTCCGGTTCCGGGTGATCAAGAACCTGGCCGGCACGCCGGCCGCGCCGGACTCGCCGCCGCCCGTTGTGGCGACGGCCGCGCCGCCGGCGAGCGGCGCGGACTCGACCGGCGAGTAGTCGGGCGCTTTCAGTTTCGCGCACGCACGGCGAGACGGTCCGGTCAACCGGCACGGGCTCCGGTCAACCGGCACGGGCTCCGGTCAACCGGCACGGGCTCCGGTCAACCGGCACGGGCTCCGGTCAACCGGCACGGGCTCCGCTGACCTCGGTCACGTCGACCTAACGCCGCTGCGCGGCGGCGGTCTCATCGCCTCGCAGACTGCCTGGACCGCCACACCGGTCTCGAGCCCGGGGATCCACTCGCCGGCGGGCCACTGCACGAGGAGCTCGGCCGCCCGGTTGACGAAGCTCGCGCCGTAGCCGATGCCCTGCCCAATCGGCCACCACCCCGTGGTCTGAGGATGAGCGGCGTGTTCGGCGCGAATGCGGCGCATACCGTACAACAGCTCGGGCGGGTCGGAGGCGTCGCCGTACGAGAGCTCGTTGAGGCGCGCATAGTCGAAGCGGAGCGTCCCGCGGGTGCCGTTGATCTCGACCACGAAGTCACAGGGCCGCCGGGCGCACCCGGCGTGACCGGCGCGGGGCGGCGGGCGCGGTCGTGCATGTCGCCGAGGCGCGCAGCGTGGCCGTCGCGCGGCGCCCAAGCTCTTGGCGCTCCGTTCCGGCACGGTTCGGGGCGGTCAAGGTCTTGACGCTCGGTTCCGGCACGGTCGGCGACCGCGGGGCAGGCGGTCGGTCGGCACCGCGCGATCCGGGCCGAAACCCCCCTTGCGGACGTTTCTGCAACGGGACTGCAACGCCCTGATGCGCCACTGCGATCCCTCTGCGACTTGTCTGTTCCATTTTCCGGGCAAGGCCGGATTTGCCGCCTGAGGCGCGCTTAGACTCGATCGACAAGCTTTCGACGCGCTCTGGAAAGGAGCCACGCTATGAACATCAACCGGGTCGTACTGACCGGAAACCTGACCAAGGACCCTGATATGCGTTCGACGCCCAACACGGGCACGTCGATCTGCAAACTCAGGCTCGCGGTGAACACGCGCCGCAAGAACAACTCCACCGGGGACTGGGAGGACAAGGCCAATTACTTCGACGTCACGGTGTTCGGCCGCCAGGCCGAGAGCTGCGGGCAGTACCTGAAGAAGGGTCGTCCGGTGGCGATTGACGGTCGCCTGGACTGGCGCGAATACGAGGTGGAGGGACAGAAGCGCCAATCCGTCGATATCATCGCTGAGAACGTGCAGTTCCTCGGCAGTCGCGAGGACACTGGCAACGGGAACGGGAACGGCTACTCCAGCAGCATCCGGGTGCCGGAGAGCGATATCCCCGCCGACACCAGTGACTTCGAGACCGCTCCTGTGGCTGCCGGAGTATCTGACGACGACATTCCGTTCTAGGAAAGCGATACAGCGAGCAAGCAGGTGATCCAGCGTGGCAAAGCAGCGTAGACGGCCGGTTCGCCGGCGCGACCGGAAGGGTGCACAGACCTCGTCGCGCCGCAAGCCTTGTCCCTACTGCCGGGACAAGATCGATCAGGTCGACTACAAGAACATCTCGATGCTGCGCCGGTTCATCTCGGAGCGCGGCAAGATCCGCTCGCGGCGGATCACCGGTGCTTGCCGGCGCCATCAGAGCCAGGTGGCGCGGGCGGTCAAACGCGCACGCGAGCTGGCTCTGCTGCCCTACGTGGCTGACACGGGCGGTGGCAGTGAGCGCGGTGAGCGCGGTGAGCGCGGTGGCGGCAGGCGCTCCGAGTAGGCGATGCAGCGGCGAGGACGAGGTTAGGCGAGACGATGCCACAGGCGATCTTGCTCCAGGACGTTGACGCGCTCGGCGAGAAGGGCACCGTGGTCGATGTCTCGCCCGGCTACCTGCGGAACTACCTGCTTCCGCGCAAGCTGGCCGAACCGGCCACGACGGCGTCGGTCCAGGCGGCGCGGCGCCGGCACGAGGAGGCCGAGCGGGCGGTGCATGAGGCCGAGAACCGCGCCAAGGAGAACGCGGCGCTGCTCGGACGCACCGTCCTGACGATCCCGCAGCAGGCCGGCGACGATGGGCGGCTGTTCGGGTCGGTGACGACGCAGGACATCGCCGACGCGATTCGGGACGCGCGCGGAATCAAGATCGACCGGCGCAAGATCTATCTCGAGGAGCCGATCCGCCACACCGGTACATACATGGTCGTGGTCGAGGTCACCGACGACGTGACCGCGGCGGTCAAGACCATGGTCGTCGCGGCTAACTAGCGCCGCGCTGACCCACGCCAGCGCCAGCGCTGACCAACGCCAGCGCCCCTGCTGACCCGCGCTAGCGCGCGCTGACTCGCTAGCGCGCGGTAATCCACGCCACCGGACATCCGTGCTCCGGCCTCGCATGCCGTTCGACCTGCTTCTTTCATCGGTCCCCGCTCCAGTGGCCTCTTCACGGAAGTGTCGCTGCTTGCGGGGTGGCCTCGTGTGCTGACGCCTGCCGCGAACTTAGACTCGGATCGCCGTGAGCGCCGTCCAGACAATCGCCGTCCCGCCCCACAACCTGGAGGCCGAGAAGTCGGTCCTGGGAGCGGTGCTACTCGACGAGCGACACCTGCACGGGCTGCTGGTCGAGCAGCACCTCAGGCCGGAGCACTTCTACCGCGAACAACATGGCGCCGTGTTCGAGGCGATGATCCAGCTCTACGAGAACGACCGCAAAATCGACCATCTGACGGTCGGCGAGACGCTCCGGCAGCGAGGGAAGCTCGATGAGATCGGCGGCCCGGCGGCGATCGACGAGCTGGCCGGCTGGGTCCCGGCCGCCGGTCACGCGCGCGAATATGGCCAGATCGTCCGCGACAACGCGCAACTGCGCGCGTTGCTCACGACCTCGTACGAGATCCAGGCCAGCGTGCTCTCCCGGGAGGCGCCACCGCGGGATTTGGTCGAGCGGGCCGAGCGGTCGGTGCTCGAGGTGGCGCACGACGATCGCCAGAAGAAGTTTCGCCCGATCGCCGAGGTGCTCCACGAGGAGACCGACAAGCTCCACCGGCTGTCCACGCTCAAGACACCGCTGACCGGAACGCCGTCCGGGTTCAAGGACATCGACGAGCTGACCGGTGGCTTCCAGCCCGGCAACCTGATCGTGATCGCGGCGCGTCCTTCCATGGGGAAATCGGCGCTGGTTGCGAATATCGCGGAGAACGCCGTGCTCGGCGTCGGGCACCCAACGCACACGCCGAGCCCGGTGGCGCTCTTCTCGCTCGAGATGTCCGAATCCGAGCTGGCACAGCGCTTCGTCGCCTCACAGGCACGGATCCGTGGCGAGGAGCTGCGTCGCGGCCGCGTCGCGGAGAACCGGTGGCCGAAGATCCTGGCCGCCTGCCAGCGCCTCTCCGAGGCACCGCTTTGGATCGACGACTCGAGCGATACCGGCGTCCTCGAGGTTCGGGCCAAGGCCCGTCGCCTCCACCATCAGCTCGAGGGCGGCCTCGGCCTGATCATCATCGATTACCTCCAGCTCATGCGGCACGAGGGCCGCGTCGAGAGCCGCGTCGAGCAGGTGGGCCAGATCTCGCGTGGGCTCAAGTCGCTGGCCCGCGAGCTGAACGTCCCGCTGATTGCGCTGTCTCAGCTGAGCCGAGCCGTCGAGCAGCGACACGAGAAGCGGCCGATCTTGTCTGACCTTCGCGAGAGCGGACAGGTCGAGCAGGATGCCGACCTCGTGATGTTCATCTACCGCGAGGAGTACTACGACAAGGACTCCGAGCGGCCGGGTGAGGCCGACATTATCATCGCCAAGCACCGCAACGGGCCGGTCGGTGACGTGGTGCTCACGTTCCAGAAGGAGTACCCGAAGTTCATGAACTACGCGGGCGAGCGCTTCGCGGGATGAGCCGGTACCGAGCTCAGCAGGTGATGAGATGAGCTGGTCGGGAGTTGGTTCGGGGGTTGGGACCGGCTTCGGCGGACCAGGCGGGGCTGGCGCCGGCCTGGGTGGACCGGGCGGGGCTGGCGCCGGCCTGGGTGGACCGGGCGGGGCTGGTGCCGGCCTGGGTGGACCGGGCGGGGCTGGTGCCAGCCTGGGTGGACCGGGCGGGGCTGGTGCCGGCCTGGGCGGTTCGCGCGGCATGGGTCACTGCCCCTACGATCTCTGCGACGGCAGCGGGCTCATCTACGACGAGGCGTCGAACACCGCCTACAACTGTCGGTGCCGCCGGCAGATCATCGCGCTACGGAAGGCGCGCAGCCTCTCTGCGGTGATCCCGCGCCGCTATCACGACGTGGCGTTCGAGCGCTATCCGGTGACGGAAATCGATTCGGCCGTGGTGGCGGCGACACGCCGGTTCGCCAACCGGATCGACGAACACCTGGACGCCGGACGCGGGCTGTGGTTCATGGGCCCAGTCGGAACCGGGAAGACCACGCTGGCCATGCTCGTCTCCAAGGCAGCGCTCGAGTCAGGGCGGTCGGTGGCGATCTACTCGCTGCCGCGCCTGCTCAACGAGATCCGCGACACGCATCGGCCGGATCGCTCACACCTCGATCTGCTCGACCGGCTGACCGCCGTCGACCTATTGCACATCGACGACGTGGG
>Ga0213881_10001069_pt1 | contig 13929 bp, 13 predicted proteins | sample BarmaccoBMER_R08_FD_160104 | JGI IMG/M metagenome (GOLD analysis project Ga0213881, IMG submission 160104) | Barbacenia macrantha exposed rock microbial communities from rupestrian grasslands, the National Park of Serra do Cipo, Brazil - ER_R08 ... | reverse complement strand
GGAACCCGCCACCCGAGGCGACACTCGGGCCCCCAGCCTGCCCACCACCCGAAAACAACCACCAAAAGATCAACAAACGAGACTGAAGATCACCTCACGCCGCTACTCGCGGAATCGGGTCAGAGCTGCCACTCAACAGGTTCGGTATGCTCGGCGCTTGCGGTCATCTGGCCCGGCCATTTGCGGTATAGGAGTCCGACCTCGTGATGGAAGTACCCGGGCGCGATGACACTTGCTGCGACGAGCATGCCAGTGTCCTCGGAGCCCGGAACGGCCATCCAGCCCCCAATAGCAGTCAGGAGTTCACGCCTAATACAGATCGTAGTCGGATGCACGGGCAGTCGATAATTGTGACTGCACCAGTGATCGAACACGAATCCTGGCTCGATTCTCCCGCTTGGCGGATCGTTGAAGCCGACAGTTGAGCCGTCAGGCAACAGGTCCAAGACCCGCGACGTCGTCCATTGCACGTCGCTATCTGGCGCAGCGAGGACCGCGATATCGCGGCGAAGAACGCCAGGCGTGAGGATATCGTCCTGGTCCAAGTGCTTGATCAGTGATCCTTCCGCCCATGCTAGGCCAAGGTTTCGGGTGATGGCTACCCCCGCATGTCTACCAGTCCCGAATTTGATCCGATCGTCGTTCGGGAGGATCTCTTTTGCCTTGTGCGTGCGCCCGTCTTCCTGAACGACCCATTCCCAATCCCAGCCTGGCGACATCTCTTGATTCCGTAGCGAGTCGTATGCTGCGCTCAGCTGGTCAGCGACTGGGCTAAAAACCGGCGTGATGATGGACAGTATCATTCGGCGTCCCATCGACCCAGCTTCGTAGTGTAGACGATTTCCGTTCGGTCCCCCGACATAATCACTTCCGAGACTTCTACAACCTTGTCGTTGATATCGATCGAAGTCTTCCATAGCACAAGCACAGACACGCCGGACTCAATTCCCAATGCCGTGGACTCCTCCAGAAGAGGCGTCGCTGGCAGTGAGCACGACCACGCGGGAATGCGGGTCGGCTAGCAGCGGCAGGTCCGGGGTGAGGGTCAGCCGGCGGCTCACGACGATGGCCAGCGGGTCGGGCGCCAGTCCGCGGGCGACCCGGCGCTGCCGGCGCTGCGGGTCGCGGACCAGGCCGCCACGACGAACCCGTCGAAGCATTCCGGGAACGACAGGTAGCACACCAGGCCCAACCCTTGCGGGAACAACTCGCCACCTGGATCGACTCCATCGCCTCTCACCTCGCTGACGCCCACCTCACCATGCCCGAGGACGTCACCGACCGGGCCGCCGAAATCTGGGAACCTTTACTGGCCATCGCTGATGGCCGCAGGCGAACACTTCGTCCTCCAAGCAGGACCAGACACCACCTCACTCGGCATCCGACTCTTGGCCGACCTACGGGACATCTTCACCCACGCTGCCACGGGGGGTCTGCGCACCACCGACATTCTCACCACCCTCAACAACCTCGATGAATCACCCTGGGGTGACCTGGAGGGCAAACCCCTCGACGCCCGGCGCCTGGCGAAAGAACTCGCCCGCTACAACGTCAAACCCAAACCCTTCAAGGTCAAAGGCGAGTCCGTGAAGGGCTACCAAACTACCGGATCTCACGGGCTCGCCGACGCCTGGGACCGCTACCTCCCACCCCAGGACCCCCAGGACCCCACCGCCATCGGTAACCCCGTGACCAGGCCGGTTACCGCAGTTACCGCAGTTACCGCACTCAGCCGCCCATCCCGGAGGACCCCGACCGTGAGCACCCACGTCGCCCAGTCCACCCCCCTACGTGCCAGCCGCGTCCCACACACCCGACTCACCATCGCCGACGTCTGTGCTGACCTCGGCGTCTCCCGTTCCACCTTCTACGAATAGCGCGCCAAAGGACGCGCACCCCGCTGCATCAAACTCCCCAACGGTGACATCCGCATCAACCGCACCGAATACGAACGCTGGCTGACTACCCTGGAGAAGGTCGCTTAATGACCACCACATACGACGTGCGTGTGTGGAAAACCGGGGAAGTCAGGGGTGCTCGCGGTACAAGCTACAGGGTTCGATGGGTTGTCGCCGGAACCCCGTACAAGAAGCCTTTCCGCACTAGCGCCCTCGCCGAAAGCTTCCGCTCTGTAATTGTGACGGAACAGCGCAAGGGCGAAGCATTCTTGATCGAGACTGGGTTACCTGTCTCGATCGCGCGAGCGGAGAACGAGGCAAGTTGGTTTGAGTTCTCATGCCGCTACATAGATAGTAAGTGGCACTCACTTGCGGGGAACTCTCGCCGCACTACGGCGCAGGCACTCACGACCGCTATGCTCGCACTTCTCTCGACTGAGCGAGGGAAGCCTGAGACGCCCGAACTCCGCAGAACGCTTGTTTCGTGGGCTTTCAACACCCGCGCACGCGCTGGCACGTCGTTGCCGGACGAAACGATCCGTCCGGCACTCGACTGGCTTTCCCACAGTACTCGCCCTGTTGGTGACCTCTCAGACGCGGGGGTTACTCGCCGCTTACTGGATTCGTTGACGACGACACACGATGGGCAACGCGCCTCGGCGGCCACGGTGCAGCGCAGGCGAGGGGTCATCGTCAACGCCTTGCATTACGCCGTCGAGTGGGGGCTGCTGCCGCACAACCCCGTCGCCTCCCTCTCTTGGAAAGCACCGAGGACAAGTAGGGCATTAGACAAGCGTGTGGTCGTGAATCCGATACAAGCACGGAGACTCCTCGCTGCCGTCCACGAGCACGGGGGACCGAGTGGTAGCTCACTGGTCGCATTTTTTGGAGTGATGTACTACTCGGCACTGCGACCAGGCGAGGCACTGAACCTCCGTAAGTCCAACCTTCTGATACCCGCGGAGGGCTGGGGTGAGTTGATATTCGAAGAGTCTTGCCCCTCAGTGGGATCCGCATGGTCGGACGGTGGCACGCGCCGAGAGACACGGCAGCTTAAACATAGGGCTAAAGGCGAAACCCGCTCATCACCCTGCCCCCCAGAACTAACGCACCTCCTCCGCCAGCACCTTACACGACATGGCACAGACGCTGAGGGGCGCTTGTTCCGGGGTATTCGTGGTGGTCGTCCGTTGGAGGAGAGCACGTACCACCGCGTGTGGCGGAAGGCCAGGGAGAACGCGCTAAGCGCGGCGGAGTTCAATTCCCCACTCGCCCGGCGACCGTACGACCTGCGCCACGCGGCGGTGTCCACCTGGCTCAACGCAGGCGTACCAGCCACACAGGTCGCAGAGTGGGCTGAGCACAGTGTCGCGGTCCTGCTCCAGATCTACGCCAAGTGCCTCGCAGGACAAGAGGAAGTAACCCGGACGCGGATCGACGTGACCCTCCGGGAAGCCTAGCCCCATCGAAACTTGGGCGCGTATAGGGCGTGGACACCCGTAAAGCACCGGACACCCCCGGACGGCACCGGACTGGCATCAGTCGGCCTCTGACCTCGTTCCCGCAGGTCAGAGGCCGACTGTGCGGGTCATAGAGGGGTGCCCCCGGTGGGAGTCGAACCCACACTGGGATCCTTTTAAGGGACCTGCCTCTGCCGGTTGGGCTACGGGGGCGTGCGCCTAGAGTATCCGCGCCCACCGGAAGCGGATCACGAAGCGGCGTTGGCGCGGGCAAAGTCGGCCTTCGGGTCGTTGATCTGCCCTAGCGACACCACCTCACGGCGGAACAGCAGGGCAGTCGTCCAGTCGGCCACAATGCGAACCTTGCGGTTGAACGTCGGCATCCGGCTCAGGTGGTAGGTGCGGTGCATGAGCCACGCCACGATGCCCCTGAGCCTGATCCCGTAGACCTCGGCGACCCCACGATAGCGGCCCAGGCTTGCCACCGACCCCGCGTACCGGTGCCGGTAGTGCCGCAGCGGCTGGCCGCACAGGTAGGCGATCACGTTGTCGGCAAGCACCCTGGCCTGCCGGACGGCGTGCTGGGCCGACGGGCTACAGGTGGCGTTCGGGTCAGCCGAGCTCAGGTCGGGCACGGCCGCGCAGTCCCCCGCGGAAAAAACGTCCGGGCACCCCACCACCTGCAGGGCCGCCGTGCAGCGCAGCCGCTTGCGGTCATCCAGCGGCAGGTCGGTGTGCTGCAACACCGGGTTGGGCCGCACCCCAGCGGTCCAGACGATGGTGTCGGCGTCGAGCTCGGTGCCCTCATCGAGAACCACGTGACCGTTCTCCATCGTCCTGACCCGGGTGTTCAGGAAGATCTCGATACCGCGCTCGGCTAACCGCTTCGCGGTGTAGCGGCCCATTCTCGGGCTGACCTCGGGCATGATCCGGCCAGTGGCCTCGACGAGCACCCAGCGCATATCCGACGGCTCGATGCTCTGGTAGTAGCGGCAGGCGTAGCGGGCCATGTCCTCCAGCTCGCCGAGCACCTCGATTCCCGCGTATCCCCCGCCGATCACCACGAAGCTCAACAGCTTGCGGCGTAGCGACACCTCGATCGTGGCGTCGGCGGCTTCCAGCCGGGACAGCACGTGGTTGCGCAGGTAAATCGCCTCACCAATGGTCTTGAACGCGATACCGTGCTCGGCGAGCCCGGGAATAGGCAACGTGCGGGCGATGGAACCGGGTGCCATCACCAGCACGTCGTAGCTGTGCTGCTCGATCTCCCCGGCGCAGTTCTCGATGGTGGCCACCCGGTGAGCGTGGTCAACCCCGGTGAGACGGCCGGCCACGATGTGGCAGCACCGGAGCACCCGGCGCAGCGGCACGACCACGTGGCGCGGCTCGATCGAACCAGCCGCGGCCTCGGGCAGGAAGGGCTGGTAGGTCATTTGCGGCTGCGGATCCACCACGGTGACCACCGCCGCGCCCTCCGGTAGCTTCGACTGCAGCCCTAGCGCGGTGTACATCCCTACATGGCCACCGCCAACGATGAGGATGCGCGGCGGGTCCCCCGGGGTAGAACCCATATCAGCAGTATCCCTCGATCCCGGCCCGTTCGGCCGCGCGGCGCAGCACCTCAACTAGCATCACTGGGGTGAGCCGGCCGGTGAAGGTGTTCTGCTGGCTGACGTGGTAGCAGCCGAGCAGGTGCAGCCCGTCGAGGGCAACCTCGACACCGTGCCCGAAACGGGGCCGCGGCGCCGGCACCGCCCAGCCGGCGACGCTCAGCGCAGGCAGCAGTGCCTGCCAACCGAAGGCGCCGAGCACGACCACCGCGCGCAGCGTCGGGCGCAGCAGGCGGAGCTCGCGGATCAGCCAGGGCCGGCAGGCATCGCGCTCGGCGGGGGTGGGCTTGTTGGCCGGGGGTGCGCACCGGACCGGAGCCGTGATCCGGGTTCGGTGCAGCGTCAGCCCGTCACCACGGTGCGTGGCTACCGGTCGATTCGCCAGGCCGACCGTGTGCAACGCAGCGTAGAGCACATCGCCGGAGCGGTCTCCGGTGAACATCCGGCCGGTCCGGTTGGCGCCGTGGGCGGCGGGCGCGAGCCCGACGATGGCCAGCGCGGCATCAGGCGGGCCGAACCCCGGGACCGGACGTCCCCAGTAGGTCGCCTCGCGGTAGGCGGCGCGCTTGTCCGCCGCAACCTTCTCCCGCCAGGCGACCAGGCGCGGGCAGGCCCGGCATCGGGTTATCTCCTCATCCAACGCCTGGAGATCAGACGGCGCCTGCAGGTCGGACAGATTAGACACGGTATCCATCAGGCGAGGCCCAGCGCGATGCCGTCGAGGATATCGTGCTCGCTGACCACGAGTTCGGTTATGTCGGCCCGGGCAGCCAGCTCGTCGGCGAGTACCCGCACGATGAGCGCACCACCGGCGATGACGTCCACCCGGCCGGGGTGGATGGCGGGATTGCCGGCCCGCTGTTGATGCGTCGAGGCCAGCAGATACCCCGTGGTGTCGCGAAGGCGCGCCAGCGACAGCCGGGACAGGTGGACGCGCCCGGGGTCATAAGCGGGCAACTGCTGAGCGATGGCGGACAGCGTGGTCACGGTGCCGGCCACCCCGATCCAGGTGCGGGCCTTGCCCACCGGCACCTCGGCGAAAGCCTCCTGCAGGGTCTGGGTGGCGAACTGCTCAGCGGCGCTGACCTCCTCGGGCGTTGCAGGGTCGGAGCGCAGGTGCCGCTCGGTGATCCGGACACATCCGATGTTCACCGACCGCGCCGCCGTGACGTCTGCTCTGGTGCCATCCCAGTCCCCGAGCACCACCTCAGTGGACCCGCCACCCACATCGACGACCACGAACGGACCGTCAGCGGGGTCCAGGTCGCTCACCGCGCCGGTGAACGACAGCCGGGCCTCCTCATCCCCGGTGATCACCTCGGCATCGCTGCCCAGGGTCTGGCGGACCATGGTGAAAAAGTCGTCCCGGTTGGCGGCGTCGCGGGTCGCTGAGGTGGCCACCATCCGGGCCCGCTGCACACCGGCGCGGGCCGCGAGGGCGGTGTAGTCGGCCAGCGCGACCCGGGTGCGCTCCACGGCGTCAGGAGCCAACCGACCCGTGGCGTCGACGTCCTGGCCGAGCCGGACGATGCGCGTCTCCCGGTGCACATCGACCAGCGTGTCAGCCCGCAGATCGGCGATGAGCAGGCGGATCGAGTTGGTCCCGCAATCGATCGCCGCCACCCTGACCATGCCCGCCTCCGATCAACCCGCTGAATACGGAATACAGCGCCCCGTGCTCCACCACTCGCCGATCTCGGCGAGCACCTCGTCGCCAAACGGGTTCACCCCGGGCCCGCGGGCCAGCGCGTGCGCGACGTGAACGTGCAGGCATTTCACCCGGCCCGGCATCCCGCCGGCGCTGATCCGGGTCCCCAGCGGGTGCACCGCGTCCCGCTGCGCCAGGTAAGACTCGTGCGCGGCCCGGTAGGCCTGCGCGAGCTCAGGATCTCTCGCGAGCCGATCGGTCATCTCCCGCATCGCGCCACCAGATTCGATCCGCGCCACCAGGGCGGTCAGCTTGCGGCAGGTCAGGTAGTACAGCGTGGGAAAGGGGGTGCCGTCGGGCAGCCGGGGATGGGTCTGCACCACGCTGGGCAGTCCACAGGCGCAGCGGTGCGCGACCGACCGCAGCGCCCGCGGCGGGCGGCCCATCTGCGCCGCGACGGCCTGCCAGTCGGCACGACTCACCTCGGGGTGCTTCCCCGTCTCACCCACTGTTACCATCTTACCCATTGTTGATCGACTTCCAGAGCTGGCCGTACCACGGTTGCCCGGCGGACTGGACGCCGCCGGTACCGAGGGCGACGGTCGTACCAGGGGGCACCTGCACCAGGTAGGGCGCCTGCCCTGGGCGCACGTAGCGCAACCGCTCCCGGGCTTGGGTCTCGATATGTTCTGGATCGGCCAGCAGGCTGCGGCGGCGCACCAGCTCTGCGATCTTGTCAACCAGCATGCGCTGCTGAGCGTACACCGCTGCCAGCTCGGCGCGCTGTCCCAGGTAATTGAGCACCGGCACGGCCACGCTCAGGGTCAGCACACAGACCAGCGCAGCGAGCAACATCACCCGCCGTGGGGAGGTGAGGCCCATCGCGTGGCCAATCCGCACCCCCAGCGGAACTCTGTTCGGGCCGGTATCGCCCATTGACCCTAGCTTCCCGGCGCGAACCGGGCGAACGCCAGATCCCCGGCGTAGCGAGCCGCGTCCCCGAGAGTCTCTTCAATACGCAGCAGCTGGTTGTACTTGGCCACCCGCTCCGACCGGGCCGGGGCACCCGCCTTGATCTGCCCACAGCCGATCGCCACCGCCAGGTCAGCGATCGTGGTGTCCTCGGTCTCGCCGGAACGGTGGCTGATCATGCAGTGGTACCCGTGGGACTGGGCGAGCGCCACGGCATCCAGCGTCTCCGACAGCGTGCCGATCTGGTTGACCTTCACCAGCAGCGCGTTGGCTACCCGGCGGGTGATGCCCTCCTCCAAGCGCTCCGGGTTGGTCACAAAAATATCATCACCGACGATCTGCACCCGATCACCGAGTTCGGCGGTGAGCCGCGCCCAGCCATCCCAGTCGTCCTCGGCCAGCGGGTCCTCGAGGGACACCAACGGGTAAGCGTTGAGCAGCTCGGCGTAGTAGGCGATCATCTGTTCGGCGTTGCGGGTGCTGCGCTCGAAGGTGTAGACGCCGTCGGCGAAGAACCCGGTGGCGGCCACGTCCAGCGCCAGCGCGATGTCCTCACCCAGGGTGTGCCCCGCCTTGCCCACCGCGGTGGCGATCAGGTCCAGTGCATCGGTGTTCGCCGCAAGATCGGGCGCGAAACCGCCCTCGTCTCCCAGCCCGGTGGGCAGTCCCGAGGTCTTGAGCACCGACTTCAGCGCATGGTAGACCTCGGCGCCCCAGCGCAACGCTTCCCGAAACGAGTCCGCGCCAACCGGGGCGATCATGAATTCCTGGATGTCGACTCCGGTATCGGCATGTGCACCACCGTTGAGGATGTTGAACATGGGCACCGGCAGCACGTGCGCGTTCGCGCCACCCACGTATCGGAACAACTCCAGGCCGCTGGACTCGGCAGCCGCCTTGGCCACCGCCAGCGAGACCCCGAGAATCGCGTTGACGCCCAGCCGGGACTTGTCGGGAGTGCCGTCCAGGTCCACCAGCTTCTGGTCCACGATTCGCTGTTCGATCGCCTCCACGCCGATCAGCTCGGGCCCGATCTCATCCAGCACCGCCGTCACCGCGCATTCCACGCCCTTGCCCAGGTAACGCTGGGGATCACCGTCGCGTAGCTCCACCGCCTCGTGGCGCCCGGTGGAGGCCCCGGAGGGCACCGCGGCACGGGCCACCGTGCCGTCATCGAGGGCAATCTCAACCTCGACAGTGGGGTTGCCGCGCGAGTCCACGATCTCGCGGGCTCCGACCTCCTCGATGACGGCCACAGATACGCTCCTTATCTCAGATCAAGGTGGATGGATCAGGGGTGGGTGGATCAGGGTGGGTGGACACAGCCTAATCCCGCTTCAGCGCACGCAGGCTCGTGCAACGACACGGGTCCGCGTACCGTTGGTGTGATAATGACAACCACCGACCGTCCCCCGGATGTCGTCGAGCAGTTCCGGCTCGCTGAGTCGCTGGTCTCCAGACGGCGCCCGCTGGAAGCCCTCCGCGAGTTGGCCCCGGTGCTGGACGCTGAGCCCAACGCGCCGAGCGTGCAGTTGCTGGCTGGGCGAGCCTACCTGCAGTCCGCCCAGCTGAACCGCGCCGAGGAAGCGTTCCTCCGGGTACTTGAGCACAACCCTTCCGACCATTACGCGCGCTTCGCGCTGGGTCGCACGTTGCAGCGACAGAGCCGGCTGGAGGAGGCTCGCGGGCAGCTGGCGATGGCGGTAGCCATGAACCCCACCCCGGCCTACCAGGAAGCGCTCAACGAAGTACGGATGCGGATAGCCGGCAGGTAAAAAAGGCTCAGGTCTAAAAAAGGCTCAGGTCACCGCCTTGGCACTGTGGGCGTAGCGCTGCGCGAAACCGTAGACCTCTTGGGCGTAGCCGAGGGACTCATTGTAGGTGAGGATTGCGCGCAGCCAGCCGTCACCAGAACTCAGGTCCCGGTTGTCCGCGCACAGGTACTGCGCCGCTGCCAGGGAAGCATCATCGATGTTCTGTGGGTCGGTGATCCCGTCACCATTGCCGTCGGCCCGCCACTTGGCCCAGGTGGAGGGGAGAAACTGGAAAGGCCCCACGGCGTGATCCCAGATTTTGTCGCCATCAAGCAGACCGTTGTCGGTGTCCGCGACAGCCTTGACGCCCGGCGCGCCGTTCAACGGGATCCCGATGATCGGCGCCGATGGCCGACCGTCAGGTTCGAGAGTCCGGCCTTGGAAACCGCCGTGCTTGGACTCGACGGCGGCGATGGCGGCCAGGGTCACCCAGGTAATGTGGCAGTGCGGGTGCGTAGCGGCCATCACGGCGTGGGCGTTCGCGTAGGCTTCCAGTGCCCGCTGCGGGATGTCCGTGACGCGGGACATCCGGGTGGCCCAATCGGCGAACGCCAGCTGCGGCGCAGCCGGCTTCTGTGCCTTCCGCGCCGGTGCTGGCGGAATCTGCACGGGGATCGTGACCGTGTGGTGCACCGCCTGCGGAGCGCCGAGGGTCGGTGCCACCGGCTGTGCGGCCGGCTCCGGGACGTCGGGCAATGCCGCAGGCGCGGCCATTACCGCTGCCGTGGGAGCGGCGAGCCCGCGGTCGGGCAATGGAGCGGCTACCGAACCCAGACCTGCCAGGACCAGACCCGCGCTGGCCAGCGCGCCGCCGGACAGCATCCCCCGCAGCAGGTAATGCGACGCTCGGGGTAGCCCTCGACGAAGCCGCTCACCGCTGGACTGCCCGCCTCGCCCGGTTCGCGCACCGGCTCGCTCGTCGCCGCTCATATGAGAGATCAACGACGATCACGCTACAGAGATACGCCTGTCACCGTGCCGGCCAGTGCTCCCGCCACTGCTGCGGGGTGAGCGCTTCGGGGTCCAGCCCGGCGGTCCGAGCGGAGCGTTCCGCAGCCCGTACGTCCTCGGCGAAACGCCGGGCGACGGAGCGCAACGCGGCCTCGGGGTCCTCGCCGGCCAGCGCCGCGGCGGCCGAGAGGGCGAACAACGAAGCGCCAGTACCACCGTCGGCTCCGGGCAACAGGTCCACGGGAAGCGCCGCCTTGCCCGCTCGGGACGCCAGCTTGGCCGCCAGCGCCACGGCCGGCTGGGCCAGCGCAACGCCATCGACGCTCGACTCGCGGCGTTTCTCGGTGCGTTTGAGCTGCTCCCAGCGGATCTCCTGCTCGGCGGCGGTGCGCACCTGCTCGCCGCCCGCGAAGACGTGCGGGTGTCTGTCGACCAGCTTGGCCACCAGCCCGGTGGCCACCGCATCGACGTCAAAGCCCCCCGGCTTCTCCTGGGCGAGCCGGGCATGGAAGAGCACCTGCAGCAGCACGTCACCGAGCTCCTCGCGCAGCGCAGCGGTGTCGCCCTCTTCCAGCGCCTGGTACAGCTCGTAGGTCTCCTCGATGAGGTAGGGCATCAGGGAGTGGTGGGTCTGCTTGGCGTCCCAGGGGCAGCCACCCGGGGACCGCAACCGGTCCAGCACCGCGGCCGCATCCAGCACCGCAGCCCCGGTGGGTTCCGGGGTCCTCAACACGGTGGCACCGGCAGCCACCCAGCGGGCCGCCGCACCGGTGCCGGGGTCGAAGGTGAGCAGTAACCCCTGCACGGCCTCGCCGGCCGGATGCGCCCCGCACAGCTGCGCCCACTGGGCCGGTACGTCGGTGTCGGCGTAGAGGGCTGCCTCCTCCCGCAGCGGGCGGGCCGCCGCCGCCGGAAGCACCGGACCGAGCCGGTGAGACAGCACCACGACAACCGGGGCCACGACAACCGGGGCCACCTCAACCGGGGTCACGCGAGGGGGGCGGAGCGTAACGGTGCGAGGAAGCCGCCGGTCTCGTTCTCGTCGGGGACCACCTGCACTCTCACCGGATCCCACACGCCGTAGCGGGGCGAGGGCCGTACTCCCAGCTCCTGTCCCACCCGGGCCAGCTGGCGCAGACCGATGGCTTCCAGCACAGCGGGGTCAATCTGGTCGAGCTGCGGCGCGTGCTCGGATGCCCGGGCTCCCCGGTCGGTCCGGTTCTTGACCACCATGATCACCCACGGTGTGGTGTCTGCGAGCTGGAAAGCCACCACCGTGCCCGCCGGGACGCCGAACGCCGGGGTGGTGGCGAAGATCGGGTCGTCCGCGGCGACGATCCGCTTGTCGAGCTCGGCCTGCTTACCAGCTCGCACGTCAGCACCGATGGACTGCCGGGCCCGCTTGGACCCGGCCCGGGAAAGCTCCTCCACGCGCTGCTGCGCGGCGGTTCGGGTGTCGGCGGTGGTGTAGTCGACGGTGACCGCGCTGTTGCGCACCTCGGCGCGGCCCAGAGCAACCATGAGCAGCTTGTCCCGGGCCCGCTCCCGGTAGCCGTTGGCGTCGAAGATCGTCCCCTTGGACGCGACCTCGGCGCCGCCGAGCTCCATGATCAGCCGGTTCACCCGAGCCTGGTTGACCCCCAGGCCGGCGCGGTGCGCGGCGACATCGAGCAGCTGGTGCCTGATCTGCACTGTGACGATCTTGCGCGACACGTCGCCGAGCTGGTGGCTCGCCTCCAGCTCGGCGCGGACCTGCGGCCCCTCCTTGGTCAGCACCCTCGCCAGCTGGCTGTGCACCTGTTCCAGCGGGATCTCGGTACCGTCGACAAACGCGGCGGCGCCGAGCTGGCTAGGACCAAGGCCGCAACCGCCGACCAGCAGTCCCGCCGCGGCGATCCCGGCAACGGCAGACAGGACGCTTCGCACAGCAGCTACCCTCTCATGCCCGCTGGGCTGGTCTCCGAACGCCGCGGTGCGCCCAACACGGCGGTGAGCAGCGTGGTGCACCAGTCGAGCAGCTCCCGGTCGCGCAGCGGCGGGGCGCCGATCCCTCCGGAACCCTCGCTGGGCCTGGGCACGGACAAGGTTTGGCCCGCGGCCCGGTACCCCGCCTGAGGGTAGAGCCGGTTCAGGCGCACCACCTGGGAGTCTCGCAGCGTCACCGGCGCGAACCGCAGCTTGGACCCCTGCAGGGTGACCTCCGCCACGCCGTGCGTCCGGCACATCTGACGGAAGCGCGCGACCTCCAGCAGGGTCACCACCGGAGGCGGCAGGGCACCATAGCGATCGCGCAACTCATCGGTGATGGCGACCAGTGCCTCGGTGTCCATCGCCTCGGCGATCTTGCGGTAGGCCTCCAGCCGCAGCCGCTCACCGGGGACATAGTCGTGCGGCAGGTGCGCGTCCACCGGCAGCTCAACCCGCACCGGCGCGGGTTCGGGCGCATCATCGCCGCTGCTGGCCCCGGCCGCGCGCCGGAACGCCTCGACGGCCTCGCCGACCAGCCGGATGTACAGGTCGAAACCGACCCCCGCGATGTGCCCGGACTGCTCGCCGCCCAGGATGTTGCCCGCGCCGCGGATCTCCAGGTCCTTCATCGCGACGGCAAGCCCCGAGCCGAGTTCGGCGTGCTGCGCGATGGTGGACAACCGGTCGTGCGCCTGTTCGCTCAGCGGTGTCTCGGGGGGGTAGAAGAAGTAGGCGTAACCCCGCTCCCGACCGCGCCCCACCCGCCCGCGTAGCTGGTGCGCCTGGGCCAAGCCGAGCAGATCACCGCGTTCCACGATCAGCGTGTTGGCGTTGGAGATATCCAGCCCTGCCTCGATGATCGTGGTGCATACCAGCACGTCGTACTCGCGCTGCCAGAACCCAGCGACGGTGCGCTCCAGGGCGTCCTCGTTCATCTGCCCGTGCGCCACCGCCACCCGGGCCTCAGACACCAGCTCGCGGATCCTCCGAGCCGCCTTCTCGATCGAGGCCACCCGGTTGTGTACGTAGAAGACCTGCCCGTCGCGCAGCAGCTCGCGGCGAACCGCGGCGGCGACCTGCTTGTCGTCGTAGGTCCCGACGTAGGTCAGCACCGGGTGACGCTCCTCGGGCGGGGTGAGGATGGTCGACATCTCACGGATGCCGGCCAGGCTCATCTCCAGGGTCCGTGGGATGGGGGTGGCTGACATGGTGAGCACGTCGACGGCCGTGCGCAGGGCCTTGATGTGCTCCTTGTGCTCGACGCCGAAGCGCTGCTCCTCGTCCACCACCACCAGGCCAAGATCCTTCCAGCGCACCCCCGGCTGCAACAGCCGGTGCGTGCCGATCACGATGTCCACCGAGCCCTCGGCGAGCCCGCGCAACACATCCGACGCCTCCCCGGAATGAGTGAACCGGGACAGCCCGCGCACGGTCACCGGGTAGGAGTGCATTCGGTCGGAGAAGGTCTGCAGGTGCTGCTGGGCGAGCAGGGTGGTGGGCACCAGCACGGCCACCTGCTTGCCGTCCTGCACGGCCTTGAAGGCGGCCCGCACGGCGATCTCGGTCTTGCCGTAGCCGACGTCGCCGCAGACCACCCGATCCATCGGG
>Ga0213881_10001068_pt1 | contig 13949 bp, 13 predicted proteins | sample BarmaccoBMER_R08_FD_160104 | JGI IMG/M metagenome (GOLD analysis project Ga0213881, IMG submission 160104) | Barbacenia macrantha exposed rock microbial communities from rupestrian grasslands, the National Park of Serra do Cipo, Brazil - ER_R08 ... | reverse complement strand
GTGATCGCTTGTTTCAAGTTGATTAAGGGGGCACTGCTGCTGGCCGTCGGAATCGGCGCGTTGTCCCTGCTACACAGAGATTCTGCCGAGGCCGTCAGACACTGGATTACCCTGCTGCACGGCGACCCCGATAATCGCTATTTCAATAAATTGCTGTTAAAACTTGCGATTGTTGGCGACCGTCAACTTGAAGGTATTACCGCCGGCTCGTTCTTCTATGCCGGACTGCTGCTGACCGAGGGCATCGGGCTATACTTACGGAAGCGATGGGCCGAGTATTTCACGGTTATTGTCACCGGTTCTTTTATCCCGCTCGAACTCTACGAGCTTGTCCGACGTTTCAGCGCCGTCAAGATCATTGTCATTCTTATCAATGTCGCTGTCGTCTGGTATCTGGTCGTGAGATTGCTGCACGAACGCCGGAGGGAGACAATAGAGCCGCGCCAATCGCCCTCCAAAATTACAGCTTAATGGTTCGTGCCAAACACGCTTTTCTGGCCTTCCCTACCGCTGCACGACCGTCTCCAACCTCGCCGGTCAGACCTCAGTATACCTTACTATTTTGCAGGCTCGAATTGAGAAGGAAGCCGAGACGAGCGTATCCTTAGAGTCTGTGGGCCGGTTAGCCACTTAAAAAATTTAAGGATATTCGGAAACGCGTTCCGGAGAGCGGCGATGGTTGATCTTAATCAGTCATTCATGAAAGCTTTAACCGGCTTTGCGAAGAAGCGGGGAGCCGGATACTTGCTGGCCGTTCTGGGGATTGCGGCAGTTGTCGCAGCGCTGGCGCCGTTCAATAACCGGATTAATACGACAACCGTTGCGCTGGCGCTATTGCTCGTCGTGCTTTTCACGGCCGCCCTGTGGGGGAGCCGGCCGGCGCTTGTGGCTTCGGTGCTTGGGATGCTTTGCTTCAATTTTTTCTTTCTGCCCCCTGTCGGCACGTTTACCATCCAGGACCCGCAGAACTGGGTCGCGCTCACCGCATTTTTCATCACCGCCATCACTGCCGGGCAGCTTTCGGCGCGCGCCCAGCGGCGGGCCGAAGAGGCGGTGGCCGGACGGCGCGAGATCGAACGTTTATATGAAGAGTTGCGCGCCGCCTTTGAACGCGCGAGCCATGCGGAAGCGCTCAGGCAAAGCGAGCGTTTGAAGTCGGCGCTGCTCGATGCGGTGACGCATGATCTGCGGACGCCTCTGACTTCGATCAAAGCCTCGGCCACAACGCTGCTTGATGAATACAACGGCGCGGGAAGAGAATTAATCATGCTCGACGCGGAAGGACGGCAGGAACTATTAGAAGTGATTGATGAAGAAGCCGACCGTCTCAACCGCTTTATTGAGAATCTCGTCGAACTGGCCCGCATCGAAGCCGGCGAGATGAGTTTGCGCCGCCGCTGGGGAGCGGTTGACGAAATTATTTCCACGGCGCTTACGCGCGCTGAAGCTATCACGCGCCAGCACAAAGTAGAGGTCGAGATTGAGCGCGAGATGCCTTCCGTCCGCGTCGATGCGCGGGCCGTCGCGGAGATCGTCTATACTCTCGTTGATAACGCCGCCAAGTATTCGCCCGCCGGAACACGCATCAAAGTGGTGGCCAAACGGGCTCCTGAACAGATGATAGAGATCGCGGTTGAAGATGAGGGGTGCGGCATTCCTGAAGAATTGCGCGAGCGCGTCTTCGATAAGTTCTTCCGCGCGACTTATAATATGATGGCCGATTCCAACCGGCCGGCCGGGATTGGCATGGGGCTGACTATCGCGCGGGGAATCGTCGAGGCGCATGGCGGCCGGATTTGGATTGAGGATGGCCCCGGAGGCTGCGGGACACGCATTGCATTCACCGTTCCCGTAGGGGATGAGGAGCCGACGGACGCCGAGCAGGTTGCAGAATAGAGCGGCAGCTCTTCGCATGTTTGTTCGCAGTAAGACGTGATGGATGAAAAGCCGCGAATTCTTGTGGTTGACGACGAGCCGCAGATTACACGTGTGCTGCGCCGGAGTTTGGCGACGCACAATTATGAAGTGCGTGTCGCCGCCGAAGGCGAGGCGGCGCTTGAGCTCTTCGGCGACTGGACGCCTGATCTTGTCGTCACAGACCTCTCGATGCCCAACATGGACGGCCTCGAACTCTGTCGTCGCCTACGAGCTATTTCCCAGCTTCCCATTATCGTCCTCTCGGCGAAAGGTGAGGAAAAGATTAAAGTCGAAGCGCTCGACGCAGGGGCCGACGATTATGTGACCAAACCCTTTGGGATGGATGAGCTACTGGCGAGAGTGCGCGCCGCCCTGCGCCGCCGGGCGTCAACTCCGGCCGGAGCGACGACTACCTCCATCGAACAAGGCGACTTCCGCCTTGACCTCAAAGCCCACACCGTTTACCTGCGCGACCGCGAAGTCCATTTGACTCCGAAGGAATACGACCTGCTCCTCTACTTTATTCGTAATCACGACAAAGTTCTCACGCACCGCATGCTGCTTGCGGCCATCTGGGGTGGTAACTATGTCGAGCAGACGGAGTACCTGCGGGTCTTCGTCGGCCAATTGAGAAAAAAGATCGAGACAGATCCGGCGACGCCCAGGTACATCCTCACCGAGCCCTGGATCGGCTATCGTTTCGATCCGAGCGGGCGAACCTCGCCCCACGCTTTCAAGTCTTCGGGTTAGCCGTCCGGTGAAATAGCTCTGAAGGTTTTGGCTCCTGCCGGTGTTGCATTAAGAGCGCTCTTGCGGCTATCTTCGAGACATTCCTGATTTCGTGTAAATGAAAGGTGCTGAGGATGGCAGAGTTGAACAAACTCCGTGACGACCCTCTCTGGTACAAGGACGCGATCTTTTACGAAGTGTATGTGCGTGGCTTCTTCGATTCCAACAGCGATGGCGTCGGCGACTTTCGGGGCCTGACCGAAAAGCTCAGCTATCTACAGTGGCTCGGTATTGATTGCATCTGGCTGCTGCCGATGTACGCATCACCCCTGCGCGATGGAGGCTATGACATTTCGGATTACTACGCGCTGCTGCCGGAATATGGGACGCTCGGCGATTTTAAGACCTTTCTCGACGCGGCCCATGAGCGGTCCATTCGCGTCATCGCCGATCTCGTCATCAATCATACTTCAGACGAACATCCCTGGTTTCAGGAAGCGCGTCGCTCACCTGAGTCTCCCAAGCGCGATTGGTATGTGTGGAGCGATACGGACCAGAAATATACGGATGCCCGGATTATCTTCACCGACACTGAACGGTCGAACTGGACGTGGGATGAAGAAGCGAAGGCTTATTACTGGCATCGCTTCTTCAGCCACCAGCCGGACCTCAACTACGATAATCCGGAGGTTCAGCAGGCGATGCTCGACGCGGTCTCTTTCTGGTTGAACTTAGGCATCGACGGTTTTCGCGTCGATGCCGTTCCGTACCTTTTTGAGCGCGAGGGCACAAACTGCGAGAACCTTCCCGAAACACATGCGTTTCTCAAGCGGCTGCGCGCGCATGTCGAATCAAATTATCCTAACTGCCTGCTTCTGGCCGAAGCCAATCAATGGCCTGAAGATGTGGTCCAGTATTTCGGCCGGGGCGATGAATTTCAGATGGGCTACCACTTTCCGATTATGCCCAGGCTCTTCATGGCGCTCCGGCAGGAAGATAGGCGGCCCATCGTCGAAATACTTGAACGGACGCCCGCCATTCCCGACAATTGCCAATGGGGAATGTTCCTCCGCAACCATGATGAGTTGACGCTGGAGATGGTGACGGATGAAGAACGAGACTATCTATACAACCAGTACGCCGCCGATCGGCGAATGCGTCTCAACCTGGGGATTCGCCGCCGCTTAGCGCCGCTTCTGGATAACAGTCGGCGGCGGATTGAGCTGCTGCACGGGCTTCTCTTCAGTCTTCCGGGCAGCCCCTTTCTCTACTACGGAGATGAGATCGGCATGGGCGATAACATTTATCTCGGCGACCGTGATGGAGTACGCACGCCGATGCAGTGGTCTGCCGACCGCAACGCGGGATTCTCACGAGCCGATTTCGCGCAGTTATACTTCCCCGTCATTATGGACCCGGTTTACGGCTACCAGTCGGTTAACGTCGAAGCGCAGCAGCGGTATAACAGTTCGCTGCTTCACTGGATGCAGCAAATGATTCATCTGCGCAAGAAGCATCCCGTTTTCGGTCGCGGAGCGATGGAGTTCGTCAAACCGGAGAACCGAAAAATATTTGCGTTCACACGCGCCTCACGTGATGAGACGGTCCTGTGTGTCTTCAATCTTTCGCAATTTGCTCAGCCCGTCGAGTTAGACCTCAAACCGTACCGGGGAGCAACGCCGGTGGAAATGCTGGGCGAAACCGCTTTCCCGACCGTCGGGGAGCAGCCGTACCAACTCGCGCTCGCTCCGTTCGGCTTCTACTGGTTTCTTCTCGAAGGACACGGCCGGGGATAAACTGAAAAAGGCTTGGCGCAGTTCTGATTTTCGAGCGCGGGAGGGATGATCCATGACTTCGGGAACAAACGGGGACGAGCGGCTGGTCGTCATCTCAAACCGCTTGCCTTTTCCGCTCAAGCGTTCGGGCAGCGGATGGCGGACCGAACGCAGCACCGGCGGACTGGCGACCGCCATGGGGCCGATCCTGCAGCGGACTCACGGAATCTGGATCGGGTGGTCGGGAGAGGCATCGGGCGCGACCGACGACAAACGAGAAAAAGCGCTCGCCCGGTGGGCCGAGCGGGAGCGTTATTTCGCCGTCGATCTTCCCCCTGAAATGGCGCGCGGGTTTTACGAAGGTTTTGCCAACCAGACCCTCTGGCCTCTTTTTCACCATTTCCCTTCGCTCCTAAATTTCGATTCCGAACACTGGAAAGCTTATCTGGAAGCCAACCGCCGTTTCTGCGACGTCGCGCTCGAACATCTTCGGCCGGGCGACAGCGTCTGGATTCACGACTACCAGTTAATGCTGCTGCCGGAACTGCTGCGTCAAGCGAGGCCGGAAGCGCGAATCGGTTTTTTCCTCCACATTCCGTTTCCCTCATCGGCGGTGTTTCGCGTGCTCCCGAGGCGCGAAGAGTTATTGCGGGGGCTCCTCGGAGCCGATTATCTCGCCTTCCACACTTATAGCTACCTGCAACATTTTCGGGATGCCGTCCTTCGCATCCTCGGATTAGAGAGCCGGATGGATCAGATTGAAGTGGCGGGCCGTGTCGTCCGTCTTGACGCGCTCCCGATCGGCATCGCGCCTAATGAATTCACCGACCTGCTCCAAAAGGATGAAGAGACGATAAGGCGGCTGGCAGAGTTGCGGCAGCGTTTCACCGGCCGCCGAATACTCCTGGGCGTTGATCGCCTCGATTATACGAAGGGTATTCCTGAACGCCTGCGTACTTTCAGCCGGCTCCTCAACCAGGCCCCGCATCTTCGCGGGAAAGCGATTCTCGTTCAGGTCGCAGTCCCCTCACGAGAAGTGATTCCGATGTATAAGGAATTAAGGCAGGAAGTTGACGGTCTGGTCGGAAAAATTAACGGCGAGTTGAGTACCCCCGATTGGACGCCGATCGTCTATATCCGCAGAGGCATACCGCGCTCCGAGTTGGTGGCCCTTTATGCGGCGGCTGACCTGGCATGGGTCACGCCGCTCAGAGACGGATTGAACCTCGTCGCCAAAGAGTATGTCGCCTGCCAGCAGGGTGGAGACGGCGTGCTGTTGCTCAGCGAATTCGCCGGGGCTGCCGCCGAGATGGGTGAAGCTTTTCTGGTCAACCCTTATGACGAAGAGCGCACCGCCGAGGTGGTTGAGCAGGCGTTATCGCTCTCCGTCGAAGAGCGCCGCGAGCGGATGTCTGCGCTTTATAAACGAGTTGTCCGCAATAGCGCCTTTGACTGGGGCGACCGCTTCCTCGCTAATTTGCGGGACGCCGCCGCAGCTCGTCGCGACGGCTCATCAAATAAGCCGGAAAAGCTTCCCGTCGAAAGAGTGGTGGCAGCCTTTCGTGGGGCACGCACGAGAAGGCTGCTGCTCGACTATGACGGCACTATGGTCCCCTACGCCAGACGGCCACAGGATGCCGTGCCTCCTCCCGGATTGATCCCCCTTCTGACTCGGCTGGCGAGCAATCCGGCCAATACCGTGGCTCTTATCTCAGGCCGCTCACGAAACGACATCGAGGCATGGTTCGGCCAGGTTGAAGGCTTATGGCTGGCGGCCGAGCATGGCGCCATTATGAGATCACCCGAGTCCGGGAAATGGGAGGTTTATCGTCCTAACTACTCCGACGAGTGGAAGCAGCGGGTCTATCCGGTCCTCGAACATTTCAGTGACCGCACTCCGGGAAGCTTTATTGAAGAGAAAGAGTTCTCGATTGTCTGGCATTACCGCATGTCCGACCCGGAATTCGGCGAGTGGCTGGCTAATGAACTGGCCGCGAATCTGGAGCAGATGCTCGCCGAAACCGAGCTGCGTCCCTTCCGGGGCCAAAAGACTGTCGAAGTGAAACCGATCTGGGCCAATAAAGGCGAAGTGCTCGCCCGCCTCGACGTGATGCGCCCCGCGCCGGGTTTCTGCCTGGCGGCCGGCGACGACCGCACCGACGAAGACCTTTTCGCGCGTCTGCCTGACGATGTGTGGACAGTGCACATCGGAGACAGTCTGACCAGGGCCAAATTCTGTTTATCAAGCCCGGAAGAGATGCGCCAATTGATGAACTGGCTGGCAGAGGCAGATGAAACGGAGTCAGGTTAGCCGGAAGCCGGACATCTTATCTTCGCCGCGCCCCCTGAAGATGCCCGCGAGGCCAGAAAGAATCCGGTGGCAAGCGAGGTCCATCATTCACAGGCCATAACATCGTCTACTACCCGGCCCGTGTCAATCAAATCGGCGATATGCCAATGGGTGGGTTGATCGTTATTGAAGAGTTGCCCGGCGTCGTCTGTTTCATAATCAGGCAGTCCGTACTGTTCCCAAGCCAACGGCGTGTAGAGGCAGTAACCGCTCCGCAGGGCTGCCACCGCGATATATCGCTTTCCGTTCGGTAATTCGTAAATGCCGCGCTCCCTAAGCCTCTGCATTTTTACCATCCCTTGCTCGTTATCTAAAGTCAGCAACTAAATGGGACATTGCGAAGCCCGCCGAAAATTTTTACTTATGTAGATGTGTGGTGTCTGTCCGGTAGCGGACAGATGATTGGCCCCAGGGCTCAATTATCAATAATTTACGCTCTTCGGGTCAGCGCACTACCCCATCGCCTTTTTCGCCGGGACGGCTATTCCAGTGAGCTGACCAGCACGATGTTGACGTCGTGCAGCCGCCAGTCAAGCGAGTTTGCCGTCTCGGTCGCCTGCTTCACTCTGTCCATCAGGTTGCGCTCGTCACGTGGCACGACGAAGGCTTCGCCCGTCAGCACGTCTCCATCCTCACGCAGTCGCGCTCTGGCTTTGACCACCCAGTCGAGTCGTTCCAATTCCTGTTGCACTTTATCGGGCGTCGGATCCTTTTCCCGGCTCTCAACATCCGAAGGCCGCTTGTTCATCAACTGCGCGACGCAGTTCCGCAGACTTGCCGTTCCGTCCCTGACAATCTCAAATGAAATGATACTTGCCGCCACCCCGTCGGCCCACCAATAGCCGAAGCTGATGCCGAGGATACCGAGCACGCCGGCGATGCCAGTCAGCCAGTCGCCCTTGTTGATCTTGGCGTCTGTCTGGAGCGCCTTTTCGTGTAACTCGCGCGCCAGCGGCAGTTTCATCCGACCCAGCACGAGCGGCGGGATAACGCTGTAGATGAGCGCGGCGATCATTAGCCAGCCGAGCCACACGCGCCGGCCGAAGATTTCGATTGTCTGGATGGATGGGTGCTCGGCCATCACCAGATTGACCACTGAGCTGATCAGAATATAAAGGCCAAAGCCGAAGAGCGCCAGCGAACCGCACAAGCCGGCGATCATCATTGCTCGGCGGTAGCCATAGGGAAAGCGGTCGTCGGGAGGCTTGCCGAGGTAGTGTGTCCCGACGAGAAACGCGATGGGCGGGATGAGACTCAGCACGTCCTCAGTCCACACCGCCTTCATCGCCTGCGACATGCCCATCGTCAAGCCAATCGCCGCGATAATCGTGAGCATGAACAGAAGCGTTAGCCACTCAAGGCGCTTCGCCCGCTGCATGGCATCCTGCTTATCCGGCGGCAGTTGAAAAGGCCGCCCGGGCATTTTCATCGCCTCGCCTCCTCTCGTTGCAGCGCTTCTTTTACCTGCGAGCGCCGCTTACCGAGAAAATCGTCGAGTTGTGTGAGCCAGCCGTTCTCACCGGGTGGAACCGCCATCACGTGTTTTTCCGTATATAGCTTAACGTTCGTTCGGGTGAGCCCCAACTGCTCCAACTGCCAATCGGGAGCGGCGACGGGGCCGCGGGCTTGCGAAAGCTCATCCACGCGCACCGGGACGGCGCCTTTCTGTTCAAGATAAGCCGCCACGACTTCGCCGCGCTTGGCCGCGATTTTTGCTCCTGCGACGTCTTTGAGTGGCGGCATCGAGGCCGGAACGCCGACCACAATCCGATCCTCGAAATACGGGCTGGTCAGACCAACCTCTTTGCTCCACGGCGTGTCATTTGTGAGCCCGCCGATCACCAGATCAAGCTCGAAGCGCTTGAGCGCCTCCAGGTGCTGCTGCTCGCCGCCCCAGAACCATTCGGGCGTAGTACCTATCTGCTCAGCAAACTGGCGTACAAGTTCGACCTCAGCCCCCGCCGGCTCGCCGCTCGTGCGCACGACCCACGGCGGGTGCTCCACTAATCCGACGCGCAGGCGGCCCCCTCGCACCCGCTGCAATGTGCCTTCCGGATCCCGCGGCAGGCTGCCGCAACCCGCAACAGAGGCGCAGAGGGCCAGGATAGTCAATAAACGGTTAAGTCTTACAGCGCGATTCATTCAGCACTTCTCGTATCGAACCTTCCTAAGCCCATCTGCTCTTCCGAACGCGGTTATGGACCGCTAGCGCTAATGCGGCCAGCGCCATCTTTAAGGATGCGTCTGGTATATTGAAATTATCCGGGTTAGATTGCCGGTAAGGGAACGAATCCTTTACCTGTCGGTGGAAGCGCTATCGCCCGCGATGTCAGAACCGCCGGCGCCACCTATTCCACCCGCGCCGCCGCTGCCGCCCGTGCCGCTTGTATCCGTACCGGTCGAAAGCTCTCTATCGCCAGGAACAGATGCCGTGCTCTCGATACTCTGCGGCCCGGCATCACCGCCACGCGTGGCGGCCCCTCCCCGGCTAATCGCGCCCCCGCCGGGGCCTCCACCCAGAGTCTCGCCCGCACTGCTCCCGCCGCTTGAACCCGCCGGAGCGCCCGTAAAATCCATTTCGCCTACCGCGCCGATGGTGGCCGCCGCGCTGGAAGCACTGGTGCCCCTCGCCTCAGAACGGCCTGATGCGGGCAAATATGTCGCGCCGCCGCCGGTTGTGCCAGGCATTACATCATCGCCTTTGGACTCGCCTACGTCCATGCGACCGGTGCCCGAAGCGTATCTATCTGCCTCATCAACTTTGTTTTTATCCGCCACTGCTCCACTCTCCCTATTTCGTTGCTTGCGTATCTGCTCTGGCCCCCTTACGCAGGGCGTCACCGGCTCTTATTCGACGCTCTGATTAGTTTGTCCCGCCGGCCGTGTGGCTCACGTTATCGGAAGCGAGCATGTACATGAGCGCTGCGCCGATTATCGCCCCGGCCTTAATCCAGCGACCCTGCGCCTTCTCCCGAGCGGATGGCGCAGGTCTTCTGACACTCTCCCCACGTATTCTCTCCGTGCGCCAGCGGCTCATGGGCACTTCAAACCTGTAAGTTTCGCCGTGGCTCAGATAGACGACCCTGTCCTGGAGCCTCGCCGCCGCCACCGCCTTCTGGAAATCCTTAAGCGGCGATTTAAAGACCGTATAATCGTTATAGTGAATCGGTATCGCCGTATGGGGGCGGATGATTCTGATCGCTTCCACACCCTGTTTCGCATCCATCGTGAGCATGACACCGAAGATCCTCGTTCCGCCCAGATGCAGCAGAGCCAGATCGATGTCGGGATAGCGGCGGGGAATTTCCCGCAAGTGCTCGTGGATCAATGTGTCGCCCGTGATATAGAGGCGGAGCGGAGTGCTGCCGCCCGCTGTCTGGAATTCCAGCATACTTCCCATGACGGGCGGCAGCAGGGGCGAGAGAGGGCCGGGCGCGTGCTTTCCGGGCATTGAAGTGATACGAAGACGCGCCTCGCCTTTCGTAACCGAGACCGCTTCCCAGGTATTCAGCCCGTACGGTGAATTGAACCCCTTCCTTTTGAGCGACGCCGCCGCGTGGCGGGTCGTGATAATGGGCAGATTTTTGTCAAGCTTCTTTTCCGCTATACGGTCGAAGTGATCGCCGTGCATATGAGAAAGAATGCAGAGGTCGAGCGGGGGCAACAGCTCAATCTCCATGGCCGGGTCGGTTCGGCGCTTTGATGTCAATCCGTAGCCGAGGTGAACGTGGTCGCCGCGATGGAGAAAGTTCGGATCCGTGAGGATAGTAAATCCCGCATAGCGAAGAATCACAGTCGCAGTTCCAACAAAGAAGACCGAGCCGTGCTCGAAGGTTGGTTCCCCATGGTTGGTATCACTCAGCACGAGTTCTTTGACTTCGCCCATATCTCCCCTCCTCTGCCGTGCTTTCGGTAAGCGCTGGGAATCAATGAAAGTCGCCTGACGATTTTTCGCCGCCATTATTCTTTGTTCGGCCCGCGCCTGAAGGCGATCCTAAAGAGTACCGGAGCAGATTTCCGTCAAACGCAAACAGTCCGGAAACCACGCCGGGCCGCAGAGAGCGCTGCACGAGGCCCGAAGAGCGCCTCAATCAAACCGGCCGCGCTGCAATTGATTCTTGTTAGCTACCTGTAGTTTCGCTGAAAAGCAGGGAAAGCTAAGCAGCCTTTCTCCGCCTACTCCTCTCTGCCTCTGAATTATGTGCATCTCCGGCTTTCTCACCGAAGTTGAAGAAATTCCCACTCCTCTGATGTTCCTCAAGCAGCAGTTTACTGATCGCCATCCTGATCTGCCCGGTCGTCAGATGCTCTAACGGCTTCCGCCACGGCTCCTCTACCTCCGGCAGTGCGGCTCTCATCTCCGGCACGATCTCGATCAACCGCAGCAGGGTATGCGCTGTCACACTCAGCATCGCAAACCTTCTCACTCCCTGTTCTGTTCTCCCCAGGTAGTGCCCCAATCCTCCATCACACTTCAGATCCGCATAGGGCTGCTCCACCGCATGGCGCGCTCCATAGATCTGGAGCGTCTCTTTGGCGCTCGCCTCACTCTCGGTATCGAGCAGATAGACCGGCTTCTTGCCGATCCCTTTGACGATCACCACTGAAACTGGCTCTTCTAGCCCTCTCCACAAACAGATGATCTTGCGCAATCTCACCTCGTGTTTGCCTCCGTAGACGATGACCTCCTGCTGGGCCTCGAACCGGCTGTCTGAGAGCGCCCGTCGCCACAGACAGATCTTCTTCCCGTACTTCGGTGGTCGGCCTCGGCCTCTCTTTCTCTGTCGCGGTAGCTCATAGAGCCGAGCATCGGCGCGCAGCCGTGTGACGACCCGCCGCTTCTGCTGCCGCTGCTCTCTGAGCCAATCCCGACACGCATAATAGGCGTCTCCGACCACCACAATCCGGTACTGCCAGCCTACCCAGTGCTCCAACTGGTTCAGCATCTCTGTGGCTAACTCTCTCTTGCTCCTGTACTTTGCCTTGAGACAGCTCTTCTTCGCCACGTACAGCGCGATATTGATGGCAAAACTGCGAACGTACTCTTCGGTCATGTCAGCTAGAATCGAGAGCGTGACCCAGCAGTGGCCCTTCCGGTACGTGCTCTGCCCGACCCTCGCGCTGTGGTGATGATGCTTGGAGACGCCGAAGATCTTCTTAGCCGAAGGATGCTCGTCACCTGTCTCATCGACTCCGATCAGGAGCAGCCTTCGTCCATCCTCAGTGCGCGGCAGTCGATCTTTGACTCTCTCCAAGACAAACAGTGTCAGGCATCTGGCCAACTCCTCCGGCTCCCAGACGTAGGAGCGGACAAACCTCATCAGCGCATCCCAATGCTGCGAGACTCCTGAGACTGCCCAGATCCTCACCAGACTCATTCTCCCGCCAGTCAAGAGAGGCAAAGCCCAGAGGCTGACCATCAACGTCTGGAAGTGGAGAAAGCTGGGAGCGGTGAAGAGGGGAATGAAACTTTCAAAGAGCGTGGTAAACTGTGGCATCAGGGCCTCCGGCTGATCTGGTTTGGTCACCAATAATCTAGCCGAAGGTCTGCGGGTGTGGCTAATCGGCCACGCCCGTTTTATTCAAAAATCGGCGAAACTACAGTTAGCTACAATCTGCAAACTATAACAGCGAAGGAGAGGATGTCTGTACGAACACGTACAGAGGATTCGAGTCATCTCAGGCAGAACAACTCTTTAGGAGAGTGGAAGGGCTGCAATTCGGACAAATTTCGGATGATATAACACTCGGGCGCAATAGCGCTAAACGGCGCGCAGAAACGCAATTTTTTCTCATTTTGCATCGTTTACTCCCAACCTTATAAAAGTTTAATAATTTTATGTCCGAATCTTTCTAAATATGGCTTCATTGTGGGATAGACAACCGGCGTTTCGGACCTCGCATCGTTACTCTTTTAATCAGGAGGAATCATGCGCTTCAATATCTCAGTGGCATGGACGAAGATTCAGGCTATCGCCGATCAGTTCATGGAGATGCTGCCGAATCTTATTTTGGCTCTCGTCGTCTTTGCGCTCTTTTATGTTGCTGCGAAGTGGATTAGGACGCTCGTTAAGCGTTTCAGCACGAGATTTCATCGGGCGAATCATCTCGGGCGGCTACTTGGACGTTTGGCGCAGGTTTTTGTTCTTCTCCTCGGCCTGCTTGTCTCTCTATCCATCGTTATTCCGACTTTTAAGGCCAGCGACCTGATTCAATTGCTCGGTATTGGCAGCGTGGCCGTCGGGTTCGCCTTTCGTGATATCTTCCAGAACTTCCTGGCCGGCATCCTGCTGCTTATCACCGAGCCGTTTCAGATTGGCGATCAAATAGTAGTCAACAGTTACGAGGGAACGGTCGAAGACATTCACACGCGCGCCACAACGATCAGGACCTACGACGGCCGTCGCGTCGTCATACCAAATTCGACTCTCTTCACTCAATCCGTGATCGTCAATACGGCTTTTCCACATCGCCGCTCAGAGTATGATGTCGGGATCGGCTACGGCGACGATATCGGTCGCGCGCGCGAGTTGATTCTTGAGGCGATCCGGAGCGTGGACGGCGTCTTGGCGGATCCCGCTCCCGAAGCCATCGTGATGGCGCTCGCCTCAAGCAGCGTTAATATCCGTGCGCGTTGGTGGACCAAGTCGCCGCGGGGAATAGTTCTTGCCGTGCAGAGCGAGGTAATCGCCGCGATAAAAACCAGGCTGGCCGAGAGCGGCATTGACCTTCCGTTCCCGACGCAGCACATCCTCTTCCACGATCAGACGGAAGAGACTGACGGAGACCGCACGCGCCAGCGTGAAGGATGGCCGGCCGGTAGCGGCGCAGCCCCGCAACCGCGCAGCATCGCCACTCAACTCAGTAAACTGCTCGAACAACGCGTGCCGAGCGAAAACGGTCCCACGCCAAATGGAAGGCGAGGTTAGAGAAAGATATTTACTGGCGATCAAACCCGGATTTTAAATCGTCGTGGTGATCGTTTGCATAAGGCCGTGGCTGCTACCACATAAGAAAAGCGCGCCCCGAATATCAGGGCGCGCTTATTGCATGTAAAACCGTATAGATACTATGGTCTGCCAGTACCGCCACCGGTGCTGCCGGTGCCTCCGGTTCCAGTGCCCGTCCCAGTACCACCGGGGCGACTGCCAGTTCCGGTGCCTGTTCCGGGTCCGGTA
>Ga0213881_10001067_pt1 | contig 13950 bp, 13 predicted proteins | sample BarmaccoBMER_R08_FD_160104 | JGI IMG/M metagenome (GOLD analysis project Ga0213881, IMG submission 160104) | Barbacenia macrantha exposed rock microbial communities from rupestrian grasslands, the National Park of Serra do Cipo, Brazil - ER_R08 ... | reverse complement strand
ACCGTAATAAAATTTTGCATCTTCCTTCTGCTCTAGCAAATACTGATATAGTGCTATGGCTACATTGTATATTTCCCCCTGCCGTAACGAGTCTGCTGCCACGGCAATAGCATTCAGCGGCTGCTTTTGATACACGCTCAGAATCTTTCCATAGTCTTTGGATTGAAGTAGCTCCATCAGTGAGGTGTCTTCCATCATTAATGGTTTCCTAATTTTTTGGCGGTTTAATTTTTAGGGAGGATAGAAGTGCTTGCTTCTAACAGCCTTCCACACAAATCTTGCTAGTAAGTACAGATAAAGAGTGAGAGTTGTAGATTTTATATCTGTCTTATGTATACTTAAGCTACTTAAGTGCTTTGATTGAAACTATGAGGATTTGGCTTACCTGCTTTGGAGTGCTGTTTGCGATCGCGGAATTCTGTCAATGGGTGGAACACTTAACGCTGCCATTACCTGTCTATATTTTAGGTGGGGCGTTATTGGTGATCGCGTCCAACTATAATAAGCGAATCAAGTTGCCCTGGTTGGATGAATCGTCCACAGTCATAGCTGCTGCGACTCCACCTAACCTACCCCAACCTACTTCGGCACCTCAACCCCCTCGGTCGATTTCTTTTACGATTCGCCGCTCATCTGAGGAGTCACAGCCAGCCGAGGAGTAGCTTATCATTGAGTCGGCTTCACTTGGTCTGACACCAAATGCCCTTTGATATCAGCTTCGGTCAATGGTGGCTTATAGACACGGATGGCAGTGATAGGTACGTCATTAGAGCCATTGGCAATGAGCTGCAATGTGTGTTTTTCATTCTTCAGTCCCTGAGCTAGCGTTACCGTAGTCTCATGCGTTGGACTTTCTATAGGCGGCTTGCGGTAGACATCTGTTCCAAACAGTATGGAGTGAAACTTCAATTCATAACCGGGCTTAATTGGTGACGGTTTGCCTTGTTCCGGCGAGAGCCACCAATCTTGAGGAAGGATTACCACCCTACCCGAGGACGAGACAAATTTCTCTACGTTTGTGCCTTGTCCGTCTGGGCCAGTCTTTGAACCAATAAGCTTAAAGGTGAAGTGTAATTTTTTTTTGTTTCCTTCCAGTACCGTCTTGACACTCGTAATTATCAGCCTCCAGTCTTGGTCCAGGGGAGGCTTTTGCCAGAAGATCCGTAAGGGGGGACTGACATCCCAGGGCCAATCCTTGGCTATTCCTTCGTTAGCACGAGTAAATTCGTAAAGTGATGGAATCTCTGACGGGGGTTTCCCATCGATAAGCACCTTTGCCTCTGTTCTCCCTGAGTTATCAGCGATCACATCCACACGGTTACCGACAAAACTCAACGTCAATCGACCGTTCTTGAATTGCACGTCCTTCCCAACCTTGTAAAGCTTTACCCGATCTGGCCAGTCGTCTACCGCCTTGGGATTAGCAACGAGGTACTGTTCGACGAGTTTTGCCATCAAAAAGCGACCCTGGGCGTTTAGGTGCAGACCGTCGATAAGTAGTTGGTTCGGCTGATAATGGTTATCCAGCAGATACTGACGCCAGCCAGAGCGGACATCTACCAGTTCACAGCGATACCGTTGTGCGATCTTTGGCAGAAAATCTTCATTCATGAAGGCTGTCCAACCAGTATCTGGTTGGTGCGGGTCTGATTTGCCATCATAGTGATCTGTTTGCATCGCTATATCTGCCGTGGTGAGTGTGCGCATTTTGACAATTATTCGCTCATAGGCATCATGCGCACCATACACGTGGAAAATAATCAGATCGGGGTAAAACGATAGGAGATCGCGGTTGGCATTAAGTACCAACCGCTGAGAAGGAAACCCACCGATGGCTAAGTTTTTTGCCACAATGATCGCGTTAGGAAAGCGGCGTTGTAAGTCAGCAACCACATTTTTCCACCAATCCTGACGAGTAATCGACTGTCCGTAGAATAATATGCGCACGATGTTATGGTGCTGTGGTGTGCTACTGGAGAGCAGGCGCATCGACCGTGCCAGGTGTAACCCTAAGTTTGAGGGATCTGCTGGTGGTTTAGGGAGCGGGTACGCAGGTTTTTCTTGTGTAACGCCACTAGTGCTGGAATAGAGTGGTCCTTTCGCAGCCAGGACTGAGCCAATCGAGAGTGGCAGTAAGATAGCAATCAGCCAACGAAGCATCAGTTTTTTCACCTACTCCAAGTGCTGGGATAGTTGGGCTTTAGCCTGTTGCCATAGGGTTTCCAATTCATCTAGCTTGTAATCAGACAATGGACGATCGGCAACCGCCTCCATAAGTTCTAAGCGCTGAATAAATCGCTGATTGGTTCCCTGCAAGGCTTCAGCTGGGTCGAGGTGATACCAACGCGCTAGATTGATGAGAACAAATAGTAAGTCTCCCAGTTCTGCTTGTTGGCGTTCGGGTGTTTCTTGAGCGATCGCTTGTTGAAATTCGGCTAGTTCTTCATGAAATTTTGCCCAAACACCATCAACGTTCTCCCATTCCAAACCAGCGGCTGCTGCCTTCTCGGAAATCTTCATCCCTCCTGTTAAAGGGGGTAGTGTCCGAGCATAGCGGTTAAGTTTGGGACTGAGTTGTTGGTGAGAAGTGGCTGATTCCCCTTTCTCCATAGCTTTGATTTGCTCCCAATTTTGCCGCACTTCATTTATGTTCTGGACTTTGATATCCCCAAAAACATGAGGATGACGGCGAATTAGCTTTTGCGTGATTCCTTCGGCTACTTCTTTGAGGCTAAACTTACTTTCCTCAGTAGCGATTTGAGCTTGCAGGACAACCTGTAATAGTAAGTCGCCCAGTTCTTCTTTAATCGCGCTTGTCTCGCCACTGCGAATTGCATCTACCACCTCATAGGCTTCTTCAATTGCATAGGGTGCAAGTGATTGGGGCGTTTGAGCTAAATCCCACGGGCACCCTCCATTAGGTGAGCGCAACTGAGCAACGACATCAATGAGTTGTTGCAGTGCTGCCAGTGTAGTGGTGTCAGACGGGGTTGATTTCTGAAGATTGGACATCCTGGGATGCTAAATAGCTAAGTGGTTAATACTTCTGACGATTCTTAGTCGTTGCTGGCTTCGAGCGGTGAGTGACACGAGCTAGCGATTTTTTCTTCTTCATTTTGCCATGAGGTATTACACTCCATCTCTGGTTTCTACAGCGTTTATAGGCGGAACTGACCCAGTCACTTATAACATGGCTCATGGCTCCAAGTTCTAATCCCAAGGCAAACGCCAGCCAGTCGGTGCTGTGGTGAGTGAGTGATCGCACGGTTGACTGAGCTAGCATCTGCCACTTCCACTGCATACACCATACTGAAGTCGTTATACCAACAATAATGCCCAGCCAGATGGCAAGATATAGCACCCGCAGCGTTGTGCCAATAATTGGTCCGTGGGATAGCAGTGAGCGGTGACGCAGTAACTTTTGGTAGGGTAGCCAAATCCACCGCATCCAACCCCAACGCTTGTATTGCACAGAGTATAGATCCAAGTCAGGACCAAACATCAATCCACTAAACAAGAATGCTCCGGCAACTAGCAGAGTAAGTTTGCTACTCTGAGTCTGCTCAAAGGTGATACCAGTGACGAAGGGCAAGCTCCATAGAGTAATGCGATCGTGCGTCCGACCAGAGGGCATGAAGTTCAGTTCTAAACCATCAGCAGTTTATCGCAGAAGTTTGCTATACTTAAACTCTGTCGCGCAAAACCGGGCGGTTAGCTCAGCGGTAGAGCGCCTGCCTTACAAGCAGGATGCCACTGGTTCGAATCCAGTACTGCCCATACTGAATCCCTACTTCCTTTTTTCTCATGCTGATACTGCCACTTAAGCAGATGTTGGATGATGCGAATAAGAAATTGTTAGCGCCCACTTGGAGCTGCCAATGAGTGATTATGAGCTAGCCCAGATCAAATCGAAACTGGCAGACGTGAGCAGCAAGTTACACTGTCTGTTGGGTGACAACCAGCATAGCCTGTCAGAGCTTCAGGGAATTCGTGCCAGCTTCAGGACAGCTAGCCTGGATGTTCAAGCTCTCAGTGGTGAGGTGCAAGCTTTGAGATCTGAGCTGGGCAGACTAGAGGGCATGTTGAAGAGGATGCACGAGCAATGACTGATGCTAATGATTCGACGCTGACTCAAGCGCACTACCCGCCAAGTCTCTATGAGACTGATTTTTACGGCTGGACCCAACGTACTGCTAAATTACTACGCGACCGTGACTTTGACTCTGTGGATTGGGACAATGTTATCGAGGAGATTGAAACCTTGGGCAGGAGTGAGCGAGCACAGCTTGTAAACCGCCTGGAAGTCTTGCTGGTACATCTTCTCAAATGGGAGTATCAAAGCCTTTGTCGTCGTAGAAGCTGGGAGCTAACGATTAAGGAGCAACGAAGTAGGGTAGAGCGGTTATTGAAAGAAAATCCGAGTTTGCGCCCTTATTTGAATGAGGCAATCGCCGCTGCTTATGAACATGCTATCTACGAAGCGGAGCGACAGACAAAGCTTCCTTATTCAGTTTTCCCTATGAGCTGTCCATATTTGGTAGCTCAAATAGTTGATCCAGAATTCCCTTTCAACCAAAACGATGACCAAAGCCCGCTCTGAAATCACGCTTAAGTTCATGCAGGAAGTCTATTTTATTCGAGCCCTGTAGCAAGAACTGGTGTCATTTCCCGTAGTTAAATCTCCCGTCTTGGAAGTTTGACAGCCTGTCTTTTGACTCGACATGACTTCCTAGGCACCATGGCAATGCACCGATGTGCATGAGTTCATTGTTCGCTATTGGAGAACTTCCATGAAAAAACTATTGGCACTCGTACTATTAGCAACAGCCCTATTGGTTTTTGGCTTGAGCCGTCCGGCGCTAGCAGGGGATGCAGTGAATGGGTCCAAAGTCTTTAGTGCTAATTGTGCGGCTTGTCATATGGGCGGTCGTAACGTAGTCGCTGCCGCCAAGACTCTAAAGAAGGAAGCCCTAGAAAAGTACAGCATGAACTCTCTAGAAGCCATTGTTCATCAGGTGCAGAATGGCAAAAATGCTATGCCAGCCTTTAAGGGGCGTTTAAATGACAACCAGATTGAAGATGTAGCAACATATGTGCTCGAACAATCTGACAAGGGTTGGGTTAAATAACCTCCTTCCACAATAAAACTTTCTTAAGATTAGTTTACAAGCAGGTTCTCAGTTAGGTGTACCTAAGAGCAATTAGTGATGAGCGGTAGCCGCACAATCAAGGTGGCTCCCTGCCCCAAGCCCAGACTTTGGGCTTGAATTGTACCTTGGTGCAGTTCCACTATGTGACGGGCGATTGCTAACCCCAGTCCCAGCCCACCTTTACCTCTTTTGGTTGGACTCTCGGCTTGTTGAAAGCGCTCAAAAACGCAGGGGAGAAAGTCAGGGCTGATACCAATACCAGTATCAGTCACCAGGATTTGGGCGCAGTCGCTGACTCGCTGGAGTCGCACCGTCACCCGCCCTCCTGCAGGCGTGAACTTAACGGCATTCGATAGCAGGTTCCAGAAAACTTGCTGCAAGCGCTCTGGGTCACCACTCACTACACCCACAGGCTCTAGCCAAGATGCTATCTCAATCCTTTTGCTATTAGCGGTGGGACGCACTGTATCCAGAGCCGCCTCCACTACCTCTAACAGGTTGAGGGGACGAGTCTGTAGACGCATCTGACCTTGAACAATGCGCGTGGTATCTAGCAAGTCTTCAATCAACTGCTTCTGTGCTCTAGCGTTGCGCTCAATCGATTTTATCGCTTGACTTGTCGTTCCTGGCTCAAATTGCCGCATCCGCAATAACTCAGCCCAACCTAGAATCGCACTCAGGGGCGTGCGCAAATCGTGCGACACCATCGCCAAAAATTCGTCCTTGCTGCGATTGGCTGCTTCTGCCTGCCTGCGGGCTTCTTGTTCGCGCACCAACAGATGATTGCGTTCGGCCTCCAACCGCTTTTGCTCGGTGATATCTATGCAGATCCCTGCTACCAGTCTTTGTCCTGAGATATCTTTGACTAGGAATTTTAAGGACATGTAGTCATGTTCGCCATCAGGATGCGAAGCTGTCTCCAGCGTCTGTATGACTTCACCTGTGGTGAGAACAGTGAGGTCGTTATTGCGCCACTGTTGTGCCTCTGGATAGGGAAATAGCTCGAAATCTGTTTTCCCTATCCAGTCTGCTCGCTTGCGGTTGAATAAACGTTCAAGATATTGGTTGACGTAGATGTAGCGCCCTGTAGGGTCTTTGATGAATGCTGTGGCTGGAGTATGGCTCATGAAAGACTCGAACAGTGCTTGAGTTTCCTGAAGGGCATCTTCACTTGCCTTTTGCACGGTTAGAGCTATTTCTGCTTGTCGTTTAGCAGAGCGTAGCACTGCAATTAGAAAGCTGATGAATAGTGCTACTAGGACGAATGAGACCAAAGGCAGCCAGTAGTCCGGACCAATAGCTTCCTGCAAGAAAAGGTTAATCGCTAGAGTAGACAGAGTTATTCCCAGTAGCCCTGACCATAGACCCCCATACCAGGTACTTGTCGCTACAGCAGCATAGAATAGTGGTGCTAAAGTCGATGACAGCATAGAGTGCAGCAGCCATGTTAGCAGTGTGGCACATCCTACGCTGAGTACAGCCACACCATAGCTCCTCAGTGTATAAGATAATACTCTTCCCTTAGTCAGTTTCAATAACAATTGGTTGGTGCCAGAAGAGTAATTGAACATAGCAAAGCCCCTAGCGACTGCTCTCATGTACGTTAAGGTACTACTTTTTGGCAAACATCTCAGTACGCCAGCGTACACTGTAAGAGTGAGATTTGCAAATTGAATAAACTTGTAGTTTTAGGCTTAAATGCTTATGTACGCATTATTTGGGCTGCTAACTTTTCTAAGCCCTGCATCCTCGTAACGCAATAAAAATTGTGAATGAAGTACATCAGTCTTAGAAGCGGTCGAACTCCTCTTTAATCAGCCTATAACACTCGCAAGCAACAGCTTCCAGACCCTGGCGATCGAGAATTGTCATCTGACCTCGATAATGGCGGAGCAACCCCGCCTTTTGCAGCTGACCTACAACTACTGTGACACTAGCACGACGCACGCTTAGCATTTGGGAGAGGAACTCCTGCGTGATCGGAAACTGGTCTGAATCCACACAGTCATGGTTCATCAGCAACCAGCGACAGCAACGCTGTGCTACTGAATGACGGCGGCTGTGGCAAGCCGCTGATTGCGAGATCTGGCTTATTAGCATGTAGGTGTAGTGGTGCAGCAGGTCAGGCAGCGAGCTGCCGCTGTTGATCGAGTCTTTAAATACATCCACCTTCATCCTCATGGCATTCCCTGGGATCTGGACGATAGCCCTAAAGGGTGTTGTCTCCGCTCCTAAAAATACAGGGAGACCTACAAATCCTTCGTTGCCCACTATGCCCACTTCAGCAATGGTTCTGTTTGCCATAATGGCGAGCAGAGAGACAACTACACCCCTTTTTGGAAAATAGACATACTGAATAGGTTCTCTCGGCTCATAAAGAGCTTGCTTGAGATCCAGAGAGACGGTCTCTAAGTTGGGAAAAAGACGTTGGTATTCATCACTAGGCAGAGCAGCCAAAAGTCGGTTTTCAGCTGGAGTCAAGGAACGTTCGGACATGGATATCAGAGAACTCCTATAGCCAGTTGCGTCAAAAAGAACAACTGACAGTACAAACGAGACAAAAAGAGAAAACCAAGGCCAGCTTCCGTTATCAAGAGTTGAATCTTCTAAAGAAAAGGTTTGACAGCAAGTAGCTGACAAAATTATTCTAACTTCCTAGCTATATTACGTATCCAAAGCAACAAAAGGTGGCCGAAAGTGGTACGCTAGCGTACGTATAAGAATCTATATCTTTGCCTAACTGCACACTGGAGGCTACTAATTTCCATGAGCAATGCTCCCCAGAGACCGATAAGAAATCGGTTGATTACCGCTCTGTCAGCTGCTGAGTACCAACGTCTTGTTCCTCACATGGAGTTTGTCTCGCTCTCAAACCAGCAAGTCCTCTACGAACCAAAACAACCGATCGAATACGTCTATTTCCCCGACCGGGCAGTAGTTTCTTTGCTCTCCATGATGTCAGAAGGCTCAACAGTTGAAGTTAGTGTGGTAAGCAATGAAGGTGTAGTGGGTCTTCCTGTAATTTTAGGACACCAAACCACGACAACCCAAGCCATCGTGCAGGTGGCAGACGGTGCTATTAGAATGGAAGCTTCAGTGCTACTTGCTGAATTCAACAGAGGTGGAACTTTACAAAGGCTGCTGATGCGCTACACCCACGCATTACTCACCCAATTATCGCAAACAGTAGCCTGCAACCGCATCCATACAGTCAAGGAGCGGCTTGCCCGTTGGCTATTAACCATCTCGGACTGCATTCAGTCAGACCAGTTTCCGCTGACTCAAGAATTTATTGCCCAGATACTAGGTGCACGCCGCTCTAGCGTTACAGTGGCAGCTGAGACCCTTCAACAGACAGGAAGTCTCCGCTACAGCCATGGTCGAATTACGATCCTAAATCGGTCGGACTTGGAAGCAACTGCGTGCGAGTGTTATGAGGTCATTAAAGCTGAGTTCGAGGGGTTGCTAAACACTGGAAGCGATTAGATCCCGGACGAACGCTCAACAACTTAAACCAACTCCCCTGCTAGAAGTCGTTTAACAAATCGGAAACAAACCAGAACTATTTTTTATTGGGACCTTTAAGTATGAGCTGAGTTCCGGGTAGAATGCGTCTGTGGTGAGCTTTGAGTCTTAGTTAACATGCGCTCGGAGTGGATCTGCCCCAAACCAAAAAGTAAGGCGAAAAATAGCAACGATCCAGCAATTATGGCTCCTGGTCTCTTTAACCAACTAAAAGGAGTTCTGCTGCCAATTCGGGAAAACGGAACTAATCGCTCCAAGTTTCCCCCTTTTCGGTCAATGAAGTCACATCGCCCTGCCTTAGCGGGAGCTGCGTTAACTACCTCAAAGTGCCGTTTACCTAACCTCAGCCGCTGTTCATCAATAATGTCTAGCTGTTTCTCCTTAATCTCTAACTCGGCTTTTGTACGGTCAGACACTGACTCTTCAGTTTGAAGTCCTTGCGATTCTAAGCTGAAGTTCATTTCTAAACGGGCTTTAATGATAGCATCAAGCCCCCAAGCAAAGTTTCTCAGGTATGAATCTATTGGAGCAGTATCCATCAGGCAGTACTCTCGTGGGTGAGTCGTTAATTCTAAACAAGTCTCTTCCCAAAGTCTTTCCAGCTTCTCTTGTATTTCTGTTTGAAAACTTGGTTGCCCAATTTTTTTAAGTTCTATATCAATCTGATTCGTGTTCAAAAACTGCCTGAGAACCTTCATGAATGCACTCTTAACCCACTTCAAGTTTTCACTTGAAAGACCATATTTGTCTTGTAGCTCCTGTTCGCCTAACATAATTAAAACCCGATATTACTTAGCATTTACTTGGCTAAGTCTATAACTGCCAATTTAAACTGGTATTTGATGCTACAGAAAACTTCGAATAATGGACTAGTATTCTCTACTATAGAATCCTAAAATCGATATATAGCACCAGAGTTTATCTCGATTATATAAGCCTAAAGGACAAGCCTCCTCTTACTAATGAGGTAACTGCTATTTTCATCTGTTTAGATACTGAATTTTCATATTAATTTCATTATTTTATGGTTTATTTGATCAACTTAGTTATCCTATAACTAAAATCTCCTATTTCTAAATTAGATTAGCCTTATCTATTTATTCCATCTCTTAAATAATTAATTTTTGTTCATAGGCTCCCCCCCCAGCTTCCCCAGCTCCCTCTGCCTCTTCTTTTGTGGTTTGCAGGCAGACCAGAAATTGTCTAATATAGATTGTAAGGATAGAGTGCATCAACTGAAAGTCCTAAATGAGCAGTATAATGTCGAGATTACCGCCCTTGAAAACCAATTGGCTATGTGGAACAGCAACTCATGATTCGGTCTTCAATCAGTAAGAGCTGGGCTCAAGGGTAAATTGTTCCAACCGTGAGCAGCAGGACGAGTGAAAGCATCCAGGTTTTTCTCAACAAGTTGCGCTAGTTTTAGCGATACACAAAGTCTAAACTCGTCTGCTGCAATTCTAGAGATTCGGACATGTAAGTAAGGAGCTAGCCCAAATTTAAAACAAGCAAACTGATAATCAAGGTATAAGCGCTCTAGGGATGAATAGGAGAAGTTATTAGCACAAGCAACTAAACACCAAGGTAGATCTAAAATTGGTTCCATATAGTTAATCAATCCTATTAAAAAGACGATAGATTTCTGTTTTTGATGTTTTTATCACGTAAAACAGCTTAGTCCCCTTTTAACCCCAGAAAAAACTTGTCTTTTCAGGTAGAAACAGACATCTTTTTGTTAGTGCTGGGTTTACGCTCTTAGCGCAGCCAGAGTTCCACTCCGGCTGACCTTTGGGTTTTAATTTAGACCTAGTTACCAGAGAAAAGGTTCAATAAAGAATAGAAAGATTTTCCTGGATAGGGGAATACTATTCGAGACAAACACTCATTAGTGACAAATGTCACAAGTAATGGTAATTTAAATCACACAAAAAATAATTGTGGAGGAAGATGTTATTCTCCCATAATGGCAAAAAACGCTTTGCCTTGTGGAAAGGCATGAACTCTGGAGTCTGGTTAAGGAAGTGACCAGACGAGCAAAGGCAAAGACTTTTAGCTTTAACATACTCCCTTCACAGTGACAAGCGAGAGTCTACTGAAAAAGTCAAACAAAATCTCCCTACAATAGCTGAATCACTTCAGAAGATTTACGCTCAGCATAATCAACCGATATGGGTATGCTTGATAAGAGTATATGTATGTTTGCTAGTTATCGTACTTAGTGCAATCGGTTTTTTAGAATCTACCTCCCTAGGAAGCTAATAGAAAGTCTAATATAAGGTTTAAGAGCAAGTTTTAAAATAATGTGACTAGGCCAAAAAATGAGTGATGCAAATATCCTAGTAGTTGAAGATGAGATAATTGTCGCCAAAGATATACAGAATAGGCTGACAAGACTCGGATATACTGTGTTAGGAGTCGTGGATAATGGAGAAGAAGCAATTAGACAGGCAAAGAAATTTCGTCCGGATTTGGTTTTAATGGATATAAAATTAAAAGGAGAAATGGATGGTATAGAAGCTGCCAAGTTAATTTATACTTGCTTTCATATCCCAGTAATTTATCTCACTGCCAATGCGGACAAAATTACGATAGAAAGAGCAAGAAAAGCGGAGCCATTTGGTTATATAATTAAACCGTTTAAAGAAAGAGAATTAAGCATAACAATTGAAATTACACTTTCAAAACATCAGCTAGAAAGAAAATTACAAGAGAGTGAAAAATGGCTAACCACTGTACTTAGAAGTATTGGTGATGCTGTAATTACTAGCGATCATCAGGGAACAATAACATTTATAAATCCACTTGCTGAAGCACTAATGGGCTGGAAACAGGAAGATGTTTTGGGCAAAATGGCAACAGAAGTATTTCAAACTGCCGATGAACGGAGCCATGTTCCCTTAGAAAGTCCAATTTTACAAGCTCTGCATCAAGGCACTACTATTCACTTACTAGAGCCAGCCCTTTTGATTGCAAGAGATGGCAAGAAAATTCCGATAGATGACAGCGCGGCACCCATTAAAGATGACCAAGGCAATATTACGGGTGCAGTTTTGATTTTTCGAGACGTCACTGAACGCAGACAAGCTCAGGAGGCGCTGCGTAAACAAACTGAGCAGATGCAATTACTAGAAGAACTAGAAAGGCTCAATCAGCTTAAAGATGAATTCTTAAGCACTGTTTCCCATGAATTAAGGACACCCTTATCTAATATGAGAATGGCAATCCAAATGCTTAAAAACGCCCCCAACTCTGGACGAGGCCAGCGTTATCTAGAAATTCTACAAGCCGAGTGTGATCGCGAAATTGAGCTGATTAATGATTTTTTAGACTTGCAACGTCTAGAAGCTGCATCCTCCCAATTTCTTTGTGCTGAATCTGTCAGCTTACAAGACATGTTGCCTAGTCTAATCGAGCCGTTTCGTACCCGGACTCAGGAACGCCAACAAAATTTGACGATAAATCTTCCACCTGAACTCCCCCCAATTATTTCAGATCGTGCCAGTTTAGAGCGAATGCTGGCAGAACTTCTAAACAATGCATGCAAATATACTCCTGCTGGAGGTGAGATTATCCTCAACGTTCTCTACAAATCCTCTATGCCAATATCTCTGCTTGCCGATTCAACTCCCAAAACCATATTTACTATTAGCAATCAAGCAGAAATTCCGGCAGCAGAGTTGCCCCGCATCTTCGAGAAATTTTACCGTGTTCCCAAAGCCGATCCTTGGAAGCAAGGCGGTACTGGACTAGGGCTAGCACTAGTGCAAAAATTAGTTGAGCAATTGCAGGGAGATATCCAAGTCGAGAGTTGTCACGGCTGGACCACTTTTACTATCTGTTTAACTCCGCTTACAACCAACGTCGGTCAACAAGCTTGTTTTCATTAGTAGAGGTGAAATAGAAATTGTAATTACGTTCACAGGATAGATTCATAGTTAAGTTACGACAATGACAAATGCAAAAATTTTGGTAGTAGAAGATGAGTACATTGTTGCCAAAGATATACAAAGCAGGCTTAAGAAACTTGGATATGATGTTCCTTTTATTGCCTCTTCTGGATTAGAAGCAATTGAAAGAATCACGGAATTATATCCAGATTTAGTACTAATGGATGTTCAGATTAAAGGAGATATAGATGGAGTGGAAACCGCAAGGCAAATTCACAATTGCTATAGTGTTCCAGTCGTTTATCTCACTGCTTATTCAGATGATAGCACCTTGGCTAGAGCTAAGCTCACAGATCCATCCGGCTATCTACTTAAACCTTTTAAGGAGAGAGAGTTATATACCGCTGTTGAAATAGCTCTGAGCAAGTATCGCATGGAACAGCAATTAAAGGAGAGTGAAAAATGGTTAACAACTGTACTTAAAAGTATTGGTGATGCTGTGATAGCTAGTGATATTAACAAACGTATTATATTTATGAATCCTGTTGCTGAAGTCCTGACAGAATGGAAACAGGTAGATGTGTTAGGTAGAGATGTAGAGGAGGTCTTTCATATTGTTAATGAAGAAACTGGGAGTTCAGTTGAGAGCCCCATTATTAGAGCCCTGAAACTACGCACCGTTGTCAATTTACCAGAACATACTATACTGATTGCTAGAAACGGTACTGAGATACCCATAGATGATAGTGCTGCACCAATTCAAGATGAGCAGGGAAATATTACAGGTGCAGTTTTGGTTTTTCGAGACATTACTGAACGTAAGCAGGCAGAGGAAGCACGTCAAAAACAAACTGTTCAGGAACTACTAGTAGCAGAATTAGAAAGGCTTAACCAACTTAAAGACGAATTTCTAAATACGGTTTCTCATGAGCTGCGGACGCCCATGACTAATATGAGAATGGCGATCCAAATGTTACAAGTTTCTTCTACTGTCGAGCAACTACAGTGCTATTTAGAGATCTTGCAATCTGAGTGCAATAGAGAAATTGATCTCATAAACAACATTTTAGATTTGCAGCGACTAGAAGTCTTGTCCTGTAAATTATTCTGCGCCGAGTCAATCAACATCCACAACTGGTTGCCCGACTTAATTCAGCCATTTAAGAGTCGAGCTAATGAGCGTCAGCAAATTCTGCAATTGCACCTGCTGGCTAATCTGCCCCCAATTCTTACTGACCGCACGAGCTTAGAACGAATCTTGTTAGAACTTCTTAACAATGCCTGTAAATACACCGTTGATGGTGGTGAGATTATTTTGAGTGTTAGCCATGCGTACCAGCATAGTATTTCACAATCAGGAGCTTTGCCATCCGACATGCCAGATGGTA
>Ga0213881_10001066_pt1 | contig 13950 bp, 4 predicted proteins | sample BarmaccoBMER_R08_FD_160104 | JGI IMG/M metagenome (GOLD analysis project Ga0213881, IMG submission 160104) | Barbacenia macrantha exposed rock microbial communities from rupestrian grasslands, the National Park of Serra do Cipo, Brazil - ER_R08 ... | reverse complement strand
CACAGAGCAATTCTTTACCGAGCATAACTATTGCTATTCAAATGGCAGTGCTAGCTGTCCAAGGTTCTTATCAATTAGCAGCCAAACGTTATAGGTATTTGGATATTATCAATGCAATGAGTTTTGCCCATGGTTTAGTACTGCTTCTGGGATTCTTATTTCAACCTTTTTTTGAAGTCAGTTGCTTAACATTGATATTGTCTTGGTTGATGAGTATATTGTTTGTTTGCACTGGTAGACTGGCAGCAAATTTCTTTTTTGAACAACTTCGCCAGCAGAAAATTTTGGAACGCGACTCGGTTTTTGTTATTTGCGAACCTGAGGATTACGAACAATGCTTTGCTGCTCTCAAGAAAGAGAAACGTTTTATTATACATGGTATGGCAAATCCTAGAGCATTAGACAAATATTCACGTAAAGCAACTTTGGAGAAGTTAAATAAATTAAATGTCACAGAGGTATTTATAACTTGGGATGCAATCAAAAATAGAATGTTTTTACGATGGCTATTCCAATCATCTGGAATAAAGTTACATATTTTACCGATGGATCTCAAATCAATTTATAGAGACATCAAGTTAAAAAAAATTGGGGAAATGACTTGCCTACATTTTAACCCTCTAGTAATTAGAGGAACAGATTTTTGGCTTAAGCGAATCATGGATTTTAGTGCTGCTGCTTTATTTATCGCTTTAACCTTCCCTATCTACATAGCAATTGCTATAGCCATCAAACTAGATTCTCCTGGTCCAATATTTTTCAAGCAAACTCGTATAGGTTTACAGGGGAAACAGTTTAAAGTGTGGAAGTTCCGTACAATGAGGGCTGATGCCGAAAAATTACAGAAAGAATTAGAAGCTTTAAACGAAACAAAAGATGGGATTATATTTAAAATCAAAGATGACCCTCGGATCACCCGTACTGGCAAATTTCTTCGCCGTTACAGTTTAGATGAATTACCACAACTGTTTAACGTTCTGTTTGGAGAAATGAGTTTGGTTGGTCCTCGACCTTTACCAATTAGAGATGTGGAAAAATTTGCTGACCAGCATTTTATTCGACAAGATGTTTTACCAGGTGTTACGGGTCTTTGGCAAGTTTCAGGACGCTCTAACATCTTAGATTTCGACCAAGTCATAAAGCTTGACCTTAACTATATTGAAAATTGGTCGCTTGGCTTAGATTTTGAAATCTTGCTCAAAACAGTTCAGGTGGTTTTGAAAAAAGAAGGTGCTTACTAGAAAGAAATGTCAGCTACCATATCCCAGATGATCGATGGCAAAATTGCAACAAGTAAAGCTCTATTACCAAATCCTAGTATTGCTCTGCCAGAACCAAAACAAGAACTAATTACCAAGATTTTTAGTAACTGGGCGGTTCAGATACCAGCACACCCAGCCATCATTCAAGAGGAACATACTTGGACGTATGGAGAACTAGCCGCAATCGCCCGAAACATAGCACAAATACTCCAATCTCACCAAGTAGAAATAGGGGACACAGTAGCAGTATCTGGTTGCCGCAGCTTTGGACTAATTGCCAGCATACTAATATTTGAAGAACAGACATGATTAGTAACTATTCCACAAATCCAAGAAACAATAGACCAGTCTTGGGGATACTTGGAGGTATGGGACCTCTAGCATCAGCTGAGTTCCTCAAAACCATTTATAAATTTAATATAGGAGAATCAGAACAAGAATCTCCTGTATGTATTCTTTACTCAGATCCAACATTTCCCGATCGAAGTCAAGCGATTATTAACGGTTTAGAAGAAAAATTAGTAAATATTTTGATAGAAACTTTAGAGGGTATTTTTGAATTTGGTGTTAGTAAAGTAGTTATATCATGCATAACTATACACTACTTTCTACCTCAGCTACCAGGAGAAATTAGAAAAAAAATTATATCTCTCACAGATTTAATTATTCAGGAAGTATTGGCAACCCCAAAACGCTGTTTATTGTTATGTACTAATGGAACACGCCAAGCTAGAACTTTTCAAAGACATGAACTATGGGGTTTGATTGAGAATTGTCTAGTCCTTCCCAATAATGATGAGCAAAATATAGTTCACGAGCTAATTTATAAAATCAAAAAAAATGGCAGTGAAGATATTGTAATTTCCTACATTAATATGCTAAGCAGAAAATATAAAGTTGATTGTTGGATTGCAGGCTGTACTGAATTTCATTTATTAACCAGTTATCTAAATAATTATAAATATCAAGAAGAAAATGACAAAGCTTGCGACATTATAGATCCTTTGGTAACTATATCCAAGAATCTTAATTTTTTTATAAATACTACCAAAGTTATTTAGAGACCAAAAATGATAAATCATACCTATTCCCTAGCAACAGCAACAAGTAAAGCTCTACTACCAGATCCTAGTATTGCTCTGCCAGAACCAGAACAAGAACCAATTACCAAGATTTTTAGTAACTGGGCGGCTCAGATACCAGCACACCCAGCCATTATTCAAGATTCACGCACTTGGACTTATGGAGAACTAGCCGCAGCAGCCGAGAAAATAGCGCAGATACTCCAATCTCACCAAGTGAAAACAGGGGACACAGTAGCAGTAACAGGTTTGCGCAGCTTTGGACTAATTGCCAGTATACTAGGCGTATTAATGAGTGGAGGAGTGCTAGTAAATATCGCCTCCAACTTACCTCAAGCTCGGCAGCAACTGATGCTGACTACAGCTAAAACCAAGTATCTACTTGATATCAGCACTGAAGCATCACAAACAAACCTGAAACAAGCATCAGTTGAAATCATTACCATTAACCCCCAGACAGGTAAGCCAATAGTACCTGACTCCATCTCACAGACAGAATATGCACCAGTTGAGATATCAGGCAATGATTCTGCCTATATCTTCTTTACCTCCGGCACCACAGGCAAACCCAAAGGAGTTTTAGGTTGTCACAAAGGACTATCCCACTTCCTCAACTGGCAGCGACAAACATTTGAGATCACCCCCCAAGAGCGTGGCGCCCAATTAATTGGATTATCCTTTGATGGCGTCCTCAGAGATATCTTTTTACCCCTAACCAGTGGTGCCACCTTGTGTTTGCCCTCAGAAGATGACCTGATACCAGGTCGGATTCTGTCTTGGATAGAAAAGCAGCAGATTTCACTATTGCACACAGTTCCCACACTGGCGCAATCTTGGTTAATGAATATCCCGCCTGGAGTATCTTTGCGAACTTTACGCCGAGTGTTCTTTGTAGGCGAACCACTCACAGATACCCTGATTCAGAAATGGCGAGAAGCTTTCCCACAAGTAGGAGAATTCATTAATCTCTACGGACCAACAGAGACAACCCTCATCAAATGCTACTACCGAGTTCCGGCGGAAAATATCCTACCTGGAGTGCAACCAGTCGGTTCACCACTGCCACAAACCCAAGCACTGGTGTTGACACCCAATCATCAACTCTGCGGCATTGGGGAATCAGGGGAAATTGTCATTCGCACACCCTTCCGTAGTAAAGGCTATATCAATGCCTCGGCAGAAAACTTATCTAAATTCGTTAAAAATCCTTTCCGCGAAGACGAACAGGATTTACTTTATTACACAGGCGATCGCGGCAGATATCGTCCAAATGGTTCTCTAGAGATTTTGGGGCGAGTCGATCATCAAGTCAAGATTCGAGGGGTCAGGATAGAACCAGGAGAAATTGGGGTATTGTTGGACAAACACCCTAAAATTCTGGCAAACGTGGTTATAGCCAGAGAAGATGTCCCAGGGGAAAAACGCTTAGTTGCCTACTACGTCCCTAACAAAGAAACAGCACCTACTACAAGCGAATTGCGGGAATTTCTCAAACAGCAGCTACCAGATTATATGGTGCCTTCGGTGTTTGTAAGTTTAGAAGCCTTGCCCCTCACACCCAATGGCAAGGTAGACAGACGCGCTTTACCCGCACCTAACTATAGTAGGCAAGAGTCGGAAAAAACTTTTGTTGCTCCTGGTAATGAGTTAGAAGTCCAGCTAACGAAAATTTGGGAGAAGGTTTTAGGCGTGCAACCTATTGGGATTAGAGATAACTTCTTTGAGTTGGGAGGGCATTCTCTGCTAGCCACCCAAGTCATCTCCCGGCTGCAGCAGATTTTAGATGTTAATTTGCCGATGCACTGCTTGTTTGAATCGCCGACAGTAGCAGCACTCAGTAAACTAATTGAGTCAAATTACCCAGTTGAGAGGAGGTTAAAGAGAGAGGAAAGTGAACCTGTAGGTTGTGAGCCTAATCTACCTCTGTCATTTGGTCAAGAGAGCCTCTGGTTCCTAAAGCAACTAGGAATAGATAATGACGCTTACAGTATCTCAACAGCCTATCATCTCCAAGGTCAACTTAATGTTCTAGCACTCTCACAAAGTTGGAACGAAATTGTGCGCCGTCATGAGGCTTTGCGGACAACTTTTACCACTGTCAAAGGACAACCGATTCAGGTCGTTCATCCTAAGCAATCTACAGAATTGCCAGTGGTAGACCTCCAGAACTTACCTGAGAATGAGCGACAGGTAGCAGTAGAGAAACTAGCTACAGAAACAATAAGGGAAGCATTTGACCTAACTGTCTATCCATTGTGGCGAGTCAAACTGATAAGGTTGGCAGAAGAAGAACATCTGCTGCTGGTAACAATTCACCAAATTGTCTGCGATGAGTGGTCATGGAATTTATTGTTTAATGAATTAGCAGTCTTCTACACTGCTTTCTCAACAGCTCAGCCACTGTTACTTCCAGAATTACAGCTCCAATATGCAGATTTTGCTTGCTGGCAGCGGCAATGGTTGCAAGGTGAAAATTTAGAGTTACAACTTAACTACTGGCAGCAACAATTAGAGGGGAGTCCGCCATTACTGAAGTTACCCACTGACCGACCGCGACCTCCAGTCATAAGCTATGTGGGGGAAACCCAATATTTAGAGTTGCCCAAGAGTTTAACGGAACCACTTAAGGAGCTTTCCCGGAAGGAGAAGGTAACCCTGTTTATGACGCTGCTAGCAGCATTCCAGACATTGCTGTATCGGTACTCAGGACAGTTAGACATGATTGTTGGGACGCCAATCGCTGGACGCAACCAAGCGAAAACTGAAAAGATAATTGGGTTTTTCGTCAACACTCTAGTCTTACGTACTGACCTATCGGGGAATCCGACTTTTCTAGAATTGCTAGGACGGGTAAGGGAAACAGCATTAGGTGCATATGACCATCAAGACTTGCCGTTTGAGAAGCTGGTAGAATTACTACTGCCGGAACGTTCCTTGAGCTATAACCCGTTGTTCCAAGTAATGTTCGTCCTGAAAAACGCCGGAATACGAGCGTTAGAACTATCGGGGTTGACCGTAACCCCCCAAAAATTGGATGCTAGGACAGCTAAGTTCGATCTGACCTTGGAACTAGAAGAGACACCTACAGGGATTAAAGGGTTTTTTGAGTATCGCGCAGACTTATTTGATGCAGCTACCATTAACCGGATGGTGGAGCATTTTCAGACATTACTGACAGGAATTATCGCTAATCCAGAGCTAAGAATAGGCGAATTGCCCCTGCTCACGGCTAGTGAACAACAGCAGTTATTTTTAGAGTGGAATAATACCTCAGTAGAGTATCCCCGTGACAGGTGTATCCATCAGCTAATTGAAGATCAAGTGGAACGGAACCCAGAGGCAGTAGCTGTGACCTTTAAAGGTCAACATTTAACTTACAGGGAGTTAAATATCAGAGCTAATCAGTTAGCTCATTACCTACGATCGCTGGGTGTTGATCCTGACGTGCTGGTGGGAATTTGTGTCGAACCCTCCCTAGAAATGGCAATTGGCTTTCTAGGAATTTTCAAAGCAGGTGGTGCTTATGTTCCTCTAGATCCATCCTATCCACCACAGCGATTGGCTTTCATGCTGGAAGATTCCCAAGTGTTGATTACCTTAACCCAAGAGCGGTTGCTAGAATTTCTGCCGAATCATAGAGCCAAGGTAGTTTGTCTAGATACTAATTGGCAAGAAATTGCTCGCCATAGTCCAGAAAACCCTGTTGTGGAAATGAATTCTGGGCATCTTGCTTACGTAATCTATACTTCTGGAACTACAGGTAAGCCAAAGGGGGTAATGATTACTCATCAAGGATTAGTTAACCATAACTTAGCGATCGCTAAATTATTCACTCTGGAAGCTAGCGATCGTATGTTGCAGTTTGCTTCCATCAGCTTTGACATTGCTGTTGAAGAACTCTTTCCTAGCTGGATTAGTGGTGCAACAGTTGTCCTGCGCGAGCAAGAAATACTCTCTTCTTCAAGGAATTTCCTACAATTTGTGGAACGAGAGCATATTACCATTCTCGATTTGCCAACAGCCTTCTGGCATGAGATGACAAACGGGATGCGCTTGTTTGGAGATTCCTTACCAATATGCGTGCGTTTGGTAGTTGTGGGAGGAGAAAAAGCGTCACGAAAAGTCTATTCAGATTGGTTGGAGATGGTTGGCGATCGCTGTCGGTGGATAAATGCTTATGGTCCAACTGAAACCACTGTAACGGCAACCTTCTATGAACCTGCTGCCAACCTAGCCATTGAACAATCCTGCTCGGAAATCTCTATAGGGCGTCCAATTGCTAACACCCAAATTTACATCCTCGACCAGCAATTGCAGCCTGTCCCTATAGGTGTGCCTGGTGAACTTCATATTGGGGGAGCTGGTCTAGCACGAGGCTATCTTAACTGTCTTGAGCTGACGCGCTCAAAATTTATCCCCAACCCTTTTATTAACCAGCCTAGTGCATATTTGTATAAGACTGGAGATTTAGTCCGCTATCTGAGCGATGGCAACATTGAATTCATTGGTCGGATTGACAATCAAGTAAAAATCCGTGGTTTCCGCATTGAACTTGGTGAGATCGAAACCGCGATCAGGCAAAACCCCAAAATTAAAGAGAGTATCATTATAGTCCGCGAGGACATTCCCGGAGATAAGCGCATAGTTAGCTACGTAGTAACTCTGCCAGGGCAAGCGATCACTAACAATGAACTACGTAGTTTCCTCAAAGCTAAATTGTCCAACTACATGATACCCTCCCAATTCGTAATTCTAGATGCTTTGCCACTAACACCCAATAGCAAGCTAGACTGGCGCGCTTTGCCCACACCAAATACAAACAATTTTGCAGAGGAAGCTAATTGTGTTGCACCCAGAACTTCCACGGAAGCAGTCTTGGCAAATATTTGGAGTAAAGTTCTGGGTTTAGATAGGGTAAGTATTCATGACAACTTTTTCGATTTAGGCGGACACTCGCTGCTGGTAACTAGAGTGATTGCTTACTCTTGGGAAGCTTTTTCTGTAGAACTGTCCTTGCGCCAGTTCTTTACAACACCGACTATAGCTGGCTTAAGTGAAGCTATTGACCAATCCCAAAATAAAAAATCTGATTTATCCAACTCCCAGATAATTCCCCAAAGAGATAACAGGGAGTTATTTCCCTTGTCCTTTACACAGCAGAGACTATGGTTTTTGGAGCAGCTAGAGCCAAATAGAGCAAATTATCACATCTGTATAGCAGTACGCTTAACTGGTCCCCTCAATATAGCTGCCTTGCAATTGGCCGTAGACGCTATAGTCGCCCGCCACGAAATACTGCGGACAAACTTTATCTGTAAGGATGGCAACCCCACACAAGTAATTAATCCGCCGCGAGCAGCAAAATTGGCGCTGGTTGACTTGCAGGGGCATCCGTTAATTGAGCGCGAGACAGAAATAGAACGGCGATTGCAACAAGAACGCCAACGTTCCTTCAACTTAGCTCAAGACTTAATGCTGCGCGGCTGTTTGCTGCAAGTAGCGCCCCAGGAACACATGCTGCTGTTGGTCATCCATCATATTGCCTGCGATGGCTGGTCACTTAACATTTTCTGCCAGGAGTTGAACTTCCTCTACACAGCGTTCTGTAATGGTTTAGCTCCATCCTTACCAGCACTACCGATTCAATATGGTGACTTCTCAGAATGGCAGCGTCAGCAGCTATCTGGGCAGAACTTGGAAAACCAACTCAAATATTGGAAGCAACAGCTAGCCGATGCAGATCATGTACTGGAATTGCCGACTGACTATTTCCGTCCGCTTGTCCAGACTTACTCTGGTGCAAGCCAATCTTTAGTGCTAAATCAGAGTCTGACCACATCGCTCAAACTACTTTCTCGGCAGCAGGAAAGTACTTTATTCATGGTCTTGATGGCAGCATTCCAGCTCTTGCTGTACCGCTATAGCGGGCAAGAAAAGTATCTGGTTGGTTTTCCCCTCGCTGGGCGCAATCGAACTGAATTAGAGGGTTTAATTGGCTGTTTTGTCAGTACCCTCGTACTCCGTGCCAACCTGTCAGGTAATCCCAGTTTTCGAGAATTGCTAAGTCGAGTCCGTGAGATGGCGTTGGGTGCATATAGCAATCAAGATTTACCGTTTGAGAAATTGGTAAAAGAACTGCAAATTAAACGTGACTTGAGCCGTAATCCACTTTTCCAAGTTTGGTTTAATATGCTCAATTTCGAGGACGGTAAAATAGAGTTGCAGGGTCTAACAGTAGAACCCCTATTACAGCAAGTTAATTCCAAGTTTGACTTAACTCTTTATCTCCAAGAAAAAAACCAGGAAATCGAACTAGAATTGGTCTACAATACCAATCTTTTTGTTTCAGAACGAATGACGGAGATGCTCAAGCAGTTTGAGCATTTACTGAACCAGATTGTAACTAATCCAATAGCAAAAATTAGTGAACTATCTCTTATGACTTCCACTGCTACAGCAGTCTTACCAAACCCTCAAAAACCGCTTCTTTCTGAATGGACAGGAGCAGTTCATACCCACTTTAGCCAACAAGCACAACGAGTACCACAACAATTAGCAGTTGTAGATGCAGTTGTTAATTGGAATTATGCGGAATTAGAAGAACGGTCAAATCTATTAGCTAATTATCTACTGAGGCAGCAAATTCAATCTCAAGATATTGTGGCAATTTATGCACACCGGAATGCTGCTTTAGTGTGGGCGATATTAGGTGTACTGAAAGCAGGTGCAGCTTTTGTTATTCTTGACCCAGCTTATCCCGCTTCTCGATTGATCAATTACCTCGAAACATCCCAGCCCCGTGCTTTCTTACAAATTACTGCTGCTGGCGAACTGCCGAAATCTATCTTAGAAACTTTAGAAAGTTTATCTTGTCGCTGTCGCCTCGAACTTACTTCAGACTCAATCGAGCTAGTACGCCAGCAATTCCAAGGATATGGAAAACATAACCCTGGAGTACAAGTTGAGCCAGATGATTTAGCCTATGTCGCCTTTACCTCCGGTTCCACAGGCGTGCCCAAAGGTATTCTGGGTATGCACAGACCACTGCCTCATTTTCTGCAATGGCATAGTCAAACTTTTGGGTTCAATCAGTCAGACCGATTCAGTCTACTTTCTGGTTTATCTCATGACCCATTGTTACGAGATATATTTACACCGCTTACCTTGGGTGCAACTTTATGTATTCCTCAACAAAAGGATATAGAAACACCAGGGCGATTAGCTGAGTGGATGGTGCAACAAAAAGTGACTGTTTCCCATATCACTCCACCAATGATACAAATACTAGCGATGAATTCTACCGTCACCAACATATCCCAGCGTTATGTCTTTTTTGGTGGAGATAGATTAACAGCACAAGATGTAGAAAAAATCCGCGTTTTTGCTCCTAACGCTACTTGTGTAAATTTTTACGGAGCAACTGAAACTCCTCAAGCAATGGGTTATTTTGTTGTTCCCACTGCAAAGGAGCAGATTGGGTTGAAAGAGATTATACCTATAGGTAAAGGAATTGCAGATGTACAATTACTAGTTCTCAATCAGCAAAAGCAATTAGCTGGTATTGGCGAATTGGGAGAAATTTATGTCCGTACCCCTTACCTAACGAAAGGATATATCGGTAATGGGGCACTGACAAGCGATCGCTTCATTATCAACCCGTTTACTAACATTCGTGAAGATCGGCTTTACAAAACTGGGGATTTAGGACGCTATCTCCCTAACGGTGACGTTGAATTTCTTGGTCGCAGCGATGACCAAGTGAAGATTCGGGGTTTCAGAATTGAACTGGCAGAAATTGAAGCCTTGCTGAGTCAACATTTTAACGTGCAAGAAAATGTAGTCATCGCACGAGAAGATGAACTAGGCAATAAACACCTAGTAGCTTACATTGTTACTCACGCAGAGCCAAAACTTAATAAGAGCGAACTGCGAGATTTTCTGAAAAAGCAACTACCAGATTATATGGTGCCTTCAGCTTTTGTGATGCTAGATGCTCTACCATTAACTCCAAATGGCAAGATAGACAGACTCGCTTTACCTGCGCCTGAATATAGTAGACAAGAATTAGAAAATACTTTTGTAGCTCCTAGTAATGAGTTAGAAATTCAGCTAACGAAAATTTGGGAGAAGGTTTTAGGCGTGCAACCTATCGGAATTAGAGATAACTTCTTTGAATTGGGAGGTCATTCACTGATAGCTGTACATCTGGTTGCTGAAATTGAAAAAATCTATGGGATCAGTCTTCCTTTGGCTACTCTCTTTAGGTCACCGACAGTAGAGGAGCTTGCTAACTCTATTCGTACAGAAGAATGGTCTGCATCTTGGTCATTGTTAGTCCCGATTCAACTAGGTAGTGATACAAAACCCCCTCTATTCTGCATCCATCCAATTGGAGGCCATGTTTTAGAGTATTATTCTTTAGCTAAATATCTGGGTGAGGAACAAACTGTCTATGGACTACAAGCACAAGGATTGGATGGCAAAGAACCATTGACAAAGATTGAAGACATGGCGAATCACTATATCAAAGAGATTCGCACGATTCAGCCCAAAGGTCCTTATTTTCTCATAGGCTACTCTTTTGGTGGAATAATTGCCTTTGAAATTGCCCAGCAACTGTATGGTCAAGGACAGCAAGTGGGCCTGCTAGCTTTGATAGATGCAAGAAACCCCAAGATGCTGCTCATTCGCCCATCATTAACTGGATTATTGCGGCTTCATCTAAATAACCTCTGGCAACTTGAAGGTAAGGAGAGGTTAAGGTATATCAAGGATCGGATAGAGTATCGGTTTCTGAAGCGAGATTACAAGGACTTTGTGATGGGGGAATTGCCTGAAATGAAAAATTCGCTTTCATACTTAAAAGTATTAGACGCTAATATCCAAGCTAGGGAAGAATATACACCCCAATTTTACCCAGGGTTAGTTAATCTCTTTCGTTGCCAGGTTCAGCCTGGAGAATATGCTCTCAATCCTGACTTAGGCTGGAGCAATCTACTGGTTGGACACTTAAAAATTCATGATATTCCTGGCGAACACATAGGAATGTTAAAGGAACCTCGTGTGCAAAAGCTAGCTATAAAATTGAAATTTGTTCTAAAAATGTTTCAGACACATTTTGCTCTAGTTAAATAGTCTCTTGGCAGTGAAATATGGAAGAGTCAAATATTAAGATTCTAGCTCGAAAGTTGACATTTAGCTTACAGAAACTACAGATATCAAGACAGGATGAGTAGGTTTGATTCAATGAAAAGATGGCAGAATATTCTTCAATTCATACACCAGCTCAAACAGCCTGGATTGATAACTTCTTTTATCAAAAAAGCTGGGATCGCATTTGTAGTCCAGGTTATGGGTGTGGGTCTGGGATACCTACTTCAAGTTTTCCTAGCTAGAGTGATGGGGCACGAAGAATACGGTCTCTATACCTACATATTGGCATGGGCTACCATTTGTGGAGTTGTTTGCAATCTAGGGATACCTGTAGCAGTACTCCGCTTTATCCCTCAGTACAGTACCCAAGGTGATTGGGGGCGATTTCAGGGTGTAATTCGCGGGAGTTCACAGGTCACTTTTGCCATCAGTATAGGGATGTCTTTGTTGGTAACAGTAGTACTATTGTCGCTCAATTCTTACAGGCATCTACAGAATTTAACTCCTATCCTGTTTGGAGTTTGGATGATACCACTATTGGCTTTAGAGAGTCTACAGAGTAACTTCTTTAGAGGTGGTCGCCAGATGATAGCAACTTATGGTCCTAGTAAAGTGCTACGACCATTGCTGTTTATGGCAGGGACTTGGGCAATGCTGTACTGGACAGGAGGTCAGAAACTCACAAGCCAGCCTGTATTTATTGTTACCATAGTAACGTATCTGATTTTAATATTAAGCCAGCAAGTGCTGGTTGGAAAAGGCTTGTTGTCCTTAGGCAAAAGGGAGAAACCAATCTATGAATTCCGTTCATGGTTGCGTGTTTCGCTCCCATTACTGCTGATTGTCGGCTTTGTGATCATTCTCTATCAAACTGATATTTTGATGATAGGAGTTTTATTAGGACCATCTCAAGTCGGTATTTATAATGCTGCTACAAAAACCTCTTATTTAGCACTTTTTGTCTACACAGCAGTAGAAGCGATCGCTGCCCCAACAATTGCCTCACTTTATACAAAAGGCGATCGCGTCCAGATGCAAAGAGTGGTGACGACAATGGCACACTTAGTTTTTTGGCCAACAATTGTAGTTACCCTGTTTCTAATCGCTTTTAGCAAATACATTCTTGGGCTGTTTGGAGCAGAATTTGTGACGGCACAGTTGCCTCTAGCTATTTTGGTTTTAGGGCAACTCGTTAATGCCGCAACAGGTCCTGTGGGGTATATGTTGGATCTCACTGGTCACCAAGATCAAAGCGCTCGTGTCCGATGCTGTACGGCTTTAACTAATCTTCTCCTAAATTACATCTTGATTCCCAAGTTTGGCATTGTTGGGGCTGCTATGGCTACAGCTATTGCTGTCAGTCTAGATAACCTTGTGATTTATTTTCTAGCAGTTAAGTACATTAGTGTTCATGCCTCAATTTTCTCTTCTTTAACCTTACGTACCTCCAATAACAAATAATGTGGCACGTTCAAAAAATCTAAAGTTGATAAATTTTTAAAAGGGAGAAAGACTTATGCTAAAAGTAGCCTTACTGCACTTTGGCTTCACAGAATATACTATCGGATTAGCAAATGGCTTAGTAGACTACGCTGATGTCACATTGATCCATCCAGAAAAACTATCCCCTGTATCTAAGGAACTTGCCGATCCACGCATCCATATACGTAGCTTTTCTAAGCCCTCTCGCAGTCGCTATCCCGGTAATTTATTTTCGATGATGGACATGATGCGGATCATCCGACAAGTAGAGCCAGATGTTTTACATGTTCAAGAAACTTTCGATTACTGGTATGACTTAACGCTGTTACTGAACCGGATGCCACCTTTGGTAACAACTATCCATGACGTAGCACCTCATCCTGGAGATCGGGATAATACACCTGGAGTAGAATACACTAAGCGCATCGCTTTTTATCGCTCGCAACAACTTATTCTCCATGCTCAAGTGCTCAAAGATACCTTAGTTCAGAAATTCCGTATCCCTCAGCAGCGGATCAATGTCATACCACACGGAGAACTTGGCAGCTTGTATCGGCGTATGGCAGGTAATGTTAGCCTGCCTCGTGAACCTTACACACTACTATTTTTTGGCCGAATCTGGCCTTACAAGGGTTTAAAATACTTAATTGATGCCATACCTTTAGTAGCTCAACGTATTCCTGAGGTTAAATTGATTATTGCTGGAAAAGGAGAAAACCTCAACAAATATTTTCCTGAAGGCTACAATGAGAAACACTATGAAATCTTGAATGACTATATTCCAAATGAAGCAGTCGCAGGTCTATTTCAACGTAGCATGGTAACGGTTTTACCCTATATTGAATCTTCCCAAAGTGGTGTTGCCGCAATCGCTTATACAACCGAAACACTGGTGATTACCTCTAATATTGGAGGTTTGGGTGAAATGGTTAAAAATGAACAAGATGGACTGTTAGTACCGCCTGGTGATG
>Ga0213881_10001065_pt1 | contig 13973 bp, 6 predicted proteins | sample BarmaccoBMER_R08_FD_160104 | JGI IMG/M metagenome (GOLD analysis project Ga0213881, IMG submission 160104) | Barbacenia macrantha exposed rock microbial communities from rupestrian grasslands, the National Park of Serra do Cipo, Brazil - ER_R08 ... | reverse complement strand
TTTCTGTCGACCACCTGGTCTGACCTACCGGATGTCGTGTCGCCCGTCGCCGCCCGAGGACCACCGGCGTGACCTGATAGGAGCCTGGCATTAGCCCCAAGTGAGACGTGTCCGCCGGGAGTCCGCTTCGTCAAGTCAATCGAAGGGACGACTACATGATCGTGATCGGGACGGACACGCACAAGCGAACGCACACCTGCGGCGCGGTCGACGCGCTCACCGCCGCCGCGCGCGGGGAGGTGACGGTGCCCGCGCGCAAGGGCGCGTTCGGCAAGCTGCTGCGCTGGGCCAGGGCGCTTGACTCAGAGCGGGTGTGGGCGATCGAGGACTGCCGGCACGTGTCCGGCGCGCTCGAGCGGTTCCTCGTCGCGCGCGGCGAGCGGGTCGTGCGCGTCGCGCCCAAGCACATGGCCGGCGCCCGCCGCTCATCCCGCGAGCGCGGGAAGTCTGACTCGATCGACGCGTTCGCGGTCGCCCGCGCCGCGCTCAAGGAAGGGATCGAGAAGCTCCCCGCAGCGCACCTCGACGGCGCCGCGCTGGACATTCGCTTGCTGATCGACCACCGCGAAGATCTCGTCACTGCTCGCGGTCAGGACCAGCAGCGGCTGCGCTGGCATATGCACGACCTCTGGCCAGAGCTCGAGATCCCGCACGGCGCGCTCGACACCAGCAAATGGCTCGGGAAAGCCTCCCGCCGGCTCGCACGCGCCGAGCAGACCGCCCGCGTGCGGATCGCGCGCGAGCTCGTGCGCCAGATCACCGCCAGCACCAAGCGCATCCGCGAACTCGAGGCAGAACTGGCCGTCCTCGTCGAGGGCTACGCGCCGCAGCTGCTCTCCGAGCGCGGCTGCGGTCCACTGACCGCCGCCAAGCTGATCGGCGAGATCGCCGGCGCTCAGCGATTCCGCACCGACTCAAAGCTCGCGCGCACCAGCGGCAGCGCCCCAATCCCCGCCTCCTCGGGCAACACCCAACGGCACCGCCTGGACCGCGGCGGCAACCGCCAACTCAACTGCGCCCTGCACCGCCTCGCCGTCAACAAGGCCAACTGGGATCCCGACACCGCCGCCTACCTCGCGCGCAAACAAGCCGAAGGCAAATCGCGCAAAGAAGCGCTCCGCTGCGTCAAACGCCACCTCGCCCGCCGCGTCTGGAGACTCCTGCGCACCCCGGCGCCAACTCCACTCCTCCATCCCCTCCCAGCCAACCCCAACGACCCCGACGCCATCCTCGGAGCCGCGCCCTACTCCATGCCGCGCGCCAGATAACCCGGCAGCGAATTCCCGCAAACAGCGACAACAGCTTGACATAGGAGCGACATCGGTCGTCCGCAGCGACACTCTGACGTCTTACTTCTCCATCGCCGCGACGAACAAGAAGCGACGAGAGAGTTCGTCTCAGCATGCGGCACGCGAAGCGGGCGTCAGCGACGTGTTTGCGTCGCCGTGGACGTCCGTGGTCATCGAGAGACGGCGAGTGCGCCTACCGCCTGTGCCGCGCTCGCGAGCGCGCCCATGGTTTCGAGCTCGGCGGCTGTTTGGTTGGCGATGTCAGCGACGCCGTTGACATCCGTTACGAGCGGGAGGAGGTCGCACAGCAGCCGCGCGGCGGTATAGCGCTCGCCGTAGCGGGCCAGCGCGTCCGTTGCGCGCGCGGCGCGCTTGAGCGCCAGGGCAGGATCATCGGTCGCCAGCTGGACGGTGGTCGCCCACTCGGCGATCCAGCCCAGCGCTGGAGCGCAAGCCTCGTCGGCGAGCGTGCGCGCGCGGGCGATCGCAGCGTCGAGGCTGGCGATCTCGCCGCTGAGCGCAAGCACGGGAAGCTCCACGCGCAGGCAGAGGACCGCGGCCGCTTTATCGCCGCCTGGATCGACGGCCGCGATCCTGGCGCGCGCGCTTTCGTTGCCGATCACGTGGCGCAGCGGCTCGATCCCCCCGGCTGCGGACTCGGCACCTCCGTAGCGCGTGGGCCGGGTGCGGTCGAACAGCTCAAGGCCCTCCTTCAGCGCCACCGGCTCGAGGCTCTCGAACAGCCACAGCAGGCGCCCTGCGAGCGCTACGCGTGCCTGGCCGCAGGTGCGATCAGCTTCCTCGGCGACAAGTTCGACGACGCGGTCGGTGGCCAGACCGAGTTCGGCAAACCGACCGGTGGGCGCCAGGGAGAGGGTCTGGGCTGCGGCGGCGTGAAGCTGCCGGTGCGGGGTGAGCAGCGCGGCGCGCGCAGCCGCCTCGCGGCCGATTTCCCTTGAGCGCTCGTAGCGGCCTGACCAGCCGTAGCAAAGTGCGGCCGCCACTAGGCACTCGTGCGCCTCGAAGCGATCTGGCGAGTTCATGCTCGCGCTGATGAGACGTTTTCCCATCACGTCGGCATCGCAGAAGCCCTGCTCCAGGGTGGTCCAGGTGAGGACCTCGAGCGCGGTGGCGACTAGCTCCGGCGGGCCTGTGGTCTCGGCGATCGCAACGGCGTGCTCCGCGTCGCGCTTGGCGTCATCGACAGTGCGTTCGTCGACTCCGGCCCGCACGCGCAGTCCCCACCGGCCGATCAGCTGTGCGGCGCGCGCGAATGACCAGTCGCCCACGGTATCGTCCGCGACCCCCTCCCTGAGAAGCTCGACGGCGCGCGCCTGCCAGGCTGTGCTATGCGCGCCGAAGTAGCGTGCGGACACCAACATCGCCCACGCGCGCAACTCGACCTCCGCCTCGTGGTCGCCCAGAGCTCGACAGGCGCCGATTGCGGCGAGGTAGGCCGCGAGCGCGTCGTCGGGGCGCGCAGCGGCGTGATGGGTGCGGGCGATCAGCTCGAACGCGGCAAGCCGCTCGCGCTCGTCGCGTACGTGTGTCTGTGCGCGCTCGGCGTATCTCAGTGCCTGCTCAAGCGAGGAGCGCCTGCGCGCGACCTCGCCGGCCTCGATCAGCGCCGCCACGGCCTTCCCGCGGAGCCGGTCGCGCTCACGAGGGGCTTGCGGCCACGCCAGCGCGGCGTCCTCGCCGGACGCCGCGCGCTCGTAGTGGTGCGCGATCAGCTCGATCAGCTCCTCGCGCCGATCGCTGGCGGCGTGCTCGAGCCATGCGCCGACTGCGGCGTGCGCGCGGCAGCGCTGCGCGCGCGGGATGGACTGGTAGGCGACCTCGCGCACGAGCCCGTGGCCGAAGGACAGCTCGATGTGCCCGGGCAGCGACGAGTTCGGGTGGGTCACGAGCAGGCCCCGTCGCTCCAGCGCGCGCAGTGTGTCATCCAGCCCAGGTTGGGCCTCGATCGACTCGATCGCGATTGGCCAGAACACGCGGCCGATGACCGCGGCATCCTGGAGCGCCCGCTTCTCGGCCGCCGGCAACCCATCGACGCGCGCCGCCAGCAGCCCCCGAATGCCGCCCGGAACGGCTGCGGGAGCATTTTCGGTTTCGAGGTGGCGGGCGAGCTGCTCGGCGAAGAACGGGTTGCCCTCGGCGGCCGCGACCACTCGCTGCCTGACCTCGGCGCCCGCAGACGGCAGTAGGCAGGCGACCAGCTCCCGGGCATATCGATCGGGCAGGGGCTGAAGTCCGATCTGGCTTGTGTCCGTCCGCGCGCTCCAGCCGGGCCGAGCCTCGGCGAACTCCGGCCGGGCGCTGACGATGAGCAGCACCGGCCCGGTCGCGCGCGCCACCACCCGCTCGATCAGCTCAAGCAAAGGCTCCTCGGCCCAGTGCAAATCCTCGATCACCACAACCGTCGCTCGGCGTGACGCCAGCCCACTGACGAACGCGGGCCAGGCGAGCGAGATCTCCTCGCGCACCGACGCGGGCGCCACGCCCGCGAGCGGATCCCCCGACAGCGTGATCCCCGCGCTCACCGCCAGGGCCGCCGCGACTCGGTCCGCCTCGGCCGCGGGCACCACGGCGCGGACGCACTCTCGGAGCTTCGTCTCGGCGGTGGCCGCGGAATCGTCGAGGCTGATCTCGCTCGCCGCGCACAGCACCTCCCGCAGCGCCCAGTAGGTGATCCCCTCACCGTAGGCAAGACAGCGCCCGCGATACACGGACGGCTCGGACCCCTCCGTACGCTTGACGAATTCGTCAATCAGGCGGCTCTTGCCGACGCCGGCGTTCCCGAGGAGCACGACCATCGATGGACGCTCGCGCTCCAGCATGCTCTCGTGCAGGCTTGCGAGCAACCCCAGCTCGTTGTTGCGCCCGAGGAAGGGCGTTCGTCCGGGATGCTCCAGCGCTACGCCCAGCCTGTGGCTCACCGCCTGCACCGCCCACGTGGCGTCATCGTGCGCGTCGCAGACGACCGAATCGGGCGGGATAGCCCGGACCGTCAGCTCGTCGGCTAACACGCCGCCCGGCGGCGCAGCTCGCTGTATGCGGAGCGCATCGTCGACGGCCCTCCCGGTCGCGGTCTGCCCGGTCGCGGCGGGCGGTGCGACCAGCACCTCGCTGGTCGCAGCCCCGACGCACGCCGCCAGGCCAAGCTCGCGCAAGCGAACGGCCGCCCGCACCGCGCGCTCCGCGTCATCCTCATGAGCCGCGCTCGCGCCGAACAGGGCGAGCACGCTCGATCCACCGGTGCCGGCGATGGTTCCCCCGAACCGCTCCACCTCGAGGCGGATGCGCTCCTGCGAGCTTGCCCTCCTCGCCCGCAACTCCTCGGGATCCTCGGAGGCCTCGATGCGGGGTTCGGCGGCCAGCACCGTCACGAGCTTGCGCTCCTCGCGGCGTGGAGCCTCGCGCGGCTTCGTGCCGTCCTTTACCGGCGCGTCGCCATGCTCGGCTCCTACGAGCAGTCGTTCGTGCAGGGCGCGGGCCGCCGGCCCTGGAGCGATCCCGAGCTCGTCACGCAGCGCGACCCTGAGAAGGTCGAACACCTGCAGCGCCGCCGCTACGTCGCCCCGCGCAGCGAGGATCTCCATCAGCAGGCGGTATCCCAGCTCACTTAGCGGCGCCGCCGAGATCAATTCACGTGCCGCCCGTTCGGCTGACGTAAGCTCCACGCCGCCAAGGGCAAGCCCAGCCCCGGCCGCGGATTCGAGGGCGCGGAGGCGCAGCTCCTCGACCTCGCGGCGGCGCTCCTCGACCCAGGGGTTGTCGAAGCCGGGCAGGAAGCCGCCCTCGGTCAGCTCGCACGCGGTCTTTGCGTCCCCACTCGCGAGCCCGGCATCGCCCGTAGCGAGTGCGGCCTCGGCGCGTTCGGTCGCGTCGGCTGCGATCTCCACGTCCACCCGGGCGCCCTCGGGCAGTACGAGTGTCAGATCGTGTCTGCCCTCGATCACGCCCGGGCCGAGCGCGCGCCGCACCTTGGACAGGATCGAGCCCAGCACGTCGTCCGGGACCGCCGGCGGATCGTGCGGCCAGATCAGATCGATCAACTGATCACGAGTGACCGGTCGACCGGGCTTGTAAGCGAGGAAGGCCAGCAAGAGCCGACCCTGGCGACCCGGCAGCTCGTGGGAGACGTCGCGGCCCCGCGGCGCCGCCTCAAAGCGCCCGCAGAGTCGGATTACCGGTCCGTCCGCCCGATCCACATGCGAACCGTACGCCCCCACCCGGCTGCGGACAAGACGATGCGGCCACAAGGTTTCCACAGGGTTCTCGCAAGCCGGCGGAGGCACCATCCGGCGGCACAACTCAACCGAGAGGAGCGACATGAGTCTCAAGCTTGGAGATACGGCCCCGGATTTCGAGGCGGCCAGCACCGAAGGCCCGATCCGCTTTCACGAATGGATCGGCGACTCCTGGGCGGTGCTGTTCTCACATCCGAAGGATTTCACCCCGGTCTGCACCACCGAACTGGGTTACATGGCCCGCATCAAGTCCGAGTTCGACCGCCGCGGGGTCAAGGTCACGGGGCTGTCGGTCGACGCGGTCGAGCGGCACCTGGCGTGGGCGCACGACATCGAGGAGACGCAGGGCTGCGCCCCCAACTTCCCGTGCATCGGCGATTCGGACTACAAGGTGGCCAAGCTGTACGGGATGCTGCCGGCCGATGTGTCCGGCGATCCGCTGGCGCGCACGCCGGCCGACAACCAGACGGTGCGCAACGTGTTCGTGATCGGCCCGGACAAGAAGATCAAACTTATTCTCGTCTATCCGATGACCACAGGACGCAACTTCGACGAGGTGCTCCGCGTGATCGACTCGCTGCAGCTCACCGCCAACCACAAGGTGGCCACGCCGGCCAACTGGACGCAGGGCGATGACGTGATCATCTCGGGGTCGGTCTCCGACGAACAGGCGCGAGAGCTGTTCGGCGAGTGGGAGTCGCCGAGGCCGTACATCCGCATCGTGCCGCAACCGCACGAGCACGAACCAGCGGTCCGGTGAACGCGCTCCACGTTTGCGGGGCGTAACCACAGCGCCTAGCCGTCACCGACCGCCTCGGTAGGAGATGACCGCTGCTGCTGCAGCGCCCATACACCCGGTGGCGCCCGCACGATGGCGTGTGGTTCAAAGTCGCCGTGCGGGCCGATCCGGCGCCGCGTCGCTCGGCAACGCAGCTCGACAAGGACCTCACAGGCTTATCCGCGGCCCCGAACGCGGAGGACCCGACCTGCGGGACTGAAGCGGCCTGCACCGCGGGAGACGCTCCCAATGCGAAACAACACGCGCCCGCCGCACGGCGGGACTTGTTGAGAGGACGACCATGCCAGACCACTCCCCGAACCGACCCTGGCAGACCGGTCGGTAAGGCCACGGGCGAGCCGGCCCCGAACGCCGCCTGCCGCGCGGTCGGCGCCCTCGTGCGCGAAGGTGCTTACGCTGACAGCGGTGCTCACCCTATCTCTCGCGGCGAGCGCCGCAGCGCACGTCGATCCTCACGCTCGCAAAGCACAACAACAGCCGACCCGTCTCTGGTACCGGATCATGCTCTACGGCGCAAGTGAGTACCTGAGGTGGGACCTCGACAATTCGCCAACCTATACAAGCGGAACTTTTCGATCCGGATACGGTCCTCGTGTCGCTTCGGAGATCCTGCAACCGGAGGCTCGTACTACGACGCGAGTTACGGCCTCTACTTTGAGTTGTGCCCGAACGGCGGGCGGGTCCTCAAGTCCTGCCGGGCCCGCCGGGTACGTCATCCCTGGCCTCCGCCATTGCTCACTCCCTAACCATCGCGCAGTGGAGGACCCCCGTCGCCCACACGATGTTCGTGAGGCGATCGCTCACCGAGGCGATCGGAGAGTCTCGCGGGCGGTCTCGCACTTCCGCTTGTCGTGGCTGCGAGAGGGAGGCGAACGAGGCCCGATCGAGGCGTCTGAAACTATTGAAGGACGATGAGCGCGTGTTTGCCACACGCCCTGCTCCGTTGTGCCGCTTCCCGATCGGGAAGCGACAGCCGCGGTGACCGGGGCCGAAGGCGTCGTCTTCGACGATCTGCCGACGCACCGCGACGTCGCGTTTGCTCGATCGGCGACGACCAGGCAAACATGCGCGCTTCCGCTCTCGCGAGACAGGGAGCGTCGGCGCGCACGCGTCCCTGGCTGGCGGAATGGACGAGCACCAGGCGTGGCGCGTGATGGCTGCTCTCTGGGGGAGCAGCAGCGCGCCGGCCTTCTCGCAGCCGCCCGCGCGCGAGCCGGTCAGGCGATCTCGATCTGCTCAGCGCGAGGGTGCGGCGCCCGCGGCGAGGAGTGGTGAGACGGCTGCATCGTGTGTGGTGGGGCGGTAGAGCAGGACCGTCAACGATCTGCTCTCGAAGGGAGGGAGCGATGTCTTCATCGGTATTGCTCGACGCGACGGGGCGGCGGCGCTCGCCGGCGGCGATGCCTGGCCATAACGCTGGCCGGCCGCCGCGCAACAAGGGCATGAGGTATCCCGCGGATCCGCCGACGGTCGAGGAGATCGTCGCGGTCATGCGCAAGATCCCGGTCGACCAGCACGGGCTGCGGTTGCGCGCGATGATCGTGGTGCTGTGGCGCGGCGGTCTGCGGATCCAGGAGGCTCTGGATCTAACCGAGTCCGACCTCGACGCCAGGCGCGGCTCGATCCTGGTGCGGGCAGGTAAGGGCAACAAGCGCCGCGAGGTCGGGATGGACCCTTGGGCCTGGAGCGACCACCTCGCCCCGTGGGTCGTGTGTCGCACTCAGTGGCCGCTCGGGCCGTTGTTCTGCGTGATCGACGGAGCGACCCGCGGTCGGCCGTGGTCAGCGACCGCGGTCCGTGCCGAGCTGCGCCGCTACGCGCTTGCGGCCGGGGTCAGGCGCCGCTTTGCGCCACATCAGCTCCGCCATGCTCACGCTGTCGAGCTCGCCCGCGAAGGCGTGCCGCTACCGGTGATCCAGAGGCAGCTCGGGCATTCGTATGTGTCGACGACCAGCGTCTACCTACAGGGGATCAACACCGAGGAGATCATCAGCGCGATCCACGCCAGGCGCGCGCCGATGATGCACGTCAGCGCCGGGCTCGAACTCTGAGCCGGTAGGGAAGCCTTGCGGGCGGGGCGGCACCCCCCGCCCGCCTGTGCTGCTGCTTCGAGAAGAGGAGCAGTCCGACCTCCAGGCTCGACCCCATCCAGGCGCCCGTCCGCGGTAGCTCGCGTGAGTCCGCATCCAGCAAGCACCTGCACCTCCTCCCGTGAATGAGCAGTCGTATCGACCAGCGCGACCGCGTGGCCGCGGATGTCCGAGAGCAGCAGCCAGCGCGGGCGCCAGACACCTCGAAATCGTGGCTGGTTGCATAGAAGGCAGCAGCGTCGAATCGATCGGCGGCATCGCTCTTCACCTGGCGGAGCGGGCGTGTGCGCCGGTCGGCAGCGCGCTCTTCCAACTCGTCCGCTGCGATGCTCTCAAACGTCTCGATCAGGTGCTCGTTGGGTCTCGCTCAGCCACGAAGCGGCGCTGAGCGATGTTCCTGCAATGCCCGGCAAGCTGCGGCCGGCTGGCGACCCGACGCCGGAGTGGTTCTGGTGAGTTCGACCCTTCCTCGGGTCGTTTCCGCGCCGATCGCAACGGGGTAGGGTCATGCATGGGGATGTTGTTTAGTGGGGCCTTGGTGGCGCGTGTGCGGCAAGCCAGGTTGTCGACGATAGCCGGGCGGTGATGATGTGCGCGAGCGCGCCCAACGCAGTCGTCGGGGTTCTGTGGGCCAACCGGTTGGCCAGGGGTCGTCGGCGGTCGGGAACCGTTCGGCGCGCTCGTCCGTATCTCGCAGCAGAGTGAACCGCGGGGCGGCGTGTGGCAGCACACACGACCGCGCAAAGGCAAAGGAGGTCGACGTGTATCGACGTAAGGGCGAGGTATCGGTCGTGGCTGCGACCGCGATGCGAAGGGGGTCGATCGTGAAGCGCCGGCGCGCTCGGTGTGTGGTGATCCTGGCTGCAGCGATCATGTTGCTCGGGGCCGGGTCGGCGATGGCGGACCTGGTGGGGTTGCCCGCGAGCGGAACGCAGGTCAACAATGACCCGGCCAATGGGATCGACCCTAATCAGAATGCTGGGCAGTCCGACGTGGTCGGTGGGTCGCTGACGGGCGGCGCGAGGGTGCCGTGGGCGGCGTTTGAGCAGAAGTCGGGGAGCTCGCAGCAGATCTTTGTGCGCGCGTTCAAGGGCGCGTTCATCAACGGGCAGTGGGTGACCCAAGGGCAGTCGCTGAACATCGACCCGAACGCGGAGGCCGAAGCGCCGACGATCGATTTCGCGGGACCCGGTCGGACGGTGCCGTGGGTCACCTGGTATGAGCCGAGCGCGAAGCTCGGCGGCAAGCTGCAGATCTTCGCGAGCCGGTTCAACGCGGCGGCTAACCACTGGGTGCCGGAGGGGCAGGACCGCGGCTCGGGGGTCCCGTCGCTGAACATCCACACCGACAAGGACGCCGAGAATCCGGCGCTCGCGGGCGGCGCTGCGGTCGCGGGCAAGGATCCGGTTCCGTGGGTGGCCTGGCAGGAGCAGGACGGGAACGTGAATGGGTCGGGCAACCATGATCAGATCTTCGTCTCAAAGGGGATCAAGCAGGCGACCGCGAACGCTCCCTGCACGGCGGTGAAGCCCTCTGCGGCGACGAGCGTGAGCCTCTTCTGCTTCCAGCAGGTGGGGCTGGATCGCCTTGACCCCAATGGCGGCTCCTCATCCACCGGGGACCCGACGCTGAACATCGATCCGAGCCGCGACGGGGTCGAGCCGGACATCGTGTTCACCGGCCCCAACGACACGGTCGCGTGGGTGCTCTGGTATGAGAAGGACCAAAGCCACCTCGGTCTGCGCAACAACGAGCAGGTGTTCGCGGCCAAGATCGTCGCCGACCCGAGCGCTGACGGCGGGTTCCATTGGCAGGCGGTGGGTGGCGGGACCGCCGGACCCCCGGTCCAGATCAATCCGCTGGACACCATGGGCCAGAACGGGTTCGGTAACTGCGCGGTCTCGGTCGCTGCCGAGGACGCGTGCTCGCTGAACGCCAACCCCGCGCACGACGCCGAGGACCCGAGTGTGGCGGCGGGGACGCTCACGCCCGGCAACCCGACGGTGCCGTGGGCGACGTGGTCGGAGGACACGGGCAATGGCCGACACGCGATCTTCGTCTCGCGGCTGGTCGGCGGCACTCATTTCGAGCTGTTCAACGGCGGTGCCCCGATCTCCGACCCCCACCACGATGCCACCAATCCCGACATCACGTTCTTCGGCAACACGCCGTACGTGTCGTGGCTCGAGAACCGCGGCGGTCACAACCTAGGGTTCGTCGGTCACTTCGACACCAACGGGGTGTTTATCGTCGACACTCCCGGCGGGGTGAGGCTGATCGGGTCGGGGGCGAGGGCCCACCTGTTGGATGACAAGCGGGCGCCGATCTCGTCGCCGTGCACGGCGGATCCGTTCACAAGCGATGGGTCGAACTGCCAGATCGCCGCGGTCAACGCGCCGTTCTTCCTGTTCACCACCGTCGGCAGCCCGCAGCGGTTGTTCGCTCAGGCGGTCGCCGGCGGGGTCAGCTGCGCGTTGTTCCCCGGGTGCACGGTCACCGTCACCCAGACCGGTAACAGCGCCGTGATCTCGAGTCAGCTCGCGCAGAACGACACGGTCGGGATCCTCGTGCAGCGGATCGTCCGCTTCACGCGCATCCATGGCAAGCGGATACCCGTGGTCCAGACGATCGGGAAGGTACCGCTCGGCAAGCATCGCCATGGTCACCTGCGGATTCGCTGGAACCTCAAGGTGAACGGCCGCCGGCTCGGCCGCGGGAAGTACCTGATCACCCTTCGTGGCTTTGATCGGAATCACATCCTGCTCGGAACGACCAAGCCGGTGATCCTCACGGTCCACTGAACCCGGCAACGAGCAACAGACCGGGCGGTCAGCCCGCCCAACACGAGAGGCCGCCTCAAAGAGAGGCGGCCTCTCTAACCTGTCCGCGAGAAAAAGGAACCGGCACAGCGCTGATCGACCGCCGGAGCGGCTGGCGCCGGCGGCCGACGGTCGACGGCCGATGAGGGCACCCTGCATCTGAATGTGGCGATCAAACCCCGGCCGCTGTTCTCACCTGATGCCCGCATGAGGCCGACTACGCGCGGAGGCCAACGGCCCCACCGTCGTCGTCCCGAACGCTCCCGGTCGACTGGCAATCCAGCAGTCTCCCATCGCCGCGAACACGTCTACTCCCGCCTCGCAAACCCGGCGTCTGGCCCAACCGTTCCGCTGCGGACGAGTCGGAAGAGTGCGCTCTCGAACGCCAGAGGCGCCCGCTCCGGCAGGTGAATGAGCGACGTCGCCAATCGAGCGCGCCGCCGCCGCTTTCGATTCAGAGGAGCCAGGCCCCCGCGTGACCGCGTGAGGCGTCGAGGAGTAGCGGCCCACCGTTGACCCGTCGTCGACGTTCGCCGCTAACCGCATCGCTACCCATCTTGTCCGAAACCTCGCTTCTATGTCAAGAGCGGGTCGCTATTTGCGGCTTTCGGAGCGGTCTCGCTGGTGGCCGGTGGAGGGTTGCCAGCGATCGGGTTGGGGGTGCTATTGGTCGCGGACGGGTCGTTCAGGGCCGCAGATCGGCTTAGGACGCGCCGTTTGATCGTCGTGAGCGCGTCGCCGTCGGCGGTGACGCCGGTTCGCGGCGTGCGACGTCGACGGTGAGGCTTCACCGCGGTTGGCAGCGGGCCGGAGAACGGCCCCGAGGTCGCGTCAGTGCGCTTTAGCTGATGCAGACCATCGGGAACGGGGGCGCGCCGGCGGTGTCGGGGTCGGCCGGCGCTCGCGGGTTCGGGCGCGGCGGGATGTTGGGCGGCTTGCCGTCGGTCGCCGCCGGCTGCAGCTCGATGATTGGTCTGCCGTTTGTGGTCTGCTGCCGGTCTGCGGGTGGCTCTGAGAGCAGCCGGTAAAAGCGGCGGGCGAGGTGGCGCTTGAGCGAGCGCAGTGCGCCCTTCTTCGTCTTGCCCTCAGCCTCCTTGCGTGCGAGGTACTCCTTGGTGGCGGGGTCTCGCTGGGCACGAGTAGCAGCGATGATGTGCAGCGCGTGGTTGAGCTGGCGATCGCCGCCGCGGTTGAGCCGGTGCTGGGTCTGCTTTCCTGATGAGCAGGGGATCGGCGCGGTCCCTGTCTGCAGCCCGAAGGCGGCCTCCGAGCGAAAGCGCTCGTTGCCGGCGGTGCGGCCGATCAGGATCGCGGCGACCAGCGCTCCGCACCCCTGCTCGGCCAAGAGCTTGGGACTATGCGCGGCGACCAGCTCGGCGAGCTCCGCCTTGAGCTGGTCGATCTGGCGGTTGAGGCTGCGCAGCTGCGCGAGCTGCTCGCGCGCGATCCGCACGCGGGCGCCAGCGTTGAGCTTGCGCAGCCGCCGGTCGACGCGGTCGATCACGCGCGCGTGGTTGACCGCGCCGCGCTTCAGCGAGGACTCAAGCTCGGGGCATAGCTCGAGCAGATGCCAGCGCAGCCGGTTGACGGTGCGGGTGCGCTCGGCGACGAGATCCTCGCGGTGATCGAGCAACAGACGGATCTCCATCGCCTGCTCATCAAGAAACGCGACCGGGAACTCCTCGACGCCGTCCTCGACGACCGCCCTGGCGACCGCCAGCGCGTCGATCTCATCCGACTTGCCAGGCGCGCGCTGCCCCTTGCGCGAGGCGCCCATTCGGTGCGGAGGGACACGCACGACGCGTTCGCCGGCGGCCAACAGTGCCTGCTCGAGTCGCCGCGAGACATGCCTGCAGTCCTCGATCGCCCACACCCGCTCATCATCCAGAGTCCGCCCCCAGCGGACCGCCGCCAGATGCCCCGCATCGTCAGCCTTGATCTGGCGGTGGCCGCGCACCTTGCCTGTGCCCTCGTCCACCGCCGCCAGCGCGTGCTGGCCCTTGTGCGTGTCCGCCCCGATCACGATCATGTAGCACCGTCCCTTCGTCTGGTTGAACCACCGATGAAGCGGATCACCGGCGGACAACCGTCACGCAAGGCGAAAGCCACGCTTCTATCAAGTCACGCCGGAGGTCCTCGGGCGGCGACGGACGACAAGAGCTTTACCGGTCAGGCCCAGGCGGTCGACGCGGCACTCGAGAGTCAGCCCGTCGCCAGCCCGGGAACCAACCGGACCGGTCGGACGTCATCGCCCAGACGACCGATCACTCTGACAGTGACGGGACTCCGCTGGCGGACGGGCGCGGTCGGGGATCTCAGGTCGCCTTGCTCGGCCGTTTGCTTTCGGCGCTGTGCGGACCGGACCGCGGGGGCGCTGTCAGTTGGCTGACCTGCGGTGGTCTGCGGGAGGTCAGCAAACGGTCAGTAGAGTGCGCTCCACTTGTACTGTGCATGCAGCCGTTATTGAGCGCATCAGGGCGGGCGTGATGTGGCGGGAACCGGTGTTTTGGTGATGAAGGGGGGTACTTGATGAAGAAAGCTGAGATTCAGTTGACAACAGGTCGCCTGCGCGTGGCCCAGCTGGACATGGAAGCGCTCGGAGGATGGTCTTGGATCCTAAGGCGGGCGATTCGCGCGGATGGGGTCCACGTGGGGGTCCGACGGCGCGGGCATGGGCAGCGGCTAGCCGGTGCGTGGGTTCCGCGGTCGATGGTTGCTTGGCG